>JAABUP010003019.1_pt1 | contig 30610 bp, 39 predicted proteins | sample 5559201 | NCBI WGS metagenome assembly JAABUP01 (sample SAMN10711887, study PRJNA513373) | rock metagenome | isolation source: Antarctica rocks | place: Antarctica | reverse complement strand
TATGCAGGTTTTCAAGTTCGTTCTAGACTGTCTTGATGTTTTCCACATTTGACCTTCGTCTTCTTCTATATGTGATCAGACTTGCTGGCTGGCTAAAGCATTGTAATCTCTCTCTCTCTCTCAGCAGGTAATGTCTCTCGCTGAAGACGCAAGCCTGTAACATGTCTCACGCGTGGATCATTGCCACATGCACTTCTCACGGGGAACTGTGTTCTGGAATTGAACTTGGGCAGGCTTGAGGCAGGGCGTGCAGAATGCAGACATCTTGAAGCTGACTGCTAACGATCGCTTTGTCCTTTCCTCAAGTGCGCATCGAGAGTCTGCCAATGCCTATGTGACCAGTGCAGACAATTTTTTCTATGCTCCGGCTAGTCATACAACAAGCAAGCCGGCGATGCCTACATTCAGGCGAAATTCCAACTCACATGCGGCATGCCTGGCAGATGCTGCAGCAGTCGTCACTGCAAGTGATACAGGCACGCACAGCAGCACACGTGTGTTGTCACACAGATTGTTCGTACCCAAATTGCGTACACCTCCGCAGGTCCCTAATGCTGGGAGAGGACTAGCTCCTGTAGGACCAGTCCCACAAGGGACAGTCATCCACGTTGAAAATCCCATGCTCTGTTGCCCTGCTCTTAAGCATGTTGCCAAGGTGTGGCCATGCACACTTACGTTTTGGGCTGCTCTTGCCTGAGTCAAGATCCATGACTCTGCTGACCCTGTACATTCTTGCACGCTTGGTCAATGTGTACCCGCACGAGACACCTGCAAATCCAGCAATAATACAAACATGATCTGCTTGCAGGTCTGTCACCACTGTCTGATACCCTTGCAATCAAGACAAGCATCAATGTCAGCCTTGCATTTCTGCTCAAAATCTTGTGAGACAGCCTCTTTTTCCTACTCCAGAACAGAAAAGCTACTTGACCTGTCGCCATTGTCAGAGTATTGCATGGAATACAAAGAATGTTTCCCACTTCTTCTGGCCAGGGTGGCTTGCATGCATCTTAGCAAACAGCTACAACCTACAGAGCGGCACCCCAGCAGCAGTCCAGCTGCAAAGCAGCAAAGCAGCGATGCCCCACAAGGTGACATTTGGCAGGTGCAGTTTGTGCATCATTTGCAACGCCCTGACATGCTGCATCACACAGACTGGTTTCCTGCTTGTGCCGTAGCAATAAACCGTTTTCTCCTGTAATAAGCTGCTACTAGGCTGCAAGCTTGCACCGAAGGCTTTGTAGCACAAAGCTCGTGCTACTGTCTGCACCAATCCATGTGCTTACTCCTCCTGGTGGGTTAGCACTACTAACCAAATAGTTGTCTCATCATTTGCAGGATTACATGTTCCTGACTTTTGCACGCGTTCCACCCCCGCCTCCACCTCCCTGGGTTCAGACCCATGCCTTGTTACAGAAAGCTGTCCAGGACTTTGTCAGGAGACAACAGGCCAGAGTGCCTACAAACGTGCACCAGTCACTGGTTGCTGCTGCTGCTGATCTGAGTCTGGAGTGGTATGTTGGCATGCTTGCCAGGCTTCATATCAATTCCTTCAGGTCAGCAACCCAACAGCGTGTATCATCTATGACTGCTCACTGATTGCCAGCAGCTCAGTCAGCTACTGTTGCCCAGCATGGTCATAGCATAGTTGGCCGTGCAAGCAGGAGCATGTTGCTTTTGTTGTCGTCCTCAACTTCTGGGGTTGCTGTCAGTGCCAGCTTGCATTGCAGGGTGGATGGTGTGATGTTGACTGGTGACTGCAGTCTGGCAGAAATGGCTGCTGCTTCTGTTGGTGCACAACAGGGCGGCAGTCTGGGCACAGCTGTGTACCTGCTAGCTTCCTTGTTCAATCACTCCTGTGGCCCCAATGTTGATGTCACCTATCCCATGAACAACAGTAAGCTGCTGCTGCCCACAACGCTGATGTGAAATGGTGAGCTGCTGCCACTCCCAAGCAGATGCATGTGTATGTCAAGAAAGGCAGGATGGGGTCATGCACTGGATGGCACAATGTTGTGGGGATGTTTGATGATGCATCACCTGAAGAAGTGTTGTGCAGCCATACTTGACGCTGTCACCTTTACTTATGCTTGCAGGTACAGCTTACTTTGTAGCAGCTCGGGACATTGCAGCTGGTGAGCAGTTGTGCATTTCCTACATTGATGCCAGCATGAGTGTCAAGGCTCGCCAGCAACAGCTGGATTGGGGATATGGGTTTTGTTGCAGTTGTGAGACCTGCACAGAAGAAGTGGAACAGCAGTCATGAAGTGCGTTCCTTGCATTGCCGTATATGCAATACTGCGTCAGCTAGCTGTTTACGAACTTGTGAGTCCATGATTGCATCCATCTGGTCTGGAACAATAGCACACCGTGATTGAGCAAGCCAATGCGCTCTACCTTGGACCAAGTCTCGTTGTACAGCACGCAATTCGAATCTGACATTGACATTATTAAAGAGTCGTGTGCGAAGCACCTCAATATGCCCATGCAAATCCAACAGCGACCTATTTAAATTGGTCACAATGCTAACAGACAAGGGTAACATTAATTGCATCGTGGTGTTGCATTGTAGTCTCCCTTAGCAAAGAATTCTCCAGATCTGATTCAAAGACATTTACTGGAAAATAGATATCGTTTCAGACAAATCTGAGCAGATCACCTGACACATGGTCAGTCATAACAGTGGCATGTTGATACAATTCACGCAGCCATGAGGCACAAGAAAAAAAAGCACATGTGTTTTCAAGGAATCAGAGCCGGCTGCAGCTCATTTGTTTTGGGCCCATTGAGAGCCCAATTTAAAATCTAAAATCGCACTGGAGTAAATAAAACGAGGTTGTCAAAGAAAAGAAAGTCTTCACATGTTATATGTGAATTGCCAAAATTGAGCAGACAGGCGCTCAAGCACCAATCTTCACATTTGGGATCCAAATGTGTTTCAGATGGCACTGTCATATCCAGTCTGTATCAACCTCAAACATTCCACACAAAAGCGACGACCACAGCATGGAACTGCTGGGCAACCTTTATGATGCGCTAATATGCAGCTGCCAGACCCAAGCTGACTGAGAGTACTGTGCCAGCAGCCTACAAAGGAAATAGGCAGTATGCTCCCACAGTGATGGCACTGCCAATGGCTCCAAAGCCAACAATTGAAATCAGCTTCTGCAGCAACCACAGAAAAGCTGTGTTACAACTTGCTTTCATGCAAGATGGTACAGCCCAGGAATGCCTCCAGAATGCAGACATGCTACTCTGTACATGACCTTGTGGTTGCACAACATGGCTGACATTGCCAGCAAGATGTTGACAGAATCATTAATGCCATTCAGGTTGTCTGCTGATTGCACTGCACATCAGAACCTGTGCCAGCATGGGCTATGTAGGTGAACAAGGCCAGCCTTGCTTTCTGATGTGCTGGAACAAACGACAGAATGGCCATGCTTAAGGTAGATGCCAGATCTTGCCTTGCGAATTTGGGCAGCCAGCTCTGGGTTGGGGACGGTCTGCATTCCAGTACCATCCACATCCCAGACATCTGCCAGGCCTATGGATCATAGACCTGACAGCCCTGAAGCTAGCTCTGCACTCCCCAGGAAGAAGATAGGGAAGATGCGAGCGCGGTCCCAAGGGCTAGCTCCACTCCTGATCTGCCATGCTGCAACTCTAACTAGTACAATCTGCAATGTGGTGTAGTTGAGTGTGGCTGCAAAATGCTGACCTCTGATACACACACAATGATCTGCTTTGCTTGCTTGCAAATTGTCTCACAAGATCAATGGGACAGCATGTGTACACAACAACAAACGCCATGCGTGTGTAACTCCGAGGGCTGCTGTATGATGCTGGGGCTTGCTTGAGTTAACGTTGCAAGTGGTATGCTGTTTGAAGCCTACAAAGTTGACAGTGTGCGTATGGCCATAATGTGGGCTGCTGCAAGAGTGTACACCCTAAATGGTCATTTGTCACGCTGAATGCACACATGCACAAGGCCATCTCACAGTTGCATTGGGCTTGGCTCCAAACATACCAGCATGATGGTTCCAAGTCCTATGCGCCGTTTTCTCTCCTCGCTGTCAATATTTGTCAGGTTCAGAGCAGCACTTTCTCGGGCTTCCTGTCGCTGTGCCTCTGTTCTCTGCACACAAATATAGATATGCTCCTGGAAATAGCCAACGCATCAAGCTCACTCGTGTCTAGTACATGTGCAGCTCTCAGACGTTGCTGCCCACTGCCATGTCCTTATAGTGCTCAAAGTCACCAGAAAGCATACGTTCGAACAAGGCGCATCTGATTGGCAGGTCTGCGAGAAGCCCAATTACACGCCAATGATTTGCCTGTCGGTTAATTGTAAACGATTACTAACATGATTGAGGAGACGTACATCGTCCAAAGGTCCCATGGGCACCGAAAACCCGTATCTGTCCACGTACCCGTCGCCAGGCCGAAAGAAGAACTTCCACAGCCTTGTCACAGGGCCATCTACCTTTTCAGACTCCATACCTCCTTTTCGCCAGCTTGTCTGTGTCAAGTCAAACTTCTTTTTGCCAATGTCCGTGAATGTCTCTTTGATAGAATCGCCGGCTCGTACAACGGTGCGCAGATTTCTGTGACGATACGGTCTACTGCATGGCGATGCAAGGCGAGGTCGCACTGATCCTAGCATGACGCCCTGCATGCCTGCTTGTGTCGCCATCGCGTACTTACGAGCAAAGTTTACAGCCACTTGTGGCGTTCAAGGCATTTCGGGACTAGCCTAGGGATTGTTCGCCACCTTGCAACTTACTAATCGTATGCTTCCTGATGAGTCATCGAGCTTTTTTTTGTTCATTGTTGCTGGCTGGATAATCTTAATCAAGGCGACATGATTCCGCATTCTGAAAGTTTGCTCGGGCACGACGCACGAAATAGCGCTTGCGCCAGGTAAGCAAAACACTTTGGTTTTGCTGCTTCTTGCCACAACCAGGCGTGCATGCCCAGCACCACGCCGTTTCCATCCAGGCTGACCGGAACGCCAATCCTACGATACATGCCGGCTTGACTCGGAGGGTCTCTGCCTTGGACGGGCTGCGGACGCCGGGAGACACAGCAGATCAGGGCATAACTGCTGCAATACAAGCCAGCACGGACATGAAAGGTATCACTTACCCCTGAGCGTGGCCGACCAAGCCTGTGTGCATGTACGCCCACAAAGGCATGGCTGCTTAAGCTTTAGTATATACAACTTGTCGGTCTTGCCTGTTGATGACACGTTGTATCTCACAAAAGGCGTTAACTTTTTGGCTACCGACATTTTGCAGGCTTTGAAGGTCTCATGCCCTATCTGCAACAAAAGGCAAATAGGGCAACGCTTGACGCTCCAGAAGGCCTGCAGGACGTTTCACGTCCAGGCAGCGGGCGGCACGCTCAGGCACGCTCCTTGTATCACAGGCCTGCCTTGCTTACTTACCACACCATCATAGCCCAACTGTAGCTGAACCTGCAGAGCATGTGACTGAGTGATAGGTTTGGCAAGCTCTCAAGCTCCACTTCACCTGTGCAGGCTGGTACCAGTGGGCGGTCCACTTTGGATGGAGATGATGACTGGCTGCATGGTCATCTGGGATCTGACCATCATGGTCGCCACTTGACGACTGATTCGCTTCTGGACCCTGCCACAGGCACTATGCCATATCTGTACGGTAAGCAAAGGCATCATTTGTACTTCATTGCCGGATAGCTTTCTTGCTGGGCTGCTTCAACTTTCGCTGCCTTGCTTCGTTCTACATTCATCTGTGATACAGAGGCATGTCAGGCTTGCACACCAAAAATCAGCTCATCAAAATGCCACATTGGCTTAATGCTGCTCACCCTCTGACAATGTGCCGCAAAGTTGGCAATGATGTATTGCAGCAAGCTCTTTTGTATGCTGCAGGTCACTCTGGCCTGACATGCAGCAGGTTTGATGATACGCTGCCGCTTCTGTACTCCCATGCGCTGTATCCTGGCTTTGCTGGCAATGGCCATGGTGCAGATCACCACAACTGGGCAAATGCATTCCATGAAAGAGCAGATCAGGCAACAGCAACTAGCCCTTTGAGGCCGCCTCTCAGGTCTACATCAGCAGGTGATGTGCTTGTGCATTGCCTGCAACTTGTTATTGCATCACCTACTGTTTGCTTGCGCATTGCCTGCCACTTTCTTTTTGTGTCGTTCCCTGTTGTCTCATACTTGTCCTTGGTCTGTGGCCAAATGTGAGCTGCCAGGCCTTGTTCACAAGCAGACCTGCCTGTCGAACCTGATTCATACATTTCGCTTATCATGTTTGTTGCTGTGCTTGATGTGTGTTATCAGGCGCTGATGTCATTGGACTGTCAGATTGCACACAGAGCAGTAAAGGACAAAAGTCTCCCTCTAGCAATGTAGACAACGACTTTGTTAACTGTTCTTCATGCCATCTGGCAATCGCAGTTGGTCATCCTGCACCACATCTGATGGCATTAGTGTGGCAGGTTTCATGATGAGTAGCTTTGAGGTAGGGGATTGTGAGGGTATCAAGGCTGAGCCTGGGTTGGAGGGGGGGGTGGGGCTTCCCTTCGCTGCCTTGGAGGATACCCCCCTTGCTGCCTTGCACCACCTGCACCAGGTCTTACTCTCGTGCTCAACTGTTGGCTGTACTTGAGATGCATTCACTCACCCACTCCCTCATCCACTCACTCACTCACTCACTCACTCACTCACTCACTCACTCACTCACTCACTCACTCACTCACTCACTCACTCACTCACTCACTTCCATGCTCCTTTGTGTCCGTGTCCTCATTTATTTCCTCAGCTAGTCAATCTCTGGCCCATTCCTGCTTTTGTTCATTTGATGATATGATCACTGTTCTTTTCATGCATTTGTTCATTCATCTGACCGATGTCTGTCCCTCCTGAGACTCATACAGGGGTCTTGCTCAGGCAGCCAACACATCAACGCTACGCACGACTTGCTGCCACCAGGTTGAACACAAAACATGCGGCCTCTGGGCAGGAGGAGAGACATACCATGTAGCACGAGTGACTTACCTTCCTCACACTTGCGCGTCACTCAGCAGGATAAAGTGTGAGAATGCATAGTTGCTCACACCAGTCTGTAAGGCTATCAGCAGTTGCTTACCAGGGGGAAAGTCTGCTGTCAGGAGCTGCATTGCTCCTTCTCCTGTGACAGTCAGCCTGCTGGGCTGCAATTGAATCCTCTGCTAGAGAAGATACCGCTGCAGACCGCATTCAAATCAGATGTTGATCTCACACTGCAGGCAGCTCATTGCAGGCTCTCCAGAATTTCAGCATGAATGCGCAAACTGTTCACATTCACACAGCATTGGAAGGTGACAAGGCAGGTAGGTGTGTGCAGGTGCAGCAGGGGTTCAGCATGCCGGCAGGGCAACTCATGGGCCTTGACGACCACCCCCTGCCTCACGGCCAGGGCCTTGCTCACACCACAGACAGACCGCTGTTTCAGGGCAGCACCTTGGCCGGGCACCAGACTCATGTGATGAACGCCAGCCCACCCCACCATGATGTGGGATCTGAGGTCAGACTCCCTGAGTCTCTGCCATTTCGGCTCTCTTGGTCAATCCACAACATTTTCCCGAATTCATTATTTGTCATCATTCATCATCATTTGTCATCATTCGTCATTGTCTCCATAAACACGCACCTTGCAAAGAAGCTGCAGCAAGTCAGCCAACACATGCAATGGTGCACAATGCCAATGACCTCATGGCTGCCAAGCCCAGAGCTGTACATTGTCAGGTTGCTGTGTTACATGCTTTGCGTTGATTTTGCCGCTGTGATGCAGCTGCTCTGATACAAACATTGCCTAGTCCACAAGCACACACAGCAGCATAGCATCATCCAGTAACTGCATTGTTTTGCTGCTGCAACTGTGTGAGGAAACACAATCTTGCTGTGCTGCAGTCACGCAGTGGTGCATCCCCAAAGTATGAGACTCATATGCACTGCTTCATGCCTCATTGTATCTCACATGGCATGAAATGTGAGTTGTGTGTTGCTGCAGCAGGCATGTGAGGGAGAGAACCACCTCTTGCTTCAGCATGGCTGCTTAGGCAGAGAGGCCTCAGAGACACGCCTGCACTGGCACATCCCTGCAGTGCCCAGCAACTTGCATCCCCAGGGCCCCTTCTGCTACCCCCACCCTGCAATCATGCAATCTGCCTTGCAGCACGCCTTTGGCACTGTGCAAGCCACATCAGAGCAACAGTCAGATGAGTCTGGTGCCGTGTACACCTCCAGCACGGGCTACAGCCACTCCCCCCCGCTGTCACCAAGGGGCAAACGCAGCATAAGGACCGTACGTATGCTTCGTGCCTCACCTTCGCGAGATGGTGACAGTCACCAGGGCAGGGCAACATTTTCTGGAGGGAGCCTTCCCAAGCTGTTGGCGGGAAGTCCTGAGGGGGCAGATACGCCTGACCACCAGCAGGATTTGCCCACCAGGTGCAGAGGGCAGAAAGAGGATGTGAGGCAGAGGGCAGCCTGTGAGCTGTATGGCCTACGTCGGCTCAGGTCATCCCCACGTTGGGCCCTGGAGGCAGCTGAGATGAGTGATGACAGCCGTTCTGCAGGTTAGTCGTCATCACAGGTTGCAGCACCAGCAGCAGCTGCCCAAGAAGCTGATGCGCATGCATGTTAAGCTAGAATGCACACTAAGTACACACATTCTGAGCTTGCAGGCATTCTCATCTCACTGTGCATGGTCACATGGGGCCCATACAACATGCTAAGTACAACGCCAAGCAGAGGTTGCATCACGCGGCAATGTCACAGAGTCTTTGTTGATGCGCACATGATCCAATTTTGTCAGGACTGTTTGTGCAGCTTCAGCCTTGCAAGCTTGTGCAATTGCTAATGCAGGTGAGGAAGCAGAAGCGGCAGAGAGTGGCAGCGACACAGAGGCGATGTCTTGGGCCCGTCGGCCTGTGACAGGCTCCAGGACCAGCACAAGACGGCGCCGCCGTGTGCGCACCTCCACTGGAGATGCAACCTGCTCCTCCCAGTTCAGAGGCGTCAGCAAACACAGGTCAGTTGCTGCTGTCGCTGCTTCATGTCTTGTGCAAGATGACACTTTCTGCATTCCAGCGAGACACATGACTGGTTTTTTCTGTGTTGGAGTGCGCTGGTTCAGAATAGCTTGCAACAAATTTACAAGGTCGGGTGAGGTAAGATGAGGCCATGTTGAGCGTAAATTGGTTGCAGGCAGTCACATCCACCAGAGTTTGTCTCTGTCATGTGTGCGTGCGTGCATATGAATGGTCTGTGAATCAGCAAAGCTCTGTCCGGGCCTTTGTTGCTGTTATGAGTAAATTGACTGTGTACAGTATGTGCGCCATCAGCCATGACTCGAATTGCATTTCTGGTTGCATGTCTGCAGTCATAGCAGCCACTACCTGGTATATTCTGTGGTAGCTGATTGGCCACAGTGCAATTTCGCTTACAAAGCGCTGTATCTTGTACAGACCTTGGGCATGGGGTAGGATTGAGTTAACAAGCTCCCCAGCCTGAACGCCCTGCATGCATGCCAACATTGCTGCATTCACAACAAGCTAAAGTGCCAAAATCTTCTTGCTGCTCAATTTCCCATCTGGGTAAGACATGTGCAACGTGTTCTACAGAAGGCGTCACTGATGTTGCCATAAAATGGCAAGTCTGACTTGTTTGGGTCTACATTTGCGTTGTATGGGACATGGCAGTTGTCCTGCAACAAAGTGGTCTGACGCTCACCACCAGCAAATCATGCCTGCATCCTGTGGCATGCCACACCAAGCAAGGCATCACGTCCCACCAGCACAATTACCTTGGTGACACTGCATGCATGCATCGTCCCACTGCCCCACTGGCTTCCCTTTATCCCCTCAAGTCTAAACACATAGTCCATTCTGAGCCCAACACTTCAGTTCCTGCCCCACCTGACAGTCGCCTGTTTCCCTGGCATGGCATATTCTGCGATGGTGATGCAAGACACAAGATCATTGGGCATCAGGTGGCGGCAGTACATGTGCAACTGCTGATGACACAGACTCTGCACAACCAGTTTTGGCCCACAAATGACTTCGGCTCATGAAAGATTGCAAAGTAATGGTGTCTTTGTCCAGACGTGAGGCAGCAGAGCAGGCAGGCCTGGCTCAAAACGACAAGCTGGTGCAGGCTGAGAGCACAAGCAGGGCTTCAAGCTTATGGCTAGACCAGCCAGTGACCCCAGCCGGTCATGTGGCCGCTGTGTAGACAAACGTCTACACAACTATTGTCTGTGCTTGTGATAGCATGCAGACCTGGCTGCAGGCTGACAGGCAAATGTAGAGCACAGCAAGACTTAAGGAGCCAGATATATATCAGGGAGTTTTGAAGTGTACCCCGTAGAAGCCAGGGCACGCGAGCTTCCTGCCCTACAGACACACAGATCTGACATCAAGGTCCAGAGCTTCAGTGAATGTCATCTAACATGGTTTGACTCACAAAAATGGCAAGCAAGCTGATGGCCACAGAGACTCCAGCTGTTGCTGACAGAGTCTGAAAAGAACCTGAATGCAGTCCGATCAGCATCACAGTGCGCCTTCTCTGTTCTGGCAGCTCAGCGTAAAGGGTACACATCACGTGAACACAGAGGCTGGCAGAGTGCCACGAGGTCCTCTTTGAAATTCATGGCAGCTTTCAGACCCTGTTGTGTTGTTGCCTGATGCAGGCTGACGCAAAGATGGGAAGCAAGCTTGTGGCTAGAGGGGCGCCAGCTGTACTTGGGAGGCTTTCAGACGGAGCTGGATGCGGCCAGGGCATATGACATTGCAGCCCTGTCCTGTAAGGGCCCTCATGTGCTGACCAACTACCCTGAGGAGTCATACGCCCAGGAGCTGCAAGAGACTGCTGGTTGCTCCACTGTATGGCCTCACACCTTTTGCTGCTGCTGGTGTTGAACTAGAGTGATTTGCCTTCAAGCTGCTGCTGGTGTTCCTGCGCACACAAGTAATGTGTGGATGTACTGATACAGCATGTTGCCGACCATACTTCTCTGATGGTCTGCCAGCGCCTAGGAACAGCCTATCTTTGCTCAGAATAAACAGCCACATTCTGCTGTGGTTGACCGCCAATTTGGAGCTTTATGCACTCAAGACTGAGCTCTTCATCCAGCCATGCAAGCTTGACTTGCACTTGCTATGACCTGCAATACAATGATGTATATATGAACGTGCCCATGCCTATGATTCACACTTGAGTGTTTGGTTCACCTCTGCAGGACGAGATGATTGCATATGTAAGGAGGAAGAGTGCGGCATTCTCACGGGGGAGGTCCAAGTACAGGGGGGTGTCAGGCCAGGCCGGCCGCTGGGAGGCGCGCATTGGGGCCTACTGTGGCAGAAAGAATGTAAGCATAGATTTCATGACCTCAAACATATCAGGCAGTAATTGTGTCAGCCGTTCTGCCAATGAGTGCTGCCAATCCTGAGATGCCCAACTATTGCCACTGCATCCCAATCTGTACCCTGCCTTTGCTTGTTCCTCCCTTCTGCCCAGCCCCAATGAGCTCATGATGGCTACACTGCTTGCCTTGAACAGTACTGCTTGTTCCTTACCTGTCATACATTGCATCAGAGCATGAGAGCTCTGTACAAAGGTCTCGGTTGGCTGAAGGTGTGGAATCTCCTCGTCTTCTTCCGTAAGTTGTGTGCCTGGCCATCGCTCTACTGTCAAGTCTGCATGAGACAGCATTTTACGTCAAAGTGCAATGCATGCAGGTGTCATTTGGGGTGCATGAAGAGGAAGAGTCGGCAGCAAGGCAGTATGACAGGGCGCTGCTGATAGAGAAGGGGCGGGCTGCCAAGACCAACTTCCCTCTGCCTGACTATGAGAAGGAGACAAAGGAGTTTGAGGAGTTTGTTGTTGAAAGGTACAGCTGGCATGCCTTGCATGCTGACCAGGTCATTAAGCATGCATCCATTTGGCAACATGCAGGAATGATGTGGACATTGTGGCAGTTGTCTATGTCTTCTGTCAGTTTTGGTCTCAGGATCCGCTTGAGTTACCCTTCATGCCTTTGACATATAATGTCAGTTTATGTATCACTTGAGGCTTAGTCTAGTGGGCTGCATAAGTGCTGCTTTGCAATACACATGTGAAGCCTGTGTAAGCAAGGCATGATCCACATACCTGCCTTGCAATACAAGTACAGGATCATGCCTTGTTTTGCTTGAATCATGCCTTGCAATGCATATGCAACAGGTTTTAAGACTGTCCCAGTGACCAAATCAGCTCATTGCCAGAGTCTGGCATTTACAACCATGATATGTACACCAGGTTCGTGTAGTGTGAGCTGCAGAAACATAATATGTTGGCTAGAAGATGCATGCACATAGCTGAGAGTTAGCTGTTGGTTCAGGTGTGGGGACTTGACTTGCCCAGCGGCTATGGAAATGATTGCAAAATGGGTGTTACCATTGTCTGCTAACACTGCCAGTGGGGGACCCCAGCCAGTCGTCCCAAAGAAGAAGGGTCGGGGTGGGCGACCCCGAAGTCATGCAGCATGCATCATCCTAGCTGAGGATCTGCGTCAAGCAATCAAGCGTACATGACGACAACTTGCCTGTGACACAATGACTGTACGACTAAATATACACCACTGTGGTGCACCACAAGACTTGTGCCATGACAAGACTGGCAAATTGGGTTTGTGAATTACAGCTGTTGCTCTCTGCCGTTGTCAGTACCGTACCTCAATGTGATGTGTGCTTGATGTCATATGTATATGATCAGTCAGCGTTTGCTTTTGATGTCTGATGTAAAGCTAAGTGCACTGTCCTGCCTGGGCTGATGCATGTGCTCATCATAGCTCTCTTTGATTCTTGTGTCATGCAGCTGAACCCTGACAGCCATCATTGCTGTCATATCATGCATGATGTTTGTTGCAGCCATGTCAACAGCTTGACTAGTACTAGTCTCTACAAGCAGTGCAAATTCATGCTGTTTCGATATTTTGTCTTTGCTGTCATATGGTGTATACACAGCCTGTGTAGACCACCATCCTGCGTATGCTATCAATCACATGCAGTCATCAGGAAATGTGATTTGCAAGCAGGTTGTTACAAAACCTCTAATTGATGCCAAAATGAGTGTGGCCACACTTGTCTCAATCAAGTTTTTTATTTTCCCTTGTCTTCCAGTAGGTTGACCCATAATCTAGCAGAAGCTCTTGGTCAACCTGCATCAGAGTGCACAGCTGCTCAGCCTTGCTCCTCTGTTGCTCAACATGTGGCAGCTGACAGCATCTTGCTTGAGATCTTAATGCACTTGGACTTGATGCCAAACGTTGACTGCTGCTGAAGGCGATCAGACCCTCAATACCAGCAGCTGCCAAACATGTCAAGCAAGACATCAAGCATCTTTAGCATGTGAATCTTGTGCTGTCATGTGCACACAACAATGAAGAGGGTTGCATGCACAGCTGGTTCACCTTGATATCAGTTGCTGTGAAGAATGACACCTTCTGTTGACGGCGACTGGTACTTCTGACGACGTTGTGCCGGGTAGTGGAGTGATTCATGTGGCAAGGGCTGAAGGTGGAACTGTCCAGGGCTCTGCTCTGTCCATCAATACTCCACTCCTGGTCTATGCGGATACTGTAGTCTGACTGCAACACACACGTCATGTTCAAATTTCACCGACAATGCTAGCTAATACAAAGTTTCCAGAGTGTAAAGTGTTACTATGGTGAGGCTGCTGCAAGTAAATCAGCTGCAGCTGCCTGGGCCAACAGCAAGCCTTCAGGGCATAACAGTGCTTGCACAAGCTTGCAGAGATCAGTACACGGCATTCTGCAGAGACATTTGTGGCCGCACAAACTATGTGAACCTCCAGTTCCCATGCAGGCAAGAATCAAGTCTGAGCCTGCTGTAGCGAGTTGAACATCTTAAAGCGCTAGCACAAATTCAGACAGGCACTCACATGATTTGGGCACATGCAGTGTGGAGGCACAGCAAAGGAGAAGAGACAAAAGCAAACCACTAGATGCAGGATACAAACGGTAGGCCTGTTGCATGACAGGAAGGTACCACTCCAGATGGGTAGCGGGCCCAGTAGGCAGCTTCGTCTAGCAAGTCCCCTTCATAGTCCCCAATGTATGTTCCAGCAGGAATGGGCTTTGCAGCAAAGGCCCCATTGCCCCGCCCATCTGTAGTGGGCCGCACCTGACAGTCACAGTCTCAGTATCTCATGCATACCAATGCACACATTCCTAACCACTCAAACGAAGGAAAGATCTGGCCCTATGAGTCATCAAGAGGGTGGTGCTACTGACACAAGCAAAATTGCACTGGCTAGGGATCAGGCTGGCTTACTGTAGCGCAGCAATCATATGTGCAACCAAATGGTTGCTGCACTGATTGTTTGCATCTGGTGCAGAAGCATGATCAAGGTTGGAATGTTCACACAAATTTGATCAAGATCTGCTTGGTGTAGCGCTGTGCACACTGTAAAGGTATGTTTTGAGGGGCTCAGGTTGCTAGACCACCTCAATGGACCCATCAGCAAGGGGTGCCCCTGTGCTTGGGGACCCCCACTGTATGTATAGCCGCCCCTTGTGCACCTCTATCTGGGCTTTGTCCTTGGTGATGGCCAGCAGCAGTACTACTGCCCCAACAGAAACCAGCAATGCTGGACCAAGAGATGACCATGGTCCAATGCTAGGCAGGGGCACGCCTTGCATCCATGCTGTACCCAGGCCAACACCTAAGACTGCAGCTGACGCACCAAAGCCAGTTGCTTTGAAGCGTCTTGCTCTGATCAATTTTGAAGGCAGCTGCTGCTGTGCTGTTGTTCGAGCTTTTGTGTCTGCAATCAGGAACAAATGCATACTGCGGTGAGGAGTGTTATTGTTGAACCTTAGCCTATACACACGATCACCTGCTGTTGCTCGACTGCCGCGTGTCACAACGAGACACCCACGAGAATACACAACTCTGCTGCCCGACTGTCTAACGCTGTTGCCACTGGCTTCTGAGGCACCTGGAAGAGTGGGTCGGCCTCCGGCAAAGGCCCCGTGCAGCGATCGAATCACGACAGGTCCTGCAGGCATGCTACGCGGACAAACGCTGCTTTTGCATCACGCAAATGGAGTCACGCAAACAACGGCTGCAAGTTGCTCAATGAGCTGGAGTGCACGAGCTAACGGCACCGAGGCAACGCAACGCAACATAACGCCTGCGCATAACGCCTTGCAAAGCTTTGGTGCACATTGTGATGAGGCCCGAGTTTAGCATTGAAAGGCCTGGGGGCAATTATGGCAGGCGCTGCAAATTATACCGGTGCTGTCGTTGTGGCACTGATAGGGATTGTGTTGTCATCCGTCAGTCTGCTGCCAGTTGCAGTAGATCGTCTTGAGTTCAACAGCGCTTCTTTGTCGCGCGAATTGCAGATGTGGCGTTCTCAAGGCCAGTATTACGTGCACAACAGGTCAACACCCGTTTTTTGTACATACGATAGGCCCCAGTCGCAAACCTCTGGGCAAACTGCACGGAGCTGTACATGCCAAGCAGGCTAGCATGCCTCAACACCGAATGTGATTGTGCAGGCAAGATGCAAGCACTGTAGGCATTTTCTATATAGATGACAAAGCCAGCAAGGGCGTTACTGACAAAAACACTTTGCTGCTGCTTCATGGGTTCCCGAGTACCAGCTACGATTTTGCAGGCGCCTTTTGGGAAGGCCTAAAGTCTGATTACAAGCGTATCATTATTCTTGACTTTCTTGGCTATGGTTTCAGTGATAAGCCAAGAACGGCATCTGAGAAGTACTCTCTCATGGTTGAGGCTGATATTGTAGAGGGCTTGCTGCAACATCTGGACGTGCAGGAAGTGCACATACTGGCACATGATGTGGGTGACACAGTGGCTCAGGAGATGTTGGCACGCTTCAATGACAGATCTATGGGTCTGTCTCATGGACTGTGTCACCCCTCTCCACTCAAGATTTTGTCTCTTTGTTTTCTGAATGGAGGTCTGTTTCCTGAGCAACATCGTGCATCTTTCACCCAGAAGCTACTGAACAATGACTGGGCTGGGCCAATAGTCAGCTCAATGTCAACCTACGGCATGTTTGCTGGGACATTTGCTTCTGTGTTTGGACCCAAGACTCAGCCTAACATCAACTTCTTACAAGACACATATGCCCTCTTAAAAATCAATGGAGGCAAGTTGATTCTCCCGCAGTTGCTGAAGTACATGGCTGAGAGGCGTGCAAATCGTGAAAGATGGGTAGGGGCGTTGATAAACAGCACATGTCAGATTGGGCTCATCAATGGTCCAGCTGATCCTATCAGTGGAAACCATGCGGCGGAAAGGTACAAAGAGCTGGTGCCACAGCCTTGGGTGTACATGCTTGATGCTCATATAGGCCATTATCCTCATGTAGAAGCACCAAAAGCTGTTCTGAAAGGTTACAAGCAATTCTGTGAACATGTGAGGAGGCCTGCGTGATAATGCCTGCATGCTATACATGGCGTTTGCCCAGCCCAGACTGTTGAAACGATTGCAAGCTGAGGTCTTGATCATATACCAAACATCAGCAAAGGACCTATAATTGTGATAAGGACATAGCTGAACATACAAAAGGCTAGTGGGCTCTGAAATTGCATTATGTGACTATTCAATGTTCACCCGGCAAGTCACTGACAGAGGGTCTGTGGTGTAAGCGCAGCACCTGTCACACGTTTAGTCTGGTACGACCTGTTTGCCTCCCATGCTCTTCACTTTAACATGCTTCATGATGCCCATCATATAGTATATGCTAATATATGGCGTTACATCTGGCCACGGCGTAGCTGGTCGTCAAGACGGTGCGCATTGAGCTGTCCTGGCAGTTCCTGGAAGTTGTTAAATATGCTGTATGCACTCGCTTCGCCATGCTGACGCCTGCCCAGATTCAGAAAGATCACCAGGATGAGGGAGCCAAGGACATATATGGGTCCAACTTGCATTTTATGTGCAATTGGAGCGCCTGCTAACCAAGCCAACAGCATAAGCCAAGTCTGCAATCTGATGCCAAACACAATAGCCAAAATGTACTCAGGCAGGTGATGTTCATGTCTCAGCTTAGCTAAAAGCTTCCTTTCAAGTGCTGATGCATTTGCTGGCAGCCTGACTCTGGTATCTTCAGATTCCCCAGGATCAAGCTCCTCCTCATACGCAGCGTGCATAGCAGCTGGAGGCCGGGTTCTCATTGCCAGGATGGTATCTGTGCCCACACACAACACACTGCATATTTATTTAGAATAAGCCGGACCGTCTGACAAGTACTGAACCTTTTGATATCTATACCTTGGTCTGACAGGGACACAACATGGTCATCGTGGATTGCTTTGCCCTTATGAACTAGCCTCAGCTTGTCAGCCGGAACCCCAGTTGTGTGAGCAATCTGCTGCTTAAGATCATCTACCTGCAAATTTCTTGTGATTGGTACTATGGCTTGCACAGCATCCCCACTTGCATATGAGTTTTTTGTATCAGTGGGCATCAGCATCTTTCTTGTATGTACTCTTGACAGAAGGCTACAAAAAGGACTCCCTTTGTTAGTGCATTATGCAACTTGGTAACGTGGTCTGTTCAAAAGCACACTGATGACCTGCTGTTGATCAGTACACTGTAGGCTGTAGCGCTTGCCAGAGACCGTTTGAATGGTGACAGCAACCATTATCAAGACGCCACCATTTCCAGACTGAGCAAGGAGGTCATTCACTACTGTCTGGCAACTTCAAGCCTTTGTCAACCTCTTGACGTTCAGTCAATCCTAAAACCAGCAAGACCCTGCCTGTCAGTCAACCCTGTATTGCTTTGACTGCTCTACTTCCTCAAACCCATTCAGGACTGCAGTTTGTCATCAGCACGCGTCCCTGACTTTCTTGTGTGCACTCAGAAGCTCTGTTTGAGTCTCGTACTGCATCAGGAGATCTGAATCAGGAGATCTGAATCAGGAGATGGAACGTCGTCGCGGTCGCGCACTGTGAGTCACAAGTGCTTTTTGCTATAACTTGGACTCGCAGCGCTGCTCGATTAGGGAGTGAAATATGGCACTTCTCCTGAAGGCATTGTTTCACGGCACTGTGGCAGGCAGATTGTCATCTCGGGTACCTCCACAGCTGTGTCACTATTGCTCTGACGCCTCTGGTCCGTGTGATCACTAAAACTTGTGAGCTGCAGAACCACGCGAGCAAAGCAGGCCCATCTACATTGCCATGCATATGTCAACATATGTCGCTCACAACACGTCCGTTCTCGTCCACAACACCATACAGGTACTCACATACCTTGGTACACCAGTTTTGCAACTTGTACGTCAGCCCAATAGCAAGACGGCATGGTATTGGGCCTATGACTGCAAGTCATTTATGGGCATCTATATCATTGACTGTGCATCTGCAGACTGGCTGCTGGTTGCAGAAGCCTTGGTCATGGGCGGCAGTACAGAAAAACAGGTGCTTGCAGGCCCTGCGCTGCAAGCAATAAGGTCACAGACGCTGGCTGGGAAGGCATTGCAGGCAGCATTGGTGTTGGCATACTGTGGGCTGCGCTTGCATGTGAGTCAAGCTAGCTAATCACAGCAATTCATTTGCCTACATCATGTATAGCCGGGAGTCATCACCTGTCTGACTTTGCAGACTATGGCTTCGTTCTTTCACCCAATCAGACACCCTACCGAGATATGTACTTCCTGGAGAAACTACTGGGGCTTGGAGTCGATGACGGGGTTCAAGTCAACACAGTCTTCACTCGCTTATGCTGGCTGATGGGCGTTTGGCCTGCTGTATACGCTTCCTTGCTCTTGCCAACAGCAAAGAGCGGCAACAAAGTATTTCCCTTTACAGCGCTGCTCGCATGTATTGTCAGCACAGCATCATCTTCTGCATGTTGCACACACGCTACGGCCATCTTCAGTGACATAGCTTTGCCTGCACAAGTAGGCATTGTGGCTGTGTTGCAAACAAACAGAAAGAGGTCTGCTTGTAGGTGCCTGCTTGGCCTTTTGTGGTGGGCTCTTTTGCTTTTGGCATCTTTGCCCTGGGGCCCTTCTTTGCTTTGTGGACACCTATGAAGGATGAGCATCACGCACAGCTAGGACCTCCTGCAAAGAAAGACCTGGTAAAGCTAGTGCCATTGCACCTTCCATGCAAGCAGGAATCGTAAGCATGCCTGTGCAATTATGCCCAACGAGTCTGCTGCTGGGCTGACAACCCACTCTTGAGTCCAGGCAACACACCAGTTGCTGACGCTAATTTGATCAAGAAGCCCAGGCTGGTGCAGGGACAATGCCTGTTGTGCACACTGCTCTTGTTTGTTCTGTTATTGTTTGCTGTTGTCAGGTCAGGCAACTGTTGTGTTGCCATGTTCTTGCTTCCAGAATAACAGGTACATATTGATTTGGCATGGGTCCAGATGTACCCAATCTCCTCCTGGAAAGCTGCTGCTGACGTATGCTCAAGCTGTGTAAACTAGGTGTACCAGAGGAGCTCCGGCTAGGACTTGGGCCAGCCCCTACAAATAGTATCCACATGGTGCTACAGTTCTTTTCCTTTGCAGAAAGGATGGAAATCCTGGGGAGTGCAAGCTACAGAGTCGCCCATCACATCCTGGCTCCTGCTGGCTTCAGCAGTCCTCTTCGTCTTCCAAGCCGCCACAGCTGGCGCTAACCAGTGGGCTGGCTATGGCAAGCTGTTTGATGAGAGCCGGTTCTGTCATGTGACCACCATTGACTTCCTGGCGCTGACTGCTTCTGCCCCGCTCTGGATGTGGAATGATGCAGAGGTCCGACAGTGGCAGAGCAGGTGTGCTATGCAGCTCCCACAGGCTCACATGTTGTTGATTAGTCATGTGCATGCTGTAAGGCCTGTGGCTCTGAAGGGCAGTATGCAGGATAGCCCTGGCTGACTTATAATACTTTTCCCAGCTGGTTTTGATTGAATGTTCCTAGTCCATAAAGTGTGCTGCATGACTGATGGGAGTGCTGCTGCAGGGGAAAGTGGCTACCAGTCCTTGCAAGCATACCTGTCATTGGACCAGGTAAGCAGACAGTATTCTTTGCCCAGCAGCACTCTGTAAGCTGGCCTGCGTAAAGATGTCTGTGAAGTCTGCTTTTGCTTGAATGATTGCACCCAAAAAGTGGTGTTTGACAACCTGCTGTCAATCGACACACCCCTCAACATCAATTTGCTTTGTGTTTGCAGCTGCGTATCTGGTTCTGAGACCCAAGGCGCAATGATGCAAACATAGTGGACACATCCAGTCCTGAGACCCACGGCGCAATGACGCAAGCATAGTTGACTACATGTTCACAAGGTCAAATAATGCAGCAATTGCGAGGGGCTTATGCTTGACTTGTGTCATGCAACCTGCAACTGCAGCAGTTCAGAGGAGCGCGTTTTGCATGTTAAGCTACAGGGCTTCTTGGTACACAGCAACATGTGTCCTACCTACTATATGTCTACACTCACATACACTTTACCCAGGTTTGGGGTCTTGCAATGCCTTATTAGCTGCAATATTGTGTTTTGCACAACCTCTCCCAACAAGAGTGCTGGGGGCTTTTCAAAATAAGCCCTGTCATCATGGGCGTGACAGAATGGGCATTGCACTGACTTGCCATTTAAGCTCTCACTTGCAGCAATGCTGAGGCACATGTAAGGTACAGAATTGCAGCCTGTTGTGTAATGTCAGCATCTGACAAGCCATACTCTGCTGTAGCTGTTTCTACAACAGACATGTCTGAAAGAGGCTCAGTTGAGGCCTCTTCAAGAGCTGCCATAAATTCCTGTGCAGCACAACAGTCATGTTGCAAAAGCCTTGCTCATAATGAGCATACAAGATCCTCAGTAAACAGTCAATCATATGCCACAGCTTTTGACATACTCAACACAAGAACTAAGCCAATCAGGAACAGCAACTGATAAGGTCATGCATGTCAATGATGTATTGCCTACTCAAATGTGTTGTTGATGAAGTGCAGGCATGCAAGCACAAAATTTGCTAGCATGAGCTGCTGTAAACCAACAACACATGAGTGGTCTGTTTTAGTTTGCACCGCAGCAGGCGTGCAAGAATGGCTGTCAGCTCACAGCATTGCAAATCTCACCAGTAAGGCTGGGTGTGCTGCAGCTGTATCACTTGCAGGCATGTATTCAATGTCCATCGCAATGCCCTTGACCTCCTCTCCTGGCTTCAAGATGGTTCGGCAGATCTTCACTGCAAAGTCTCCCAGTACATAGTCTGTCCCCTGATGGAAGCCGTTACTTCATTTAGGCTCCTGGTCAATGTCGCTGTTGTGCTGATCAATGTAGAGCCTACCTCAAACACTAACGTTGATCTGTGTTTATACAGTGCGATCCTGTTGAGGAGAGTTAGCATGTCTTGGTCTGCTGTCACAAGCTGCTTCTCATTCCTGCAGCACGCAGTTGGTATGCCTATGCAAATTAGGACTCATTCTCTCAGCTTTCTGAGGTTGTAAGTGTGAAGATACAAGGCAACCTATGTTGTCATGCTGAAGCAGTCAGCTGGGCTGAACAATAGCTGCATTTACCGCAGAATTAAGTACATTGAAGCAGAGTTATTGCTGAAGGTTACTAGGGACAAGTCCCGAGCAGATTTGACCTCACTTTTGGTGTAGGACTCCTCCTGCAGGGCTTTGTTCCCATCAGGCAGTGTCTACAGGCACAGTAAGTTTATTGACCTTACAGAGTACCTGAACACGTCTATGGGTGGCCACATTTACGCTCCACCTGCCAGATGATTCTGCTTCGAGTGCCTCTAACGCTTGCGAGAGCTGCTGTAACTGTTTGCCGGGTTGCTGCCCAGGATGCACGCGCAATATCCTACAGATCAACCGGAACGAGCTGATCGTACCAGCTGTGCATCACAGGTGAGCTGCAGTGACGATGGAGTCTGAAAATTCACCATCGTGCAACCATCAGTTCCTCACAGCAATCATCGTTGACCTCCTGTGCCCTGGTGTTAGCTACGGCAATTTAGAGCACCTGCATCATGCTGCATGACCTTGCTTGGATTCATGAGTAAGGTTAGTAATTTGCCACCGTACGGTTCCGTTGCCCGTTGCCCGTACGATTCCGTTGCCCGTTGCAAGTTCCGTGCGCGTGCTACACAGAGGTGCGAGCACGGTCAGTCCGCAGACTGGATGCGGACTTGAGTCGACTACGCCTTTCATACTCGTGCATTGCAGTCGACCGTCTCTTGTCATCTCTTGCCTTTCTTCTAAAGTCAGGTCAACTTCACACAACTGGCCTACTTAAGCCCTCAAGTAGGGCAAGAACACAGACACTTACGCCTTGGCACTGAGAGTCTAAGCATTCAGCATGACTGATCCGCTTGCGAACCAAAATGCGCTGTTCAACCAGTACGAGAGCGAGTACTGCAGCAAGTCTACTGATATCTCCAGGAAGGTGCAAGCCTTGAGCTCCTTCAGTGCGGGTAAGAGTTATATCAGGTCTGGCTCACCTCAAGCTCGACCCTTGCTCTCAATCCTGGTCTGACCACTTCAATAGTCTCTTGTTACAGATGTCAGAAGATTGAGGACAAAAGAGATTGAGGCAGAGCTGAAGGAGGCAGACCAAATTGTGAGCATTGACGCCAAGTTGACGTGTTGTCTGATCATTGCCTAAGGCTAGTCATGCCTTCTGCTGCAGATTGCAATCATCCGTTCGAGTGTACGCCCTGCAATATGTGCCCACATAAATGTGCTTCTGATAACATTATGCTTGCTGTGCCAGCTTCGGAGGATGGACATGGAAGCACGCAGCTTCTCTCAAGAGAAGTCACAGCAGCTGATGAGAAAGGTGAAGGAGTACAAGGCTGATCTGAAGAAGATCAATGAAGACTCGCGACAAGCTCAAGGAGCAGCATCAGGTATATGCATGCCCGTCATTAACAGCTGCATTTTGCTGACCTCTTAATCAGAGCCATGTCCATGATTATACCTGCCAGTTGACTGCTGCCCTTCTGCATACCTAGTCTGGCTTTCAGGACTGCAACTTTGTTGTCATTCGCCCGGTCATGGCAGTGCACAAACCTGACAAATAGTGTGACTGACAACAGGAGGCACAGCTGCAAGAGCAGAGCTAGGACTGGCAGACAACTACTATGACACGTCAGCAGGACAGAGGGAACGCATGCTGAAGACAACAGAGAAGGTGGACAAGACTAGTGACAGGATATCACAAGGCAGGGCACAGCTTGCAGAGACAGAAGTGAGTGTGCCCTTCCAGCTGTGCACAATCAGCACTACCATGCTGAATCTGCAAGATGACAAGGAAATGATGAAGATGCATGTATGGTGTGCCATGTGTTGGGACATGTGTTTTCAAGTGCTTTGACCACAAAATCATCTGAGTTGCGTTGGTCAGCATCAAGAGCAACAGCCCAAGTCTTCATCACAGCAAAGGCACTGTCATTGTGCAGGCTACAGGAGCACAAATTCTTGAGCAGCTCGCAGCACAGCGGCAGCAAATTACGCATGCACAAGCAACTGTACAGTCAGCAGACCAGAATCTTGACAAGTCACGCCAGATACTCAAAAGGATGTCGTCTTGGTGGTCGTGGTAGTCATGGTGATCATTACTAAGCCCGTTTTGTACAATCTGTGAGCTGAAGCCGTTTGTTCTGCCCTTTAGGAGTTGGGAGTGAGCATACTGCAAGACCTGCACCGGCAGCGTGAAACAATCACCCATGCTCAGGATACGCTGCATGGTGCTGATGACAATATAGCTAAGGCAAGGCGGGTGCTAGCCAGCATGTCCAGACGCATCATGACCAACAAGCTCATCATGTGGGGTATCTGTTTGTTGCTGGTTGGTTCAATATGTTTAGTGTTGTACTACAAGATTATCAATTAGATCTCTGCTAGGTGGACTTTGAGCTCTGTAAGCTGCTGTTGCATGTGCCACTGTGCAGGCAGCTCTGAGCTGGTGCTTTCATGTTGCAATTCTTGTGCTCATTCATCAACACCAGCTTTGGTAGATAACCAATCACATGACCATTCTATTATGTTACATGTGGCAGGCATCTTCCTTGAAATGCATTTACATGGGAGATGACCTCAGCTAGTGCCATAGCAGGGTAACAATAAGAGTCATGTCATTGAAGCTGCTTGGATAATCACTTACTTCGATCCTGTTGAAAAACAATTTAGCCAACTCAAGATATGTCAAATGGTGCGTGCTTTCTTGCCCCACGTTTGCCACAAAGTCAATCTTGGCGTTTGTCTTTGATTGCCTATGATACTGGTGTTGTTCTGACAAACAAAAACCAAGTGTCTTTCATGCCCACCACACGACGAAGTCAGGACGACACTCGAGCCTGCTGTGTTGATGCATGCAGCCGCTATGTTCAAGGTCGTATCATATGCATGTACAACACGATTGGCTGAACTTTGGCTCCTGTTACGACTCTACGCAATGTTGTAGAACACAGTGCTGCAACAACCCTCAACTGATCTTTTTCCTGTCGTTAGACATCAGATTGAAGTGCTGTTTCTCCAGATCAATGGCCCACAATGCTGCGCCCACAGTATTCGTGAAGGCAAAGAAAGCACCCACAATGGGAATGCATGAAAAGATGAGGGCTGCCCAGCCAAACTGATAGAACATCAGCTTGTGCTTGACCACTAGGGCATCCTGCTCATCAGGGTTTGATACCCCCTTCATCTCCAGATATGGCGCCAATGCATCTCTTGCCTGAGTGTGACTGTTAGCTGCCCCAAATAGCACTGTCAGAAATGGCAATACCGACCTGCACAGCATTGGTGGCATGATGATACAACCTCATGAAACAAGGCACCGCGGCAGAAAAGCCATTTTCAAGGGTGAATGCAAAGTGAACATCAACTCCAAGCATAAGTAGCATACCTGAATGGTGCTGTCAACAGTCTCTTGACAACATACTCAACTCTTCCGGATGACAGGCTTGGTGGCTTGACAATCCATATCAGCCATTCTATTGCAGGGTTCTGGGTAGAGACTGCTGGATGCTGCTCCTGCTTTTGCCGCTTCTCAGCCTGGATTTGTTGCATGAGGACATGCAGCTCTTTGTGGTCCGCTGCTGTCAAAGGGACAATCTGCGGTCATAGCATGCGTCAGTGAAGCTCTGCATGAAGCTCCCCTTTGGAAGCAAAGTTTGCATGGTCAGCTTCTGGACAGCCATCTCTGGACGCTGTGGAATCACAGTCACCTTATCAGGGGACAACCCGTTTTGGCTAAGAACAAACTGGAAAACTTGTCTGTGGTGCTTCTTCACAAGAGATCTAAAGATCCAAAAGACGGGGACGGTCACCTCCGTGAAAAACAGCTCTGCATACATATTGGTCAGAATTTGGTCTGGAACCACAGACTGGCAACAGCTGTTTCTCACGGCTATGAGTGTCCAAGCAATAACGCCACGTGTAAAACAGCTGCTTACTGATCAGAAACTGCAGCACATCTGAGTTAATGGCTATGTAGTAAAGGGCCTGAGCTGGGTATTGAGCTGGTTGCATAGCGAGCCCCGCGATACGTTCGCGACGGCGAAGCAGGTCCAAGGCAGATAGGTGTGATCGACGGCGTCAACAACCAAAGTTTGTTACAGGTGCTTTACTGGAGTGTACTGTTTACCTATATCACGCACTTGTTCAATTGCGTGCGTGAGGGCCTGTGTGCGTCGCGCAAAAATGGTTGCGTCGCAGCTGCTCTGCAGTCAACCCGCTGGTCAAACAGGGCGATAGACAGCAAGCCCCCAGGCCGGGCGTTACGCACGCGCGTTACGTTTACATTTGTGCAACAGATCACACTACGTATATATACTTACTCACGCACCTGCCTGTGCGCAAACCATGTGATGCAGCAAACAAACACCAACATGCTTTCCACTTGAGTACAGGAGCACAACCCTGATTGAACCTTGCATTGATCAGTAGTTTGCGCAGCTGCACATACAACAAGGCAACGCTGACGTGCACTTACAGCAGATTGACAACTAAGAAATCAGTGTGGTGTTTGTGTTGTGTAATGGAGCTTGTTGTGTCTTCAGCGGCAAAACGTCCTTAGGCCAAACCTGCAAATGTTTCTGCAGCCTGAGGCAGTGAGGAGCGCTGAAGCGTGTTGTGGCTTGCGAGTCTGGTCTCCATCATTTCCCAAGTGGGTGTGAACTGTTTATGTTTGCAGTCTGTTCTAGCTGTACTGTGCAGGATGATGTTGGCCAAAAGTGTGAGCTTATGCAAAGTGCGTGGCAAGCCAAGCCAGAGAGTCTTTTGGCGCCCTTGCCCGGTTGTCAGAAGAGTAATCAACATGCACCAAGCCAAACGTATTGCTGTAGCCTTGAGCCCACTCGAAATTGTCTAGAAGTGCCCAGTAGAAATAGCCCAGCATTTTGACACCAGCCTGCTTGGCTTCATTTGCCTGCATGCACAACATAGCGTTGAAGCTGTGCCAACCCAAACAAACAAACCCTGACACTGCCAAATGACTTGTACAGAGTTCTGCACAGCAAGACCAACAATCACCTGTCCTGAGAGCACACAGACAATCATGAGTGATGCATGTAACACTTGGTGTTGAGGCAACAAAAGTTGACAAGCACACAGCAAAAGACCACTTGTCGCATGCAGGACTTAGTTGATCACGTCTGACTGCTCATACCTGTTCCAGGTAGGTCTGTATGTAGTTGATTCTGAAAGGGTCATGAAGCAGGTCTGGGTACGGTATGTTACCCTCTCCTGGTACATCCACACCATTCTCTGTCACAATGATGTCTGGGTGTCCATAGCGCTGGTCAATGTATTGAAGGATTGCACTGCAGCCAGATTCACATTGTGACTCAGTCTGCAGTGACTGCAACTTTCATGCCACACAAGGTCACCATTCAATCCCATGCAGTAGCAAAACATGACTGCTTTGAGCTGTTGCAAGCAGCCCACGCATGGCTTCATGTGACCACTGCTCAGCTCTACAACCTCTTGTACTCTGTGCTGCATGCAGCATCGCTGTTGCCCACACACTAAGGCAGTATGTCCTGCATGTTCATCGCACTATCCAAGCCAAGCTGTCTTGCACGCGATGAACATGCACTATCCAAGCCAACCTGTCTCACATGACAAGTCTTTTTGGTTACGTTGATCCCAATCGGCATGGTGATATGAAAATGGTGCTTTGCTTTACCACCTGCCACAAAGCTTATGATACATTTCAGACTAACAGCCAGGCAGAACACACCTGAATCCCCAGGGCACAACATACAGCCATGAAGACTCTGCCTGTTCACCAATGGCAACTCCTGCACTAGAGACATATGTCACTGCAGTGCCTTCAAGTGTGCCAGAACCAGGGTCGTTCTTGACATAGTAGCTGGTGTAATGGTTTAAGGCAAAGTAGTCAACTGAGCCTTTCAGGGATGCCTTCTCCTGGTCTGTAAGGGCAGGCAGAGAGGGGACCAGAGCCTTCACTGATTGGGGGTAGTCTCCAAGATAGATGGGGTCAGCGTACAGTCCAAGGGCGAAGTCTAAATGCCTTTGGGCAGCAGCCTGCATTGCAGCATGATGCATCTCAAGCCCAGCATCATATGCAACCTACACTGGCCCAAGAGAGAGGGTCAAATGTCCCTTTATAAGTCCTCTCAGAGGCTGAAATGTACTGCTTGTCCTTGAACCTGTTTTGCTCACAGCTCATGCCAGCCTGTCTGCCTAGATCCCACAGCATGCCATTGCACTCTAGCGTTGCTTCTCATGCATGGAAGGTGCAAAATGTTGAGCTGTGCAGCTTGCAATTCCAGGACATTGTCTGTTCAGAAATGGCAGTGTTATGGCGTGAAAACTAACAAGACAGGCGGTCATAAAATACGAACCACATGCTGATTTTGCAGCAATGCTACTGCACGAGGTTTATCAGGGGTTGTTTCAGGGAACAGAAACTTACAATATCATCAGATGAGTTGGTGTATGGTACAACCCAGTCAGAGGACCAGTTGATGCTGATTTTGGTTTGAGGGGCTACTGCCCTCATCTTAATCACAGCAGCCCCATGTGCTGCCAGCAGGGTGTGAGCACAAATATAAGGCTCAGAATTTGAGTCACCCTCTGCGCATATGCTGCGATCTGAGCACCGCCCTGCACAGACGCTAGCAACATCAGTAAACATTTTTCCGGTGTTCTCTGCTATATTACACCCAGATGGTCAAGACACATGCCACCGTGAGCAGGGGCATTTGGAGAGACCAGTTTTGTCAATCAAAGTACTGTGAACAATATGTAAGCATGCACGGAGGCATGCCTCTCGAAAAGTGAATAGGGCAGGGTACAGCTGTGCAAAACCACATGGCAAGCTACATGTTTCTGCCGATACTGTATGCATGGCACATTGCTGAACGACCCAGCTGGTCAGAACCAATCTAAGCACAAAAGCATGCAGCAGCGCATGCAGCCTGAGCACATACTTGCTTACCTGGTGCCATTCCGCCAGAGCCAAAGCCCAGAGAGCAGATACTGTTGGGCTCATTGAAGGTTGTCCAGTAAGTCACCCTGTTGCCCAGTGCAGCCACGACAGTGCTGGCGTAGTTTGAAAAGTCTGTCTCCAGCTGCTGGCCTAGAAAGCCTCCATAGCTGTCCTGAAGTCAGAGCACAACCACAAGCAGTGAGTCATGACTGCATGCACAGGCTGCAACCTCCAATTGGGCGCAGGTTCCGAATGAACAAACACAGATTTGCAGCTTGAGCAGAGGCATCAAGCGCTTCTTGAGGCGCCTGACTTGCGTCTGACCAACCAGCCCTCCTCAAGCTTGTTCAGCAGTTGCATGCAGGCACTGGGTTTAGAGTTTAGGGCTATATCTGTGGTGAACAGGCCAGCCAGCTTGGCAACTTCATGCAAAGGCTACCAAAATTCAATGCTAGATGGTGCTGAGCTGCAGACTTCACAATGAGCAAGATGATGTACTGTGTGGTACACGTAAAACACAGCTGCGCTGAGTTAGCTTGTGTGCTGAGGCACATATGCAGAGGTGGATTTGTGATGCCGCTGAGCATTGAGTCGATGTCAATCCTCCTGGTGATCCTCAAGGACAAGAGATGGCAATGTGTGGATGAGCGTACCTGCAGGGATTGAGGCAAGTCCCAGTGGAACAGTGTGACAAAAGGCTGAATGTTTGCTGCCAGCAGGGCGTCAGTCAAGTTGCTGTAGAATGCTAGCCCAGCTTGATTGACCTGCATATCACCATTGTACCATATCAGGCTAACCCCCTCTATGACATGTGGTGAATGAAAGCCAGGGTATGACAGAGTGGACGCAAGTGCAGGCTCACTTATACAATGCATGACGGCCTAGGTCTTTATAAAGATGACTTATGCCAGGCAATGAAGATTATCTCTCACTGCTGATGGCTTGCCCATCATTGCGGCTGGTATCCCCACTGATACGCTAGTATGGTTTGTGCAGCATGAAATGGACAATGGCACACTACCTCGCCTGTGCCTGCTGGATATATTCTCGACCAGGCTATGGAAAATCTGAAATTCTTGATGCCGTTAGCTTGCATGAGGTCAATGTCATCAAGGTATTGGTCATAGAAATCATCTGCGACGGCAGCAGTGCTGCCATCTGCAATCTTTCCTGGGGTGTGGGAGAAGGTATCCCAGATTGTTGGTCCACGGCCATTTGCATCAACAGCCCCCTCGAACTGTGAAACAGTAAAGCAAGGTCGGAAAGGGCGCAGAATATGTTCTGGCGAGCATTATGCAGTGAGGGACTGAAATCCCACCTGGTATGCTGAAGAGGCGACACCCCAAAACAAGGAGCTTTGTGCGTGTACACACGCCATAAGTCCCAGCACAAACGTGGCCGTTATGGTCACAAGGTCTTGAGGCCGTGCAATAGCGTTACTCATGGTCGAAAAGTTCACGCACATTGGTTGAACATTGAACGACCTGCATTGGATTCAGATGCGTCATCATCTCCGACGCTGGCACGCGACCAGAGATACCTAATTTCAAAGAAGAAGTTGAAGCCATGCAAAGTGCGACAGTGGGACGCGGGAGGTGAAAACCTGCAGCAGTCTGAGTATCTTGGGGCACACTGCGTGGAGTCAACTTGAGCAGATCTGCTTGTTATTGAGTCAGAATAGGCTAATCGGCGCTCTACGAGCAAAGCGGACTAACGAGGCAACTCTCCTGCGCCTGCAACGTTAATTAACCGTACTCGTCGCTGCGGAACAACTAATGCACGATCCTCTTGAAGACCACATGCTTGTTTGGACTGGGCTCGCGTTCGTCAAGCACTTGACCAATGCTTCGTGCGCTTGATTGCCGGATGGTCAAGACGTAGCTGCTTAGTTCGAAATCTCCCCTGCAACGCTAGCAGCAACCCTAAATCGCCGTGATGTGGTGACTAATATTGTGACTGATTTGCTTGTTTGTTGACAGTGCCACCTTCAGCTTTGCAGTCTACAGCTCTAGGCATATGTAATGTCCAGCATGTTTGCATTTCCCAGTATGATTACACAGAATGCTATGCCAGATCATGCATGCAGCATGACTCACCATACTGACAGCATGATTGCATGTGCATGGT
>JAABUP010003018.1_pt1 | contig 30613 bp, 36 predicted proteins | sample 5559201 | NCBI WGS metagenome assembly JAABUP01 (sample SAMN10711887, study PRJNA513373) | rock metagenome | isolation source: Antarctica rocks | place: Antarctica | reverse complement strand
TTGCTGATGTAGTGGCGGCTTACTCAATGCTGCAGTTGACCCCTTGTTGTGAAGACCTAATGCGAGCTGTGTCAAGGCAGCTGGCTGTAGCAGACTTGTCAAACATAGGGCCTTTCCGCGTGGCAAAACTTTCTTACAGCCTGGCCACAATACCAACTGCTGCACCTTCCATCAAAGCGTTGGACGCCCTTTGTGAGCGCTTTGGTGTGCTGCTCAGGAGTCACCAACTTGCTGAGCTTCCGTCTGCTCAAAGCATTGCAATCACAATGTGGGCGCTGAGTAAGCTGAAGTATGCACCATCAGATGAGCTGGCCATGTCCATGGTGGGCAGGATGGTGTCTCTGTGTTGCTTGCCAGGGCAGCAGCCTACGCCACCACAAATCAGCAGTGTTTTGCTTGGATGTGCTCAGCTGAGGTTGCCTGTCAAGCAAACCGACATTGAAAGCCTAGTATGTATGCTTTTGAGTAGCAACCAGCATCAGATTACTGAGCAAGTCTGTACAAACACAGCGTGGAGTCTAGCTGTCTTAGGATGTCTGCACAATCGATTACTTGACACATTGATAGATCAGCTGTCTCTGTCATCAATTGGAGATGCCAAGATATTGGTGCCTTCACCGCTAAAGGACGCAGGGCTGGACCAGTTGTACCAGGCCCTGGCTTGGCTGCAGCCTTCTTCAAGTGCATCTGCACACCAGCATAAGGCATGGTCCAGCCTGCAAGGGAAGTTGCACAGATTGGGACCCAGACCTACGCCCATCAAGCGCTATCTCAAAGACAATGGCCAGCTGTGCGGCGCTCTGCAACAGCTGCAACTTTCCTTCAGGGCCAGAGTTGTTATTCAAAGCTACTGTGCAGATGCAGTGCTTGAGTCGCAAGGCAACAAAGCTCAGCCAATCATCTTGACACTGTCCAACCCCGACTACATCAACAACTTTCCTGGCAGGTAATGCACTTTATTGGCTGCACCGTTCTCCTGAAGTTTTTGTGTCAGCTCGCACATGTGCATGCATGTGAGTTAATGCCACAGCAATCGGCTGGTGTGCATTCCTTGTGCTACACTGAGGGCCATTGCAGCTGAACCCACACACTGTGTTGCCTTGGCCTTGCTTTGCCTTTCGCTTTCTGCCTATATACACTCCCTCTGCATGTGTGTATGTTAAAATTGCAGGTTGACAGGGCGTGCAGTGTTCAGAACCCACATGCTGGCTAAGCAAGGCCGGCTGGTCGATGTTGCCCTCAAGACGACCGGTGACATCACCACAGTGAAGCAGTTGGCAGACCACCTGGAACCCATCCTGACAGCTGCAGCAGGAGGCTCCCTGGACGCCTACCGCAAGTGATGCAGGCCAAGCAGTGTTGCTCATCCTCTGTTGCTGTAGTACGGCAGGTAAGTGAAGCTCTTTCATGTTAAAGAAGCACAAACATGGCTTTTGCCCCTTGCAAGCTGGGGTGTGTTCACATCATGCTGCATTTATTGCCATCACTGCTACCTGCAAACGTGTGGTACACCCTATCACCTTGGCACCCAGTCAAGCTCAATTGTCAGCTTGTTCATAAAGCAAACATTGCACACTGTCACAGCAAATGCTATTGACTGAAGCTGCAACAAGTATTGTTTGTTGGCAACTCAGTAATCCACATGTCTTATTTCACAAGAGCTGATGCACAGCGGGATTTGCTCGGCGTCAAGAAATGCCAAAGGTATTGCTGATGCTAATGCAGAGGCCACTGGCAAGCAGGGCAGCAAGATAGGCTGTATCATAGCATGCTTTTTATAGCTTGAGGATTCAAGCAATCAGTGCATATCTCACAGCTTCTGACAATGGTGAGAAGAGCATCTGGTTTATGTCTGAACATGGTCATCACATTTATTGCAATTTCAGAGTATGCCCTTGTATGATATAGCACAAGCAAACAACAATTCATTCTCTAGTTCTCACCATTTGCAATGACAGCATTGCATGGCATTAAAAAGGCGTGCAAGCCGCCTTTTGGCCATATCTGGCTATCAACTTGTGGCATCACTGTTGTGTTGTAGCATCTGGTATGGTTGGTGCCAGCTATGCGTTTCAGCAGCAGCCATTCAGTCTTTCCTGCTGCAGCTGCTGGCATGCAGTCGTACCAAGCTAGACTGTATAGCAGGCTTGTTGTTGCAGTCATGGGCTGGGATTGCACACATCATATGAGACAAGTATGCACATGCACCGCAGCTATGCTATTGCCGAAATCAGAGTGCATGACTGGACGCCATTGCTGTGGCATTTCAGCAATTCGCCTCAAGTCCATGTAGGCTGCGTCATACAAGCCAAGCTGGTGTCTGCTTGGCTATGAATATCTGGAATGCCCGATTACAGGATCAAGCTTTGCTTGCAGGCAAAATGGCATGACAGCAAGCAGCCATGGAGCCTTATGCTGCCTGGGCAGAAGCCTGTTGTACTACTTTGCGGATGCCTCTAACAGGTGCGGAAGCCGTTGTGTGGGTGAAATGGAAGTGGCAGGTTGCAAGCTGGAGCTTGCAAATGCAGCAGGTGTTGATGCACATGCCCAACAAGGCCATGCTCCTTGACAGCCAGCCTTGTGGTGGGTCAGCATGCAAACAGCACACTAGCATGGACAGCATGAGCAAACTTGAGTGCAGCTGCTGCAATATCTTCTCCAGTGTGTCAACGACATAAAGTGTGTTGCATTGCGGCATTACAAATTCTTCACAGGGTGATTTTGCCTGAGCAGCACTCCTTGCCAGCTGATTTCTGTACAATGAAACTGTGTAGCTGTTTTTACTTGCCGTCATGTAAAGCATGCTTCAGTGCTGCCTGCTGATTGCGCCAAAGCCGGGTTTTGCTATTGAGCTTTTCTGCTTATGCTTGATAGCATGTGCTGCAATCCATGAAAAGGAACCCAAATCTCTGCTCATAATTACAGGCATATCGGCAGGGAGCACTTCAGGCAAGAGCTGCTTGGCCGGCATGGCACGCTGGTTCTGGTGGACCCACCCAAGCCTGGAGCTGCTGTGGAGGAGGTGGCAGACTGGCTGGAGCCCTTTCTGACAGCTGCGGCAGGCAGTTCTCTTGCTGCTTACCGCAACTGATGTGAGCTGTGTTTAGCAAGCCAGCAGGTGGGCCGTCTTTGCTGAGACACCCATTTGTGTGCCTGAGATTCGCAGAGAAGTGCTGGTGTGGCGGTATGTTATTTGACTAACATGTTGTTTGGCTCCAGCAGAGTGGATGCACCTTTGACTTGATTTCGATATTGATGCGATGTGTCAGCATCTCTGCATAGCTTCATCTATGTCATCTCTGTGAGGGCCATGCTACTGTTCTCTGTATTGTTCCAATGTCACAGAAAGAGCCAAAGTCAACACAGGGTGCCCTGTATATGTCCACATGACATGCAAAGAGTCTGCAGACCACAGCTGATGCAGGCGCACAGGCGATGAGTCTTTCACAGCAATCTTTGCTCCAATTGAGAAACAACTGGCGCGGTTGTGCACTGCAGCAAACATTTCACTGTACTATTCACTGCATGCTTGACAACAGCGGCAGCTTGTGTGCCTAAGCTCAAGGATCAGCATCAGCTGCGTTTGCATGTTGTTGTCATGTCTGCAGATGCAGTTGCTGTGAAGCTGCTGGTGATGAGCAACTGCCACTCAGTTTTCTTCTTGCCTTGATCCTGTGCAGGTGCTGCTAGCAAATGCCACCAGCTGAGTTGTCCACACAAATTTTGATGTCGTCAGAGCGTGCTTAAGCCAGCAGCAGTAGCAGTTGGTTGGTGAGCTGGAAAGCATCAAAAGTGATCCTGTGCAGGTGCTGCTAGCAAATGCCACCAGCTGAGTTGTCCACACGAATTTTGATGTCGTCAGAGCGTGCTTAAGCCAGCAGCAGTAGCAGTTGGTTGGTGAGCTGGAAAGCATCAAAAGTGATCCTCATTTTCCATTGGCTGATTTTGGTATAAGATTGAAGTCATATTTCAGAAATGTTGAGTGCATGCCATGCTTGAACCACAAAGCAGCCCTGTTGTAGGAAGCATCATATCATATCACATGTTATGTTTGTACAGCTCTAATTACCTCAGAAACAGTCTTGGCAGGTGTTGCAATGAAATTGAATCTATAGATACCTATATGTAGCTAACATACCCTGTCACTCATGCTAAAATGGCGCTCGGTGGGCTTGCACTTATGTTTCTTTTGCAATGCGTGTACTGCCGTGCATAGCTTCGGCCATGCGCAATGATGGTCAAGTTTGACAGACTAATGGCCCTTGTGTGCATGTTGGCTCAATGTAGCGTGCAACATGCAAGGCAGCTTATCCGTATCACCCATGCAGCCCTTTTCACACTGAATGCCATTTACTCCCATGCCCATAAGCACTTCGAACTGCTTTGTGTCACATGAGCAGATTGTGGTGCTCTTTGCTGTGGTAAACATAAGAGGGTTTTCACACGAGCCAGACATTTTGCGATCCACACATTACTGGAAGCCATGAACGTCTGGCATTGTCCTAGATGGCCTGCTGTATGATGCATGTAAATGAGTGTGCAATGTCAACAAGACGACTACTAGGGCCAGGTGTTTCAATGGTGCAATGCTCTATCAGAAATCCATTGGTGCGCGAGACATATACATCCACAACTGATGATGAGCTGCATAAGCATACGATGAGCTGGGCGGGCTGGTATTTCCCAAGACCATGTTGCGACACCGCATTGCTCAGATGTAGCTCAGAACTGCCATACAATACAAGCTTGCTCATTCGACTGAATCGGCAAAGACCACATTTGGCAAATGCCCTGAAGCACTTCAAAGGTCCCAGAAAGACCCAGGTATCTCTTCAACTCAGTAATTACAGTCTTGCCACTTTACTAAAGCCCAGTGTCATCTGAACTGCTTCAATGTTCACAGCTGTTGTAGCTTAGATTTCACGTCCACAACATGTCATTGATACCTTACCAGCCTGAAGCGGATGCAAAGCTGTACAAACCCAACTCATGGATAAAACTTGTTATGTGAGGCACTGCAAACTCTTAACACTTGAGGCACTAGGGCTTCCCAGAGCCGCCTGTCCTGAGGGCCTGCAGGATCCTGCCACCCCCAGCAGCAGGGTGGGGCCCTGTGTACTTGCCCAGCTGAGCCTCTGAGTTGGCCTTAGCCAGACTGCTCAAGATGTCCTGTGCCATCTTCTTGTTCTCTGGGTTGCCTGCCCATGCCTGGGTGGTGGCACCCCATTAGTCAGCATCATGCACAAATCAGCTGACTCATGCATGACAACCTATCGCCCAAAGTGCTGCTCGGGACCTCAAGACACACACACAAATCACAGCTCACAAACTCACAAACCCTCACACAAACAAGTTCAGAACACAGCATTCTGAGCATGGAGCTGAAGATGATGTCTGAGACAATGTCAGGGGCAAGCACATGAGTGCCATGAGACAAGGCCTGTGTGCATTTTCAAACTGCATCAAGCACTAGCCAATGATACGATGCTTCAGTGACTGAGAACACATTTTGGAATCCTATCAGCAAAATCTGTAGTGCCATACCTTCAGTGTAGCTGACTGCAGTGCACGCCCATATGAGAACGTCAGAGACCAGGGAGCGTTGGGGCAAGCCTCCTGCAAAGCCATCACAGCTCAAGGGCTGGTTGCACCAAACAACTCAACTCAAGACTTTGACTTGGCAGGAACTCAAGGTCACCAGCAGACTCAATGATGGAGTATTGTGAGACGCACCAAGGCTAAGATTTTTGAGAGTGAGTTGGCAGGCACGGCCTCAAATGGGACGGTGCAGAATTGACATGTGGCACTCATATACAGAAGTCATCTGAATCCATGCAGACTATCAACACTTGCATTTACACAAGGCAATGAAGCAACCAATGGTCCAAGACGAGCATGCATTGTAAGCACTTGGTGCGTGACTGAAAATGTGCAAAAGTGACTTTGTCATGAGGCACTTGCGGTCCTTGTTCTGATGCCATGTGTTATACAGCAGCAGCCAGACTATGCAGCACCAAATGGACTTAAGCATGCCGCCAAGTGTGTACCTGGAGGGCCTGCAAGTTCAAGGTGGCTTCCTCTTCTGACATGCCTCCAGACAGGAAATGGATCCCAGGGACTGCTGCGGGGACTCCTCTGAGCATTGTCTGGGTGGTCCAGTGAGCCACCTCCTTGGGACTGGCTGATGGCGCATCCAGTCCTGCAACAACAGACAGCCTCACAAAAAGGCACAATGACTTGCGTATGACATCCTCACGGACATCACCGAGGTAACCCCTTGACAAAATGCTTGGTGCTATAACTGCTGTGGCTGCTGCATCGACATGACTAATGGTACACATGTGGGTTTGGCAGAGAAATAGGTGGTGCGGTAAGCGGCCACTGTTGAAGACAAGCTGATGGTGCATGCAATGCCATGGCCTGTGATAAAGTGACACAGTGGGACAGCGTGCACAGTGACACAGTTTGTGGCTTAGCAATGGGGTGCATAAGCTTCTGCCATTGACAGCCACACAACAGTCACATGGGATTGCAATCATGTCACAGAGCCACATAGTGCCATGTGGGCATTGCACAGGGGGGGGCCAGAGACGACGCAGCATGACATCAGGCCCAGCATTGATTTAGCAAGCACAGCAGCACAGCATACCATAACATTCACTACATGATTGTCAAGGCATTGACTTGATGCAACAATGCTGCTGTTGAGTGCCCCTGACATCAGCACAATGCCCTTCAGCTGCAGGTTTGGTAGATAAGAGGGCACAAAGCAGAATACAGACTGGGACCCAGACAGACAGGAAGCTTTTGTGTGACACCCAACAAGTCATGAGGATTTCAGCAGGCTACCAAATTGGCATCCAGCTTCATGCCACCCCCACTAAACGAGCTTGCCATTGTGTTGCCTCATGTAGACACACTGTTGCTCATGACAGAGCATTGAACATCACGTTGGGATTGCAAAAGGTGTGAGAGCTGTCATAGCAGCCGGTGTCACAGTGATTGTTGCTGTTGCAATGAGTGTCATAGCAATGGCTGTTATATAGCTGTCAGAGTGACCGGTGTCATAGCGATTGGTGTGATGGTAATGTTGTTCTAGCAATTGGTGTGATGGTAATGTTGTTGTAGCGATTGGTGTCATACTTAAGCTGTCATTGCGTGCAATGTCATGGTGCTTGTTATTGTAGCAGTTGTTGTCAATGTGGTAGCTGTCACAGCTATCAATGTCATAATGACAGCTGTCATAGCAAATGGTGTGATAGTCACATGGCAGGCAGGGCCATACCCGGCAAGCACATGCTGGGCTTCATGAGGATGCCCTCCAGCATGACATCATGCTCATTCAAGTGGCGGAAGACGTGTGTGAGCACGCGCTCAGACCAGTAGGAGGTGTCCTCGATGGTGTAGTCACCCGCCCCAAGAGTCATCTCCGGCTCCACAATTGGCACCAACCCATTGTCCTGCAGCATACGCAGGTAACAGATACGGCTAGATAGGCACTTGATGTCAAATAGCATAATGTGAGAACACGCATTGTTGACTGGTGGAGGGCCTAAGCCACAGCACCTGCCATTAGCAAGGTTACAGAGTTTGTTTCTGCAAGAAAAGAGACGTAAGGCATGTGAGGGATGAATGCCGGATGTATTTTCAAAAAACCAGGATCTAGTCTGTGTGCGCTGCTGTGAACCACAAACTTCATCCGGTAATGCAACCGTCCCAAAAAACTGCGGTCAGGAGGTGCATTGCCATATGCAGCAGTGTGTGACCAAGTATGTAGCGAGCATCCTAAGCAAGTATGCATGCAGTTGCATGCGCAGCCCGAGAGCCTGCTTGAACATGTTGCACTTCTAATGGCAGCCCTCAGCAACATTTTGCCCAACAGACATACGCCTGTGCTGTGCTGTGCTGTGCGGTGCTGTGCTGTGCTGTGCTGTGCTGTGCTGTGCTGTGCTGTGCTGTGCTGTGCTGTGCTGTGCTGTGCTGTGCTGTGCTGTGCTTGCTGTGCTGTGCTGTGCTGTGCTGTGGCTGTCAGTGAGCAGCGGCTGTATCTTGAAGCAGTTCCTAATTATCAACAATCAACACAAAAGTCACGGCTGGGCTGTCATGATAAGCACATGTTTCCACCACTTTGAACCCACCTGAGCAATCTTGGCATATGCTGCTAGACCATGGGCATTGCTTTCAATAGCTTTAGGGCTGGGGCCACCATTCGCAATGTTCAACACAGCCCTCCACTTGGCAAACCTAGCGCCTGCAAATCATCAAGGCAATGATTTACAATGCAAACAGGTGAACAGTGCCTGTAGTTACTGCAGGGCAGTTCTAGAAAAACAGGAAAGCACTCACAAAGACAATCGCTGTCCCTGGGCAAAATTGCAAAAGTTGGCATGAACTTGCCCAGCCACATTAAGACCACCTGAACAGATGTTGATGTAGGTACGGTGACGGCCAAAGCAGGACCTCATACAGGAAAGCTAGTAAGGACTATGCACACCTGGCTCTAGGGGAAAATATGTGATGAGCGAGCCAGCCGGATAGTGAGTAAGATGCAAGCGAGTGAGTGAGTAGGTAAGTGAGGGACTGAGTGAGTGAATGATTGAATGTGCACTGTTGTCTCAGCCTGTCGGCCAGCATGAGAGCGCAGGTGCACAAGTGTTGGAGAAGGACTGCACACTCTGTATCAGGTTGCAAAATGGAAAGTGACTGACAAAAACGCAGTGTCAAATGAGATAAGTACATCCAGGCTGTTTCTCAGACAGCCAAGAGCCAATTCAGCAATTGTACCAGCTCGCAAAGGAGAGGAGGTCAGACAAGAGCCTAAGTCTGGGTTGGGGGTGCTGAAAGTAAGCTACCTTGCTTGTTATACTTTGCACACCTCTCTGACAGGCCATCCAAGCCCACTGTGTTTGTCTCATCACCAATTGCCTGCAATGACAGGTTTGAGGTTTAGGATTTAGGGTAGAATCCATGTCTGTCAGTATACATGTGGTTAAATTTGGTAGCCCACGCAGTTGCACATGCCAAACATAACAGATGAGGGCTCAGCAATGATTTGACAGTGCTAGTGCATGCTCTGACACACTAATGCATGCGTGACATCACAATCAACTCGCAGAAACACAGGAGTGATCTGTAGAGTTGAGTTGTGTTTTTGACTCAGGATACAACATACCATTTCTGAGCACTGAATTGTTGCTCAGTACAACACAGTGTGAAGTCAAGCTTTGTCTGTCCTTTCAGGCTGAAAGACAAGGACCAGCTGTTATATCCTGGGTATGAGATTTGACAGTGCTTGCATGCACTCACACGATACACGACATCAGGAAGACTGCTCACCTCTAAGCCTCCATCGACTTTGATGCCGGGCATGATACCCTGGTCCCTCAGCACATCCACAAAGGGCTTGCCGTCTGCGCTTGATTGGTACAGCGTCTCTTCAAACATGATCGCGCCGCTGATGTACTTACCCAGGTCCGGCGCTGTGTACAGCAGCTCCCGCCAGTCTCGCCTGTTGTTCTCGGTGTTGTCAATACCTACAGGCCCACCAAGTATTGATAGATGATTTGTCAACGGAATGGATGACCATTGATTGCTGTCAGCTTTGCAACATCTACTGTAGGTGTGACTTAGCCATGCTTAAGTGACTGCACACACACCCTCATCGGATAAGCAGGCATAGCTAAAAACATTCCTTGTTGAGCATCTGCTATAACATGTTGCTGACAGCTGCTTGCCAGCATGCATGTTATGTGACAGAGTGTTACACATAGGGCAGCAAATGTGTGCATAGCAGAAGGTGCTCTCATGCACTGGAAACCACTTTGTGCAGTAAGAACCATGCAGCTGACAGAGTGCTGTTCTGAGGGAATATAGCACGTAGGTTGTCGTGATGCGTGAGAGCTGAAACGTGTCTAGCTCTCAACTATATCTAATCATGCATGAGAGCATGGCATGAGGAACCTATAGGGTTGGACTCACCCACTGAAGCCAGCCTTTTCCCTGTGGTGACATTGCTTTCATCAGAAGCCAGGATGCCTCTGCCTCTGTTGGAGATGGACTTTGCTGTTTCTCTTAGCTCATCAGCATATGGATTTGACACATATGGGCTGGACTTTGAAGCTCCATTGCTTTGTGCAGCAAATACTGCAAGCCGATGGTGTGCTATGTGCAGCAAATTTGGCTGTCTCTGCAGGATACAGAGGCGAAGTCAGGCGCTTTGCGCAGGCAGGCACTGGGTTAGTGTGGCAAGTTATGAACAGACTGGATATAGTATTGCACAGCAGGCTGCAAAGACAAAAAAACAGCTATGGCTGGGTTGCATGCTACTGAAGCCTAACCTTGACAAAGACTTTGCAAAGGTCTGGTCGCCCGAGCTGGAATGTGGGGCGCTGTCTATCAACTGACAAGGGACGCCCTGTGGCTGCATTTGGCCACCATAGTCAATCGTTTGTACACTCTGCAGCAAGAATTGGGCTCGCAGTAATGACACGCATTTCAACGTTCTTGCTCACCTGTCGGTCCCTTTCTGTGCTGTGCACATCCCGCCTGGCAGCAGGGCGGGGAGTGCGCTTGCATGTTATGACCGGTTATGTGAACGAAAATGCCTTTATTCCGTCAGCTGCGCAAGCGCGTTAATGAGTGGCCCACGCGCGGATAAAAAGCGCCAATCTACGCACGCGCGAGGATACTCTGAATGGCTGCGTCAGATCACAGGCTACAAGGCATCCCTTACACTGCCTTAGGTGCGCACCTACCTTTCCTTCAGACTTTGACTGCTCCAAAGGTAAGACAACAACCGTCAAATGGCTACATTCCTCGAGGGCCTGCGTGACGGGTGCGGATGACTGCAGTAGCAGTCCATTAACGCAGATAACTAGTGCAGCGGCGGTGTGTAGCCTTCCGAGAGGTGGCAGCAGCGGCTTCTGTTTTGTGCCCAAGTTTCGCAACACACGTCGTTTACAGCATGCAACTTGTTCAGCAGACAAAGCTAGAATTGGCTTACTCCGTAATCTGGTCTTCAGTGGCTGCTCGCTAAACTGATCGCCTGACGACGCTGTCACTCGTCGTTCCTTGCTTGTTCCCAGTCAGGATGTCCCAGACTTCAAGATACTCCGCACTTCATGCTGACCCAGATGGCCCTGGTGATGCTCGGCCGACTGGATTGGACATAGTTGAGGACGAGGGTCAGGAGGGGAGACTTGCAGACCAAGTGATGTTGATCACCGGATATTCTCCAGGCGGTCTCGGAGTAGATATTTGCGCGCGCGCTACACCTTACTGGCGAGATCCTAAGCGTTGCGTTGATATTGATGGGCACATTGCAAAGACTTATGCCCTATTGTTTAGAATTTGTAAACGCTGCCTGGATCACTATAGCATGCTCGTCTTGCACATCCTGCCGTCCATGCAGCACCAAAGTTCGCCAACAAATGAATCCTTGCACATGATGTGGCGCAGGCGCTCATGTGTTCATCACCGTCAGAGATCTCCAGAAAAGGCAAACTGCACTGCAGGACATCTTAGGCAACTCCAAGCCCAGTCAGGGCAAAGTAGACCTGTTGCAGCTTGACCTGAACTCACTACAGTCAGTGAGAGACTGCGCTGCGGACTTTCTCAGCAAGAGCAAGATCTTGAATGTATTGATCAACAATGCAGGTGTGTTAGCCTATTGTTGCTGATGCTTGTGCACCCACAAGTGTTAAGTGACTGCAGCTCAAAGGGATGCTTGCAGCCACTTGTACAGCTGGATCTTGCAGGAGTTATGGCATGTCCAGAAGGACAAACAAAAGAAGGCTTTGAGATAAGTTTGGAAGCAACCACGTAGCCCATTTCCTGCTGTTTCAGCTGCTGAAGCCAGCCCATCTGGCATCATCCACACCTGAGTTCAATTCTTGCCTGGTATCTGTGTCATCATCTGGTCATGAGTACAGTGGGATTCTCTTTCATGACCTGAACCTAAAGAAAGGAGGGTATGACATGTGGAAAGGGTATGGGCAGTCCAAGACAGCCAACATCTACTTAGCCAATGAGGTGAGGTACACTGATATCCTGCACTCTTCAGCATTGGTGGCTTCACCTGTTGTAAAAACCTACTGTGCATTGCGCTGGCCTTATTTAGCATACTTGCTGGATTGGTTTTATGTTGCATGCCTTGTGTCAAAGTAACAAGCTTCATGCTGCTGCATCAGATTGCAATGTGACTCTCAGGCGAGGGCACTAAGCGGCAACATTCACACCATCGTCTGCAGGTTGCTGCTGACCACACAAACAGCCTAGGCTGCTTGATGCACACTCAGGGTTGTGGGCTAGCCTGACTTCTGTGGTCTGTCCATCAGTCACTGCTTGTGACACCTCGCTGCAGGTTGACAAACGGTATGGCTCCAAAGGACTGCATGCCAATTGTGTGATGCCTGGCGTCATATTCACACCTTTGGCGCGTCACCTAGATCCTGAAATGGTCAAGGCATTTGAGACACCTTACTATCAAAAATCCAAAAGAATGCTCAACAGGGTGCAGCAACAACTGTGTGGGCTGCTATCAGCAGAGAATGTGAAGGAAAGGGCGGGAAGTACCTGGAGGATTGCAGCATTAGTAGGCCTAGGCAGGATGGGAAAGGGTCAGCTGGGTACGCGCCTCACGCATATGATGAGGCAGCAGCCAAAAAGCTGTGGGATGTGTCATTGAAGCTGGTGGGGATGACAGACAACACTGATTGATGCGTCCATTGCCGAGGAATGGTGATGTGTTGAGGAAGGCTGTGATTGACAGCAAGCAGAGCATGGAAGGTCAAATTAGACTTGCGTCACAGTGGAATCCCTGCAATACACGCTCTTTAGCAATGAAGGCACTTACTACTGAGTACACAGTAGTAAGTGCCTTCCCTCCGTTGGTCTGTTCTGGCGCTCTGCACATGCCACAAGTTAGAAAGCATGCTGCATCTGTTATGTTGTCCTCTGCTCTGTGCAACTTTGTGCTTGGGTATGCCATACACTGCATGTCAAGATGATCTGTTTGACTTGAACCATCTTGCAGGGTTTGAGGATTTCCATCTACGGTACCGGGTTGTTTGTAAAGTTTACTGGTGTAGGGTGACTGGTGTAACTTACATCATCACAGTGTGTCCGCACACAGCATATTTGTCCTCCACTGTGTTCAGCAAAGACTTCCAGCAGATACAACGTAGTCTGCATGCTCTCAGCTGAGCACAGGGCTGCCGGCTCATAGCTATAGCTACACTTTCAAAACGCAATAGCTGTTTTGAAGCAAATCCTTTGAGATTGTTCCAGCCCTGACTGTTGAAAGGCATGACAAGCACCTTGCAGGGCTTGATGCACATACCTGAAGCATACAAGAGCTAAAGCATCAAATTCTCTCTCTCTCTCTCTCTGTCAAACCTGCAAGAGCATTCACAAAGCGTTTCAAGGGGCTGTGTGATGCCAAGTACATGTGTTGGCTTTCTGCTGTGCCCACTTTGTCAGTTTTAGGGGGCTCAAGGTTGCATCAACAAAATCATGCAATCACAGCAGATTAAGTTAGCGAAGTGAGTGAGGATCAGTCATCAACGAATTTGCAGGCTGCTCGGTGAGGGTAACACATGTGTCTGTGTGCAATACTATCGTTGCAACTTTGATCCTGACAATGGTCACGTCATGTGTCACTCAGACCTACATGCATGTGCTTCTGCTGATAGGCATGCCTCTTCAAGACCTCAGATGATAATGCGCATGACAGGCATGGGCTTGCGCTGAATGCATTGCCAGTCATGGCTTCTCCATGCAGCGGTTGTGATGTGAGATGCCTACCAGAAACTCGTGCCAGCTTGTGGTCGGCAGCACGTCCAGATCTGCCGGTCTGATGTGGCACGATGGGCAGGTATTGCCAGCATGGCCACAAACCCCTGGAAAACCCTGGTCCGTACTATTCGAATATCCATTTTGCAAGTAGTATTCCTCACCGCGAGATTCAGCCTCATCCGCTGTCAGCCTCTAATTCGAGATCGTGTTTCGCGTCTAGCACAGGTTCTCAGTCATCGGACTTGATCAAGTAGCACAAGCATCTACCTCTAGCAACACAGTTTTACCCAGCGATCCAAAACCAGCCAGACACATTGTTGATCACCAACATCTACGATGAGTTTCGCCGCAACAATCCAGGGTATCCCCCTCGCCCGTGCTTTCACCACTTCATCACTATCCAAGCCAAGATCTGCACAGTCCGCTAGACGTGCACCTCTCATTGTCAGGGCAAAGGACCCCGCAGCTCCCGACAAGGCTGAGGTCAAGGGAGAGGTTATTGACTGTAAGTCGTCCGTCTTCTGCCTTGCTTTACTTCCGGCTGCAGTTCTTTCGATGCCCACCTGCATCGCAGGCATCGCACTTTTGAGTCGCACTTTTGAGTTGTGCATGACGACCTTTGCAAATGCATTGCTGCGATCGCCGTGTTTGTTACATTACCAGCTGTGCTCTGCTGTCCGTGCCGAGAATGCCTGCTGGCCGTGACTGAGTTTTGTGTCATGCTGCAGTCGCCAGGGAGCTTCCCGGAATTTCACAGCCATTCCCCAACATCTTTGATCCTCTTAACTTTTTGGGCAGCGCTGGATCCAGCAACAACCCAATCAGAGATGTCAGGCGGTGGAGAGAGTCCGAGCTGACTCACGGCCGTGTCTGCATGCTTGCTGCCCTAGGATTCGTCGTTCAGGAGCAGCTTATCGACACCAACATCCGCCCTTTCCCCTTCGTCAAGGGTACGTGTGTGTTGTTTGTCCGCTCGTTCCAGTGTTTTCAGCAGTCCAATCGAGCAGCACACCCTGTCGGGTCAGTGTTGTGCATATTTGCTGCTGTCACCTGGAAGTGCTGATATTCTACATGTTGGTCCTTTGCATCTTGGAATGGTTCATGTAGGCATGGTAAAGGCCGTTCTTGCCCTCCTTTTGTTTCTAGGGACAGTGGCATTTGTCTTTTCAGAGACAATGCTGTCAGTTATGCCTTGCCAACTTTATACTAGGCATTCACCTGCTCTGCCATTGTAGGCCCAGCCATCAACCACTTCCAGCAGGTTGAGTCCCAGGGAGCCATCTTCTGGGTGCCACTCCTGTTGGCCATTGGAATCTCTGAGTCATACCGTGTGGCAGTGGGATGGAACGACCCAACATCCAGCCAATTCTACTCCCTGAGGGATGACTACGAGCCAGGCAACCTTGGCTTTGACCCCCTTGGTCTTCTTCCTGAAGACCCCCAGGAGAAGTATGACATGCAGACCAAGGAGATCAACAACGGTCGCCTTGCCATGATTGCTGTTGCCGGATTTGTTGCACAGGAGCTGAGAGATGGACAGCCCATCTTCAACAGCCTGGGAGGCCGTGTGTTGGGCACAGTTGAGAAGACCAACTAAGCCAACAGCAGTCAGAATGTGCTAAGTTCCAACAAGAACTTATTTTTTCCCGTTCTAACAAAACAGCATGTTGGTGTTGTGTATTGAGTACAGTGCTGAGTGCTGACATGGAGCAGCTGCACAATTTGCAATGAACTATGAACTTGGGTTTGCTGATTACTTCGTATCTACCTTTGACTTTCTCATTGTAAAGTCGTCAGCTTGATGGACTGGTGCATCACGAAAGTCTCGACCGTGCATGACCATTCAAACGGAGCTGTCAGGCCCACACCGGATTTGCAACTGTGCATTGCCAATGAGCTACGCCTGCCGAACTCATAGCATGCCAGCTGCTTGCAGACACTGTAGCAGTTTACAGGTTGTGGAGGATAGCAGAGTATATGACCAAAAACAACAGTGCTGCAACTACCAGCAGAAACTCCAGCGATCTTTGGCATTGCACTTGTGTCCACAATGCTCAACTTAGCAATGATTATCAGCGATCAGTAATGCCTAAGGCTCAAGCCTTACGCACCTTGAGCAACGCAGAGCTGGAGTCTGAATACCATGCAATGATGTGCACATCATTGGGTTAGCTATGACAGCAGCTTCCTCATGTGTCCCCACAGCAAAGCCTGACCCTAAAACTGATATGTGTAGTCACAGCTACCAGAAGCAATGATAGCTGGCAGCACCCTCTTGTAAAAGTAGCAAGGCAAGCCAACAAACACACCAAGCGCCACGACCAGGCCAATGTGCGGCAGTGCTGCTTCCCACCTCTCACTGCGCAGGTTGGGCAGGAACAGGAAGCCAGGAAACAGGCCGCAAATGAAGCCGCCAACATGCGACAGATTTGAGACGCCCACATTTGCTGTGGAGACAGTGACAATGAAGTAAACCATAAACGCCACCATGAGCAGTCCTCGCAGGATAGGCCTGCACACACAGGCTTCAGTCAGGTCACAACTTTGCCGTAAGGCATGATGGTGCAAAGCTTTCTTGGCACAATGGCGGCATCATCAGAAAGGGGGCCCAATGTTCGGATGATAAATGTATGCTGCTTAGCAGCTCAAGAAGGTCCACATATCAAGCACACCACGAAGCATGTACTAAAACCAGACACACAGTGCAGCATATATCTGTATTGATCTGTATTATCAAAAGCATTAGTATACGGTTGTTTGCTGGTGTAGGGCGCTGTGGGATGCTTTACTGTCAGCTTGGAAGAATTGGCACTCATCGCAGGTTTCCGGCCTCACTGACTACCATGCTGTGCTGGGAGATGATTTTGATCAAGACAACAGGCAAGGGTCTTGAGCCCAAGCCTCACGAGAGACTCAACTAGGTTAGACAGTACTAGCAATGAGTCAGAGATTCCACTGATCTGGTGAGCGTCTCAAAGTTGGAGACCATGTCAGCAATGCATCCAGGACTCGACTAATCTGGTGAGAATCTCAGAGTCAAGGAACATGTCAGTGATGAACCGGGGACTCCACTCCAGAGACTCGACTAACCTGGTAAGAGTCTCAAAGTTGAGGACCATGTCAGCAATGAAGAGGCCAAGCAAGCCAAAGATGCCGCCGCTGGCTCCAGCCACGGCTGCGCACCTGTCCTCAAATGCAGCGCTGAAGAAATTTCCTGCAGCAAGACCAGATGACATTCACTAAAACTCTGAGGATCAGATCCATGGCTTGTAGCAACTTGTTTACTGTATGGTCACAGGTTCAGCTGTAAGCCTGTTGTCACACACTGCTGCGGTGATGCTTGTTCATCATCATTACATGCTTGTTCATCATCATTACATGCTGTCTAGTAGGACTGCAGGGCCTGCCTAGGTAGGTGAAGAACTTGCTCGCAGCAACAACAGCTTTCCTGAGGTGGAGGCTGATGGAGCAACCTGGAGAAATGTCACACCTCTTGCCAAAGCCATTCCAAAGAGGAAACTCAACCTTTGGGATCAGCCGCAGGCATTTCCAAAAGGTGTTATGCTAGCTTGAAAACAATCAAGAGGAGAGGAGGAGTCACAGTGAAACAGCAACAGGATATGGCAAACAAGAGCAGCGCAGCCTGAGGAAGGAGTCTGATGATTATTGTGAGTAACTGCAACAGGCCTATGTCAGGCTCACCTCCAATGGCAGACCAGAAGAAGATGAAGGCCACTCTGAAGGCTCCATACTTCTCCTCTATCTGCCAGCTCAGCACCACAAACAGCAGCATGTTTGACAGCACATGCTGAAAGCTGGTGTGGATCAGGATACTGGAAACCCACCTGTCCACACACCAGATGACATTTCACAGCATGTGCATGCATCGGCATGCTTGTGCTGCATAAGTGCTGACAAAACTCAGAGATTGCTGCACTGAAGGCAAAGAGAAAGGCAGAGGCAGAGGCAGAGGCAGGGGCAGAAGTCAAAGGCAGGAGAGCAGAGGGCAGGGACACAAGCCAGCAGACAGGAGGGCAGGGGAAGAAGTCGAAAGACAGGAAGGTAGAGGGGGCATGGGCAAAAACCAGAAGCAGGAAGGCAGAGGGCAAGGGAAAGAGCAGCAGGCAAGTGGCACCAGGCATTTACAAGGCAGCATGACAGGTGGGGTACCTGTAGGGTTCCTTCTTCATGTAGGGTCCCCACCTAGCTCCCCATTCTATCAGGTATTTGGTACTCAGGGTCCATGCATCGTTGGTGAAACACCAGGGCGCCCCCTGCCACATGCATGCACAACTTCATGCTACAGAAACCCGGTTGTTTGATGATGGCATTGGTATCTGCGCTTTGCAATTGTGTGTGCGCTGTGCATCCTTGCCATCACTGTGTGACCGGTGATGCACAACATAGCACAGCTGCAGTTGTGTGACCAGCCCAGCATCCAAATTGGTCAGCAGTCAGTCAATGCGCAAAGCTTGGGCAAAAATATCATGGCAAGAAAGACTTGGCAGGGCAGGGCAGGGCAGGGCAGGGTGGGGCAGGGCAGGGCAGGGTGGGGCAGGGCAGGGCGGGGCAGGGCAGGGCAGGGCATGGCTCAGACAGATGTAGCATAGTAGATACTCACCCCAGACTTGATCCAGTGCTCCATTTGCCTCGGTCCATAGTACGTGGAGTTTGTGCTGGAGTAGCAGTTAGCATTGACTACTGGTGCATCTGGGTTGAAGGTGGCAAACTGCTGTACAAAGATTGGGTACTCGGCCGCACAGTAGAAGAAGATGATGAACATCATGGCGGTGAAGCCCACTGTGAAGGGCAGCTTGTGTTTGTACATAGCTGCTGGTGTGAACCAGTCAAAGATGCGTTCACCTGTACTCACAATCACACTGTCAGAGTGTGTTGGGTCATACATAGGAGCTTGGTTATGGGTATTGTTAGATGTAGGATGGTCAGTGACACTTTGACAGGCTTGAAACGATTGCACATGCCTCATGAGACACAGGCAAGATGGAAATGGCCCAGAAGCTCAGCAACAGGCTCCTCTGCACAAGAACAGATCAATGACTACAGAGCAGCATCAACATGCAGTCAACAAATCCAGGTGCTAGATCTTCAACTGCACACTGTAATCCACTTGTGATGCAGGCCATAGTACCAGTGATGAAGACAGACCAGCGACAACATGCAGCAGCAATACAGGTGCCAAAACTTGAAGTATGTTGTAGTCTGGGTTTGCAGTACCAGTGATGAAGAGCTCTGTGATGAGACGGTCAAAGAAGTTGTCAAATTGGTTGTCTCGCCGCCGTGCCAGAGCACGCATCAGCATCTTCTTGTCTGGGTTGCCAGTCAGCGCCATCTCAAGCTCTACCACAGCAGCAAACCTGAAGCAGTGTCACGAGTCAGAGATCAGTCACATGTGAACCAGGAGGAAGTCAGCATATGTTGCTTAATCTGCCTGGTCTGTCTGTCCACATAGCAAGTTTGTGAATGTCAGCAGACTGCAGTAAAGCAGCAGTCACTGTCAAGTTCCAGCTGACAGTTCGTCCAGAGGCGTGGGTGACATCATGAAGTCTGCTGAGCACACCAGTGAAAGTGCCTGTAAAAATTGCTGATATTGAACATGTGCAGTGTTGCTGCAGCACAAAGCATGCATGCAAGTACCTCTCTGCACCGGTGGCAAACTTGTCCCCAAGTGTCTCAGCATTGCGCACCATGCGCACACTGGACAAGATACTTCTGCCAGCAGTCTGCCACCGCTCAATGACTTCCTGCCTGGCCCAATCATCCTCTTCCCTCTCCCTGAATATTCCTGTAGCAACTCACACTTTGCCTGCCAACATTCTGGACTGGTGTCCAGTTGTGGGCTGAAAGCAGCCATTGTGCAGCCTGACATTGCCGCCATGATAAGCAGAGTAGACAGACCCCATGTGAGCAGAATCATACTCCTTGCAATGCTATCCTTCTCTGTGCTTGTGCTCATGCAGCAGGAGCTGAAATGATGCTCATGTAAGCAGGCATGCATATGATGGTAGCATGACATGGGACAGCATCAGCCTTATTTGAGCTGCCACAGTATGCTACCTCGTGAAGGGACAGGTAAAATAGCCAGAAGAGGCTTGTCATGCAATTGAAGGAGGCAAGACAAGGAGCAGCATGCTTCGGAATGGGCAGAGACACTGGCAGGCTGAATGGCAAAGCAATTGGCAAAGCACTGAGCAGAGTGAAAGGGCAACACAATGAACGAAGCGAAAGGCAGGGCAGTGGGTTACCTTCCTCCATGTCCCCTTCACTGTTAATGCGTGACAAGGCAGGCCCAGCTTGCAGGTCTTCCTACAGCATCAGAAGTACAGGCTTCAGCTTGTTACTCCAGCTGGTCAACTTCAGCTTGTTGAACTCAGCATGTTACTTCAGCATGTTGACTTCAGCTTGTCAGAAGTACAGGCTTCAGCTTTGGAACATTTGCTACAGAGTGATGTCGAATATTTTTACTGTCAAAACAAGGACAGGCATGCATGATTATGAGACCTCTCTAAACCTAGCAAGCTGTTCTGACCACCGCGTTACACGCAAGTCGTTCTAGTTGGGATAGCTCTCAACGGTACACCCTCTCTTGTCATTCAAGATAGCAAGCACTCAGCTACAGCAACATACAAGTCTATCTACTCTGTGATGATGCCACAGTGTCCTATGCTTAACACAGTAATGATTACGCTCACAACAAACAAAATAACATTCAATGCTGAAGACTAAGCGGTCAAATTGCTCTCACTGCACTCCAGTAGACTCAGCCATAATTTAGTGCATCATCCTGTACACTCAACTTGGCTCGCTGCACCCCAGTACAGTCAACTAAGGCTCAGTCATCTTCTGAACTCAACTTGGGATCGACAGCAACTTGGCGCACCTGCATGGCAGGAACACGTTGAGGCGTCAGCATAAGCTTATCATTCCCAAGTGGGGTAGGTCAGCAACACACTGCTGTGATGCTTTTGGCGGTCAGGGGGTGAAGCAACATTAGATACCATTTGACAGGGCGATGTGGCCTGACTTGACCTTGCCTAATCCAGTCTGGCCTAATCTAGCCTCACATCATCACACGCCGACACGTACTGCACCCAAACTTAGCATCCCAGCTCAATGTTCCCCCTACACTTCAGCATTTCATGATGCAATACAGACCAGTGCAGCTGCTAGCATGCATGTGTGATCATACACTTGGTCGCAACTTGACATGCTGCAGCGCTGCCAGCACTTGATGAATATTGTTACCTGGATTGCATGTGTGGAAGCAGATCTCCATATTGGCTGCTTGCCGCTCTGCACAATGGCCACTTGCTGACCTCCCTTGACATACCCTCGGCTCTTCAGCTCATTGATGGCCCTGCATGCACGTCAGCACCTCTTGTCAGCATGTGGTGATCAGCATCAGCATCCATTCATTCCTTTGATCAATCATCATGGGTGAATGAATGCAATCAAAAATCCAACCAGCCAATGCGTGTCTTGCCCTAGGGTCAGTGTGTACAGTCCTGAGCAGCTTCCTGTATGTGGTCATCAGCCTCAACAGCTATGACCCAGATGGAGAGACTGACCATGCAAGGTGCCCTGTCAAAGCAAAGTGGACTGATGCCCAACATATGGTTATTTTCCATGCAACCAAGTCATTTGCTTCAAACTTTCGCACAATGTTTTGAAGGACTGAATTTGAAACCATTATCAATATGAGCATAACCTACATCAAAGATGCAAATATTCCGGCACATGCCTTGTACAACATCAGTGCGCAACAAATAGACGCTACATTATGCCACAGAAAAGGGTCTAGCACGCAGTTGGCTGATCACTGTTGGCATGGTGCTTGCCAAGGAGCAGGAACAGCAAGCGTGACCCACTTTTCGAAGGTCTCTTCAGCATCCTGTGAGAAGTTCATGTACAAGGCAGTGATGCCATGGTACAAGGCAAGGCGCCGCTGGATGTCCCTGTTCTCTGTGAAGGCATAGATAGGGAAGTCTGGCCTGTAATGGCTCAGCAATGCTGGCATGTGACCCTGCAGGCAACAAACACAACCTTGCTTCACATGAGCTCACAGACAGAGTCACTGCACCTGTTGCTCAATTATGTGTCAGCATCCCCATTGACTTCAGCATCTTGATTCCTTGATAGTAGAGGCAGGAAAGTAATGACCTGGCATTGTCGATCAAGAGAGGAGCCCAAGAAAAAAACATGTGGCTTCCCGGTGGAGGTACTATCCTTCTTTCAGGAATGGCTTCGAGTAGTCAGAACAAGATGCGGATCAAGTATGCCAGACAGCATTGTGACCACAACTGCAGCAGCACACTGGTGCTGACAGAGCCATACCTTGTGTGAGATCACAAGGTGCTGACAGGACCATACCTTGCGTGAGAAGACAACAAGGGAGGTGCTGATGGTGTTGGCCATGGTGGTGGCATGGTAGGCAAACATCTCTGACAGGCCTGGCTGGGTCATGCTGCCTGACTTGCTCTCTGACTTGGGTGCCACAATCCAGTCAATGGGTTCCGACTCCTCACTGCCAAACCTCCTTGTGCCCTGCACAGGCAGCCAAGCTGTCAAGAGGACGTTCATCGCATCAAGTGTTTGCAAAGAGACGGTGGTTGATGTGGCAAGCAGTCAACACGTCAATGGTCTTTGGAATGTTTGCCCTTGTCCAATCATTAAACATTCTGATGGTTTCTCTCTCAAAATTGTAACATAACCAAGTCTCTGCACAGAGATGGTGGGTGATGTGGCTGGACTTAAGATGCTTGCATTGACTTCCTATGTTTTGTATGCCCATATGCACAAGGTATTTTGAATTTCATGGCTTTCTCAGGATCAAACAGCTGTTCAGCCGGTCATGACACCAGCTTGGTGTGACAGGCAAAGACAACAGTCTCAAGCAATGCTCAGACAGGGAGCTTGATGCCGATGCAGGTCACAACAAACAGCACATAGCAATTTTGGACTGAACAGACAGAGGGCACAGCATGTGGACATCGTGCTACCATTGTAGCCCATGCACCACCTACATCCTTTTGCCTTGACATACTCACAGCATAAAGAGATTGCCGTAGGGCTGTACCTGGTACGTCAGCATTGCATTCTCAGTCCTTTTTGCGACAGTGGCCATCACGCTCACACTCTTGTACGGGAACTTGCCGTAGGCAGTCTCGCCAGACAGCATCACTGCATCTGTGCCTTCCCTGACAGCAATTGCAATGTCTGATACCTCAGCCCGGGTTGGTGTGGGGTTAGTAATCATGGACTCCAGCATGTTTGTTGCCACAATGACAGGCTTGCCACGTTTCCTGCAGCCTTGTACAATGCGACTCTGCCAGTACGGGACCTGCAAGCATGAGAGGGTGTTTGGCTCAGCAAAACTAGCCTTGCTGCTTGGGACCTGACTTGACAGGGCCTATCAAGCAGGACTGTTAGAGCTCATCCAGTCACACATCATTCATAGCTTGCAAGCAGTGTCTCGGCTTGAGATCAACCAAGATCTCAAGCAGGCATGATTGAAGATGATGCAGGAGTCAGGTCTCTATGAGCCTTGAGCTGTGCAACCACCGATTGTCATCATCCACCTCAGCAGGGAGCAAATTACCAATGACATCATTCAGCAAATTTGTTCAAGCAGAGAGAGAGCAAACCCAACAGACAGCACTCATTGCATGGAATATTTTCTCAATGGTGTCATTGTGTATCTGCTGCCTTTTGATGACAATTTATTTTGTTATTGAGTACAGTTTAAGGACAAAACAATTATTTTGTGCTTGATGAGAGAGGAGCCAATGGAGAGCACTCACTTCTTGGACTGGAAGCTCAGCTCCCAGGTCGCCTCTGGCAACCATGGCGCCGTCTGCTGCATCCAGAATGTCACTCAGGTGGCCCACGCTGTCTGCTGACTCAATCTTGGGCAGGATGCCAATGGCTGCTCCTGCAGGAATGCATGACAGAAAGATTTATAGGGTGACTTGTCTTGAGCTTGCCATCTTGCCATCCAATCAACACATGAATGACCAGTGTTACATGCAAGCTCAGGACAAGCTCAGGACTGGCCTCGCACGTGCCTAGCTTACACTGGCACAGACTTCAGCCTCTATAAGTGACCATATTGAATCGGGCTGCAGGACTCAAAATGCATTGTGATGTGGCATTTCGATGCACTCTGTGCAAGCAAGTTGTTGCTGCTGGCCGGTGTTGTCAGGCTGAGGCTCACTGTCTGTGGCACCTGCTGGGTCTGCACAAGCATGCAGCTTGGGAACCAGGACAAGTGTGCCTTTATATGGGTGCTGCTTGATCCGCGCAATGTGGCTTGATGCAGCTGAGAAGTACCTTGCTTTGCCAGGTATGCCTTCAGCTCGTAGATTACATCAGCGCTGCGCACAAAGGACAGAGCATAGTAGTCGACGCCCACATCAATGCCGAATTGCAGATCCAGCCAGTCCTTGTCTGTGATGGCTGGCAAGTTTGCACTCTTCCCTCTGATGTTCAGGTGCCGCCTGCAATGCATCCCTGAAGGTCACGCCTGGTGATTGGTGTATTGATGTAAGCGCTACTTGCAAAATTAAGACAGTAGTCGACGTTATTGAGTCAGTTGGGACTGCTTGAATGTTGTCCTCACAAACAGCCGTCTGGAATCTGGTACGGTAGGTTGTCATGAAGACCTGGCAAACAACACTGATTGCTGATTGCCAATTTGACTGCGTCAGGCAAAGGCATCAGCTAGGACTGTCAACAGCAGAAGTGCTTGAAGACCACTGATTGCCTTGGAGAGTACCTAGCCAGGCCCTGCAGCCCTACTAGAATGCATGTCATGATGTTGATGATGATGACATGATAATGCTGATGAGCAGTGAATGGTGTAGAGCGTACCTGGAGCCCATGACACCGCCATCAACCACCTCACAAACCACATCCTGCTTGGTCTTCTCCAGGATCTTCAGGCTCAGCATGCCACCATCCACAAGCAGCATGTCATTCACGCTGACATCATCAATGAAGCCATCATAGTTGACCGAAATACGGCCATTCTTGCCATCTGCACCCTCCTTGATTGTGAAGGTGTACTTGGCGCCTGTGCACAAGCTGAGCTTGATTGCTGTGGACAAGATGAGTTGGCCTTTTGCAAGCTGACCACTTGTCACCAATCCATTTCTCACATTGTATAATCATGGCAATGAGAGCAGATGATGAATTAGAAACCCAACATGTGCATGACGTGGGTGTCAGCATGCACCACCAGCATGACAAAAACAGTGACACGCCAGGTGCTGATGACTTTACAAGCATCCTGTTTCCATGTTATCCAGCAGCCAGCAGATGATGATATGCAGTGACAAAATTGCCTACACACTGACGTATCAGTACCTGGTTTCATGTCAATGGGTTCAGTGACATCCCCACTCCGCACCTCAGGACCCTTGGTGTCCAGCATGATGGCCACATTGTTCCTGTTCAGCTTGTTGTATTCCTTCACTAAGTCCACAACAGCCTTGTGGGACTTGTGGTCCCCATGTGACATGTTCAGCCTGCATTGTGTGTTTGTCTAAATAAACAGAAAAAGCAACATAAGCCAGGGGGTTTATGAGCTGCAAGCAATGCAGCCCTGAGCTGAGATGTGGTCCTGTCATCAGCAGCAACTTTCAGAGGATGTTGCCATTGTTGCGGAAGTGTGACAGCCACCACGTGTGATTGAACGATGCAATGTCATCTGTCTGTGTTGATGCACTGCGTATACTCCCAGGTGTGAAATGATGCTGAAGTACATGGTACAGGCATAGCACAGACAAAGGAAAAGTTCAATAGTCACCTTGCAACATTCATGCCCTGATCTGCTAGTCCGAACAGGTCCTCACGGCTGCAAGAAGTGGGGCCAATGGTGCAAACGATCTTGGTCTTTCTGAATGGTGTCATAGCCTTGGACATTTCTGGCCTGCATTGCTGCAACCACCGAGTTCACAGGGTGCCTTGATTGCTGTAGAGGGTGGGTGTAAAGAGCCATACACAGAACCGCATCCCCCAGGCAGAAGTCACCCAGGAATGTGACCACACTTACCTCTCAACAGATGTCTGCTCTTGTGGCTTGTAGCCAAGCTCTTTGCTGAGGCTAACACCTTGGCTGTAGCTCGCCAGGGCGTCAGTGGATACAGGTCGTGCAGGCTCTGACTGCTTGTTTTTCTGCTTGTGGCCCCTGCGAAGAAGACAAAAGTCAGGCGCTGGCTTTCCCTCGGTAGCATGCAATTCAATGCACATGCACTCAAGCTAGCGGTGCCCAAACATGCAGCGCGGCGTCAGTATCGATACATAGAGTGGGTCAACAGGTATTGCAGCGTGATGCTCACTTGGCAAATCCGTCTTGTCCAGGGCGAGCGGCTTCGCTGACGACTGGCCTAGCATGCGCGCGTTTTCGCTGCTTGATGTCGCCAGCTCTGCGTCCATTGCCTAACGGTAGCTTGCCCTGAAGCAGTCCCGACACCATGCTGGATCAGCACTGCAGCAGCAGCTCTGCGAAGCCTTAAGTACCAATCTGATCCGGTGGTCAAGACGCCAGTCTGTATGCACGGGATGCTTGCTTGACCTGGTAGACGCTCGCACGGGTGATGGCAGGGGCCGGTGCTTCGGAGCAATGCCGACAGTGCCAGCCGCTCACACTTTCGATGGCAATCGCATTCGATTAAATCGACATAAACTTAAATCCACCTCAATTAGTCTGATTATTCTGCTGCTAGAGAAGTTCAGGCAAAGCTGTGCAGCACTTCGTTTGTCACCGCAGGAGCAAACCTCCACCTTTGTTGCATTTGGCGATAAGAATATTGTTGAACAGCTCAAGTAAACGTGCCCAGGTGATTCAGTCGCCCTTCGGCACTGACTAGTCGGGGACAACCCGCGGGGCTGCTACATCAGGTGCCACCTGGCCAGGAACGATGTCTGACAAACTCGACAGGGACACGCTGTTCAAAAAACTTCGTGCGAAGCCCGAGAACAAGGTCAGAGCCATCATACCAATTGGCAAAACTTTGTTTATCAGTTTGCCATACTTTGTCTTCTGGCAACCTCACAGCCGTTGTCTGGGGTTGTACCCAAGCCAGGGCTTCCGAGTTCACTGCTTTCAGATCAGTAGATATAGATGCTGTTGTCCAATGCTGCTCACGTGCTGCGAACAGAGGGCAACGAGGATTGATGTCGGGAGTACCATCAAATCTCACGACGGGTGTGGCTGCTGTAGGTCTGCTTCGATTGTCCTGCAAAAAACCCAACATGGTCATCAGTCCCTTATGGCGTCTTCATATGTTTAGCATGTGCCGGTGTACACAGAAGCTTGGGGGTTCACTTGTCATTTGTCAGGTAGGAAGTGTGGCTGGGCTTGCCTGCAGCTATGAATTGTATTGGGTCAGCAGCTGTATGCACCTTGTTGGCCTTTGAGTGACTGACCTTGCATCCATTTTGAAGGTCAACAACCCTGGACTCATGGACTGAGGAACAGCTCAAGGTCAGTGTCCTTGAGTCCCCTTGTGCTTCAAAAGCTTGAATGCACAGCTATCTATTGATCGCCCTGTTGTTCCCATCTAACAAGTTGAAAACTTCGATTTCAGTGGCATTGAATGTACATCTATATGGTTTCAAGTGCGACTTGCAGATTGCTGCGGTCGGAGGCAACCAAAGAGGACGCACATTTTTCAAGCAACATGGCTGGACAGAGCTGGGCTCTGACAAGATTGAGCAGAAGGTCAGCTTTGGTTTTCATGTCTGGCCTTCATATCTGGCCTTCCTATTGACTGACCACCACCTTACTGCCTGACGTTCTTAGCATAGCGCATAAAACCCAGTGCATGAAGTGCACAACACCAGTTTATTGCCAACATTGTTGTTCATTTGCAGTACACCTCCAGGGCAGCACAGCAGTATAAGCAGCAGCTTGAAAAGGATGTTGCCAAGTTTGACACAGCAGCATATTTGGCCACCCTGAAGGGTAAGCCTGCAGAGCCTTCCACAGTCACAGCAGCCATCACTGCGACGGATAAGGAGGCAGCAAATGGGAGCACTTCCAGCAGGCCTTCATCACAGAACGGCTCAGCTAGCAATCTTGCAGCTCTGGATGACTCCTCTGTGGAAAGCGCTCCTGCCTCTACCACAGCCAGCATGACCTCAGCACAAGGTACCTGCTGCTTGCTGCCAAGGCATTCATCCCATGCATTGAATGATTTTTTGTGTACACATGCTTGCAGCATCAGCTTGCACGACATTGCTGCGAAAGAATGAAAGCACCACAGCTTTGACATGTTTGGCATGAGTTGCATGCGTCATATGATGACATTGGTGCCATGACTGTAGGCACTATACTGAGTGTGTGCTGTTTGCCTGGCTTATACTTGCTGGCTCGTCAGAAAGGCTTGGAAGTGACACAAACTCTCCTGTTACCAATGCATGGCTCAAGGTAGTGTTTGCAGCTTCACTAAGCAGGCACAGATGCGCTCAAATTCATCAAACAAGCGTACACATCATCGCACATCTAAACATAGCTTCAAACAGCTTTGAGCAGCGTTGATGAGCATGCTTGCTGATACTCTCTAGGGACACACTGATCAGGGGCTTGGCGGAAGTTCCTGGGCAGAGTTAGGCTACTCAGGCTAGGGCATGATGACTGCTGCAGGTGTGAAGCCTTCTGCACCCCGAACAGCCCCAAAGCCTCGACTGGTGTCAGGGCGCAAGCCTGCAGGTAGGACAGGAGGCTTGGGAGTGAAGAAGATGTCCAGGCAGGTGGATGAGAGCCTGTTTGACCAGAAGCCAGAGGAACAAGCGCCGCCCGCCCCTGCTGCGGTAAGCTTGTCCCTCAACCAGCATTGTAAAAACACCTGACACCAGCACCTAATGTGATGAACACCCTTGATACCAGCAAACAGTACCTTATGAACAAGTTGCAATGGTGAACCCAGCAGAGGAAGGCATAGAAAGATGGCGCTGGTGTTGGCATGACATCTGAAAGAGCCATGTGTATTCCCTCCTCCATTCAATGCTAGCGGAAGTCAGGTGACTGTGTCGCGCCATGCAATGCAACCTGCTCAGGTTTGGTCTTTTGACATCTTGACCTTACAGCAGCAGTCAACAGTCACAGTTGCCACAGCAGCAGTCATCATGCATCAATGCCTGCAACATGCCTCGTGATCAGTGACATCTCATGGATTATCCATGCGTACATAAGCAGAGATGCTGCTACAGTCCTGAGGCAATCTTTCTTGCCTTGCTGCTGTGGCCAAAACAGCCAGCAAATTTCCAAACAGAGGCCACTAACACAGGTCTGTCTCAACTACAAAATTGACCAGCAGTCATACTCATGGCAGTGCTGCAGAGTCACTGCAGGCTCATAGTTCAAGCCCCATTCCTGCAAAGAAGCTGAATATACTTCACTCCAGGCTTTTCTTCAAACGGCGCCTAAGGGCACAGTCTTCTCTTTTTTCCAACGCCCCATTCTTGCAGGTGGAGGAGAGTGAGTCAGCACCAGAGGCTAGCACGACCGGCAAGTCCAGTGCTGGCAGCAGCCGCTTCGCCTACAACATGCTGACGGAGGATGAGGCTGTGAAAGCTCCTGGCGTGACACGTGGCAAGGATGGGCACGTCTCTCTGGGCAACAACGACTTCTTCAGCAATCCGATGGGGAGCTCTGCATCTGGCAGAAATTGAGTCCTGACACACGCACAGCTTGCTCTGCATTGGTATTTGCACTGATTCCCACCAGGAGGTTTCATTCATGCAATGTGTCTTGTCATGCTGTTGCAGTGACAAGGCAGCAATTTTCTGGCAGGCAGACATATTGAAAGCTGATCTTCTGATCCATACCTGTGTTTGCTAGCTCTTCTGCATGTTGTGTTTTGCGCACGTCTATGGCAAAGCTCATGCAATTTGCATTGCATGCTATGATGGCTTTAGCGTTTTAAGACACACTTTAGAGCGTTTTAAAGGCGTACCCCACCCTGAATATCTGGGAGATGTACCTCATGGCATGTTGTATATGTTGGCAACAAACAAAATTCTAAGTACAGGAGAAGACAGCACAGGTGCATGCGAGTTGCTCACTGGAAGCTGAGTGTGTCACTTGCCTTGTAGGTCAGCTAGCGCAGCAAGTGGCGCCAGCAAGGCAGCCAGTCAGGCATCAACAGATAACGATGAAGCGCGGCGACGCTTTGGCAATGCCAAGTCCATTTCCTCCTCCATGTATGATGAGGATACAAACAAGAGCAATGACTATGAGAAGCAAGCCATGCTCTCCAAGTTCTCGGTATTCTAGATGTCTTATGCAAATGTGCAGCGTTCTGGCACTGCTACTGCATTGGTCACTTAGTCTGGCTGCTGCTATGATCGTTCCTGTTGCTGTTTTGTGTACCTGCGCTGTTGCTTCATTTCCTGGATTCAGCGATCGCCTGCATTTGTCAGCAGCATGCATACATTACTGTGTCGTGTGAGCACAAAATGAACCAGAAAAGTAAAGTCGCAAGTGCTCCACCCCCAATCTAGCTGTCACTGCACCACACAATGCATTGACCTAACAAGGTTGTGCTGGCACTGACTGCTGGATTACATTTTCAGAGTGCAACATCCATATCCTCAGCAGATTACTATGGCCGTGAGGAAGGCAGTGGAGGCGGTGGTGGAGGTGGAGGCATGAGCACTGACTTTGATGCTAACGAGCTGGTCAACAAACTAGCTTACCAGGCTCGCCAGGATGCTGCACAGCTGAAAAGCATGGCTTCAACAGCTGGCCGCAAGATTACCAATTTAGCATCCAACTTTATGAAGGATTTGCAAGGAG
>JAABUP010003017.1_pt1 | contig 30619 bp, 40 predicted proteins | sample 5559201 | NCBI WGS metagenome assembly JAABUP01 (sample SAMN10711887, study PRJNA513373) | rock metagenome | isolation source: Antarctica rocks | place: Antarctica | reverse complement strand
CAACCCATAAACACGTAGATCGGCAACTCCCAGATGTAATACCAGAACTTGGATCCATACAGCGCAATATTGTCGTCGTACAGCCCCAGATCTCGCCTGATGCCAAATCTTGCGTCCATGATCTCGCCTGGCCTTTCGTGGAACTGGGCCAGAAAATGCAGCGTGCACACACCAGTGCATGTCGCCAGAAAGCCACGCCAGAACAAGGAAGTGCTATAAAAAGAGGCTCCTTCTTCAATCGAAAGCAGAAGACCTCCGATAGGAGCGGCGAAAGAGCACGAGACACCTGCAAGCAGTTAAGGAGCAGTTAAGAAGCAGAGCAGAAGGGTATGCATTTAGAGCAGCTGAACCGTTTTTGGATAACAATGTCCACTATGTATATAAACACTGATGAGGAAATGCTGACCTGCTGCAGTGCCTATGCCCACATAATCTCTGTGATCAGCATCATTGCGGAAGTATCCACCATACTTGCGAGAAGCCTTGGCCTCACGCTTGTGGCCATACTTGTGCAACAGATCCGTAATGGTCCTGCACAGTGCAACAACATGTATCAGTACATAAGTCAGGACTACATTCACTGTCTCAAATGCCACGGAATATCTGCTGAAGATGCAATGCTCATTTGCTCCTTTAGCATCAGACCTCCTTGTCAGTGACACAGAAACGAATCTGCTCCTTGGGATTGGCAAGCTTGCTGGCTATTGCTAATATCTTTGCTAATGATATGCCTGCTGTGCTTAATGTCACAATATGCTTGTACACCTGTGTGCTGATGAAGTCCTGGCCATTCCTGGTGAGTTGACACATATTGTGACCGAGGCAAAGCAGCACTGTATTGCCCTTGGCACGGCGAGCCTTACATACAATGTTGTGAACAGGCTGACATCTCACCAGGAGTACAGTAATTGGCAATGCTCATGCTAGCATTAGGCTGCCATTGTCAGCGTGCTGCAATGCATGCTGACAGTTGCAGGCAGCATCTTGCAGTGCATCATGTTGTAGTGCTGACTACAGTGTAACAAAAGGCGCTCAGTCAACCATGCAGCAATGCTAGACAGCGTGCAACGATTTTGCCACTTGTCGTGATGATACATAGGTGATAGCCAGCCTGACCGTGAGCCCATGCCAGCAATGCCCCCACCCACAATGCCTCCTGCATGGATGAAGGGCCCCTCCTTCCCAGCAATCAGCCCTCCAGCCATGGACAGCGTCACACTGAACATCTTCACCACCAGAGTCTTGAGTCCCAGCAGCCCTGGCAAACAATGTGGTACAATCAGACACCACAGCACTGTGCGTCATGACTTATTCTGAGGGACTTCAATAGTGCATAGATCATAGCAAGGAGAACAAAAGACTGGTGCTGGAGCATTCTGACAATAACATGGGTTATAGGAGCCAAAGAGCACAGAGGCAGTCTGACAAAGCACAGCCATGTTGCATACAGCATGCGCTGCAGCGAATTGCGCACAAGATGTACCAAGCAACGGCGACGCCTATACGCAAGCGTGAGCCCAGCTATGACTGCTTGCAATGCAGGCTAAAGCTGTTATACGTCCACAGAACAGCTGGCTGGCATTTTGAATGTCAAGGGCCATGTAGTCCTGCATATTGGTAATTGGAAAACTCTGTAGGCAATGCGGAGCACGTCAGAACAAAAGGCATGACAAGGCAGTGTGTGTATTAGCACCTTTGATGTGCACGCCGTTGAGGTATGTCTTGATCTCTGGGATGCCGCTGCCAGCTCCCAAAGGGGCAAAGGATGTCACCAGGAAGGCAGACATGGCAGAGTACCCCATGGTAAACACCAGCCAGACCACGTAGGGTGCCCAGAACCCCCCACGGTGGGCCACAACAGTTTTAACAGCTGTGTACTTGAAGCTGTTTAGCCGCTGCAGGACAATGTCCACCAAGAAAGCCAGCATTCCCATTGTCACTCCAATCAGAACTGCATGCAGTGTAGAAGGTTTCTCAGCGCTGCGGTGAAGCGGTGTTGCAGGGCATGTGTGATGTGCAACAAGCAAAAAGTGATGAACAATGTCATTTGCAGTTTCGAGCAGTTTCGAGCAGCCTGAAACAGGACAGAAATCCCGGGTGCATTAATCACAGCTTGACCAACCCATACTCTTAGCCTGCATGTGAAACAGCTGACAGCACTATACGTTTGGACGTACAGCATGGTATGGCTTACATGACAGCAGCCATCTCCAACTTTCTTCCACCAAGTAGTCCAGGTGATCCCTGTTCAAAGTGGTCTCACGCTCGATATCATTATCCTGTATACAAGACAGCACATCACATCAGAAAAAGCTGACCATTGCTGTGGACCACAAGTGCGTCTCTCTTCGTGATATCTGGTTCATGTGCCAGGAAAGGGCAAAAGGCACCCTCTGAAATGGTCAAGCTTTTCAGCACTTGCTGTAAGAAAGCACGCCATAAGCTGAAGGGAGAAGATTGTACATAGTCTCACTGCTTACCACAACGTCAAAGTCCTGTGCCTCAAACTGCCCCATGCGCCGCAATCGCTCCAGTGACTCTTTACTTTCCTGCAAGCAACAGGCACCTCAGACCAAATGTTTCGACTTAGTCAGTGCAACAAGCTCAGCCAGACAGCGCACAGAGCACGTCTGTATTGCATTACCTCAGCAGTCTTGGGGGCACCATGTACAGCTGCTGGGATGTTGGAGTCATACTCCGTGTGATGCAACACACCCCGCTCTTTGAAGACGTGTAAGGCGTCTTGTACATGGTGTACTGTGTCTGAAAATTCGGACTGTAACTTATGCTTAGGGTCTCGCCAGCCAGAAGATGCCTTCCTGTTCGAAGTGTGCCGCACAGCATACTGCTCTGCAGCGTGTTCAGACTGCAAGGCCTTAAGCTCGTAGTCCTCTAAGACGTTGCTGCAAAAGCAACACAAGCAAGTCAGGTCAGGGTCGCAAGAATGCAGAACAGATACAGCACAATGCCGAAACCAGACAGAGATTGACAGATGTGGATGTGTCAGCTCACAGCCGGTCGCAATGTGGCGCCAGTCACCTGAGCGCTCCTCGTGATGGAACCCGAGCTGACAGCAAGTCATCAAACGCGGACTTCTCATCATCGCCCGTCCAGCTACGCTCCATGGTCTACTGTATCACATTCAGCTTCTGCACGCTGCAAGATTGCAGATTCTATACAGCTTGTTCTGTACAGGTGGGCGTTCTTGCATTGAGGAAGTCCACTCCAATCTTGCAAGAAATCTTAATCAGGTACAGAGAAGAAGTGGGAAGAGAAGCCAGGCTCATGCCAGCGATCCATGGAGGTCAGCATGCATGATATGATGCAAAAGAACATCGCATGCAGCATGATACAATTGTCTTCTTGGTTGTAGTAATTCAGCACGATGTTGCGTGCAGCATCGCTTGCCTCGAGGACGTGAACCCATGCATGCCGGTTTCAAACCTGTCCTCTCGTGGCAGCTGCGATCAAGCGCAGGCGTTTTCAAAACTTGCAGCTTTCAGTTTCGCAGTTTAGCGCATGCAAGCATGTCGAGTCATGTTCCTGCGGAGTCAGCGAGTAAGTTTGATCAAACCGGTCAACCCAAATCAAACGATCGCAAGTTTCTTTGCACCGTGGCAGTACATAGCAGACATACTGCTTGTTCGCAGCCTTCGATATCATCAAGGAGGACAAGGTTTATCAGCGATATTTCACGCTGTATGACCGCAAAATTCGCTTTCCATCTAGCAAAGAGCGCCCTGTGAGCTGCCTTCCAACCTATCTTTGCTATGCTAATTTAGTGGCCTTTGGCAATCTGAAGCGTCAGCTAGTATCATAGGCTGAAGAACATGACTTTGATGTCATAGGCCACCCACAAGCCAGCTTTCACTTCTCTGCTGTGTTTCCTTTCCATCCTGCAACCGACGAAGCTCCTGCTGAGGTCAGCAAACCTGACACCGCGCATCGAGCACAAGATACTGCATCACCACAATGATCACACCACAACTGATTGTTTTGCAGGCAGCCTAGTGCCGGCTACTCCATCCAATCTTCCCGTTGATATTGCCCGCTGACATCATGCACACTGTGTGATTGTCATGCTGCTCCCATGCAAACAGCTGCATGCCTGCATTGCATAAAGTGCAGCATCCTCAGCAATACAGGGCTTGTTGCTTGCTCCAGGTAACTATTCTGAAGGAATTTTGCCAAGGACCCAACCAGATGATGTACAGCCTGCCAGCTGGCAGCTTGGATGCAAAGCGGCATGGTGACTACGCTGGCTGCGCACGTGCAGAGCTTTGGGAAGAGGTGAGCTCTTCCATGTACACTAGCTATGTGTAAGCATCTCAATCACTGGCTCATTTGCATGGCTCTTTCCAAGGGAGAGGCAGTGTATCCTAGTCTATGGGATCCTGCGCTGTTGTTTGCTTACCTTCACTACATACCTTGTTTTCAGTTTGTTGCGCAGGTTGGTTTCAACTCTTGTGTGCTTCACACCTTTGTAACATTGCACAAGTTCTGGTAAAGCTGCAAGGGCATAACAAGTAATGAAGTCCTACAGTTGGGACGTGCCACATGCAAGCTTGTTGCTTACAACAACACAAAAGTCAATACATCACATGTCGTCCTGCATGTTGTCACAGCTTCATGTCTGCGCGCACTTTGATGGTGCTGCAGGCACAGCTGGAAGGGGGAGAGTGGGTAGATCTGTTGGGTCTGGGTCACCCGGGCATTGCTGAAGTGAAGCGGTGTGCCAACCGCTTCACACCTTTCCTCTGCATTGCACCCCATGCTGCAGCAACAGCAGGCAAGCAGGACGCAGAGGAGTTCATCGAGGTATTGACTATATGATGTGCCTGCTGTTGTGTCTAGTCAATATGCATTTTCAACATGGCAGCGCATGGCAAGTGCAGGCACAATGTAAAACGAGCTTCTGTGCAAAGAAAATTTGTTGAGATTGAGCAAGCAGCGTGTACGCATGCATTTTTGTAGCATCATGATTGAGCGCTCCTGGCTCACGCTGTCAGCCTCTTACAATTAAGCCATGCTTTCACAGCAATGGAAGTAGTGTCAGGTCTATTTGCGCTTTGGTGCTCTGCAGCTGTTGAATGAAACAGCAAGCAGCTTACAGTGTAGTTCCTGCGTAATGACCTGTGTGTAGCTCTGAAAATGATCAAAGTCTTGTCTGCAGATACATCGTATGAGTATAGCAAGCTTGAGGGAGGTCATGCGAAGTGGCAACATGCTGCTACCATCAGTCACCACTGCTTTCATGGCTATAGAAGAGCTACAACGACGCGGTTTCTCTGTGTGAGAGCTTGCTCTGCCCTTGGTGCCCGAGGGGTCCCAAGTTGTCAATTTTGCAAGTGTGCTGCAGCAGAAAACAAGCTCTCAGGTCCAAGGAATGCTGTACAGACTACTCGATGTTTTAGTGTATCTATGCTGCAGGCACATGCAAATTTGCAAGGCAGCTTTCCAGTTGCACACACATGGCAAAGTTATGAAGCCTTTACTTGTGCTCTACAGTGTACACAACGGACAATTGCACATGCAAATGAAACGTTGTACCATAGGCAGCTACACAGTACATGTGTGATTCACCAAATGGTCCACCTCAACAGTTTTTTTCGTTAGTACAAATAAGGGCCGAAACCAGTACAGAATTTTATAGCATATACAGTGAACATTCTGCCCATTGCACAGTGTTGCCAGATGTAAGTTGCAAGAATTCATGTTGGGGTTCATGACCTTGTACAGCTGGCCCCTGCATGAGAGTGGCCAGTGGAACCCTGGGCTGCTGCATGACAGGCACTGACTTAGCCAGAACAGCCCACTTTGCATGCCAGTTATGACATATTACTGATGAATGCCAGCTTGAGATTAAGGACGAGCCACTTACATCATCTGATGTCCATAAAAAAACGTTGACGAAAAAGAGTCGCTTTGTTGTGCCTCAGTGTTTAGCGGTATTGTGGGCCAATTCAACTTGCCACAAATGTTCAGACTTCTAACCATGACAATAGCATTGCGTGCCCTGTTCTTGGTAGGGTCGTGTTCCTTCTTGCGCACATGCTGTATTTTGAGGCAGCCTGGGTTTGAAAGGCGTTCGAGCTACTACCCAGTAGATGCCAGATGGGGTTGGAACAAGTCTGGGGATCATCAGGCACACAGAGCTCTTTCCTTCAGTGCAGTCTACTGCTGTGTAAACTTTAAAGCAAAACAATGCAACAAGCGTTCTAACGTATCCTGCAGGTGGTGGTGCATTGTGTCAAAGCAGCATTGCTGGAGCTGCTTACAACCCAGATGGTGTCAGAATTGCCAACACGGCAGTACTGCAACCAATCTATCCCATCACCCATGCTGCTCTGGGCTGGAGTGGCCATTGCATCTTGGCAGTTGCACAATAGGCAACATGTACTACATGATATGTGTCCTTGCTACAGCACTGGCTACTGAAAACCACCCACAGCACCAAACTGCTGAGCAGTGATGTAATTGACCTCCACAGTGCTCCCAGCAAAGAGGCGTCCATGAATGGCATCTTTGGCTGCTTGAGCACTGAGTGGATTGGCAAACTGAGCAAAAGCCTGCAATTACAGGGACGGAGTGAGAGGAAAAGACATGATTGCCAAATGCCAAAACACACTAACAATGCAATCGCAGTCATTGAAGATCATGCAAGCTTGCAATGCAATCATACCGGAGTCATAAAACATGGTTCTGGCAAAACACTCACAGTTGGCAAACACACCAAAAAACTTGACAACAGGGCTCACCTTGCCATAATTTTGTTGGTTGAAGAGAGCATGTGCTTGCTGAGGTATGGGAGGGCGAGGCACGACCACCTTCATGACTTGACCATACTTGCTGCACTCCTCGCGCAGGTCCTCTATTACCTGGAAGGCAGCACATGACAACTCCTCACACGAAATCCAGAGACGTGTAACAGCAGTCAGCTGAAGGCTACAGAGTTGTTCATGCCTTGAGGAAAACAGCATGTGCAAGCTTGTCTAAAATCCAGCCCAGCACAAGGAGGCCAAGCAGATTGAGCCACATTATGCATGTGCATCACATGCTGCGTGAATATATGTATCCTGGATTTCTATGTTGCATGCGCATACATTGATGTCACAGCCAATGTTGCAACTTCAGAGTCATACCTCCCTGTACTCCTCATCATCCACCAGCACATCAGGAGTGACCATCCCATTGACTGACAGGAACTCAGTTGGGCCCACGGTGATCTGGGGCATGAGAGGGTAAGGCTGTCCCATACCCATCATGGGCCCACCAGGGGCTGGTATGATGTTGCCCATTGGCATGGGAGCTGCAGGCAAGCTGGGGCCAGCATCTGGGCCTGTTGGAATGGGCACTCCCAGATCCTTCAGTCGCTGATGCATCTCTGCGCTGTCATCTCCAGCCTGCAGAGAGATCCAGACACTTTTTGAAACACAACCAGGGATCCATTGTCTGAACAAGAGCTAGCCTGAGATTAGAGAAACATTCTTGCACTGTCAAGCATGCTGTCTCTCAACACAGCAAGCATGCTAGGCCCTCTGAGACGTCATAATTCGGGCGTAAAATGTGATGTAGTTGCCATGCGTTATCTAGTATGCAGGCATTTGAGATGCAGTTTCAAATGGCATTGCTTGTCTGTGACAGGAACCTAGATGTCTGCAGTAACATACCAAGACAGCATCAAATGTCCTCTGCAGCTTCTGCAAATGCTGTGTATCCGCACAAGCACAATGCTGTAACAGCACGTCCTGCATGACAAGGCTTACCTTGAAGGCTGCAAGAGCAGCAGCTGCCGCAGAAGCTGCTTGCTGCGCCTTGCTGGGGTCTACATACCCACTGGGGCGGCCCACAGAAATGGACTGGCCCAGCAGCTGCACCTGGTTGCTGAGCTGCAGGGCCGCTGACGCCATCTCAGGGGTTCGCAGCTCCACAAATGCATAGCGCCCTTCGGAATGCATAGACACGTTCACCACAGGGTCAAAGCCAGGAGTGAGCTTATCAGGGAATGCAGCCGTCATGGTGCTGTTGAACAGCTGGCGAAGAGCTTCTTCAGTCACCAGACCAGCCACCAGGTTGCCCACGTAGACCTAGTGGGACGGGACCAGACCAAACATGGTGTCAGCATCCTCCAATCAGCAGGTCAGGGCAAATCCTTGATGGGCAGTTCCCTTGATGGGCAATGCCCTAATGGGCAGTTCCCTTCATGAAGCACTGTGCACACGATGATGTGACACATGAGTGTATGTTACTAAGAAAGTGAGCAAGATGCTGGGCTGTGTCACGCAGATGATTTACTGTGAGAGCTGCTATGACTGCAATGTGTCATGAGGATGCGTTTACAAGGTGATGCAGGATGCAGCACCTGCACAGGCAATGCAACAAGCTGAATGACACCTGCACAGGCAATGCAATGACACAGGGGCACCTGCAACAGCCACACATCAGACCCTTTGTGCAGACAAAGCTGCAGAAGGCAAAGAAGGGACCAGCACAATTTTCTTGCAGTCTGTATGTGGACCAGCAGGTGCGAGGAGTCTGGTCTCACCTCTCTCTGCGTCTTACTTGCTGCTGCAACAGCAGATGCGGCTTGCTGCTGCAGAACCAGCTGGCGCGCCTGAAGCTGCTGTTCTTGCAGCTGTCTGGCAACTACATCCAAAGCCGTTGTTCAGCACATGAGGTTGATCACACCAGAAACACAAGGTCAGCAGGTATTGAGCCACCGTGACAAGACCAGGGGCTTACTTTCTTTTGGATCTTGTGACACAATGCCACTCTTGTTTCTCAAGGCCGCATAGGGATCAATGTAGCTGGTGCTGTACCCAACCGCTGCAACCGCATACAGCATGAGTGAGGGCAGCTCATTGTCATCAAGGTTAATGAGTACCGTCAAATCTGACTCAGCAGAAGCACAACATTGCCCAGCAATACCTGGAGCCGGAGGCTCTTGACGCTTCCTGGGAACATAGCCACCATACTCATCATCACTGCTGCCAGACTCATAGTGACGCTTGCTGGACCTATTTCTGTCATCTCTGCAATCACACTGACTATCAAAGACCCATCTCAAATGCTGTGGCAAGGTGAGACAAAGAATTAGCAATAGGATGACATGGTCACCTTGAAGAAGCTCTGCGGCTGTCCCTGTGCCTGTCCCTAGATCTTGATCCAGAGCGGTGGCGCCGCTCTCTTGAGGAGCGTCGCCTTGACCGCTCTCTAGACCTGGTCTTTGATCTATGCGACTTCTTGTCCCTATCCCTGTCCCTGGCTCTGCTGCGCTCTCCCCGATCCCTTTTGCTGTCCTTATCTTTCCCTCTAGACCTATCCCTGTCCCTGTCTCTGTCCTTGTCTTTGCCTGAAGACCTATCTTTGTCCCTGCTGCGGTCTTTGTCCCTATCAGACCTGTCCCGTCGACGCTCCCGATCTTTGTCTCGTTCTCTGTCTTTGTCTCTGTCTGCGCGGTCCTTAGGTTTGTCTGTGTTGCTATCTTTTCTGTCTGAGTCCTTTTCCTCGACCTTGACAGCAGCTTCAGCCGGCTCGCCGTTCTCGGCTTTTACTATCTCTGCTGTGGCTGCAATCGGCTCAGCAGCCTCCTGCTCAGCTGGTGCGTCATTACCGACGCTGGCTACAACTTCACTTTTGATCTCGGAATTTTCCTCAGACTTGACAGTGTCGACAGCAGGCTCGCGCACAGCAGCAGCAGGTGCAGGAACTTCTGCAGGCAAATCTGCAGGTTCGTTGCCCTGATCAGCCATGTCAAAACGTGCCGAGCTTTGATGGACTCCCAAACAATTTGCTTCAATCCTGCGGCGCGTTGCTCCGTGAGGGAGTTTACACGTTGTGCGTGCCTGTGTGACATGCCTATGGCATGCCCGATCTCCAAGTCAAACTTCGCTGCGTACTCTGCAAGCGCAACACAAGCGTCAATTATGCACAGCAGCGTCACATCGTCTTACACACTGCATTGTGGTCGTCAAGCCGCACTTCCTACAACATACATGTGGAGGAGCCTGTTTGCCACAGGGAGATCTCTGACAACAAGCTTGCGCGTGCCTGTTGCATCCGTGAACAAGCGGTGCTTGGCCATGGCCCAAATTCAAGCAGCCACCGCCACACGCTTTATATCACTCGAGGTGGGTGGTTGAGGACGCTGCAGTCAAAACGGTCAGGTTGTATCAGTAGAGTCTCAGAATCCGTGCAATCTGGAATCTGTGATCTTTTCTAGGATCTCCAAGTCACCAGCAGCTACACATCAGAGCTTCCAGGAGATCCAGAGACCGAGAATCGCTTGAGACAGGTGTGCCACCAAGACAGCTCTGTCTGTGAGCCTGCTGCTACAGTCTTTGCCACAAGCAGTCTCTGCCTACAAAGTCCTGTCTGCCTGAAGGTCGAAAATGCTTTCTGGTCAGCAGCCAGCCCCACATCAACCCAGACAGACCCTTATCTGGTTGCGTTCTCCCAAGAAATGGCTGAGGAGCTCGGGTTGGACCCAGCTGACATGACCAGATCGCTTTTTGCTGAAGTCTTTACAGGCAACGCGCCCATCCCGGGATCAAGCAGTCAGACATATGCCATGCGTTATGGGGGTCATCAGTTTGGCTCTTGGGCTGGTGAGGATATCTGACGCCACATCTGCTTCAGCTTGCCTTGCTTGATGTGCATTTTCTCAATTTTCCCAGACGTGGGCCTTTGTTCTTATATCATTTTGTGGATAAGACAAATTAGCATAAGCATAATCAGGAGCTCTATTGCATCACGCATTGCTTCACGAAAGCATGTACATTTGCTCCAGCTTGGATATGTTGCTGTTGACAGGATGCCAGCATATGTGCAAGTGTGTAAGCTATGCTGATTCGCAGAACAATTATGAAACATTCATCAAACATTCAAGTATGGCGAACGCTGCAGCTTGTGCTGAGTGGCAGTGTCTTCTGAGACCAATGCATGCTGACACTGCCATACAGCATTGCTTTTGCATTCAAATTCAAAAATGCAGTTGCAGTAGTGACAACTCGCGGACCATCATGCACGCTTGTGATTGAGTTTTCTTGTTTGTCCCTTGCAGATGCTGCAAGTCTTTGTTTCAACAACTGACATTTGACATCAATGGCAGTCCAACATTGCAAAGTGCCTTGTTGGTAACATCTCGCACCTGCAGGGCAGCTGGGTGATGGGCGTGTTGTCAACCTAGGAGAAGTAGAGGGAAGGAATGGCCAGAAATGGGAGTTGCAGCTCAAGGGAGCTGGGAAGACCCCATATTCTCGCATGGCAGATGGAAGAGCGGTCATGAGGTCTTCCATCCGGGAGTTCATCGGCAGTGAAGCTATGTATCACCTTGGCGTGCCAACATCAAGGGCACTCAGCATTGCTGGCACAGGCGCTAGCGTTGTCAGAGACATGTTCTACACGTGAGTGAGCCATCAGCTTGTACAATTGAACTGCAATACTGTCTGCCTCAACAGCTAGAGAAGGCAGAATGCACAAGCACTGCAGCTGCAGTCAGGCTTTCTTTCCCTGGGTGTTGCTGTTCTTGCAAGAAAGCAACATCCCCATGTCTCGTGACATTGGGGCATAAGTTAGGCACATTACCCAACCAGGCTTGCAAGTGATGTATGTATGTGTATATGTATACCAAATGTGGCAATGTCAAATATGTATAAGGCCAATCTGGCATGTGTGATGCTGCAGTGGCGACCTCAAACATTGATGAGGCCAATCTGGCATGTGTGATAGCGGCAACATCAGATATGAATAAGACCAATCTGGCATGTGTGGTGAATGCTGCAGTGGCGACATCAAATATTGATGAGGCCAATCTGGCATGTGTGATAGCGGCGACATCAGATATGAATAAGAGCAATCTGGCGTATGTGGTGCTGCAGCGGTGACATCAAGTATGAGCCTGGAGCAGTGGTGTGCCGCATGGCTCACTCCTGGGTCAGATTTGGCTCCTTTCAGCTGCCGGCAGCCCTGGAAGAGAATGATTTGGTCAAGCAATTGGCAGACTACGTCATCAAGCATCACTACCCCCATCTGCAAGGTATGGCCTTGGTAGAACTGTCTGAGGCAAAGCAATGACTGTGATTTGGCAATGCTGTGATCAGGTTGATGATGCTGCTTTGCTTGCTGCAAGCAATGTCATCAAGCATCACTACTCCCATGTGCAAGGTACGGCATTGTCACAATGTTGGTACATCTGAGCTGCAACGATGACTGTGTTTTGGCAATGCTGTGATCAAATTGATGATGATGCACTGCTTGCTGCAACTCATGTTGGGCTCCATTCACCCATGTCTGGTATTGTGAGTCAGTTGGCATGACACAACAGAGAACAGCTTAGTACCACAAAGACTCTCATTGTAACCCATCACAGCTGTGTTTGGATTGTTTGTCCAATGTTGTTTTAGATATCTTTTTTGAGTAGCGTGTCTGCTGCAGAAGCTGTTTGTTGTTCATCTCATTTTGCAGCATGAAGTTTTTGTGGCAAGTCTGCCTCTTTGTTTGCTTGGTCAACACTTTTTGTGGTACCATTCTTTTTCAAATGTTTCTGCTCTCTTCTACATACTCCCACGAAACGCAACATTTTCTCTTTCTGTACACGGCGTGTCATCACAGCAAAGGTCATACAATAAAACAAAACCCTGCCAGCAGTAGAAATAAAGGGCTAGTACTGTCCACTGCAGGCAAGCCTGACCCATACCTCGGGTTGCTACAAGAGGTCATCTCCAGGACAGTGAAGCTAGTTGCCAAATGGCAAGCAGTGGGCTTCACCCACGGCGTGCTCAACACAGACAACATGAGCATCCTGGGTGAGACCATCGACTACGGTCCATTTGGGTTCATCGAAAGATTTGACCCCAACTTCACCCCCAACACCACAGACTTCGCCGGCAGGAGATACGCCTTCCGGAATCAGCCGCAGGTCGTCCAGTGGAACCTCATGGCGCTTGCTACCAGTCTTGTGACTGTTGGCCTGATTGAAAAGGTAACCCTTGCTCTGGTGATGTTTGACTGTAGCCACACATGTAGTGGTACTCGCATGCATCTTTGACTGTAAGCCTGTCAGCAACGCTGATATGGCTGCATTGTCTCTGCACCTTGTCAGCGTCCAATTTCACAATGGCACTGCTGCTGCTGTTGCTGCTGCTGCTATACATCCTCTTCTGTGGGCTTGCTATCACCTGCATTCTCCATGACACACATTTTTGCTTTGCTCACCCCTGGGGGGTGGTCAACCCCAGGAGACCCTGAGATCAGCTGAAGGCCGGGCATGGCTTGAAATTGGTACTGAGTCAGATCTCTGAATCAACATGGGCAGGAAGCAGGAAGCTGCTGAGGATGCTTTGTCCATGTTTTCACAGTAGTTTTGCATGCAGAAAGCTGCTGAGGATGCAGTGTCCACGTTTTCACAGCAGTTTTGCATGCAGGAAGCTGCTGAGGATGCACTGTCAATGTTCTCACAACAGCTGAACACCCAGTACACAGCCAACATGACTGCCAAGCTAGGTCTGCAGAAGTACGACAAGGACATTGCTGTGGACCTGCTTACCAACATGTATGAAGACAAGACAGGTGTGCAGCAATCTCTGAAAGCAGCATCTGCACAGCTGTCGCCTGCAGCCAAATGTCGTACTGCTGTGCATGCGCTGTGCTGTCTGGTGTCAACCTTGGGGCCACACAGAGCACCCTGGTTCAGCACATGCATGCTATGCCTCTGGTCTATGAGGCCAATGTTGCAGTCTGCTTGTGCAGCACAACAGCAGCTGCTGCGTGACGTAGTCTACCAAGCCCTTGCCTGTAAAGTTGCAACTTTGCCTTGTGATGTTCTCTCTGGATGTTTTGGCCGTCTGACTTTGATATGTCATCTTGCAGATTTCACAAACACCTTCAGAAGCCTGGCCAGCGTCCATCCTGAAGATAGCAGTGATGATTTGCCTGGCCCCTTGCAAGAGGTGGGGCTGCCTATTCTTGCCTTTCCCATGTTGCTGTTTGCCTTCTAACCCCCTGTCATCCCCTGCCCATTGGATTTTGCCTGTCACATTCCTGCCGACAAGCTGCTCCCTTCAGACCCTGACCACATGCCTTCACTTTTGGTCCTTGCTTTGTTTCCTCCCCAGTGGCCCTGCCTTTCAGGTCCAGCCCATCAGCCACTGTCTTCCTTCAGCCCCTGCCTGTGCCTTCTCAAGCAATTGCGAGCTGGCGTGAAGATGCTGGCAGCTGCTGTGCTCACCACAACACTGTAGAGCTGGTCAGCATTTGTTTCGGCAGCTGCACGTGTTATCACGGCAAGTTGCAGCGTTGCTGTAAGGAGCATCAGTAATTATGTCACAGGCTACATGAATGATATCAAGAAGCAGTAGTGCATTGGTCTCCAGCATTCTGAGTTGACGGTTTGTGACAACTCAGAGCAGCATGTCTCAGGCTGGCAATAAGCAGTGTCCACTTGCTGTCACAAAGAAGGGCATGGCTCAGCACTCACTCAGAGTGGGGAAAAAAGGAAACGAAAAGTTTACGCTTTTCGGCAATTATAATGGGAGCCTCCTAAGGCGGCAGCCTGGAGCCTCACTCATAGTGCTTTGGCTTTGCAGGCAGTTGGGACAGAGCTCACACCGGAGAGGCAGCAAGCTTGGAAGCAATGGCTTGGTCAGTACAAGGCTGCCCTCAAAGCTGAGGGCCAGAGCCATGAGCAGCGAATACAAACGCAGAACAGCGCCAACCCGTGCTACATACCCCGAAACCACCTGCTGCAAAAAGCCATTGAACAAGCAGAGGCAGGGGACTTTTCAGAGGTAACAGGCTGTCTTTGCAAGACAGACAAATCACAATATCAAATCGCATGATCTGCAGACATGCTTGCATCTTCACTGCCTTCTGTGCTGTTGCCAGTGAGCTTGCAGTTGATCTGCAGCATGGGCACTACTGGTACATTGTTGCAGGCAGAGCGTATTGATCTGCTGCCGTTAGGATTACTTTTGAGTGCGGGCTGCAATGTTGCTGCCCTTGCAAGTGAGCCTGCGGTGAAACTGCAGCATGAGCATTCTTGATGCAACCTTGCAGGCACAAGATGTTGCTCTTCCGGCAGACAAATCTGCTTCGTCTGCAATTTTGTCTGGTCTCTGCTACTCATACAGGGTTTGAATTCTCCACAGTTTGTCGTCATGACAAAGCGGCAGCTCAGCAGTATGAGCTAGACCATACGCCTCTGATTGCAGGTGAATCGCTTGATGCAAGTGTTGAAGAAGCCTTATGAGCAGCAGGAAGGCTGTGAAGCTTACACAGAGCCGGCTCCTGTAGAAGTGCGCATGGGAGTGGAGTGTTTATCATGCTCGTCTTGATTTCAGCTCGTTTTGGTGTTGATTGACACGACGCTTGATATTGCAAACACGTGTTGACAAGGGTTTTGGTGATGCGCAAGCAGACCTTCACCAGCTTTTTGTGCTGTCTGACGGCGCTTTTTCTGCCCTCATGCAAAATGCTGATCAGAACTTACAGCTGAAGCAGGTGCGCAGCATACTACTATCACTACTGGTACTTACACGCAGCATGTGCCATTACAGCTGCTGGCTTCATCAATGAGCAGTATTGAGCGGTCAGCTGCGGAAACTTGTTCATGGGAACTCCTAGGCCTGAACTTGGTATGGGTCACATGCAACGTGATGCATCTCCAAAATATGCATAATGGTTCAGGTGTTTGCACGGCCTTTGTGAGTTTTTCAATGCAAGCGCAAAGGGAGCCACACCGCAGCATCCAGCCAATAGTGAGCAATGTGACAGGAGGGCAGTTTTATCGCCCTGCTGGAACGCAGGGGGATAGGTTCAGCATGGGGTGTGCACAGGCATTGTTGTAAAACAACCACCAAAATTGCTAACAACTTTGCGCCAAATGTGTCGTTAGGCAGTGCTGCCTGAATTGTTGATTATAGCCCTGCCACCCGGGAAGTTCTGGGGTACAGTGCAAAAATTGTTGTTGCTCGATAGTAGGATCACTGTAGCGGTTCATAGCCTTTTCGGTCGTGTGCACAGGACCGAAAAGGCTATGCACCGCTACAATAATCCGACTGCCATGTCGCCAGTGCGCCTGCCGATAGCATGGTTACTGAGTCCAGCTTGCTGAGCCCATGTGATATAGGAGGCTCTGACACTGCAACAAAGCACGGTTACTGCACGGCTGTTGGCAAGACGCTAGCTTGCTGACATGGTAGCATGCAGTCATGTGATTATACTTGACAGTTGCTTCTGGTGATGCTTGCACAGTCGAACCCTATTGGCACTGTCGGTGCTTAGTGTGCTGCTCCTTTGCAGGAAATGTACCCTCCACAGCAGCAACTTGGTAGTGGCAGACTGCATGCACCATAAGGTGGCTATGGCAGATGAGGGACCACCACAAGATTGAAATCCATCCATTCCGTTGAGTCAAAAGTCTGCTTTCACTAGCTATGCTGCATATGACAGAGTTTGTTGGCTTCGCTACATCACAACAATTATGATGTCCTCACAGCAGTTGATGCTCAGCGCCAAGGTCTGGACTTGATTTTGGCGCACAGAGCTGTGCACAGTTGCATGCATGCTCCTTGGCTGGTCTCTGTAGGTGTTGAGCAGTGCATAGCAGACAACTCCATTGATAGAGAGTTGTGGTGCAATGCTTTTGAGGTGTAGGTTGAACGTCTGAAGTTGATCAGAAGCACACCAACTTGGAAGCTTTGAAAGCTGAAGATATCCTTGATGTAGTCAGCACAAATCTAAGTCCAATTCTGCCTTCTGGCCTGAACATCATGAAGTGTCATCGTCCTTGGAGCTCTACGGTTTGACTGTTGGACCTGGGCAGCTCGGTCTAACACTTGGCTTCTCATTAATTAGATGCCGAAAGGTGTAGTCTTTTCTTTTCTTTTCTTTTCTTTTCTTTTCTTCGACTGTTGGTGGGTACAAAGACTGCTCTGACTTGGTGCAGGACGCAGGTAATATTTAAGTAACCCTTTAAGCAGATTGTCATTCTTGCAGACATTGTGGATGTCACGAAGGCTGTAGACAAAGTTTCATGTACGTGTATGCAGATGACTGCACTACAATCACAGGCCTCCTCAAGGGGTATTGAGATACACGATCTCGAGGATGCACTGACAGTGTGCTGTAGATCTGCTCTGCAGTGCAGTGAAATTGCCTGGAAGATTGCATTCGACAGTGAACACAAAAGCTGGCCTGTAACGAGGGTGGAAGCTCGATCATTAAAGACGGTATATGAGCAGAAGCTGACGTTCCGTTTGTACACGCAGAGGCTTGCTGGAGCACATTATGTCAACCTTTGGCACAGCCTCAATCGTTCACAGCATGCTCCTCTGCGATATTGCTAAATATGGTGGATTATTGGCATGACAGCTGGCCTGCCTTACCTGCTAAGCACTGGTGTTGTGAGCCTGCTCAACAGCTTTTATCTGCACAGCAGAAGTAGATGTGAAGTAGATGTTCTGCTTGCAGCGGGCTTTCGGTACAGTCCACAGCTGTAAGATACGCTTCCTGGATCAATTTGATTGATTCGTGGATAATCAGAAGCGTCCTGGATCCATCTGATTAATCATTGCTAGCGCATGCTCGGGCAACTTCCATGGCATTTCAAATAGTACATTGTCCAGTACATATGCACAGGATTCTGGAAGAAGCTTTGTACCACTGAGGTCAGTGGAGAAGTCGTCGTTGGGGTCTGCACGGTTGCCGCGTTGACAGCAGCAGTGCCACACGAGTCAGGGTGTTGACGGGACAGGCTAGACACGCGATCACTCTGCAGGAAAGCCACAATGTTCAACCTTGCGGGCGGAGGAGGGAATGTGCAAGGTTACAATGCCGATTTCACCTGGGTCGCTTTTTTCTGTTGTCTGATAGCGGCCAGCGGAGGCGCGTTGTTTGGCTACGATAATGGTGGGTGACACTTTTGCATTCTTACTGAAGTTTGCCACAGAATGCCGCAATAGCTCTGCTCCGGCGACTCACGTGCACGTTGTGAACAACGTTGATGTGAGGCATGCGCATGTCTCGTTTTGTTGATCCCAGCTAGACTCGCGCACAGCAGAAGCACGCGCTGGGAACGGACCCGAATTGAGTTCTTGTTGCTCTCGCCATATCGTATCGTATGTCGACTCAAGTGTTTATGACCGTATCTGCAGTCATGACCTTATCTTCACGGAGGTACCGTTCAAGCTTGAATGACCTGCAACAGGTGTCATGGGAGGAGTTACGTCCATGGACGGGTTCCTGGATAAATTCTTTCCCAGCATCAAGAAGAGGGAAGCAGAGACACCTACAGTTCACAACCTGTACTGTCAATACAACTCGCAAACTCTGCAGCTCATGACGTCGTCCTTGTTTATAGCTGGCGCTCTCTGCGAGCTGAGTGGCACAACAGGCAAGCAGTATATTACGAAGTCGATAGAGATGCCTCATCTGTCTGGTACTCAACGCAGCACAAAGTTGTGTCTTGGCATCAGACTTGCTGACACCAGCAAACCTGGACATGCATGCATGCCATATGGCACCCAATTGCAGTCAGTCACATCACCCTGTATGTTGCATCTAGAGTAACTCCAGGTGCTCCATCACTGTCTGTGCTGTTCCCCATGTTGGGGTGATGTTGCCTCACTGACAATGTGCCTGCAGCTTGGCTGAGCCGGAATCATGGACGTAAGCGTGTCATGATGTAAGTCTGAGCATTTTGATGTGGTCCACGCTGTGTACCTTACGAGTGCCATTCATTAACGGCATAGCACAGCAGCTGCAGCAATTATGTTATGCATCAACTACCTGACATGTCAAGAGACACATAACACGTATAGCTTGTGGACATGCGCCTTGTAGTCGTACAGGACTGTTCCTGCATCTGAGCAGGACTTGACGGCACCATGCACATTGGTAATGCAGCATGCATGTCGCTACATGTCTTGAAGCACATTGCTACCATGATAGAGGAACTGTCCTGATCACTCATTCAACACAGTCTTTGCTGACGTTGCTTTCTCGATCCTGGGGTGCAGGTACAGCGGTGCTCTGTTCATGATTGCTGCCATCATCCTTGCCTGTGCAGAGCACATTGCCATGATTGTGATCGGCCGAGTCTTCCAAGGAGTGGCTGTAAGCTCCTGCCATGCATTTAGTTCACATGTTTAGATGCTGTCGACACTGTGTACCCGTCGGTCATGTCACTGCGACTATGTCTCTGACATGTGTGCAAGAGCTAGAAATGTTACACATGTACATCAGTCAGAATTGTACTGACAGTCGCTAACCGAGTTCGACCTGCCACACAACCAACATTGCAGTTTGCCATGCGTTTGTTTTGCCCAAAATGGGATTGTGCTGTTGACCGTACACTGAGAAATATGTCATGTTTAGTAATGTTTAGTAAGTGTGTAGACCAGCTTTTCCAGAGCCAATCATAAATCACCAAAGCTGCAGCAGCATGTACGGTCACTGATTGACTCAGCCTGTTGCGTGGATGCAGATCTCCTTTGCATCTGTTTCAGTCCCCATCTATAACAGGCAAGCTCTCCCTACTTCAAATTTCAAATCAGATCTGTATCCCACTGGTCAATGAGTGATCAACATTGCATGATGGGGGTAGGATCACTCAGAGTCAAAGTGATACATGAGGTCATGCACCAAGTCATACATGAAGCTGCACATGAAGCCACACATGAAGTCGCAAATGTTAGCTTGAAAGTAGCAATGAGCCTGTACGTGCATTGTACACATGTGTTAGTACACATGTGTTAGTCTGCACCACACAATGCCAGTATTGCAGAGCTGCAATTTGCTGCCTGAGGCTGCATCATATACATAAAACATGCATGCATGCATGCACTCATACACACAATGCAACTAACTGGTTCATGAGTGCATATCATCAGAGTCATGCTAGCATTATGACAGATCTTGAGGTTTCAGATGATGATGATGATGATACAGAATTGTGCTCAAGCAAGAACGTTCGGCTTGTGGTGCAGTGAGATGGCTCCTCCTCACCTACGTGGCAGATTCAACCAGCTCTACCAGATTGTGCTGACGCTCTTCATCCTGGTAGCTCAAGTCATCAATCTGATCATCAACCTGACCAATGCTGTGCCCTGGGGATGGCGCCTGTCCCTGGGATTTGCTTTTGTACCTTCTTCAGTGCTCTTTCTGGGCGGGATCTTTCTGCCAGATTCGCCAAACTCTCTCCTGGAGCGCGGCTTTCCCGAGCAGGTACTGTGTCAAGCTCTAGCAAAACATACCAAGACTGTTGTCTGGAAAAATTCGTATACAGGTGCAGCTGGTGGTCAATGAGCTGTTTACCTCTCTGGACTGCTGTGAGTTGCATGTGCACTATGCAGCATGGCATACAAGGGAAGCAATGCTTGTGTCCACCTGGCCGCCCTAGGTCTAGTTTCAATAATGTTACATTACGTGACTGTCAACACTGTTGTATCAGTAGGCCTTATAGGGATGCACAAGACAGGCTGCTCAGGAGAGACAAGACTTATCCTGCACGTACCTGGCTCATCATGAACCGGAAAGCATTTGACATCATTACTATAACTGTGATAATCGCTTTTATTATTATTTTTATTATTATTATTATTATTATTATTATTATTATTATTATTATATTATTGTTAATATTATAATTGTTATTGATCCTTGTGTACCTATTGTTCCCTCAACTTGACTGGTCGGCCAATACAGCTTGAGGGTTCAGCATAACCTACCATCCAATGGTTGTTTTCACTGCAATCAGAGACACTCGTCTGATTTCCTTGCAGGCCAGAAAGAATCTAGAATACGTCCGTGGCAGGAAGGACGTAGACAAGGAGTTCAACGATCTGGTCGAGGCTGCTCACATTGCAGCACAATGCAAGAACCCTTGGGGAACCATTTTCTCCAAGAAGTATTGGCCCCAGCTGGTGCTGTCTGCCTTCAGCACAACCTTCCAACAATGGACAGGGTAAATGTCTATTGTGCATATGTGAATGAATGCATGCACATTTGCCAAGAAACAAAGGAATGCATGGCCACAAGAGCTCCTTTTGTGATAATGTTGCAAGCTTGGTGAGCTATATGTGTTGTCACTGAATGGGAGTTAATGTGCTTCACTCCTGCTTGAGTCAAGCTGACCTTCATGTGCTGAGTCAGCTGCAGCCTTGCACATGCAGCTGATGATGCTCTTCATCAAACAGTCACTGATCTGCATGACTCATGCATGTTGCGCAAGTTGTGTTCTGCTTTTGCTTTGGTGGGCTATCAATGCCTGGCTGAACATATGTACAGTCAGTGACAGGTGTAGCAGTGCAGTGGTAACGTCTGCATGACGTGAATGTCTTTTGTGTTGTGCAGGATCAACACCCTCATCTTCTACGTGAGTCTAGCTGCTCAGACTCAACAGACTCAGTTCACAGCTCTGAATTGCTGCCTTTTGTGACACGAGCCTGCCACAGCAAAATGATAACACCATGTTGTGCTTGCCTGTCTATGATTGCCTGTTGGGTCTGTGTCAGCTGCAGTTGCATTTGGAGCATGTCACTGCTTGCAAATTGCGTACTATGTCTCGAGGAACATGCACAAATGATCAGCTGTGTTGACAAGGAGGGTGATGTTCTGCCGTCAACAGTGCATGGGAACTGATCAAGCATGCTTAAGTGAGTGGGTTAAGCAGTAAACAGACTGTTAGATGTGCTGCGTTGCAAGCTGAGTAGATGTGCTGCGTTGCAAGCTGAGTGAATGATGTGTGCATGTGTATGCAGGCACCACAACTGTTCCTTGCTCTTGGGGTGAGTCTACTCAACCTGTGCACACATATCACGTAGTATGTGGTCCATGCACAATGTTGCCCTGTGCATCACTTGCATGGCTTTGCTTTGCAGTGCTTCAACAACAAACCCACATTTGCTGTCTCATGATTGCTGTGAGCTTGATCATTGTGGCCCTCAACAGCATGCAATGAGCTTGACAGACCTTCATCCGCGCTGGACATGGTGCTGCTATATGCCTTGTTGCTTGGTTGCTTCACATGTGTGTGCATTACAGTGCATTACACTGCATTAAGGTGTTGGGTATCCTGTATAGACACAATCTGTACAGATATCATCTCCACAGTGACAGACCAGTACCAACTCCTGCAAAACTCCTATCACTGCTAGCGAAGCAACCCTCCAAGCTGTCTGCTAATGCGTGATTGTCCGAGAAGGCTATCCAGCACAGCATATTCACAACAATTTGTTCTGCACTTGCAGACAACCAAGAACATCTCCCTTATAGCCGCCATCATCCTGGGCGCCTGCAACCATGTAAGAACCTCGGTTCCTCAATTCAACACTTCTTCTTCCCAATCTTGCCTGCTTGGTGAGAGATGTACATTACCAAGTCCCCGGTGCCACTCATTGTCTTTTGCTCTGCTTGCATCACCCTTTTCAGCTGATTCGCCCTGCCTGTCAGCTCCGCTTCCCAACCATCAAGTGTCTTAGCGAAAATGTTCTGCACAGACAGCTCATCAGAACCTATGTGAGCAGTGCTCTGGTAGCATTCATCAGTCTGCTACTTCAGGTTGCTTGGTATGTTGCAGCAGGCTGTGCTATCTCCTCATGTCAGGCATATGCACTCTGTGCGCAGACAGTCTACTCCACAATATTTTTCACAGTATAGTCATGGCTGCTGTTATGGCTGTCATGGCGGCAGGTCATGTCATGCCATACTGTCATGGCATCATCTGGCATCAAGGCTGATGATGAAGACAGGATGGTCTATAAGCCCTCATGCACTCAGACCTGATGCAAGAACGCTGCACCAATCTACTGAGAGGTCTTGGTTGACAAGCAATATCAGTGGGCAGCAGAGCTGTATTCTGCCTCATCAGTGTTACCAGCTAGCAGCGCTGCTGATGACTTGCCATGCTGCAAGCTGCCATCAAGTCTACTGTTGTCGCTGCAGCTGTCTACTTATGTGGCATGGTGGACCGCCGACATCTTTGGAAGGCGCACCTTGTTCCTGCAAGCCGGCTTCCAAATGGCAGGTGCTCTGATAGTGGTTGCTGTCTCTCTCAAGTGCCTGGGGGAGCAAGGAGTCTGGATGGCTTGGTACATCCTGGCAATCATCTGTGTCTATGACATGTAAGTCTCAGTGTCACAGTGAATGTTACCACAGCTGAGCATTCAGTCGTGTGCTCAAACACAGTGATCAGTCCTTTTTGCAGTGCATGGTTTGCTGCGTAGCTTTGTTGCATGTCCTGTGCAAGGGATTGCGTCTGCTGCCTGACGTATGCAAGGGCTGGGATTTGTGGCGTGTTTTGTGCATACACTAGGGCTTCTGCCTGTCTGTTGTACAGAAAGAACGGCTTAGTCCATGCTGACGTTCATTGGTGCTTCACTTTCTGCCATGTTGTACATCAACATGTCTGCAGACTCACTGAATGGCTGCCCAGGCAATAGAAGTTGACTTCATTGAACACTAGCCACATCTGCAGTTACGTAACCACAGTCTCAGCGACTGACACCATGTGAAACGCCGTCCTTTTCAAGCAGGTACAAAGGAATGTGCACTAGAAACTGGGATTGGTCTACACGTATCTACAAGATGCTGTACTTGCTCTAATCGTACAGACTGCGACTGCTGTGGTGTCAAAGCATAGTCTAGAAATTATGTATACCTCCTGATGGTTTTGTGTGCATGATGGCAGGGCATATGCCTGGTCTTGGGGTCCTTTGGGGTGGTTGTACCCCACTGAGATCCAGACCCTGGAGACCCGCTCCTGTGGCTTGGCTGTAGCCTCCTTCTGTAACCTGTTGTTCAGCGCAGTCATTGCACAAACCTTCCTTACAATGCTGTGCAGCTTGCAGGTATGGTCCGAATGCTATGTACCATGCATGCATGTGTTCTGTGTTGCAATGCAAAAAGCGGATCAATGGGTGTTTACTAGAGTACTCATGCTCCAGACCTGCATCACGTTGAATGGCCTGCAGGCTCGCGATGCATCAAATTCTGTGTGACACTTTCTTTTGTAGTGCCTTGCAAATGTGGCAAATGCATGCTGTACAACAACGCAAGCATGGTGTTTTGGGTGCTGTAACACACTATGTCAAATATACAATGATATGCTGACAAGGACAAAAGTTTGCTGATCTGTGTATGTGTTTGGCAGGGACCTCACAGCTCAAAGCAAATGAACGAGTCAGCATGAGAGGCTGGCTGACTGATGGATGTTGTGCATTGCAGTGGGGCACATTCCTCTTCTTTGCATGCTGTGTGATTGTGGAGACAATTCTGGTGGCCCTGCTGTTTGTGGAGCCCAAAGCTGTTCCCATTGAGGATTGCCCCTTCCTGTTCAAGAAGCACTGGTTCTGGAAAAGGTGCTTGACTCACACTCACTCGCTCTGTCTCACCCACATGCTCATCCACTCACTCACCCAACCACCTGCTCACTGACTCACACTCACGCGCTCTCTCTCACCCATATGCTCGTCCACTCACTCACCCAATCACCTGCTCACTGACTCACCCAATTAGCCACTCACCCACTCACTCACTCACCCACCTGCTCACTGACTCACTCAATCATGCAATCAACCACTCACTTGCTCACCCACTCACCCAATCACTCAGTCACCCACCCACCCACCCTCTCATCATGTGGACGTGAATTGCTTGCTATTTGCCAGTTGTAATCCAGGTCAGCAGGACAAGGCTCTCATCATGCCCTTGAAACAGCTACTACAACATCCCATAGCCCATGTGGATTCTGAACCCGTGCAGGTACGCCAATCGTGGGCTGGGTTACCAGGAGAAAGCGGTGTTGATGAAGAAGATTGAGGATGCCAAGGCAAGAGGGGAAGCACCCCCTGACGAGCCGGGCATGCAGCAGATCTTAGCAGAACTGAAGAATGCCAGCGCTGTCTCTGAGCTCCCTACCAATGAGCATCTTGTTGGCCTGCCAGCAAAACAGTTATAGGCAATCACATCTGTTATGGAGCTCAATTCGTGCAACCCGATACGGTCACAGCGGCAATGTAACATGTTCTAAGGTGGCAGGCTGCTGAAGAGGGGGTCAACAACATTGGTTGATGAAGCTACCAGGCATGCAAGAAGCCATGCAGTGATGGTGAAGTTCAAGAGAGCATTATGGGCTGATTGAGTTGTACCAGCAGTCTAGCCAACAGGAGGCAATGCAGTTCATCTTTGTTCCGTAGAAACTTTCAAGACTCATGTCCAATCCTCTGTGATGTCAGCCTTCTGTACTGTTCAAGAATTTTACCATTTGGCTGCTTTTTACCTAGTCATGGTTAATTGTATATTAGCATGTGAGGAGATGTCATGCATATGCACATTTGGAGTTTGCTTTGTTATAACTGAGTTTTTACTGTCCCAAGGCGTTTCTGAGTTTAGATTTCCACTGTAGAATGGACGTTTCTGGGTTAAAATCGACGTTTTGGGATTGAAAAGAGCTGTAAACTTCGCATGCCTTCACCCGTCAAGAACATTGTCTGCAGTTGTAATACGCACTTGTCAGCATGGTTGATAAGCTAGATCATGATGTAATTGTCGTAAAGTAGAACCTGAAGGCAGTACCCACACTGCTTTGCTGAACCCAAAATTGCTGCATTGCCAAACCCTTGTATGCTGCCTTTATCATGATCTGTACAGTCGTTGACCAATATTGCTGCAATGTAATGTACATGTGCACTGCATACAACCTGGTCATTACAGTTTGTGGCCTGTTTGTACGTACTTCAATGTACAATGATTGGAGTCCATTGAATGTTGGTGTAGTGCTGTTTGCACTCCACAAACCTGCACTTGGCTAAGCGCCCAGCAGCATGATGTAGACATCTGACAATCTGCATGCAATGGCATTGTTGTGACTGATGTAAAGCAATGAAGGCATACAAACTTTGCTGCTCTCTGCTTATTATTTCTGATTCAATCATTCCCTGCTTTTGTGCAGACAGCTGTTTAAACTTCAAATTTGCTTCAGTTCCTTGTTTGGCTGTTCAGATTCATCCCATATAGTCTGTCCTACAGTGACAAACTGCGCATGTGCCATCGACTGACCCGTGGACACACAACTTTCTTCCAAAATCGTGGCTAAACAAGGCATTTGACAGCACAATCCCAAAACCCGTGTCCAGGCATTCTTGAAGCAGACCTCGTCTGATGTTCTGCTGGCAAAACAGCATGGTGGCCTGAATTATATGCCACTCTGTTACAACATGCAAAAAGCTTTGTTCGCATATATGTAGATCACATGCAATGCCTGGGGCGCCTCTAACAACTCAGATACATCATCCTGTGGCAACAGACTTGCAGAGAGAGCGAGATAGGTTTTAGTGCTCAAGGCAGTGTCTCAGCTTCAGTGCTTTTGGTGGAGCCCAACTCCTGTCTCAAAGATTCTGAGTATTGCCTCTGAACCATGACCAATGCACCCGCAGCACATGGCCCTTCTCACCGCTCATGTAACTATTGCATCAGGAGCTGGCCGCAAACCTAGCTGCAGCCTTACAACTGAAAGTATGGGTTAGGTGTTGTTGGCCCCAGAAGGGACAGCACCAGAATGCACTCTGCCCACTGAGCAGTCCATTGGGGGTTTTCTGTAGTATTTGTGACAGTATCACAAACTGCAGAATTCCATCTTCACCATATAGGCAGATTGTCCGGGGGATATGCATTTCACCCTGCACTACCAAGCACACCCCTCAGCTCAACTGCCCAAATTGAGTGTCCTGAACTCTACTTAGTCTCTGCCAATCTTACCATGTCAACCAGGTGCTCATGATGGCACAACAGTCATGCGCATCACAACACAAGCCATGCCTTCTTGCTTGACATCGACACTGCTTGAGTATGCATGAGGCGTAACGCATGTACAATCCCATCGATACAGCCAACTGGCTCAACTTGCAATTCAGTGTATCTGTCACCGATGCAAAGAAGAAAGCTTACATCCAGGTTATCCATTCCCTCCCATCCACCACCATCAATTGCTTCATTGGCTAGCCGATCTGCACTTTGGTTGGTATGCCTGCATTAGCAGCACACATGAAAGTTGCATGGTGGTTACAGGCAGAGGAGAACATGGATCTCACATGTACAAACACAGTGGAAACAGTACACTTGACGACTTGCATTTGTGGCATTCAGCATGTTGCAAAGATCAGGCGCAGCAGCGAGCAAGCTTGCCGTGAGGAGATGTACCAGACGCACTGATGTGTAGCATCCTTCACTACTGTACATGCACATTTGTATGCATAATGAACATGCAAACTATGCAAACAAATGTGCATCAAAGAGACCAATGCTGACGTCGACATCATTCATTCCTGTGCAGACAGAGTCTACACAATGTACCTGTAGATATGTTCAATCTGGAAATCATGAAAAATCAGCCTTTGCATCACAAGCATGGTCATACAGGTCTCGCAGGAGCTGTGACTTCCTCTGCCAGCGCCCTTGCACCTGCAAGCAGCACAATGCCTTTTGGCAACTTCCCTTGAAGTGCATGACATGCACTGAATGAAACCATGGCAAGGTATGCAGGCTGCTCTGGCTGTGAGTGTGTCAACTATTCCAAGAGGAAATGTGGGGCAAAGAACCACCTGCAGGCAATGTTTCAGGTGGCAGGATTGGGTGACTCAGCTAAGCTAAGCCAAGCCGATTTCTGCATGGTATGATACAAGGCACACATGCAGATCCTGATCCACAAGCAAGTAGTGCAAGATGCACATAGAGGCAGTGTAAGACTATGTCTATTCAGATCAATAACAAAGCAAACTGGATTCAGTTGTTGCAGGGTGGGCCACAGATTTTGTTGATCTCGGTACACACCTGCTTGACGACTAGGTTGGAGTCCCCTCTGACTTGGATGTTCCTCACGCCAGCATCATATGCAGCCTGCATTACAGTCAGCTTCAAGTTTGTAATGCTATGTGACAGAGGCACTCTTTCCAGCCAGCGCTGTACCAACATTGGAACAACATGATGATGAATGGAATTTCATGCGATGCCTGCAAAAACCTATCATTGTCTGCTGCATTTCTGAGGCAGAGATTGCAGGTCCAGCGTGTAAGCAAAAACACACCTCCAGGCCAAAGACGAGGGCAGAGTATTCCGCTTGGTTGCCTGTGGCATCGCCCAAATAGGTGGAAATGACCGCTATCTGCAACGGTGTGTCTGACTCACACAGGATACGATGTCGGGTCTGCAGGCGCAATTGCGAGCAACGACACCAAGGACACTGGAATAGAAATTTGAGCAGAGGGCGCTCGTACGCACCTGACTCCAAGTCTCATCGTACTCTTCCCACACATACAGAGCTGCTCCAGCACCAGCCTGCCTATCGCCACTGTAAAGATTAAGACGTGAGGCACCGTCAAATTCCTGCAAAAGACGAGAATGAGCTGCATGACTAGCCGGCTGCAGACGCTGGGTTTGTCGTTAAAGCTAGATCCTGTGGATACCAGTAAGTATAGACAGTCCCCGTAAAGTTCATCGCCATAGTAAGCCATGTAGGCCTCTGATACTGGCTAGGGTCAGAACCCGACACCCTTCCGCAAACTCCGCGATCCCGGATCCCGGATGCAATTCGGGCCCACAACAGGCTGCTACCTGAGAACACTAAGAAACGAAATCAACCGTGGTCCTAGCGCCCATCGGCACCGACAGTAGCAACGGAGAATAGAACAGTGCAGACAGATCAGTCATCGCCCACAGGAGCACTGCAAATCCTGCAGGGATTGCATAAATCCCTTGGCTGTGAGTAGGAAATGTGGACTAGACGTTGTGTTTCAGCAAGAAAGCTGTAAGGCTCAAGCGATGAGCAGTTGACGTCTGTATTCTGCATTGGAAGCAACGATATGCCGTGGACCGTCGCAAGGCTACAGCATTTGGACAGCAGCAGAATGGGCACTGAGGGCTTGCAAATGCATGTTCAAGAAGTGGATTGGCATCATCACAGGCTTTGATGTGGCCATATTCAGTTGGAGGAACTATGCATGTCACCTGTGAAATGTCTTGAAGCAGGTGCAATCTAGAGAGCTACCTGAATATTTAATGCATAAGGGCAAAGCTGGGCAAAAAAGGACAAAAGCCTTGGCAAGACTGCAGCAGATCTGTCTAGACAGGCTTGGAAAATACCCAATCAGGCAGTTGATGCCCAGAACCACGATCGAGCCTTGGAGAATCAATGCGCCTTACCAACTCCCACGTGCGTACTCAGTCTATCCTTGAATCTGCCTTGTCCTATTTACCAATTGCTGTCTACCAGACTGTACATGTCATGCCAACTACATGTCTGCAAGTGCCTGCTTGAGCCTGGTAACGCTACCAGTTATGCTGCCAGTTACGCCTAGTGATGCTGCCACCAGTGAACATAGCCTGTTTGTTTGTAAATTCTTGAATCATTTGCCAAAGCACCCATCACTATCTATCAACATATCTCTCATATGCTGGCTTAGAGACCATACAGTTCTTGACAAACACTTGACTCACAGAAAGATGAGTCATGTGCAAAAGTTTCTGGACAAACACCTGGTGTATCAGGGTGTACTGCCCTAAATTTGCACTACAAAACAAGATTGTCCATGAAATGCTCTGCCTAAAGGTGCCCCATCATCTGTATATCCATCTCCATCACCATATCATGTGATGATCTCTTCCATCTTTCACAACCAAGGTGCGCTGCTATCTCACCGCTGCCCATCTTCAAGGTGCGCTGCTATCTCACCGCTGCCCATCTTCATGTCACTAGCTTGAGCTTGTCACCTCATACAAACTTTCCATTTTAACTAACTTGCTTCTGCAGTCCTCTTTCCCTCAGGGCTCAAAGTCAGGGCACTATCTCAATGTGCCATATGCCGTCAACACGAGAGAAGCCAAAGTAGCGACGATGAGCAGTATGACCAACATCACCGGTCCACTCTGGTCATCATAGCGCACGTTTGCACGCCGCAGGATTTGAACAGTGCGCCTCTTGTACATGAAGAGGGCGTACATCATGAACAGGATTGCAATGGGAGAGATGATGACTCCAGCATACTGCAGGCAGACGCACACACACATTGTCTCTTGAAAAGCTTGTATCCCCAAAGTCCTTTCGCTGCAGGCAGCCTTGCACGCAGACACACCTCTCCTGAAAAGCTTCTACCCACAAAGTTGTGTTGTTTCAGCATGATGCAATCAGCCTTGCATGCAGACATAGTTGGAACGGGTCTTCTCACAAAAAGTCATCACAAATATTGTGGACTGCCTGTCTTGTGATGCACTGTCAGGCGCTGCACAGTGAAGTGTGCAGAGGTCACAAGAACAGGCTACAGCGTGGACTTGATGGTGCTGCAATGGCTGATGTGGCAAGTCATAACCAGAGGCTGCATAATGGTCATGCAGGAGCTGACAGACCCAGCAAGCCTTGGAAGCATGCAAGTGTGTACCATGCTGCCAAGCGCACCGGACAGATGGCAAAACAGTGGCGGGCCACAACGAACTGTTTGATAGGCAGTTGCAGACCACTGACAGGCAGATGCAGACCATTGAAAGGCAAGAAATGGATATTCCCCGGCAACTGACCTTGCTTGCTTTACAGGCAGTGTCGTTTGAAGCGCATGTAGTGCTGCTGCCTTCACTT
>JAABUP010003016.1_pt1 | contig 30645 bp, 45 predicted proteins | sample 5559201 | NCBI WGS metagenome assembly JAABUP01 (sample SAMN10711887, study PRJNA513373) | rock metagenome | isolation source: Antarctica rocks | place: Antarctica | reverse complement strand
CGGCAGTGTAAAAGTTCCGACTGGGCTCAAGCAAGGATGACACCGACACCATGCTGACCTGTCGGACCATCTCCGTCGGGACATTAGCTGCATGCAGGTAGACATTTGGCCAAAGCAACCATTGTGCTGAAATATGATGATAGTGCCCAAAGCTTGAGTGCCGTAGGGTATACCTACTACGCAACTGCAGCGCTCCCAGTTGTCTGCTTAAGCGCTTGCTTGATCTGTGCAGGACAGGTGTCAGCGGATTTCAGAGGCGACGGCAGGAGGCGCATCCAAGAATCGTATCACAAGCTGCAGAGACCCCTGTTGACCGGCATAGCCTTGTGCAGCTTGCTCACACAAACCCGTCAGATGCTGCATACCTGGACAACCTGTCTCATCAGCTCTCCACCATGGTTGACGTCGCCATCACTATTGGAGACGCTATGTTGCCAGCACATAGCTATGTCTTGGCAGCTGCGTCTCCAGTTTTGGAAGAGCAGCTTGCCTCCCACCATTGAGGACGTTGATGGCAAAGCCATTCTATATGCGCTGGACATGACAACAGATGGCGAAGATTGTGCCAGACTTGCACTGGACTACATCTACAGCATGTGCCCTCTTGATGGGGCCCGACCTAGAACTGAATCGCAAGAAGATGCAGAGCGTCTTGCCACCTTTGGTCACCGGTACAAAGTCAAATTTCTGTCCACTGCCAGCGATGATTTCCTGTATGCACTGCTTAAGGAAGAGTACCAGCTCGTACATGTACACCATGCCAACTACAATTACCGCCAACCAAGCAAGCAAGAAGTCATGGAGCGCCTTCCTGATGTGATGAGGTGGGCCATGCTAGCAGCATCAAAGGGCCTGCCAAAGGTTCTGGACTACTGTGAGAAATGGCTTGCATGCTATTTCAAACAGTATCCTGAATCATACACTCACCTTCAAATGTTACAAAACACTAGTATGGTTCGCATTTTGCTGATGATCAGGGAACGCGTGCAGTAAGTCTTGATGTAGAGGCTTATGCTGTCTCATGTAGGAAGAAAAGTTTGTCTTTAGACCTGCATGTGCCTCCACAGCAATGCACAGTCTTTACACCAACAGCTGCTACTACTCTGTACATTAGGCTGTGTACATGCCATGCAACACTCTTTTACATTTGATTAGGGCAGTGACGATGAGCTGATCTACAGAGCTACATTAGCAGACCTGGCAAGCCACGCGAGATCATTTGTTGCCAATGTCAAGCTGCCATTCAAGAGTTGCCTGTTGCAACTCTGCCAGTAACAAACGTGTGTACATTGCATGTCGACGCAGTTGGACACAAACAGTTTTGAACTGACTGTTTACGAAACTACTACATCAGAAGCATTTGTGACAATGCGAAGACAAAAGCGCCACAATCGTTGATGTAACATCACAGAACGGTAAAAATCGCCTGCACCAGTGTGCACTTCATCAGGCATCCCAGACAACAAATTGGCTGAATAGGCTCAAGCTGAAGAAGCTACTCTCAAAAAGCTTGCCTTTTGAAAGACAGACCCTAGGTACAACCCAGCCTTGAGGTCCAAGACATGCAGTCAACGTCAAATCTAGAAAATGAATTCTAGATCCAACAGAGATACTGGTCGTATGGCTTGCAGTCAATTAACTGACATGGTCAAGAAAGAGATCAAAGCCTGGCCAGAGTGCAAGCTCATGAGGCACAGCTTCAAGGACCTTACAAGCCTTGTACAAGGTTGGCATAGATCTGGTGGGACCCCTACAGGAAAACATGGTTGGCACCTGCCACATCATCATTTGCATTGACTATGGGATGGAAGCTAGGACACCACCAGACAAGACGCCCGAGCACGCGGCTGAGTTCCTGTACACTGACATAGTATGCAGACATGGCTGCCCAGCTGAAGTAGTGTCAGACCAGGGAGAGTTCCAAGGAGCGTTTCAAGATTTGCTTGACAAGCTGTACATTGACCACTGCCTGTCTAGCCCTTATCACCCTGGAGCAAATGTGCTGACAGAGAGGTTCGACCAGACCTTGACCCAGTCCTTGACCAAGATGACCCAGGAGAGCCCAGAAGAATGGGATGTTGACCTTCCCACAGGGTCTTTGGGCTGCAGAGCTACCATTCTGATCAGGCCTCTACATGATACACACCTTTCTACCTTCTACATAAGACAAAATATCCCTGCCAAACCAGAAGCTTGCAAGGTTGCCTGCAGCATAGGGCAGGTATGAAGACCCCACTGCTGCAGTACAGGACAGCCTCAAGCCATGAATTAGGGCCCACCCAGTTGCCAAGACAAATGCTGAAGCAGCCCAAGAGCGCCAGTCAGACTCTGAGAGCAATTCGCCAGATAGCAATTGCGCAACATCAACTAAGCTATTCAAGATGAGGGCGGACGCCCAGTGACAGCAGGAAAAGCTAACCAAGACAGGCCATGGGATATGAAAGAGGCAAGCAGCCAGTGACTGCTACATACCCCTTTACAGCAAGCCTTCACAAAAGCCAAGAGACCCAGATGTCCAGGCTGAACAAGCTCTGTACAACACAGGCAGCAGTGCCATCACCAAGAACACCAAAGATGATGATGATGATGATCACAACAAACCAAACAAGCACATGTCTCCACTCAGCTTCATGTAGGAGAGTACATAGCAATGAAACTTCACAAGCTATGCCGTACTTTGGGAGGTTGGGAGCAAGAAGGCCAACTTGCTTGAAGCTGCTCATGGGTAAGAACTGAAGCTTTCTGCTGTTGTGTAAGGCTGGTACTGCTAGATAAGCAGACAGACATCATGCAGACTTGCACACATTGCTAGCCAAACTTTTACAATACTGCACAATGCTGTGTCCTCCTGTTGAGATGCATAGTACGCAGCAATGCGGGACGCAGCTACCCCTTCAAAAGGCGAATTCTTGTCGGTCCTCAAGTACCGCACTTTAGAGACACACCTTGAGACTCCAACACATCAACTTTGACCTGTTTTAACTCACTGCACTCCTGAACGATTGAGTTGAAGTCAACTGATGTGAGGCTGTGGGGAGTCACGGTATCCATCGAATTCATGCAGCACAACATTTGCAGATATTAATGTCAAGTGTTGTCTGAACACACGTACCATAGACACCTGCCATCATGTGCTTCACACAGCTGCAGCTAAGCAATCATTGTAGTCAATTCACAAAGGATCTTTACTGCACCAGGGATCCTGCTTGCACAGACATGACCAATGTATTGTCCTTGAACCCATGCAAAGGTAAGTCAGGTTAGGAAGAACCTGGCTCAGATAATGCTGTTGCCAATGCTATGTGGCTGTCACGTGTGACTGGTGCAAGAATGATCAAGCTGTTCTGACCAGACCAGGCATGTCCATCAGTTGTAGCTGAACAGCAGGACGACAGTTGTATAGTTCATGTCACGGTGACACCTATACATGTCGACATTCAAGACAAAGCGAAAGCGGCTTTCGGAAAGCGCAGCAGAAACAAATGAAATCTCGAATGGCGTGACTTACGCACTGCGTATTGTACCGGTATACGTATTGTCCCGCGTGTTACATGTATGCGTATGCGATTGCTCTTCTTCTTGCAATGAGTCTGCTAGCTCTAACCCAACCCCGTAACATGATTGCTGTATTGCAGTTGCGTTACTGCAGCTATCATGATCATGACGGACCACCATGCTGCGACTGCTCCCCTAATGAGCGCTTTGACTGCTGCTGTATGCCCTCTCTGCAAAATAGAGGAGGCTGACACTGTTTTTCTAAGCACAGCATTAAATTTTGCCAATCAAACGCAGCAGTCCTTCATGCATGCCGACTTGACCCTAATATGATGCTTGAACCTCCAGCACATGCATATATGTATATATTGTTAGGGTTCACGATCTGGGTTTAGGAGGAACCTTATATATATGTGTGTGTCAGGCCGCCTGTATGCCTGATGGCCTTGACACTTTCATGTCACACACTCAACAGAATCTTCTTACAGGATGAACACGCAGCAATCATGACAGAGTGTGATGTCTGTAAATTGTCACTGAGCAGCAACCTTCATGCGTTTGGCTGGGCCAGCTTCAACAATGTCAGCGTTCTCATCTGCAACCACAATGTGCCCTGCAGCCCAAGGAAGCATAATCAACTGTTAACCCCCCATGCTTGCTTTCAGCATGAATCTACACTGCACACCTGATGTGAAACTTTCCTGTATGCAGTCTTCACTATGTGAGCACGAGGGACAACAGTGCTGACGAAAATATACATATATCCAAATGCAGGCAGGCAAAAGTCAGCTGCACCTCACCAGTTTTGCCGTGGACAGGTGTTGGAAGCCTTGTGAGCGGTGCTGCTACTTTCTGGAAGACAAATGTGCAATTGAGCTTGCTGGCCTTGGTGAGGCTGCTGTCAGTAGTGAAGGGGAACCGTGGCCTGAAGTGACGGAACAAAGGTCCTGTATCCTGCACACATACATGACCTGTTTGACACCGCTCCCCTTCCTGCTTTTACACACTGTGGCTTTCCCAGAAACTTTACACCCACTGTCGTCTTGCTTTGACCCACACACAAAGGATCTCCTGTAAGAGAGTCACGAGAAGCATCTGCACATCCTTGTCAAAACACAAAGCAGGCAGTTTTCAGACTGAAGGGAATGATGGTCGGGGACTCAGCTGGACTCTGTTATCATGACACACTACAGAGGTGCAGACTCAGCTGATGCTGAGCAGATGCTGCCACAACAGAGTGTGCTTGTTAGTGTCAAGAACAGCAGGCGAGCCTCAACGCTTGTATCACAGGAGCTGATTTTAAGAAAGCTCACTGAAGCCAGTGATGCAATGCAGCATTCTAACTGACAGAGCTCGCAGCATGAACAGAATCTTGGGATTGTGAAGTGTTAGGCAACCCACCACACCATGTTTGGTTGAGTAGCAAAAGACTACATCGCCTGTGCGAGAAGCAGCGGTACTACTACTACTCAAAACACCACAAAGCTATGCTGCTCATACAGCATCAACTTGACGACACAAAGTGCTGCATGCCCATCATGTTGGGTGCATGCCGTGAGTTCATAAAGTCCTGCATCATGACAGCAACGACCAAGGAGGATGATGATGATGCAGATCAAGTGGGCGGTGACTCACAGCATCAAGCAGCCAGCTGGGGACAGCTCACTTGTTCCAGTAGGTCTTGCAAAGGCCGGTGCTCATGGTACCGTTTCCGAAACCCCTCGGCATCTGATACATAGTCTGTCACTGGCTGTAGCCCAAACTCGGCTGCTACTGCTACAAACACCTTCTCATACACAAGGTACTCATATGAGCCCAGACTGACTCCATGTCCTGCAGCATTTGCACGGATGCATGTGTTCGTGGCAAGCATGCTTGCGTCTGTTTGGGCCAACACAATGAGCAAATGTTGCGTGATGGAGTAAGCTTGATGACCTGAAACATGGACCAGCTTGCGGTGCTAGCAAAGCTGATTTGCCTCTTCTGTCATAAACAGACACAGGAGACAGTTCAGATTTGCTTGCACAGCATGTTTCCATGCTTCAGATCAACATGCTGACTTCATCTGACAACTGCTTGCTACACAGAGATCAAGCCTGCAGACACTTGACACAGCGCAGTACGTCTCTGACAAAAAGCGGTCATTCCTGACATTGAAGAGAGCTGATGTGCTCAGTAAACATGGCGCTCGGAAGAGTGAATTTGTCTGAAACACTGTTTGGCCCAACATGCACAGCATCTCAATTTGTATGTTCTGAACCTTTGTGGTACGCGCAGGAGCTGCATGGCATGCCTGAGACTACTCTGGGTGCATATCGACCCCAGACATTCAAGGCTAGGGCTGCATTACCTTGTGTGACAGTGTCACCAATGGCCATTGAGTAAGCAGACCCAAAAGGGCGGGGAGTGCCTTTCCATTCTGCTAGTATCTGCAGCAACTGGCCCTTGTATGAAGGGAAGCTAGGCTGCAGTGTGCTCATGATGGCCTTGCCATCTGGCACACAACCAAAGAAATAGCCCCCTGCACCCAGAGTGGGCATTTCACATCAGATACAGCCATCTGGCAAAATTGTGGACAGCTTAGATGGCAGTACAGAGAGCATGTATCATTCAATGGCACATGCATCTGCTTGAGTCAACAGCAGACGGCCAATGCCAAGCAGGTGCTACCAAAATGGAAAGAATGCAAACGCATCTTGTGAAGGCATGCTAATGCTAGACAGTAACTGAGAATACTGGCAGAGCCATTAAGGTGGAGTTGAGCAGTATTGAGGCTACCTTCTCTCAGATTGATGCTGACATTGTGCATGAAGGTCTTGATGGCCTTCTCTGACTCAAAGAAGTAGTGAATGGCAAACATGCAAGTGATGGCGTCATACTGCAGCTCTTCCCTCCATTGCTTCTGCCCCAACATGGGTGTGTCCTCAAAGTCAGCCTGGATATCAGCCCCTGCAAGGAGAGCACTGGCCATGGCTCATGCTGTTTTGCAGGACAATCCCAGCGTGGAGACAGAGTGATGCTGCCTGTCACGTAAGTGCACATGCATGATTGCACTCGGAGGGCACGTTCATTCTGTCTCACTCAGGTAACCTAACTGCAAGTCAAACTTGTTCCTATAGCATGACACAGCATAATGACTAGTTCGTATCAGGCATGCAAGCACAAGTAATACAACCCTTCCAGATTTGTGGTGATTGATGCCAGACTGCCACAAAACCTTGTCTGCTCACCTCTGTTCATGTTGCGTCTCTTAACTTTCATTTCCTGGAATCGCCTTCTGGCCTCCTGTACTTCATTGGGTGATAAATCTATCCCCTTGATATACTTGATCTGCATGTCCATCATGCTCACAGTCTGCATTGACTGATGACGATGTACACCGTGCAACACATTCAGCTTGACGCTGCTGCAGACCTGAGCATCAGCCCATTTCCAGATGTCTCCACCACGCCCACAAGCTAGGTCTAACAAACTGTCAGCGCCACCAGCAAACCTGCATTGACAGTACTCGCTATGTCAGTGGTGCAGAGCACAGCACCAAATCATGTCAGATACATTGGCCACTTTGACCTGTAGATCAGCTGGCGCTTTACATCATTGTGAAGCTCTTTCAGGGGTAAAGACGGACCTTCTTTGCGTGCACGTAGAGCCTATGACGAACAGCTAGTGAGGGCCCAGCCGAAACACGCAGTACAGCGTGTGCAGGTCAAGATACACTCACCTCTTTGGAGTCCTGGTGCTTGACATGCTTGTTATAGTGATCTCTGGTGTAGTCGATAGCTTGCTGATCCATGTTGCCTCTTGACAACCTCCTCCGGTCTTCACTGATCCAACCCCGCCTCAGCTGAGAATTCTATCATGCCTGTATTGGATGGTCCTGCCATGCGACATTGGTGTATCAGAGCTGTGCGCTACTTGCTGGAAGGTAGACTGTGAGGCAAGCGTGCGCATATTCCGCAACAGCAGTGGCCTGCGTCGGCTATTACATCAAGCTCCAGACGCTTGTGCGATGCCTGAGAGAAGATGCGTGGAGATCACTGCGTTACAGTGTAGTTTCTGCAGTTTCCTGTATTGCAGTGCACTGTATTGTACCCGTGACCCACTGACTACGCTTAGTCACAAAATGAACAACACAGAGGAACTTGCCGAAATCACACCTTACAAGGCCCAGTACACAGTGACAGCAATGTAGGCTTGAACCTTACAGATCATCCAAGAGTTTTTCATGTGTTGCAGCAAGTGCATCCTGACACGGCTCCTTGAGCTCAAGCAGGAGTTTACTAGGTACTGCATAGTCCTTCACATATGCATTGTCGACTTTCCTCAACATGCTTTTGAAGTGTCTGACATCTTCATGCCTCAAAAGTGTAACAGCTCGACCTGACTGACCAGCCCTAGCAGTCCTACCCACCCTATGCAGGTATGTAGTGGTATGCACAGGGGCATCGTAGTTCACAATGTTTGCCACGCTGGGTATGTCCATGCCCCTTGTCATTGCGTCTGAGGCCACAAGTACTTTGCAGGCTCCATTACAGAAGGCTGTAAGATTTGCTGAACGCTGCTGAGAGCTGACATGACTGCTGTACTCTACAACTGCCTCGGCCAGACTATCCTTGCAAGCGTTCAAAAACAGGAACACCCTGCATAACAGCAATGTACGTCACACTGCAGCAATTGAAATTTAAAACCATGTCAAAGCATGACAGCCTGCATAATAGAGTATGCACATGCAATTGCTGACATGATTTCAACAGACAGCAAACAAGCATCACAGGACTTGCGTCACAGGCGGTTGAGGTTCTTACCTATGTGTGGCCTCTACTGAGGCAGTAAAGACAATTGTAGACTGTCCTTGCAGTGTGTGCAAGAGAGCCAGCAGAAAGAGAGGCTTCTGCACAGCGGCACACACCAGCTTGAATTCAGATAGCTCCTTTGGCAGCTTGTACCTGCACACAACGCACTGGCAGTCACAACACTGTCCCTCATGCCTGTGCTGGTCCTCACAGTTCAGGTCAAGCTGATAGCACAGAAACACAGACAGAGGACATGCTTGCAAAATGCCTCTGCGTCAGCACATTCTGCTCGTGGTGATTGATACTTTTGGGTCATGTGGAGACACGGCTGTGAATTGCAGGAACAGCAGCAATTTTCGTCTTGCTAGCAAGCCAGCCTTGACCTTTTGACTGATGCAGCAGGTTGTGACAGACATGTGCACTGCCAAGTGCAATGCAGCAGCAGTGCAGCAGCAGGGTGGTGTCTGAAGGGTGAAGCAGACCTGTGATCGTGTACAGTCATGGCAATGTAGCGGGGACAATGTAATCCCAGGCGCTCCACCTTGCTGGGATCCCGAGTCAGGGTAGCAGACACCACCACCTTCACCACTCGCTCATGACCTGCTCGCTTCTGGGCAGCTAGTGCCGTGGTCAGGTGTGGCAACCAGTCTTGGTAAGACTGCCGCAGCATGCGATCTGTCTCATCAACTACCTGCGGGTAGTGAATGCATTACGTTGGGATATTTTATCCCAATGCCGGGCAGCATTTAGGTGTTTAGGCAGTTCTGTTGATACATGTGATGCGCTGACCGCCATTAAAACTGCTGACCCACACAAGGACCACACGATGTTGATACATGTAGTGTGCTGAGCGCAGCAAAAACTACGAGCCACACAAGGACCACACGCATGTTATGCTTGTTGCCATGCAGCAATCGCTGTCATCAAAGAGTGCGCACCTGTCTGAGGCGTGAAAACAACTGCAGGTGTACATGTCATTGAGCCCATATAACAGCTGTGGCCAGCAGGCTCACTGCATACATTGGCTGTTATGTTACAGGTCACCTGCAGCTCAATTGTTTTGCTTACACGCTGTGGTTGATGCATTTTGTGTGAACACTGAAAAAGGGATCAAGAAGGCCAGAGCAGCGACAGACAGTGCATCAGTCAAGTGAGCAGTGCACCTAGTCCTCTGCTTACCATCATCTTGAGGTTATCCAGATGGATGCCAGGTGTGCCTTGCAGATGACTCATCAGCCTGCCAGGTGTCGCCACCAGGACGTCCACAGCACTGCAAGGCTCATCTCCCGAATGATCCACCAGGACTTCTGCCTCGACTGCCAAGGGCACTTTGCCACTGGCCAGGCCCAGACACAGTCCCATGGCAGGGCATAACTGTGCAAACACTTTGTACACCTATGCAGACCCACAAGCAAGAAGCTGAAAGAAGCGATAAACTGTAACATGATCAAATATAGTGAGCATCCGCTGTCGCATTTGACACTGCATCTTCCTGTCAGGGGTGGCTGCAAGTCCTCAGTGAGAGCACACAGGAGAACAGCACACCTCCTACATGATTGCTGAGTGCGACTAGCATCAGGCATGTCTGGACTGCATGCAAGCATTCAGTGAGGAAGTCTCATATTGATGGCAGTTGAACGAAGATGCATGCTGTTGCTCAATATGCTGTGTTGACACACCTGAGCTGCAAGATCTTGAGTGGGCAGAACCACCAAGGCTGCAAGCCTGGACTGAGCCCTGGTACACCTGCACATGCAGGTAGCCTTGGTGGTGCTGGACATGTGCAAATATCCCACTGTTGAGCCGAAGTTGAATGCTGCTGTGTGTGTGCGCCAGCATGACTGTTGCAATGGGATAGATATGCAGAGCACAGTTTCCTGATGGTTATAGCAGGAGATGTCTGCTTGATCTCAGCAGTGCACAAGCACAAGCAAAGACAAGTGCAATGCACAGCTAGTCTGCGCAAGCGATGTCACAGCTTGTGTCTGTCAAGGCATTGCAGACGGATGAGTGCCATGCTTACCCAGTAAGACAATGTAGCATAGGCAGAGCATATGCTAGCGTTTTGCCACTGCCAGTTGGAGCTGCAATGCACAGATCATGCGCCTTGCTGTGGCCACCAGCCAAAACACGCCAGGCTGCTGCCTGCACCGGGAACAGCTCTGTGTAACGACCTGAACACAACTGGCATCGTCAGGTGTTGCTGCACGCAGCGCTGCTACCTATACTTATGCAATGGTCAACAGTGTCAAGTGCACTGTAGTCAGGAGGTTGTGGAGATACAGGAGCATCATATATTGCCTATGTCAAACAGGACCAAATGGCTTACATGCTTGTAGGGCTTCCAGCGCCAGAGGATGAAGCCCTTTGACTTTGTTCAGAGGTATGCCGGTGCCACTCTCTATGCTGATTGGTACACGCATCCAAGGCAGCACAGGCAGTGCCTTGGTCTCTACTGGTGCTTCTGTGGCCTCGTGATCAACATTGTTTGCAGGTTGCGACCGCATATTGTGCCTGACAGAGGGGCTAGAGAAGCTGGCCTGTGCGATATGTGACCTCAAACAGTTGAATTCCTGCTTTGTGTGCTAAAGTCACGCTGACCGCGTGCGGAAGTGCAAATTCCGAGCCGGTGCTCCTGCGGCCCTTGTCTGCGTTTTCTCCGTCTCACAGCAAAACGTAAAAAGACAGCTGCGCAACTTCACAGAAGCTTTGAAATCTATGGGCGTGTAACATTCCTATCGCCTTTCCAGGCGTGGATGGAACACAGTGACTAGACCTTCAGGTGTGACAGACAGCAGGCTGCCTGAAGGGGCAACATGGTGTGTTTAAGTGTATCCATCGTGTTTTTTGACCGTCTCGGTCTTACGACTGAGCGAAGATGGTTGTCAAGCTCTGCACGCACTCCCTGTGACCGCCCTGCGCGCACACTCCGCATCGGGCGCCCATGTGAGAGGAGTTAATCCGTCTCACGTGAAACACACATTTCTCACTGCGCAGGGACAGTGTTTGATTACTTTTTCTATCAGACTTGAACAGGAGATGTTCAATAAAGCACACACAAACAAACTTTTGTTACTTGTTAGACATGGTGTGCTTGGGCTTGTTTTATGCTTAGATGCATGTAGGTTTTGTCTACAAAATTTTCAGGCCCAAATCAGCATTGAATGACTTGTTTCAGTCATACTCAGAACTCTCAGTCATTGTCTGTTGACTCCTCTGTTGCGTTCTAAAAACAGGAAATGTACATTGGTTGATTGATAGAGTATTTGTTTATACCACCTGCAGCACACGCAGAGTCAACAGTAATGCGTCGTCAATCGTCAGGCAGACCTCATCAATGGACGAGGTCAACACATCACCATCTGATCAGGTACTGGCCTCTTCAGAGACCTGTACATACTCAGCCTGTCAGATGCATCACAAATCACCTCAAAAAACCTAGCAAGACCATCTTGGAACGCAGGACCTGCTGGCAAATATCTTGTGTATGCTAGACGACCCTGTGGACATCATTCGCTGTTCTGCTGTTAACAAGACAGTTCAGCCAAGACATTTATGTGTAGGACATGACAACCAGTTGCAGCCTACAAAAGGTGTGGACCACTTCATGTGCTGGCTGAGAACCCTAAACAAGGCAGGTCAGTCAAAAAAAATCCAAAATTTGATGGTGTGCATAGATATAGGAGCAAGAGAACGTGATCAGACTTGCATAAATGCCATGTTGTTATTGGCCCACAGTTGGCCTTTGAGGTGCTGTCAGCTGCAAGGCCCCTTGCATGTATGGAACTTGTTTGGGCTGCCTTGCTCTTTGCGACACCTGAATCTGCTGCACTCAGATACTGGCTGGATTCCACCAGACTATTTGATGAGCCTTCCTGAGCTTTGCACTGTACGGTCTGATGTCAGAAAAGTATCAGCACGCACTGAATCTCACCCCATTCACCTGACATGTATCCTACGTCAGCTCACTCAGCTCCACATAGATCGATTGCCAGTCTTATCTAGCCGCCTACACAGTGGATCCTGACAACAGATATGACCCATTGCATGGAAACCACAATGATGCACTGGCTGTGTGCCTGCCACATCTGCATCACGTGACGACGGGTGTTTGCTGCATCTGACCAGACTGTTTGGGACACACCGACACTGGAGTCTGCAAATCTTGTATTGCATCCAGATGAACGAATGCAATCAAGCTGTGTTGATGAATTGTTTAGACCAACTGAGGCCTGGTATGTCATCAATTTAGTAGTGCAGGAGTTAAGCTATTTGCAGAAGCTTGTATTAGACAAATCACCCAAGTCAGTTGCGACCAGCCAGAGGCCTGAAAAGCTGTTGTTGTTGGGTGATTCAGACATCACCGTGCCCTATGAGCAGCCATGATTTTGCAAGCCTTGTGTGAGGTTAGGCAAGGACACTACAACTGACATCACATGAAAAGTCATGCCATAGGTAGTGTGCTGTACAATATATAATGATTACTGTGGTTTATCTGCTTTTGGAACAAGCACCTGTTCAGAGCACAGACCTTGATTGTATGGACAATGATGCCCTGAAAACAAAGCTAACTTGTCATATACGCATATGCCTTCACATTCTTTATATGCTTGTCTGACAGATATCTCAACAATACTGACATTGATTATGTATGTGGGCTGTTTGCAGACTCGTAACATGAGCATCTGTACCTCCTATGGGATGTGCCTAATCATGATACATCTACACAACAGCTTTGCCATTGACAGAGATGCCAGTTTGAGCTGGTAGATAACATCGTAAGACACTGGTAGGTAACGCAGGTAAAAATTTAGTTAGTTTGAGTCAAAGGCCCTAAGCATTATCACAACTCAGATTTGTGGGTCCCGGTGAACTTTCTGACCATGTCTATGGCTTCCTGCACCTTCTTGGGATCCTGCATTGCAGCCTTGTCAAATGGTTCAGGCACGTCAATCCCTTGCCTCACGGCTGGACGCTCCTCAATGCGTTTCATCCATGCTTGCACATGGGGCGGATCATCCAATGTGATACCTGCAGAATTGTCCACATCAGCAAGTCTTCTCCAAGGGTTTACCAAAGGATTACTGATGCCCACGCAAGAGATGTTGCAACTGCAGGCCAGTACACTGCCAGCAAAGAGCCGGTTGCATGTAATTGAGTCTATGGCAAGCAAGAGCAAAGAAGCACGGCCTCATAGGCAACAACAACTATCATCACTTGACCACAGACAAACCTAAAGGCTTGGTTGGTTTTGCACCATATCAAGATGAGTATTTGCTCATCTGTGCTTCCAAGCCAGAATGTCTGATGAGCTCATTGCAGGCATAACATCACTGCAAGGGGTAGAACAATACAATGTTCTTGCAGTGGTCACTTTTACTCTAAGCATAGGATCACCTGCCATCTGATGCACATACATCCAGGAGAAGTTGGCAATGTCAGCAATGGTGTACTCGCCAGCTGCTAGCCACTGCCTGCCATCAGACAGAGCTTTCTCTATCACTCCATAAAGCCGCTTTGTTTCGTTTGTGTAGCGTTTGATACCGTATTCAATCTGCTCGGGGGCAAATCTGACAAAGTGGGCTGCCTGACCTTGCATGGGCCCAAGGCCGCCCTACAGCAGCATCAGAAGTGATGGTCAGACCAGCAGGATGCATAGACTAGACTGCCTGGTTGTAGGTCATGCAAAGCATCACATGCGAATCATGCTGTGCATTGTGCCACGCTATACACTTCATCACAACACGTTGCACCTACTGAGTATGATAGAGCATGCACTGCACAAGTTAGCAAACGGAAAGAGGCACCAGGGGAAAGAGATAGCAACCATCTGGAACATCAGCCATGATATGACTTCAGCTTTGCTTCTGGTGTTTGTTGGTAAAAGCTTGCCGTGCTTCTCTGCAAGATAGATCATGATGGCACCTGACTCAAAGACTGGCAGGTCACCCTCATCATGGTCAACTGCATGTGCAATGCAGCCTATTCAGACTTCAGCCTTCACAGGTCTAATGCATAGGGAATCACAATGAGGTGCATGCACTTTGTCTGGTTACAAACACGTGTTGAAACAGCAGGTGCAAAACAAGGATCATTCTGTTACCTATTGCTGGAATACGACCGTTTGGGTTAATCTTGATAAACCTGTGTTGCCAGAAGATTTTGTGGTCACAAGATGGGTCAAGTATGCAGCATATGAAGTGCATGTTGAAAAACATGACGTGCGTCGGAAGGCACACAAAAAGCGGCTCAGGGAAGTACCAGGGCTCCTTCTGTTCGTTCTTGGCCATGGCGATGGCGTGCACATGGTATGGGATTCCGAGCTCTTCCAAAAGAATGCTGACTTTCCACCCATTTGGTGTCCCAGCTGTGTACAACGTGAGACTTGTCTTGGACGGCATGCTGCCCACACGACAGCTAGTCCTGACAGCAATTCCGGGCGAACAAGAAAAGACACCTGCAGGGGGACTGTCAACCACCATCACTAGATTCAGCTCACAGCAAACGAGGCGTTGATTGCTATGACGACAGGAGTGCGAAGTCAAACCCAAGGTTGCTCTCCGAATCGATCCAACGCAGCGTCGAAAGATCAGAAGTGGTCTTGCAAGGCTGCAACGGCTCACGATCAAACCAGATGCAGATATGCACCGATAATGCACACAAGTTGATTATCTGGAAGCTCCCTCGCTCGAGCTATTGCTTCAGGTCAGCAAGGCTTATAACTACCGGTATGCACAGGTTCAGTCAGCGTCCGGCATTGACTCAATGAACTGATGCTTTACGACGTAAAAAATCTTATTACGCTGTTACCAAGGAACCGTAGCTTTGAGAAGTCAACTGCCTTTTTGAGTAGCTTTAAGCCAGCACACAAAGCTTGGTTTCTGTGAAATCTCGCTTCACTAGCGCAGGCGGCCTATGCTTTGTGAGGCCCCCTGTCGTTGATTCGTTTAAACTGAGTAAGGTCCCAAACACCTTTTGCTCTCGCTTGCGGTGTTTTGCGCGGGTTTCTAGGGTCTTGCTCTTGGGCTTCTCAGACCCACAGTCCTCGCCCTTGACCGGTGCCTCCAAAGCCCGTGTGGTTGGTTGTGCATGCTGAGGCCCTCCATTGGCTGTCAGTTTTAGCTCGCAGGCAACAGCACCCACGATGCGGCGCTCTCGGATGTTCGAATACTCTGACGAGGACATCACCAAGGTAGCATGTCAACCCGTCCACAGTTACCAAGCTTCTCTTTATTGCAACCACGGTTGATTTTGGATCAATTCGTGGTACCGCACGCATCTACATTGCCTCTGCATTGTCATTCGTGCTGCTCGCCCCGTCCCGTGTGTGTGCCTTGCCTTCAACTCGAAATTCCCTCTACCTGCAGCAACCCACAAAAGCTAGGTGGCTGGAGCTGGCAGGTCCCTACCTGGATGGCAGCAGTTACATACATCATCTGCTTGAACAGCAGCAGGAGCAAGGGGGAAAACTCCGTATCCAGTTCTTTCTGGATGGGTGAGTCAGCGTGCTTTGCAACCTGCTCCCAGGGCCTTCACTCACTGTTGCATACAGCGGCATTTCGTGTGACATCACTTTATGTTTGCAAACGTTCAAACCCAATGCTATCAGGTACCTGAAGCAGCAAGAGGCTCTAGGGTTGAACCCTGACAGCCCTGAGTGGGAATGCAGCAAGCCAGACTGCGCCTGCGCTGGCACATCAGCAGTGGTTGATTCCGCATCCTGCTGTGTTACTGCTGTGGAATTTTGCTCAGAGCACGTGGCATGGGTATGAATGGCATCTCCTCTGATGCTGGGATGAACAGCTCAGTTTCCTGAAGTTGCTTTCATTCAACGCCTTGTTTCCCCGCATGTACTCATAAACCACAATTGTCCTCAACTATACAGCAACAGGCTGCAATGTCAACCTTGAATATTTGCCTTTCTTTTCAGCTTTTAGGGCTTTGCAATGTCTCGCATTGTGGCGCTTGTTGCAAGCGCATTTCATGATTTAGTTCTGGTGCACATTGCGCATCATGCAGCACCCTGCGTTGTGCCAGAGATGTACCATGCCAGGGCTGCCTACCGCAGATATTGCAACATTGGGACAATATCAAGGGACATCTTGTGTCGCAGGTCGAGGAGGGGAAGAGGATAATTGACTTCATCAACCCATACTTACGCGTCCAGCTAGCGTCAACCTTTGGCTTGGAGCAAGGTGGTCGTTGCAACAAGTCTGCCTGGATCGAAGACCATGTCTATGCCTGCACTGCTGATTTCTGCATCACCAGGTGCTACTCTGCCAATTGCATGATGAAGATTAGGCACCATGCCTTTGTGTTTGCATCTCTGTATGTGTATCACTCGCATGGATATTGCCTGATACTGAGTAAGCAGGTAAAGCGTTCAGGCTATATAGTTGTGCAAATGACCCATGACATTCAAACTGATGGGAAGTGTTACATGCCACTTTCACCTTGAGCTCAAACAACAGTACAGCAAGCAGCATTTGCATGCAATGCACACAGAAAAACATACCAGACTGGCTTTGCTGTATGCGACCGCAAATGTGTTCGAGTCCAAGGCGTGCCATAGGTCATGAACATGACATTGAAATTTGATGGGCTGCACCTAGCCTCATGCATCAAGACCATCACAGTTGTACCACCTAGCTTACCAGTATTAAATCTTTGCATGAGCAGTTGTTGGTCATGAAGTTGGTGCCGCTGCGCAGCCACCGTGGAGTTGAAAGCAACACTGGTTTGGCATGAATGTACACAATGTCAATTCCACAGGCGAGGTGTGACCCAATTTGAGACAACTAAGTTGCCAATTGCATGCACAGTCTGTCATATAACAACATAGGATTACGTGCTAGTGTCAAGGCAGTCAGATCTCCAGTCAAGCAGCATGAGCTGTACTCCAACAATGTACCCATGCCTCAAGAACTCAGTTACCAATTGATGCTGGGGGAATTCTCAGATGTACGCAGACAAGTTGTGACTCCTGATGTGACGACTAGTTTGTCATTCACATGCATAGTCTGTCATACATCAAGACAAATCTGCACACATTGCCAAAATACCACAAGCCCTGGTCAAGCAGCATGAGCTGTATTCCAAATGTGCACCTGTGCCTTGAAAGTCCATCTATTGACTGGCTCTGGGTCAGGGGACTTGTGTTTGCAGGCCAGGCCCTGCTAGACTACTAAACCTGCAGTGCATGTGTGCCTCACAAGTGACACAGATTTTCATTGCCGACACAGCTTGGCTTTTGTGCAATGTGCAGGGACAAGTACCAGCATGGCGTCTCTACCCCTATGCTTCCCGGGGATTCAGTCCAGATGTACTTCAAGGACAGCTCTGACCCCACCAATGGGAAGTGGTATACTGGGCAAGTGGTGGATCAAAACAGCTTCGACTACAAGGCGCCGGCCACCTTGTGGGACAGTGTGACGGTCCTTTGGGAGGATGCAAGTAAGTCAATTCTTCTCAAGAGCCTCTTCTGCCTAGCTGGGCTGGCATTGCCCTAGTGAGGATACCTCTCTCTCTCCCTCCTGGAGGTGTATTTCATTGATGCAGAGTACAGTGCTTGCACTGTTAATCAAACATATAGCACCTACTGATTTCCCCCAGTTTGTAACACCTCAGTGCCTTCCAACAGCGTTGTCATGCACTTGGATTCCTCCAAATGTTGACACTAGCAAGTTTCAGGTGCTTGTGCATCTCAACATGCACTTGACCACTTTGGTGCTCAGCAGCTTAGCACAACCACTCCCTTCTTGTCCTGGACACTGCTGCGCGCATTCTTGGCATCACCAACCACAAACCACAACAGGAGTAGGACCACACACCAAGAGGCTGTTGTCCCCTGCAGGTATCACACATGTCAGTCCTTGGGAGGTGGTCCTATTGTCTCCAATGCCCTTCGGTAGGAGGTCCCAGGGGCTTTCACAGCAGCCCTCCATTGCCGGCTCCTCCCAGGCCACGGCCCTTGAGGGCGCCCAAGAGTCCCAGGGCTACCTTCAGCAGCACCATGTATCAGGGCAGTTGCAGGGCATGGCCCACAGGACAGCCCTTCATCAAATGGCGGCTCCTGGTGTGGTATCTCAGGGCATTATGGGCCCACCAGGGGCAGGGCCAAGCCAAGCCTCTGCTAGGGCTGTTGCTGGTGCCCACGCACATGACCGGCTGAAGGAGCCTGGGAACTTCACCACCAATGCCAGGTCAGTACCTTCAGCAAGATTGTGCTTGTGTACTCAACCTAAAGTCTGATCACACAGAGAGCAGTATGTATATGTATCTGTACATGTATATATGTATATGTATAGTTGTGTATGCAGTGTTATGCATGACACCATCCAATACATTGTTGCGTCTCATTCTGGGTGTGTTGCACACACAATAGGTGTCTAAATGGCGTATTGCATTTCACTTTCACCAAGGAGCCACAGTGAGTGAGTCACAGCAACCCTGGCATCTGCTACTCTGCTCAAGAACAGACTGTGTGGCCCTAAACACAGCATGTATTGTTATGCTGTTGTTGTTTTTGCATATGCTGTAACTGTTATATATGCTGTGATTGCTATATATGCTGTTGATGTTGCAATCTGCTGATCAGAAGCCTGTGAATCTGCTGAACTTGATGGTGTTCCTGCAGAGAGGAGAATGACCTGCTGAGACCTGCATCCAACGCTGAGGGCCGCAAGAAGAAGACCAGCAAGGTGCAGCAGTCCTGGGATGATGACCAAGCAGCATCGTCGACTCCACTCAAGCAGCCTTCCCGCCGTCCTGCTACCCGCAAGGCTGGCTCCCGCCGCGGCGCTTCCCGCCACTCAACCTCCCACTCTTCAGGCTCCCTGCCAGCTGCTTCCCGCCAAGCCGTCCCCTTCCCAGTGGGTCCACCTCAGGGCAGCCCCCCATTCCAGTCCACCCCTGAGGACCCACCCCAAGAAGCCTACGTTGCCCCTCCTACACCTGCCGCAGTCCTGCGCACTGTTCCTTCAGAGTCAGTCTTGAAAGTGATCAAAGCATTTTCAAGTCCAAATTCAAAAATCGCCAAATCACCCTCCGGCCCTTCCCGCCTGGGCGTCATGACCAGCCCCCGCTATGGGCATGGCGTCAAATGGGACTCTGGCCGCAACAAATGGCGGGTAGACATTGCCAATACGGGAACAGGCACATGCAAGTCCAGGGTGTTCAGTGATGCTGCATCGGCAGCTCGCTACCATGACATGCATGCGCTGCAGCGATTTGGTGGGCGAGCACGTCTCAACTTCCCAAAGGGGGACTACACGCGATTGCCGGGTGGCACCTATGCTGTGAACCCTACCATCCCTTCAGCTGACAGAGCCTCTGAGGAGCCAATCAGCATGGGAGATGACGTGGAGGCAAGGAAGCCTAGTGAACAGAAGCAGCCTACGTCACTTGCAGTGATCATTGGTGAGGGAACCTTCTTTGAGGTGGCAGACCCACTTGCATGCATACAGCGTCGTTGCAAAGAGTCGCATGCACGTTTTTTGTGATGTCACAAATGTGATGTGACAATTGTGGTTGCAATGACATTTGATTTTGCTACCTAGAAGCTAGTTCTAGCTGCCCAATGATGACTAGCAGAGTGTTGACCATTGCAGATGGTTGCATTGTCCAAGCAAGGCAGCAGAGCTGACCTTTATCTGTTTTGTTTGCAGCGGATGCAACTGATGACAAACGCAGACAGATGTTCGGCGTGTTTCACAGCCAATTGTGTGCAAGCAAGGCTGAGGCTGCTGCCCTGCGTCTACTCAGTGGCTGCGGTAACAGCCCGCCTGTCACCTTTTATGCCATGAAGATCGCAAGGGTAAGTCACCTATCAAATCCTGCTCTGGCTTGTTCACCTGTTGTTCCATGTTGTCATCATGTGTCATCTTTGTAGTCCTGATCAGTGTCAAGGAGTGTGCGTTGCTCTACACTTGATTATCTGTTCAATCCATGCAACTCATCATCACTGGGAGCTCAGTAAGGTGCACTCACAGTTTGTCACCCAATTCATTCTACATTTGCTATGTTTGCCAAAGTAAGGATCTGCCACATCCACCCAAACCCCGTGTAAGCTTGAGCAAAGCTGCTGTCCACTCCAGTGATTCTGTAACTGCTGGAACAGCATCAGTAACCAGTAATATACAAGCAAAATAATCAATTCATTGATTACAAGTAACCAATAATATCTAAAAATGTAGTGAGTCAATCAATCGTTTAGCAAGTAGCACAAAGGCAATGACGGTGATGATGTTGAGCTGGTACGCTGTAGGGTACACCCATGGCTTGTCCCCCAGTGAATCCCGTGGATCTCCTCATCTGTGGTTTGAACCCCTTCATCGACACCAGCGCCCTCACCACCATGAGCTCCTCCCCTCACGGCCCCCCTCAGGCCTCTGCCCAGCACACTTCCTCTGCACAGCCAGGGCCAACTGACCCAGCTGTAGAGCCCCTTGTGGGTGATCATACCCAAGCCCGCCACCCCCCTGCTCCTCCCCCTGGCTCCCGGAGGCGCCTTGTGCGCAAGGCTTCAGCTTCTGCCGGCCCAGCAGAACTTGGCAGGTCACCTGCAGGCAGAGACCCTAAGCAGCAGGGTTCCGCCACAGCCCTGGCTGAGGAAGAGGAGGACTGGGATGTGGATGCCCCGCCAACAAAGCGTGCCCAGTGAGGCAGGGGGCCAAGGGCAGGCATGAAGAGCAGTGCTGCCCCACGTGCCAGCAAGCGCAGTCAGTTCAAGGGCGTGACTCTGAAGAACAAGCGGTGAGCCCTTGCTCTGATGAAACATACTCCTTCCAGTGCCTGTTGAGGCAAACAAGTTTTCATCAATGTCTGGTTTCTGCTCATTAAGGCTGGAATGCATTCTGTAGTATTGTGTGCAGCAATGGCAGCCTTTTGCTGATTCAACAGAGTTGCCTGGAATGTGCTTCTGGCACAGGAGCTGCCTCCATGTGTCACATGCTGTTGCAGCTTCATGTGGTGTCTGTTTGCATTGCAGGATTGCTGTGATGCTGTGGAGTGGGGCACAAAAGCAGCCCATCCACCTGGGCTACTGGCCCTCATCCCTGGCAGCAGCCCGCATCAATGACATGTAAGCTTCCTCCCCTCAGTTGGTGGACCATTCTTGTGTGCAATGGTGGCTATATGCTTGCTACATTTTACAGATCAATTCACACACACACACACACACACACACACACACACACACACACACACACACACACACACACACACACACACACACACACACACACACACACACACACACACACACTTGTGCGTTCATTCATCCATCCATTAATTGAGCCAAGAGCAGCGCCCTGTGAGGTCCTTCCACACACAGGGGCACTGTGTGTCACCGCAACTCAGCAACCCTACGGCATGTGCAACCCATGAGCTATTGCAACACAAAGCAGCAACCCTAGGGCATTTGCAACCCATGGCCCTTCACCACAAAGCAGGAACAATTGCATGCCATTCTGTAGTCATGCACGCATCTTTCAAGAAGCACAATCCGCAAAAGCATTTGACACTCCTGGTTTATCAGCATGCACTTCAGAATGCACTTCATCCAGCTCAGCATGACACGCCACCTCAAATGCAGTTTGCCCACAAATGTTGCCTTTTTGAATCTGCTTGCAGCACCTACATGCATTTCTGATCATTCATGCCGCCCATTAGTGCTGCCCAACAGAAAAGCCCAGCGCCGCTGCCTATCGGTCCCATCGAGGCTGCTTATTGGTCCCATCAAGGCTGCCTATTGGTGCTACCCATGCTGCCAACAATGAACCCTCCTCCCCAGCAGCCCACAAAGCATCACGGTCACTGCTCTTACCCTTGGAGTGAGCAGCGCAGCCTATCACCATTGCCTTACACAGCAACAATCTTGTGCTGCAGAGGCCGCATCACGCTGCACACACGCGCTGGAGTTGACCCAGATCAGCTGAACTTCTCCCTCGATGACTACACCGATGAGGAGATTCCAGACAGCATCGCGGCCCTGCAGCACGCCATCAAGCTGGATCAGGTCGGTGCAAAGCTTCTTTCAGCCTTTGCCACTGTTTGGCTAACTGCACACTTCCCGGGGACTATATCGCAGCAGGTTCCTTTACAAACAGGCTGCATGAAAGACGCTGCGCTACTCTCTTTGCATCTTCTTACCCCCAATCCCACTACCCTGCAGTGTGTAAGGTATTTTGTGCTGTGGGTTGGGTCAGGGTCATATGTCTGTGTGAAGCCATGAAGCCTTGCATGGTGCAGGTTCGGTTGAGGGGTGCATCTAAACCATCTGCTCGGCAGGCAGGGCCACAGCGCAGGCAGAAGCGCAGATGCAGCCAGCAGCCTGCGCGTGCTGATGAGTCTGCCAAGTAAGTGACCTTGACGTACATTTCCTGTGCCTTCGGTCACATCTTTGGTGGTATCTGTTCAGACTTCTGTTACATCTGTCAAACTTTGGTTGTATCTGTTCAATCTTCAGTCACATATTGCAGACTTTGGCTTCATCTGTCAAACTCTGGTGACAGCTGTTGAAGCTATAATGATTCAAAGAGGATCAGCATGGCCTTGGCACAAACACGACACGCCTTTCCTGTGCCTCTGTCTGTCAGCCTGAAAGAAGCCGTGTCCCTGAACAAGCATGATCATGACAATGCTGCCTTGTGTGCAAGATTCACAAGCCTCTGCATCCTGCAAATTGCCTTGTAGACAAGAAACGTTTCTTTGATCAATGAAGCAGCAGCTCGCAGAAGCCTTGATGTCACCCATCATCTTCACTCACCCATGCAAGCTAGACTAGCATAGGTGATCTTAACTCAGTCAAATCAGTCAGTTCACTTGTTCTGTCTTTAGGTTTCATCAGGGGAGTCAACAGGCAATGACTGGAAAATCGACATACACTAAGCACTAAGTGTTCAAGGCATTCGATGATAGAGGGCCAGAAAATTGCAGTAGCCATCTTGTGTTGAAGGAGGGTGCTAGTAGTAGCAGCTAATTGGCTGACACCCATGGCACATGGCGCAGGTCTGCAACTACTGGGAAGCTTCGCATCTCCCACTTCCTGGGCGTGAGCTGGGACAGCGGCTGCAGCTTGTGGCAAGCCAGGTTCCGTCGGACAGATGGCACCTCACACTTCATTGGCCATTTCCAAAAGGCTGAGGCTGCAGCTTGCGCCTATGATGAGTATGCTCTGCAGCAGAGTGGCCCAGCAGCTGTGCGCAACGCAATGCCCAGCACTCTCACAGGTACCTTGCTACAACACACATGGCCTGATGTGTATGCTACTTGCATTGCATGCCCAGAACTCTCACAGGAACCTTGCTACAACACACATGGCCTAATGTGTGAGCTACTTGCATTGCATGCTCAGTACTCTCACAGGAACCCTGCTTGGAACACATGGCCGGGTGTGTATGCTGCTTGCATTGCTTGTATGGTTGCTGTGCCTAGGCCGATGCTGTGTATGCTCATGAGCAGGTTTGACATACTTAAAGAGGGGAGAGAAGATGCAGGGGAGGGACATTTGGGTGGGTCAGGGTGGGGGGGGGGGGGGTCTAGGATAGATTCATCTCTGTGCTTAAGCCATGTTTCTGTCCAGGTGGATGCACAGATTGAACCTTGCACCTCATCACGTCATATTTTCCACACTACTCTGACAGTGTATAGATGTCAAAATGACCTGCATCTGAATAATTCACGGTGATGTCATGAAGCATTGCTGAGTCATGTTTATGTGATGCAGGCAAGCAGAGAGACGATGAGCAGGCTCATGACTGCCTGCGTTACCATGCTCTTCAAGGCGACAGTGCTCTCTTCAACCAGGCCCCTACAATGCCTGTCCCATGCCCTGCCACGGCCAATGGCCCTGCCCTGGCCAACAGCCCCGCCCTACACCTTGCCTCTACCTACGCGCCTGGCCCCGTGAACAGCAAGAAGAGGAGCAAGGCGGCTGCCTCAGCAGCCCAAGGCAAGCCTGGTTCAGGTGAGCAGCAGCCTGTCACGATCCAGAGTACAAGTACATCAGCATGGATGCTCTGATATTGCAACATAGCAATGCCATGTGGAGTACGTCGTATCGACTATTGGTGTCTGCACACATTCACATGGCAAATGAACATGTCCATGAACATGTCCATGAGCACACACAATGCAATTGAGCTGCTGTACAGACAACCCTAAACTTCGCGTTGCTGCACAGACTGTGAATTTGCCCCATTAGTGTCTCCACAAACGTCTCAATATTGTACCGTTGCGATATGTGTAGTGGTGCTGTCCTGCAGGTGATGCTGGGTATTGGGCAGGAGTGGCATCACATGGCGTGGCCAGTCAGTCTGCAGGCTCAGCTTCCCAGGCAGCCGGAGGAGCACCTTCTATGGCACCTTCCACTCCTACCAGGCGGACCAAAATTCAGAGGAAGGTGCCCTCGCTGTCTGTGGGTGGCCATGCAAGGGTGCCTGACAGTGTTGAGGTATTGTCACACACAGCTGTTGTATCACTTCCCACAGCTGTTTATTCAGTCCTCACAGCTGTTGTGTCAGTCCCCACAGCTGTTGTGTCAGTCCCCACAGCGGTTTAGTCAGTCCCTACAGCTGTTGTGTCAGTCCCCACAGCGTTTGTTTTATTCTCCATGTGCGCTACTAGCCCAGCAGAGATGTCTCAAGGCATGATACTACCCAGCTCGCTACTGGCTGGATTGTGTGCCTTGTCTTGCGTTGAGTCAGCAACTTTCTTTGCTGTGCTGGATGAACTGAGATAGGAAACTTGCATAACACATAGTCCACACAATAGGCAGGCTCAGCATTTCAATGCACTCGAGCATTACAATGATGACTGGCCATACTGATGCTTGAGCCATGTCAAATATAAACAGCCTTAGTACAGCCAGAAGCTGCTCATGTGATGATCATGATGATGATGTTGATGATGATAACATTATGACAATGATGATCAAGCTTGATTCGATTGTAACAACAGTAACAATAATGGTAGTGATGTCAATCATTGTGATGATAACAATAACAGTAATGATGTTCATGACAACAATAATGACCAGTAACCACAAAAACATCAAATGACACTTGATGCAGGCGGAGGCTTGGGTGGAGGCGCCTTCAAGTGAGTACCAGGGTGTCACCTGGGGCATGCTGCAAAAGCAATGGCTGGTGAGTGTGAGGCATGGAAGGCGCAGCATCCAGTTTGGCTGGTACAGGGATGAGGAAGAGGCTGCCTGTGCACATGATGCTGCAGCTGTGGTCATTGGGCCCCAGGCCCAGCTCAACTTTCCCAAGCAGGTGGGGTTTGCAAGCGCCAAGTTTGGCAGTGTCTCTGCGTCTGTGTTTGCACATGATATCCTCTCCCTCCATCTGTCCTCTCCCATCGTCTGTCTTGCCTCCTGCTTGTGTGCCTGTGTCTGTACCCTGTCTTGGGTGACTCAGTAGAAACGCTTTGGAACTTCTCACAAGCTGGCATGGAGGGGTTCATACACTCTTTGCATGATGTTGTCCTAATGTATGTTTGACAGCAAGGCTCAGTAGACGGTGTGAGGCAGGCTGTTTCATGATGTTGGACATGAAGGTGCCATGTACCAATGCCCCTGCATACATCCTGACACCCGGTAAACAACTGTTGACTTGGACACATGGCGTCAGGCCACTTGCATCCACCGTAACAGTGCACTCTGCTGTCTCCTGCCATGTATGTATTGAGCTTTGCTGAACAGCCTCTCAACAGCTTTTCTGCAATCTTCCCACGTAAGAGAGCAAGCCTGCTGACAAAGGCGTGAGCACAAGGCTACCACCTGTTGTCACGCTGTGGCTGGCAATGGTACCTCATCTCATCACAAAGGGCTGCAGAGTATCACGTCTCAGCAGCTGTCTTGAACCTGAAGGCTGCTGATGTCACTCTGAGAGGTGATGCCTACTTGCAGACAATCAGGATCAGTCCAGCCACCAAGCAGATGTGTGTGGACTTGGCCACAGGCCTGGGCCTGCCTGCCAATCTGCCACTTTCCATCCCAGCCACGCTCCCACAGTCCCCAGGTGACTTCAACGGCGTCAGCTGGGATTGCATGAAGGGCAAGTGGCATGTCATGGTGGGGTGTGGGGAGCAGGTGGTGGACTTTGGCTGGTTCCAGGACAAGGAGGAGGCGGCTTGCAGCTTTGATGCGGCTGCCGTGGCGTCAAAGCAAGAGGGCTGCTTGAACTTCCCTCACCAGGTACCTCCTGCCTTTGTCAGGCCAATTTGTTTATCCTAGATCGGATGACTGACCCCAACCTGGGCCAGTGGAAGCTCAATAGGCCACTCTGTGTGTCCTCAAGCTATCCATCTAGTCCTTCCTCTGATTTGAACAGTCATTTGGGTGCTGGTGCAGAAGTATGCACATCAAGAACAGTGAACTTTGACAAAAGCTTGTGGTGGTCGCAGTGCACACGTGCATATGAGCCATGTGCTTGGTCATATTCAGCCTCTGTTTATCGGCCTCACAGTCTCTGTATTCAATTCGACAGTTTGACAGACCTTCGTGATCTGACGGTGGACACCAAACAGGATGCATGAAACAATCTCAGTTTGTACCTGCAACATGTCTCCTGTCAACCTCTGCTGTGAGCAGTCTCATCGGCATCGTACAAATAATCATACTTCATAATAGCAGATAATCATACTCATAACAGCAGATAATATAATACTAAGAACAGAAACGAAAATGAAAGTAGTAGTAGCAGTAATATCAGCAATAGTAATAGTAACACAGTATCGATGGTAATAACAGTAATGATGATGAAAATGCAGGCTTAGCCAACAGGCAATAGGCGCATGCAACGCAAGTCAGCTCCCTCACACTGCACAATATTGCTCCAAACAGTTCTAGGTTTTGCATCTTGGTGACTTGCATGCAGCTATACGTCAGGACAAGTGTGCATGCATGCCTCTCAATCCACCCACTGTAGAGCCCCTCTTCCAGTATAGCACTGACGTGTCAATGGTGGATCAACTGCTTGCAGGAGATCAGGGTGAGAAAGGCAGTCAGGCAGAGGTGTGTAGCCTTGGCCTTGCACCTAGGCCATTCCTCTTCGTCTGCACACTCTATTGGAGTGAAGCGCCCTTCAAACAAGGTACTTCGTATTCCTCAAGCCTGCGACTTGCTGGAATGGAATACAGTGTGCATCTACTGCCGCACCATCGCACTCGCAGACAAGGAGCAGCTGTAGGTGTGCCAGACAGTCACAGTCACTGCTGTTATGGTTTGTGCACTTCATATGTCATTTGGGTTGACAGGCATCAATCTTAGTGACTGTTGAGCCTCACTGCCCTGGTCATGACACAAGGTTGATCTACGCGTACGTTTCTATACCGTCTCAAGCTGGACAGTTCTGGACTGTGGATGGAGTAGATCATCATCTTCCATGCAGGGCAAGATCAGACCCAGGCAGGAACTCATGTTCGATGAGCTACCAACCGCCATCCATGATGGTGACGAGCAGCCTGTTTTGAAGGCAGCCAAGAGGGGACCCCATGCCACCCCTAGCGCCATCAGGTACTTTGCATTTCCACATCTGGCTCCTGCTGTCCCTGTTGTGGTCCATCCCTAGACCTGCTGTCATTTGTTCCTGTAGTAAATGGTCGTTGTTCAGACCCAGTGTCCTGGTCATTGGCAGTTGCATACAGGTCTTGCCGCGAGCGCGACTCTGACAAGGCAAGGACTGCACAATTAATTGTGCTTGTCTCAAGCTGCAGAGGCTTTCACCTTGCATGCAACAACCCTACCTGCTCCGATGCAAGCTATCCCGTGCAGTGTCTGCTGTTCTTGGTCAGCAGTGTGCCAGTTGTACCAGCAGCTTTAAGTGTCAGAAAAGGACAGCATGCAGTGATGAAATGATCATGCCTCATCACTACAAGTGACCCACCGGCAGGAGGATGTGTTGCATGATATCTTGAGCCACAGTACAGGCAGTTTGCTCTGGAGTTGTCTATTGTGCTTGTTTCCTGGGCTGTTGTCTTGTAGTCGCTGGGCATACATTCTGCATGACACTCGCTTTACAGGTTCCATCCTTGCAGGCATTTGGGGCCCTCTCAGGCAGCCTCGTTTGGTAACTCTCACTTCAAGACTCACCAACAGCAGATGAGAGAGGTGACACATGGCATGGGCGGACAGCATGACGCACCAGGCTTGATTCCTGGGGTCAGTCAGGAAGAGGCAGAGGCCATTCAGGCCCTGACAAGCCTTCAGGATGATCCTACATTGGCTCCTATGAGTCACTGATGGGTCTTACATGCATAGGGTCACAGACCAGCTTGACACAATTTCAGGCTGAGCTGGATATGTTGACACATTGGCATTTTGCCTTTAAAACAAATTTGACAACTGGATTGACAATGGCCATGTTGCTGACTTGCATGATATTGCCATCCACAAGTATATACAAAATGCCTTTTACATGTGTACATGAGTGCATTGTGGGTATAACAGCTGCTGCCAAGGCAGCACTGGCAGTCTGCAATCCAATGACAAGTGCTGTTCTGTGTAAAGAAGTATGTCACCATATATTATATATAAGTGCCTTACTGACTACTGACTCTGATCCAATTTGCAGAAAGATCAAGGACTATCCTGATTACTCATGATCGCGCGACAGATCACGTCGTCTGTAGGGTCTGTAAAACCTGCTGTAAGATCAGTAAAAGATTTGTATTCATGTTAGTTAGGTTACTGAAACCCTAGGGTTTTTCTGCGGCACGGCATGGCAGGAGAGGGGGTAGGGTCGGCATTGAAACCTAACACTCAGTACCCCAGGTAACTTGCACTCAGCACTCAAAACCAATGAGAAAGTACTGCATAATGGACAGGCTCAGAATGTTTGAGCATGGTTCCCTGTTTTACCTTGAAAAAAGAACTACAGGATAAATATAGATAATAATAGAGATTTTTGTCGGTAACCAGGAAAACAGTAACTAGAGCTGCAGATAGGGTTTCTCTGGAAAGTCATGACATACTCTGGCCCCACCCCGCCCCCTGCCTGCCACCGCCAAGGGGCCGGCCGGGTAACCACGAAGCTAGGGTGGATTCCCAAGCAGGGAATGCAATCATTTCTCAAGGGTTTCGGTCTGTAGCAGAGCAATTGCAAAGCTTGCAGCCTTCTAGCACAGCCACATTGCAGACACATGCAAGGATTTGTCATGCTTTTGTGCAGACCGCAAAACGCACTTTTTCAGTGTTTTGTGTGTGGTTCACAACAAAACGTGACAAATGTAAGATGCAAAGTTGTATTGTACAGGTTTTGAAGGAGACATCAGCATGACATGTCATCATGCATGGTGCACATGGGACGACAGTAACATAATGTTCAACGCCCGATCATGCATTGTTTGCATCAGTCACCGAGTCGAGTTGTGGTTGTATTGCCGTCAAGATGCCTTGTAGTGCTTGCGCAATACCGATGTCTGTATCTAGCCTTGAGCTCTTCTTCAAATTGTGCCAATCGTACATCGAGTCCTATTCCTTGGCAGCAGCAGTCTTGATTTCAAATTGTGACTGCCGGCCTTTAGGAGCTAAGATGTGTCTGTGTGGACATACATGTCTACGTGTACCTTGACATGAAACTTGCAGTTATCTTGACAAGCAGTCAGACCCGTGAACATGAATTCTTGCTGTCAATGGTTTGGTTTTGGCCTGAAAGACCTGCGATGTTCATCAATGCTGGAGTAGCTAGTGCTGTTGGAGCTGGATCTACCTTGTTGAGAGCTGGCAGCATGAACTGTTGTTGCTGGCTGAAGAGCCACAGAATAGTTGACTAGCAGCTGTCTTTCTCACAAGAAACAAGTTAGTGAAGAGCTGCACTGCAGTGCCAAGAATTTCACAGTCCAGCTAGGAACTTACAGCTGATGCTTCTGAAGGTGCTGGCTATTGACAGACCTCTTGCTTACACATGCCAAGTCCACAGATTGTCATCTGCAAATCAGCAGGACGTACTGCTACACTGGAAAAGCTTGTGCAATTTTTTCCACCTTCTCCACTCGCGCTAAGCTCTTGAGTACGCAGCCACAGAAGGAAGGCACCAGCAAGATGGCGACGAGCGCAAGCCTGACCGGAGAAAACGGTCAGTTCCACCATGCATTTGGGTGACTTGCCTGTTGACGCTGCACCTTTGCACAGCATACACGCATGCCACAGGCGCACCCATACAATATTGGCCCGCTTGCGGGAGTACCTTATTGTATGGGCACAGAGCGGCTGTTGTGCACTCAGTACAGATCACAGAAAAGGCTCTTAAAGCCACGCAGAACGCATCGCAGATAGAGAACGCAGAAACACTCAAGGACTTTGCGAGAGAAAGCTACGATCGATATGCTCACAGTTGGGCTGCAAAAAGAGGCA
>JAABUP010003015.1_pt1 | contig 30646 bp, 33 predicted proteins | sample 5559201 | NCBI WGS metagenome assembly JAABUP01 (sample SAMN10711887, study PRJNA513373) | rock metagenome | isolation source: Antarctica rocks | place: Antarctica | reverse complement strand
ATTCGAGTATCAGACCTCCTGCACATCAACGAGGGATGTATTGAGTGGGAGAAGGCAAAAGACTTTGTGTTCTCGTGGACAAGTTGTATTTGTGCACAAAGTGAATGAGGTCTACGGTTGACCACTTGGGAATTATGGGGGGACGGCAAGACATCGTCATCATGCAGGACGCCAAACTTTAATTCCGATCTGTATCGGCTCTGCTAATTAGGAGGTACAATAAAAGAACAAAAGCCTCCGAAACCCGGTCGTTGTGTTGCACTGGCGGTCGTAAATACGATCGGCGATAACAATACATTTTCACACATGAACCCCCAGATCCAGTTTGGCGGATTGTCATTCTGACTTCCGAGGAAGCGGATCTCAACGTCGACCGTGGGAACATCATAGAACATTTGTCATTGAGGAAGACTTCTATAAACTGCTTCGTGGAACGTATAACACTCTGCACTCCAAATGAAATTCACACAAACTTGTAGCGAGGCTTTGCCTTCAGGTCATACTCGTATGCCCCGGATAGATCAAGAAAATGATGTCTATGAATGGATATCTACCACGATGGACGGACTATGCCTTCCTGCGATGGGATTGAGAAACCATTAGCAGCTCTGTGTGTGGAAGGCGGGGTCCTCACACACTGCGAGCGCTTCGACAACAGGCTTCCGGAGCGTGCGCGACAACCCATGGCTCTGGGACAAAGTACTAGCGGCCTCGGAGCGAACCACAGGTTTCTGGTTCAGGTGCGCCTACTGTGTAAGAGTAAACGATCGACGATACTGATAGAAGGTCATATGAGCATCGAGTTCCACGGATTCTGATTTCGCAATCTGACAATGATCAAGTATCAAAGCGAGAAGTGAAGACGTTTCCGGCAAACCCTGACGTTTTTGGCATCGCGGAAATGTTCACATTCCCCTGAAAAGTCAATAGACGCGGATCTGACAAATTTGCTACCATCGTCGAACCTAAAAAGTCTGACAAGCTGTTCACGGCTCGAGTTAAATCATACTTGTTAATGGACGTCTCAACTCGACTGCTTGGGATCTTTACACTCAACCATGAAATCATCCAAAGTGGGCCCTTGATACCTGTGTAAGGGAAATGAGTATCGACATGGTAAATCGGCAGACATCTCAAGAGTAATTGAACTTCTTTACACATCTAAACCAGATACACCACTTGGACCCTGTTTCAGTCCGCAAACATGCAGCAGCCGGCTCCGTCACCGGTCACTGCTGAGCGTTGGGCGTCTTTCCCGATATATGGCACAATATGTGCTGAGCTCTAAGCTTCGAGCTTTGGAATCCTCCATATATTGATAAATAGGCTGTGAAGGATGTAGTTGCGAAGTTGTAATGTTCGGCGCCAAGCAGGAGCATTATGCCGCCCACTGGAGTTCATGCTGTCTTACGATGCTAGACTGCAACTGAATCGAGGGTCCCAACCCAAGAGAATTTGAGAACATCATCGACGGCTTGATGTTACACACCTTCCATCTGAAAGCGATGGCACTGTTGTAGGGATCAGGCCCGCCAGGAGCCCATGTGGATGTTTAGCGTGACACTAGTAGAGCAGGACCCCGTTCTGGGTCAACGTCCAAGCCCGAAGAAAGTACCAATGTACCGTGCATATCCTCACCGCTGAATGCAGTATGATTGGGCGATTTCCATGTTCGGGTCAGGCGCCTCAGATCCTCTCACCAATTTCAAAGAGAAACTTGATTGGTACACTACTTAGTTTGAATCGTTGATGCTGGCGGGACTGGACTGCCTCCATGATCTGGAGAAATCACAATGTAATGCTCTCACACCCCGGCTGTATACCTCAATATCTTTGATCTCTGCCGAGCATAGTTTGCTGGTGGATAAAGAGAAATTGTTCAGACTGCCAAGCACCCTCACAGTGTTGACCCTGCTGCCATCCAGCACAGGTGAAATTGACAAAGAAATTCATGGATAGCAGCCGTCGCCGTTCTGGGGATGCGTGGCTTCTAGAAGGTCTTTCGCAAGCCATGTTGGAATTTTGGACCAGCAAGTTTCCGCTTCCGCAACCGGGAATAGATACAGGTGAGACCCTCACCCCAGTCGCCGCATTGGGTATTATCGCTCCATCGTCGCTTCATCAGGAGCCAACTTCCTTCCTCGGAAACTCTGTTTCTCTTCTGAGACCTCAATCCTGGCACTGTGTCAGATCTCCGCCCCTAAAAATTCTTCTAGAAGACGGCCAGCGTGTGAGATATCTGGGTAAACAACCCTTGAGCCACCAGCTCCAAAGCTTGAGGCTGTGGTTCAGGCTATATCAACGAGGAGCCACTCCTCATTGACCTTCGTGCTTTGATCTCAGTACAACAGACAAGGCTGATCACCAGCAATATACAACAGACAAAGCCACTTACCTCTGCGACCAGAGTTGGGTCACACCGCTCATTACAACACCGAGCTCCTTTCAAGCTGTAAACAAACAGAGCATGCCAATTGCGACAATGGCGCCTCCTACACCTCCAGAGACTGATGGCCAAGAGCTTCAAGACGGCTTCCATCAGCTAGTACAACACAATGCTAGAAGTCAGCCTCAGCCAGAATCCTATCCGTTCGACAATGGCTCTTACATTCCTGGACCACCAGCCCCCTTTACAACCCCAGAATCAGAGCCAGGAGCTTGGTACATGGACCACCTCGGCAACCGAAGCTATCTGCTTCATGGTCAAGGTAATCGAGGAGGAGAAATGGCGTTTGTGAGTTGTGTACCGCGTTTGGGAAGATGAAGGAGTTATGGAATTGATGACGATTAGGACGGATATGGCCCGCCAGTGTTCAACCCTCATTACAGTGGTCCTTATCATGGCCATCCGCTCCCACAGCAGCAGCACGTAGGTTGAGAATGCGTTTGGTCCACTCAGGCAGTCAATGACTTTTGATATAGCAATATCCAAATCCCGCCTTTTACAGCGTATCTCCTCCCCCAACGAACTCAGACCAGAGCACACCATCCAGGCGGGCAACAAGGCAGAGCCGCATGGCTGAAACCACAGTAGCACGGCACGAATCCCCAAAGCCCAAAAGAAGAGCCGCTAAGAAGGCAAAGGCGAAAACTCTTAGTGCACCCCTTAGTGAGCTGACAAAAGACATGGTGGACATTCCAATCAAAGATATAGAAGCCCACGTATCGCGATCGGTGGAGGAGAGACGCAAAGAGGCAGAGAAGGATCGCTTCGTGAAACGGCCATCGAATTCGTTCATATTGTACCGCTCCGCGTACGCAGAAAGAGCTAGAGCTTTCCAGAAGTCTGCAAACCACCAAATTGTGTCTTCGCTTGCGGGTGAGAGTTGGGGGATGGAGCCACCAGAAGTCAAAGCTCAATTTGATTCTTGGGCCAAAAGAGAAAGAGACCAGCATGCTGCCGCTTTTCCAGAATACAAATTTCAACCACAGCAGAATAAAGGCCCGGGCCGTAAACGCAAGGGGAGAGATGACGATTCAGAGGAGGAGGATAGTGATCTGGACTCAGACTATGCATATAATCCGAGGACGTCCGCTCGACCACTCAAATTGAAGAAAGGAAGGAGCGCTTACCGCGAGAGTAGCAACACTCCTAGCGGCACATCCCTTGACGAGTATGACGCTTTTAGGATGGACCCCCCAACGATGTACCAAACGCCTCCGTACCGCATGGTGAACCCGGGGAAGCCATTGCCTCTGAATCAGCTAGGGTCCTCCCAGTACCACCAGACCACAAGTCATCCAAACCAGAATTTTGCCGGGGTTGGCTATGCTGAGGATGTTTTGTTCAGGCCAGAAGAGGTCCCGGCTGGCTACCATCAGCCTGGTGCACCCGTCATTGGGATCCCAGGCGCATATCATCACGAACTTCAAGGCGACGATGGGGGACAATCAGGCTTGAATTACGTGGATCCTATGCTGGCCAGTTATGACCAGAGCCATGCTAGACTCTCTCTTGGCAATGGTCACACAACCCAAGGACAGGACATCCCGCCAGCATTGCCCTCCGGAGGCTTTCAAGCTGGACAATTCTCGCCTCGACTGAATGATTTTGAAAGTGAGCATGGAGAATTGAACGATTTTGGCTCGGAAGGATGGTGGAAGATGAACAAGGATCGGTGAATCAAGCTTTGTTTGCTCGCGTCGTGAAAGACTTGTCATTGGCAAATTGGCCAGCATAAAGTAGGTTTGGCGTAAGCTTTTGGCCAGGGCAGAGATACCATGCTGTTGGTCTGCATTCTAAGAGCATTGTTGGGGTCATTGGCGTCGTTTTCGTCATTAGTATTCATTTTTCTACAATAAAACCTCTGCATGAAGCTCTCTCTTCCTTTTTTGTCTTGGAAGATCACACACCCTATTATTCCCTCGATGAAGATACCGAAGGACTCGATCGGCGCGAGAGAGGAGAGTCGTAGTGCAGGTGCTGTGGAACAGTGGAACGGGTGCTTATTTCATCCATTAATCGCTTCCACTTATGCGACCCAACATACTCAATAGCCACTGAATGGTGGACGGCTGCAGAAAATCAAGGCTAGTAGATAGGAGTCCCCTACAGACCTGATATAATGGATTTGAAAATGCAATTTCCCGTCGGCAGCATTCAATTGGAGTTGTTTGTTGCGACCCAGGAATTTTCCAGATGTCTCAGGACCCTCGGGAGTCAGATCCAAATTCCACGACGGAAACGGGAAAGGCCCGAGGTCTTGGCGTTTGGCGGTCAAAATGAAACAATAAGATAAAGTACCTCAAGGTAGAATACCCTAGGAAGAAGAACAATAAATAGGTCTCTCTCTACGACATTCTTTACAAGCCCGGCCGATGCTCGAAAGAGCTACAAGCTGACTAGCGTCTGCTAAATGCCCTCATGTATGGCGATTTGGGGTACAAGCTTGTGAGTCTCCACTTGCATTGCTTGGATCTCACACTCACAATATCGCTTTTAGGCCCAACATGCCAAAAGGACACAGGCTCTTGCACATCTCCCGCCTTATCAGATCGAGATAGTCCGTGCAATGACACGCGAAGTACGTGATCTTGATAAAGACGTCTCCGATATTATCGCCCCATTCTCTGGCTCTTTCAATCCTTCGGCTGAGCCTGCAGCCGCATGCTCTGTCCTTGTCAATCATCTTTGCATGCGTCGTAACAAACGCTGTCTACTTGCCTACCATCGTGTACGCTCAGACAAACTTGAAGAGATGTGCTGGAGTGGGAAGGATGTCCTGGATATAGAACAGCAGCAAGTGGGAAGGCAGAGCAATGGCGAAGGGTCGGGCATGGCCAATGAATCTGGAAACCAAAGCTCACTGAGCCCAGAAGAGGAGGAGTATGTACGGCTATACGGAGATTTGCTCGCGTCATACAAGGGCGAGTGGACCGACATTGATTTGACAGGGAGTCTTGAGCCGCCGAAGGACTTGTTTATCGATGTCAGGGTACTCAAAGATGCTGGTGAGATACAGACTGAGTATGGGTAAGAGCTCCTAGGTTTGATTTTATGCGCGAGATCGAGTCTAACGGACACGAATTAGAGCAATCACGTTGACTAAAAACAGCCAACTCTATGTTCGACAGGGGGACGTCGACCGATTGATTGCTCAGGGATATCTCCAAAAGCTCAGCTGAGCCAAATGTCACTAAAAGTGGATTGATGTTGCCAAATCCGATCATTTGCCAATCATTCCGATGTCGCAATTCTTACAGCACACCTAAGCTCCTCGGCGATATTTCGGAACTACCTTGTGTTCGGACAAGTTAATGTTCAGGTTGCTGGTAAAGCTCTTAAGTTGAGCCTATAGACCAGGTAAAGCAGCCATCAACTCATCATTTGTGCCTCTTGACGCCCTCGCATCGAAGTGCTGGGGTAGCTCTCTACCGTCGTGTGGAGGAAGCTTGGACTAGGCACATAGCATACAGGGCGATCACTGAGATTACGTGATTTGCAGAAGAGACTTCTCGCAGTCAACAGACAGTCGAGCCGGAATTGAAGGGAAGTCAACGTCAATGATTCGCGGACTCTGTCGTATCAAAGAGGAAATGTTCCGATCAGAAGACCGATCAGGCTACTCCACTCAATTCTTGCTATACAAATATTGTTTGCAGCAATAGCAGCAATGGAATATAGCGAGTGGGAGTGGTAGCAAACTTCCCCGCTTCAAGGCCGTCGGCGGGGTCCCAGAGACCAGACCGGCCATTGATGCAGGTCGAAGCCAAATGGCACACTCGATGTCCAATAGCAATCCTCTTTGCTCATGCCGGTGCTAATGCAATGCAGTGCGCATCCTTCAGTGATCACGTCAAAAAGGGTACTTTCCTCAACGGCTGCGCGGGGTTGAGTTTTTCCCGCCATTGCAAGGCTGGTCTAACCAGATCAAGGACTGCTAAACCTTAATTGAGGTGCTTATTTTGCCCCACTAGATGCCGCAAGCCAAACATGAGCTCCTCATCCTTGACTGCATGGCCTTTCTTTTCTCCACCCTCTCTCCTTTGACTTCTCTTCCACCTTCTTAAGCACTCTCTTTCGATTCTCCAACATTTCATGGTCGATTCCAGACGTCTTCTCACCCAACACGGCCTCGCAATTGTGGGGTTACGTCTTAAGATTTTCAATATGGACCCATAATACTGGAAAATTTGGTGGGGCGTCTGATTCTTGAGGATTTTTCCATGAGCGGTCAACAACACAGAATTCGGATATGGGAGGGAACAAACTTGATGGCAGCGGGACAGCGAGAAACGGATCGCATGTGGCTCGAGTCTTTGGACATGGGAGCATGCGATCAAATGTGGATGGAGACGATGTCCGAGGTTCTCTGGAGACTCAGGATTCACCCAACGGCTTTTATCGTCACCGAATAGAGTCTTCACCCTCAAGGATGTCGTTTTCCTCTTCTTTAAATCAGAAAACACCGGCCAGGTCATACTTTCAACATTCGTTTCAAGACTCTCATCACTGTAAGTATGAATCCAATTGACACTCGAAGTACGCATGCTCACGAATCTCAGCATCTGTGGACATAACCCGCAGCGCCTCTCAAGGGGTACGTGAAGATACCGCTGAGCTCGCCTCGTTAGCATTGTCCGACATCGCCTCCAGTCGTAGCGAGAATTCTCCTGCGCGACACCCAATGGCTTCTTTACATCATCGGAAGAGCGATTCCTATATTGGTGGACATGCGGAGCAAAATGACCTCATTCGTAGAGAATCAGGTGCCTCGCCACGACCCGATGTTATCGAGGAGGTCTCGGAGCCATCATCTCCACACAGCTTGCGATCATCTCAGCACTCACGATGCCAGTCGGCTCTGACTGAGCTTATTAAAAAGTCACCGGCAACGGAGGAAGGCAGTGAGGATACGTATGAAGAGGACATGATCGCTACTGCGGGAATTCACCCTATTACGGTTCGAGAGGGAATCATATCACAGCCAGGGGAGCGGACCAGTCTACTAGCAAAACACACTGCTTACGGCTCAATCAAAGATATTGAGAGTCAAAAGACTTTCAATGAGTTGCAAATTAATAAGAAACATTTTGCCATCCAGCAATTCAAGGACTGTTTCTCTGGATTCTTGAGAGTGGTTACAAACCCCAAGTCGTGGAACAAACAAGATATCTGGAAGCATGGGATCCAGCAGCCGGTTGGCCTTATCCCATCAGTAATACTCGGTTTATTACTCAATGTGCTCGACGCATTGTCATACGGTAGGCTTGAAAATGCGGATCTCTGGAGGCGCAACTAACACAAAGTAGGCATGATTCTTTTTCCGCTGGCTGATCCTTTATTTGAGGATCTTGGCCCTGATGGAATTTCTATGTTCTATGTTAGCTGTATCGTATCGCAATTGGTCTTCTCTTTAGGTGGTAGTAGTTTCCGTGGGGCGATAGGGTCTGAAATGGTGCGTGGACTGACAATCGCCTTGATCAAGTGGCTGACTGCTTATAGATCGAAATCGTTCCATTCTTTCATCAAATGGCATCAACCATTATCGACCATGTTGGGCGTGAGAAAGATAATTCCAAGGAAATTATCCGTGCTACTGTGATCGCTGCTTATTCGATAAGCACACTTCTTACTGGGCTGGTTTTCTTTGTCCTAGGATTTTGCAAACTTGGGTCACTGATCGGGTTTTTCCCACGACATATTCTGATTGGCTGCATTGGTGGTGTTGGGTACTTCCTCGTTGCCACTGGACTTGAAGTATCTGCACGACTAGAAGGTCCTTTGACCTACACTACAGCTACTTTTCATAAGCTCGTACAGCCCGATACACTCCCTCTCTGGTTGATACCCTTAGTCCTGGCTATTCTTCTGTTCGTTATTAAGATCCGGATTAAGCATCCCCTGACGGACGCCACATACTTTCTGTCAATAATTGCAGTGTTTTGGTTCTTCATTGGTGCCATACCGGAGCTCAAGGTCCCCGAGCTACGAGAGAAAGGCTGGGTCTTTGAGTCACCGGAAGCAGGCGTACCGTGGTATCACTTCTACCAGCTCTACAATTTTGAAATTACGGATTGGGGAGCACTTGCGGCCGCGGTACCTGCAATGCTTGCTTTATCATTTTTCGCCATATTGCATGTGCCAATCAATATTCCTGCTCTTAGCATGGCAACTGAGCGTGACGATATTGATCTTGATAAAGAGCTCAGAGCTCACGGCATATCTAACTTTGTTTCTGGCCTCTGTGGCAGTATTCAAGTAGGTCATAATGAAGGCTTGAAAAGGCATGAAAGACTTGCTGACCGTATTCCAGAACTATCTTGTCTTTGCGAATACGGTCTTGTTCATGCGGAGTGGAGGCGATAGTCGAGTTGCGGGTGTGATGTTGGCCATCGCCACGACAGTCGTCATGGTCATTGGGCAAAAGATCATTGGCATCATTCCCATCATGGTCGTGGGTTCTCTCATTTTCTTCCTCGGTTTCGATCTCATGAGGGAGGCTATTATACAGCCATTGGGGAAACTGACCCGCCTGGAGTACCTCACTGTCAGCTGCAACCACCTCTCTCCTGCTTGGTCGTGCTCGAAAGCTAATTATTTGCAGATAATTATAATTGTACTCACTATGGGAATTTGGGACTTTGTCTACGGTATTTTGGTCGGCATCCTCCTGGCCTGCGTTAGCTATGTCCTCCAGACCTCACAGATCTCCGCTGTCCGTGGCAAAATGTACGGTGGTGTGGCCAATTCGACTGTCCGAAGGCATCCAATTCAACGCAGATTCTTGGAGGAAGCCGGAAAACAGATCTACGTGATGAAACTTGCCGGAATTTTGTTCTTTGGTACCATCGTGGACGTCGAAAAGCAGGTTCGAGATACAGTCGACAAATCCTTCCAACAACGAAGTCCAGTTCGCTACCTGGTCCTGGATTTGTACAATGTCGATGGTGTTGACTTTTCTGCCTCTGAAACATTTATGAAAATCAATAGGGTTCTCATTGTGCGCGACGTCCAATTAGTTATCAGTGGTGTGTCACTAGAGAGCAAAGCCGGCAAAAGCCTGCGCAATGTCGGACTGTTCGACGAGGATGATGGGATTCGATACTTTCAGAGCTTGAATGTAGCTTTAGAGTTCTGCGAAAACCAGCTACTCAAACCCTTCTATCAGCACCAAAACGCTGAGACCGAGACTGAATCGAGTCCTGCTTTCTTGGGTGAGTCTGCCCAACATATGAGGTACTTTAAGCGAGCACTAGAACGCTTCCCAGATATTCCAAAAGCCGAAGACCGGGGTGTCGCGTCATCACCTGAGGCTATGTTCAATTCACCTCGAAGGCACCATCTACACCAAACCGCTATCAATACACTCAGCGAACAAGATCCGGTCCCTCCGTCAAAATGGCAAGATCATGCACAACCTCTGAAGTTGATACTGCAGGCTTTCTCCACAGTCTCGGACAAGCCCGAAGAATTCTGGTATCAGATTAAACCCTATTTTGCACGTAAGGAATATACTGCGGGGATCACTCTTTACGACTTCGGCGAGGACCCTGACGCCTTTTACCTCCTCGAGACTGGAACATTGAAGGCGAGGTATGACTTTCCTCAAGGCAAATACTCAGAGCTCATCGTTGCTGGTACAACATGCGGAGAGCTGCCCTTTTTTTCCGACACCAAGAGAACCTCAACAACGACCGCTGACAGCGATTGCGTCGTATGGATGCTCGACGCAGAGAAGTGGCACAATATGCAGAAAGGGCAGCCAGACTTGGCGCAGGAGTTGTTGAAGATCAGCCTCAAGCTTACGACGGAGAGGATGGATGCCATCACCAAGTAAGTGATCTGGGCCAAACATGGTCAATTGATTCAACCAGTGCTAACCATTACAGATATATGTTGTTGACGAGCGGATGAGATGTCAAATTACTCTTTGACGATACCGCGACTGTACATAATGTCTGCATAATTTAAGGGAACTAGGAAGGGGAGGGTCCTTGTCATTGCATAGCGACGGTGTCTGGAATCTTGAGACCACCATGATGGAACAACATTTGCACTCTAGAATTCTGTTCAGAGTCTCAAATGTAAGCTGAGGCGTACAAAAGTCTATGAGTCCGTCTGGCCATGCTGTTCGCCAATAGATAGAAGACAAATCGTTGTACTTTCTCCGTTGCAGGCTCACTATCGGCCTCGAAATTGTATGAGACAATCACAGATTAGACCAAGTCCACTACTACCTCCTGTCACTTGCCGCGCTTCGCCACGCATTTGATGATCTCATCTCTGCAAGGACGAAAGCCGCAGGGAATGACGGAAGGTCGTGCACTATACTACTCCGTAAACGGAGCAGAAAAGAGAGTCAAAGAGAGATAGGATTGTAGTAGCAGAGGGTGGCCTGCGGCTTTCACTGCCCGGCGGACAGTAGCACATGCACGCTATCGATGTGGCCGAGTGGCTCCTTTCAACGGTCATGCGACCAGTCGCCAAGTGGGGCTGCGATGATAACGACGACCTCTGTGTCTGTATCATCGCGAGTAGAGTACTACTTCGAATGTCCCACCTTCTTGCAACAAACCCTTGGAGGAGCAAATTCAAGAGGCCAGTCAATCCCAGTCCAATTTGTTTTCGAGTGCCGGCCCCAGCCAGCCTCCATTTCCAAGTTCCAATAGCAAGGAGATTGGTCATACCCGATACCGTTAGCATTCATTAGCGTGCCTCCTCTCGTGATTCGAAAAATAATTTAACCCCTTCAATTTTCTTGTCAACAACTCCCTCCAGCTTCATCTCGTCTGCATCTACCTTGCTCCCCTTGCATTCTCTATACACAGGCATTGTATCCCAGAGATACTGCCATCTGCTTTGGTTCTCATTGTCGTACCTAGCGGCTATTGTAAACAGACAAGCGCGTCCTCGACCTTGAAGGGCCACCATCTTTTTCGAACCTCTACGATAAGCGAAATCTCAAACACCATGTCTGAAACTCAGCAACCTGTGCAGGGGGCTCCAGCGGCCGTACCTACGACCCATGAGCCCACTGCTGCCACTGCTACTGCCACCGAGGCCACTGCTGATCCAATACGGTCCCAGGGCACTACAGAGCTATCTCCGGAGAGTCGACCAGAGCTAGGTACCACTGGCGTCACAGATGGCACAACTGCCCCTACGCCCACTGCTGCCAACGTCACCAACGTGCCCAAAGAAGAGAAGGTTGGCAAGGGGGAGACCTTGGTTGAGGCTCATCCTATCAACGAAGGCATCTTGAACTACAAGGGCCCTGGTCTTAAGTGAGTTGAACGTTCCCCTACTTTGAAACACTCGAGTCGCTAATTCATCTTTCCACTGCTAGGGGCCTCATATTCTCAAAGAAATACTTTTGGTTCAGCGATGCTCCCTTGGAACCCAAGCACCTGACAGCATACCTTAGCAATGATAAGGCCAAGGAGATCGCCCATCCTAACGCTGCTCACGCCCAACAGACCGGCAAGGGCCTACTCTTCTTCGCCAAGCGTGCTGAAGATAAGGATCATCCTCAGGGCATCTTCAATTTGGTAAGTAGCCAGATATCTATACTGTCTGTCCATCCTCTACTAAGACATGAGAAATAGGCCGATGTCGCAGACGTCGTCAAAGGGAACTTCAATGACTTCGGCTTCACTCTCTATGGTCACAAGCATCACTTTCAGGCTACATCCAAAGCTGAGAAGGACAGCTGGCTAGTCGCCATCGAGACCAAGGCAGCCGATGCTAACACTTCGCGCGAGGGAATTACCGGCAGTTCTGGCTACAAGAGCGCTCTTGAGAAATACGGTGAGTTGCAGGACAGTTGCACAATCTCTACGCAGAGATACAGACCGCTAATACGTTCGCGGAAGGCGGCCCTATAGTCGCTTCCTCCACTGGTACTTCCCGCTCCTTATCAAGACCAGGGAAGAAAGCTAGCAAATCTCGTGAGCGCAAGGTCGCTGGGACCAAAGACACCAATACATCCTCTACCACCGAGACGAGTACCGCTACACCTGCTGGTGTGACCGCTGAGAAAAAGCCTGAGGCTGTTACGGATCACCATACACCCGCTACCACTACGACTGGCGAAAAGACTGGCGAGGCCGCTGCTGGCGGAGCGGCTGTTGCAGCAGTTGCTGGCACGGCTGCTACTCGTTCTGGATCTACCTCAGATGAGGATAAGAAGACGAAGAAAAGCCGTTCTCAATCTCGAAATAAGCGAGGCAGTCTCTTTGGAAATCTTCTGGGCAAGAAGGAGGACCACGATGTAAAGAAGGAAACCAAGAAGGAGGAGAAAGAGGAGAAGAAAGAAGAAAAGGCGGAAGAGAAGGCCATCAAGAACGAGGCTAAGAAGGAAGACAAGGCGGAAAAGAAAGAAGAGAAGGCAGAACTGAAGGCAGAGAAGAAAGAATTGAAAGAGGAGGCCAAAGAGGAGAAGAAGCTCGAGAAAGAAGGCAATCCCTTGGCCACTGGTCACACGTCTGGTTTCAACGCCCATGACATTGGTTAGTACATGAGCTTTCTCCCCGTCGGATCATTGCTAATCTTTATAGCTTCCCGTGTTGTCGGTGAGCCTGTCCTGCCGGCGGAGGGGAAGTCAGCCGGTACCGACGACATTGCACCTGTTGCTGGTACAGGCACTGCCGCTACAGAGCCCCTCGCCGCCGAAGCTGCGCCTACATCAACCGCCCGGGAGACTGCCCCTAAGCCAAACAAGCGAGCTTCCCTCTTCGGTGGCTTCTTCGGTAAGAAAGAAGCTGCCACTCCGGCTGCTGCCGAGACTGCTCCGACCGTTCCCGCAAAGGATGAACCAACAGCAGTTCCAGCGGCTGCACCCCAACTTGACAATCCCGTGAGCCAGTCTACCGCGGAGCCAGCCACGGAGGCGGCAGTCACAGACACTCCGGCTGTAGCTGGGGAGTCAACAACACCAGGTGCAACGACCACCCCTACTGACAAGCGCCGGACCTCTTTCTTCAGCAACCTTGGGACTAAGAAGGAGCGAAAGGCTGGCGCAACGTCTGGCGACGAAGCAGTTGATGGTGAGGCCAAGAGACAATCGTCTGGCGGATTTGGTGGCCTCCTTCGAAAAGCAAGCCGCGCTCAAAAGGGCACCCCAGCTGCCAAAGATGCGGCCGACATTCCTCTTCCCAAGGAGACACCCGCCGCAGCAGCAACGACCGATGGTGCCGCCGAGGAGAAGCCCGCTTTGGCCGGCAGTGAGGTTGGACACACCCCCAAGGCCGAGACGCAGGAGCAGACCCCCGTGTCGGCCGCCATGTGAGTGGAGCGTGATACCCCCTGATTGTTTGGATGCGGAAGATGCGTGCTTGAATATTGATACCACCGGACCACATCCTTTCCGCATTGACGGCATGCTTTTCTCCTTGTCGCATTGGTCACTCGTTCCCCACCAGATTGGCAATACCCCCTTCATCTTTGCGAGCGTCGCTGAATGCTTCTTGCGCGGCGGACTCGACGGCACCCTGGACACCACGTTATGCGCTGCTTGCTCGCTCAATACCCACCTCGTTCGGCACGGATACCCCGCGCCGGCTCCCTTATTGGGGAGGCCGGACGCTCGGCCATTATGGCAAACCAGATAGCATGTAATAGTTAATGAAATCCGTTGTGTTCACGTCCACGTCGACTGACCGCATGTAATTCCGTGAGGGCAGAGCATCTCTATATCCCCAACTTCCCCTGACCACGGCCACGGATCAGCCCGGCTGAGTAGCCCATCATGTCCCCCGCCAGTGACCGGCGCCTTGTGACTGTGAGAGGGAACGAGGGGGATATCAGCACTAGGGCGTAGGCGCATGAAGCGGGCCTGGCAAGCGCGCCTCGATGGAGGCCGGGCTGGCTGCAGCCTGCAGGGCTGCAGAAGCAAGGTGCGGTGAGCGGTTCCCGGTGTTCAGGAGGAGGAGGAGTCGATTTCTCAGCAGCGGCACGCGAGAAGGGGTGTGAGTCACACGCAAGAAAGTCAATCGAGGCACTCTGTTCGCAAACGGGTGTTGGGAAGCGTAAAGGGTCGGTGATTGTGATTTTCCTATTGGGTGGATGGAGGGAAAGAAGTGGGTCCGAGGAGAGTAGTTCGGCTTGGCCGGTCTCGATGTTACTGTACCGTCCTGACGGATTGTACGGGTTTAGGGGACTGGCCGTGGGGTGTGAAGATGCAGATGATGATGCGTCCGCAGATGGAGTGTAGTGACAGCAACAGCAACAGTGATGGTCTCCGAGAGCAACAGCAGCTGTACTCGTCGAAGTCGAAGTCGTCGTGGCCTCTGATGTGGCCTGGGTGCCTGGGACCCTGACCCTATCCGAACTTCTGAAGCCTGCTGCTGCTGCTGACTCCACCAATTGAGCGCATCCCGCGTTCACTGCGAAGCTTCAAACGGCCTCGATTCCCCTGCAATTCCATTGGCTGCGACAATCATAGCGCAGGACTCGACGTGAGTCACAGCCCCCCCGAAGAGGGTTAGTGTCGACGCTAGCCTCGACATCCCGCCAGGGCGCACAGCGAAGTGGGAATTCGCTCTTAAGTGCCTGATGCCCGCCTGACTGCCTGGATGTTCTGCTTTTTCTTCTTCATCCCCAACACAACTGAAGAAAATAATAGAGAAAAAATTACAGGACACCCACGTAGTATGGGTGCCTCGTAATTCCTTCTCTCTTCTACCCTCTCTACCCTTTCCACCACCGACAAGATAACCACCAAAAACACCAAGATTCCCACCACCACTCCTCTCAACGTTCCACCTTCAGAACTTCCCTTCCAGGAACTTCTAACTCCAACGGTCGCCACCAGCTTTCGCTCAGGTCCTTACCCCCCAACCACCATTCCGCCGTTCACCATCCCCGCTTTCGCGACGGATCAACTACAGTCATGTCTTCCTCAATCCCAGTCACCAAGGCATCCTACGCCAACATCGAATACAACCGGCTTCGCTCATCACCACACGGACTTCCTGCTCTTCGACCCTCCTCACCCGCAGGCTCCGCAAGCTCGAAGCAATCTCGAGCCTGCGCAGGCGACGTCTCGTACAGTCCCTAGTTCGCGCGTGCAGCCCACCTACAACGGTCAACAGTATCGACAAAACTTTACTCAGCAATCAACAACTGCATCTTTGGTGTCCTTCATCCAAAATCGTCCTCGCCTGAGCGGAATCAACCACGGTACAGGGTCTTCAGCTACGTCTCCGTCTTATCAATACACCACTCCACCAACCGGTCAGCAAACCCACTTCTACGCGAGCTCGGAGCCTTCGTCTGCCGTCGGCTTGCACCAGCAGTCTCTTCAGATCCGACCTCCAGTTCCTCTTTTTTCCAACAGCACAGGCAGCATTCCACAAGCTAACATGGCTCCCCCGGTCGACTTCGCAGGTAGGACCTTCTCTGAACTCGCAGAAGATCCATGTCCGAATCTAACCAAACCTTCAGACAGCATGTATGACTTCACCGCCGTCGATGGAGACGTTTTCGATGATGATATCGACTTTGCCACCGAACTCGACGCCCTCCGCAAAGAAACGGGAGCATCCGAATATCAAACGGTGTCGCCACAAGATCTCATGGTCGAGGATATTTCTGCCCCACCGTCCGGCGCTTACACCAACCTAACCACACCTGACACCCAGACGCTCTCGTCGCCATACATAACCAACTCCAATGATGTCAGCCCGGACTACAATAACCTACCTCTCGACAACGGCGCCGAAAAATGGGACTCTCTCTTCCCCGAGAATAATCAGGAGCCAATCAACAACGCTCCCGTCCCCCAACCCATCGGCACCCCGACCGTCCACCACGTTGCCCCCAAGATGTCTCGCAACAACTCATCGCCCGGCAAATCAAACACCCGATCGTCCAACCAAGGTCGCCACTCCTTCACATCCGGCATCGGCGCCAAACGAAGAGACAAACCACTACCCGCCATCACCGTCGACGACCCCCACGACACCGTCGCCATGAAGCGAGCCCGAAACACCATGGCGGCGCGGAAATCACGAGAGAAGCGGCAGGCGAATGTCGACGCGTTGGAGCGCAGGGTCGAGGAATTGGAGGGCGAGGTCGAGCATTGGAAGGGCGTTGCGTTGGGCCAGGGTCTCGCTGAATGACTAACACCACTGCCGCTGTTGAGGAAGAGGAAGGAAGTGTGCGCTTGCACTTGCGATGTTCATGGTACACTGGGATTGAGGTACCACCGCTAAGAGACTGACGGCTGAGCTTGATCGGGAGTCAAGCGACGACGCCGTCGGTCGAGGATTTCCCCAGCAGAGGGAGACACCGGATTTTCTTTCTTTCTTTTGTATTTCCTTGGTCCGGCAGCAATCGCTGCACGCTCTATGAGATTCGCGGAGGATTATCACGCCTTCACTCCTTCTTTCCAAGGCCGTTTCTGAAGTCGTCTGACGCTCTCGCGGCGGACTAGCACTCGTGGCTGCGACGGAATGTGGGAGGGTATATTATATTGGCTGTTCAGGGCCATCATCATGGGTTAGTGGGTTTGCGGTTATTGCGGCTTGTTTATGTACCACAGATAGAAAATCCAAAAAAATTTGCACTTTAATTTCTGAGTCTCTATCGATGAGTGAGGCTCTTGTGTGACCGTTCTCCTGGAGTGTCTCATCCCATGTCATTGTCATTGTCCTTGTCGCCGCCCTTCGCCGTCGCCGCCGTCATCAACCGCCCTCACCATCCCATCCCTTAAATCTCATCTCCCTTCCCTCGCTCTCCCCTCGCCATCGTCTCGTTCACAACAGTTCTCCGCGCTCGCATCCCTTGCACCCACTCATCCCATCAGCCACTACGAGGCAGACTTCATCGGTGTTCGATGTAGGGAGGGGGGCCCTTGAGATTTTTTCGCGAGGGCGAGGCTTGCGGTTTTGGGTTGATGGGGAGGGGTTTGCGGGGGAGAGGAGGGGGGTCAGGGGAGGGGAGGGGGGATTGGGAGGGGAGGGGGGGATGGGGGTTTGGGATTGGGATTGGGGGGTTGGTTGTTGGAGATTTATAGATTCACTTTTTAAGTATTTAGTTCTTAAGTATTCACTTCTTAGGGATTCACTCCGTAAGCATTCACTTTGTAAAGATTCACTTGGAGATTCACTTGGAGATTCACTTCGCAAGGATTCACTTCGCAAAGGATTACTTCGTAAGTATTCACTCCTTAACTATTTACTTCTTAAGCCTTCACTTCTTAAAGCTTTACTTTACGAGATAATTTCGTATTACTATTACGGTAGTGAATTACTTACTAAGGCTTATAGAATAATTATATATCTTATAAACAGGGAGTAGTGAATTAATAGCGTTATAGAGTGAATCCTTGTGAGTAGAGTGAAGGATTTCTCGTATAATAAATGTCTTCACTTTATTTCATCATTCACCTTCATTCAATGCACCCTCCCCAACACAATTAAAAACCCGCTCCCCCCTTCTTCTAGGCATCCAATACCCTCTCCAGTACATCGATCCGTTCCCTCAAAGCCATCGAACCATCAACTAAAGAACAAGACACACACCAGCCCTCAAGACCATGCCCCGCAAAGATGCTCACAATTCCCTTCACGCAATCACTCTCTCCGGCTCAAAATCAAGTCCCCGTCTCCCCACACCATTCCCCATTCCCTATTCCCCTTTCAACCCCCCATCACCCCACGCAACCGCTTCCCCCACCCTCCGTCTCGTCGATGATTCTCTTGAGGAGTATGACACTCATGTAAGCTCGCCCCGCTTCGAGGATGATCGGACTGCTTTTTCAACCTCAAGTAGTGGAGGACCCGAGATCCCATGCCGTCATCTCTAATGGATATCCGTTGCTGTTCTTTCATCTCACGAGGCACATGCCGCGTCAAGAAATTACGTAATAAAAAGTGCGAACGCAGTCTTTGAAAAATAGCAAATTGCCCAGCAACGGGGTTTTACGATGATAACCGGCTAGAGACATGGGCGCAAGAAAGGTAAGAAAAGGTTTTATATGTCTAGAGAATTCGTCTCGAGATAACGAGGAGTGTGGGAAGGGAAATTATAAACAAGAAGGAAGATGGTTCGCAAAACGGTAACACATTCCTCAGGCATGCTTGCTCTTCAAAGCTTTGCCGTAGAAGCGGTCAGCTAATATTTGGAGTGAATCCCCTGTACTGCATGATGGTCAAAACGTGCGCACAAAAGACATCTGGTAAGTCGCAAAGCATGCTGTCTTACAGAAGAGCCAACGGAGGCTCGAATATGAGATGGAGACTTGACGGACGGCTGGCCCCTCTTGCTACCTTTATTAGACCTGAAGTTCCCAATTTCGAAGGAAAATGCCCAGGCAGGGCCCAACTTTGTAGTAGTCACTGGAGAATTACTCCACGACGCTTGCGCGGGGTCTTGCGAGAGCGAAGCCCAACGTCCTGTGATTGATGCTGTGATATTCGTGGGCTGGATCGTATGGTGAAAGGGCAATTTGATACATTATATTGCATGCAGGAGTACTCACTGCCGATTTCGAGAAGGGTCTGTATGTTCAGCTTGGAGTGTGGTGACGCCCACTGATACAATTTTGAGTCTAATTCGCGGTGAACAATTAAAGGTGCTGTTGTGTCAGGCGTCTACATAGCACCAAGCTGGTGAAGGGCAGCATTGATTGCAAAGTACCGTATTAAGGTACCCAAGAAAGAAAACCACTTACCCGGAAGAGGCTAGATAAGTGCCCCAAGGGCCAGCCGCCGAGCCAGCCACGCGCGCCACGTTGCCATGGCAATTAAGGCAGCACTGCAGCCAAGCTTGGCTTACTCTGAGGCTACCTATAAAACGTAAAGCTCAGGGAAGGCCAAAATGTCTTTCCTAAGCGACTTTCATCAAGGTCAAGACGTGTTGAACATTTAGAATATGGTCTCATAACCTCGACGGCATTGCCATCAAAGGGGCCTGTATATCCTTATGATATGGCCACGGCAACAGATGCTCGACTAGGCTGGTGGACTGATTGTAGCCGGCGCCTCGCTGACAGTGAGTGAGAATGATGCATTGGAGTCGAGAAAGACTGATAAGGTGCTATCACAGAGCAACAAATCTTGGCCTGACTTGTGGTCTCGGTTCATGACAAGCGTTGTAGCTGTGTGCCTAACATTGATAAGTCCATATATGTTCAAGATCGTGTCGAGCTTCTTCTGCTGGATCTTACGTTCTAGTGTCTCATCTCAGACAGAACATGTTGATGCTGGAGATCGCGCTCCGTTATTGAATGGTCACGCAGGCAGCTACGGAAGTGTGGGAGCCAATGACAGTGGTGAGGATCGATCCAGGATCACTGGAGTCAGCGAACATCGTGCACTTGTGAGAATACGAGGAGGAAGCCAGGAAACATCCCAGTCGCCACATGCTGAATCAAATGGCGTAAATGGCGAAGCCATGCCGGATGCCCAGGTATCCGAGAAGGACCTCGATCTACTTGATATGCTAGAGGATTCTGAGAGCAGTCGTGACTTTGTTTGGAGATGCATGAAATATGTCGCGCGAGGCGGTAAAAAATGGACCGCAGTAATCGCCCTGATAATATTCGTGCTGTTTTGCGTTTTTGTGGCTTGGGCGATTGTGGTAATTGTATCTGCCTACATTACTTCCGACAAGATCGGCCTTTCTTCTTCGCAACATTGCGGTATATGGCAATTTGACGACAACGCAGGGGACGAAGCAGCCTATCGTGATGATCTATATAATCGCCAAAAGGAGGAGAGGGCAAGTCAGTACGCTCGGAACTGCTACAACAATCCGGACCCCACGGACAGCTTATCCTGCAGGATTTTTTACAATCAAAGCATCGGCTTTGAGACAAAGACTCAGCAATCATGTCCTTTCCCGTCATCTGAGCTTTGTTACAAAGGTCTGTACTCTGCAATCTCCTTCGATACTGGCCTCGTCGATGCCAGCACGATAGGCATCAATTCTCGAGTGACTTATAAGTTTCGTCGAAGAACGAAGTGCTCCCCTCTCAACATGTCGGAAGCATACATAAGCAAACATCGCGAAGACGCAGACGATACCATGTTTTATTACAACTACGGCTCGTTAGATGACACAAATTACACTTTTAATACATCTGGTCATCCCTTTGAATGGCTCGGTCCAGTCTATTCAGCGAAGTGGGTGGTCAATCCTGTGCTTGCGACTACAAGCATATAAGACTGATCTTGATCAGTGCTGAGTTTTCATCGCTTTATCCCAATCTCGATCACTGGAAACCGATGCCCGAATTGAAGCAACCAGCCGACAGTTCATTGACAATCATATTCGTGTCATCGATGCACATTTTCCATATCGAGCCGAGCTCTGACCCTATCTTTCCAGCTGAGGCACGTCGCTCCTTCAAGGGTTCTTATGAAGATTACTTTTATAATTCAGATCCACGCGCTAGACCTCTAGCATGTGTGGATACTAGCGAGGTGTGCTCTGCCAATGGTAGGAAATGCTATGGCATGCGTGATATTGTGCCTTCCGACATGTTTTCCGATCCATCATTTTGGCTGATGAAATGGTCTCTGGAAAGCTCAACGATCTACGACTCGATAGGGTGGCGCTTAGGCACTGCACTCCTCGCGCAAGAAAAAGTCAGTCAGTTCGTATCAATTCCGCTGCCTCCCAATCAATGGGAAATCGAAGCAAGCCAGCTTTTCGCCACTTCGCTTGCTCGTATTCAGTACGATGCTTGGAAAATCGCCACAGGTGAAGATCGAGAAAGACCAGGATACGTCGAAGTGACGCCTGATGAAGCTAGAGGGAAGCTCTGCGGGATGTACAAGTTTAAGACGGCCGACTACACAAATGTAAACTTGGCTGCCTTTGTCGGACTGATCATTCAGGCCGCTGCTATATACATCCTAAGCTGGGAAATACCTTGGGAGAGACGCGGGACCGCGACTCCAAAGATCCTCATCATTGGCGCCATAATACTTGGAGTCTTGTCACTTGCCAAAGCGCTTGGCAAGGGCATATCTCATGTTTTCACATCCTTAACTCGGACGGCCGAGCGTGTCCATGATGATCCGAGCGGGTCACCTAGGACTGCCAGTCCAAATTCAGATACGCGTTCGTGAAATCATCCATAGGCCAGGGGCTGACAGTGCCATCCGATTGCTATATATGTACGCCTCTTGAGGTGATTAAAGTGTATAAGAATGTCCAACGAGCATGTAAATACCGAGCGTACCAACTTGCATCAGTGCGCTATCGAGGTCACGCTAAGAGACTTCAGGGGCTGAGCCTCCTGCCCCACTAAGAACTGACGACGCAGAAGCAACATACCTGTATACATCAGAGCAACACGACCGACGCGTACCATCCTCTACGCTACCCTGCAAGACTCTCAAATAGTTGTGCGACCTGATACTGTCAATTTTTCCTGGCGCTGAAACCCCAGAGCGACCACTCAGGAGCTAGGGACCAGGACTGACTAAAAAGTGCCACCACACACAACCACTCCCAAACGGAGTTCGTTGCGAAGACTCTGCACATCATTCAGGGATAGAACGGTATACTCGGGCAAGGATAGACGAGCGGCGGTCTCAGCCCGTCGCTCCGGGAAAGGCTTTCGGCCGCGCTGCGGTGCCGTGGGATGTTTGAGTATTTCGTTGACAGCTACGCTATCGACACCTGAGTACAAAAAAAATAGTGGCCCAATTTCTCGGCCCAGACGCGGCTGCGACAGTGACAATGTCCAGCGTACGACACTCTACCCCTCGGGTTCGTCATCGCAATCACTAACCTATGCCTAGAACCGTGGAGCTTACAAGATAACGACGACACGCTCTCTTACTTCTGTGAGTTATCTCCCCAACACCTTCTCGGTTCTCTCTCCAAAGCGTGCTGACTATGCCCTTTGAAGCAACAGATTGCCGATATCAAGGTATCCGGAGGGAAGACTTCTTATCAGGGAAAGCAGAGCGACGATGATCTTCAACGTCACAATGCGGACCACCATCGCCGCCAAGGGCAGGGTCAAGACAGGTTCAGGCAACAAGATGGTTCGAGTAGAGGGGCCTATTGATACCAGAGGCGATGTGTAAATATGAATGCTATACTCATGATACGTAATGATTTGTATAAAGTTACGAACGGTGCTTCGCGCGTATGTATACTGAAGGCTAGCTTTATGAGGCTTCCAAGTTTGGACATTCCTTGATGATCACAGAAACTCATTGTGTAGCTAGGCTTATCAGGCTGAAGATTTGACGAGCTCACTGATTTTGAGTTTTGCTAATGATTTGAGCATTGAATAGGGAATACGTTGGATCAGCAGCTAATTTGTATCTTACGTGCCACTATTCTGCAAATTGTTTCGATCGGTGTTAGACAAGCCGCCAGTCCAAACTCAGAGCCTGACTATCTCCTAGATAGGAGTTGCTAGCCTTCTTTAAGACGCTGGAGAGGCTCGGTGTTGCTAAAATAAAGTTCAAACTGAGCTAGCCAAATCCAGCGATTCCTACTACCACTAAAGTACTCTGAACTCAATGACGAAGATGTTAGAGACTGGACTTTTTGGTATAGCAATTGCTCTTCTCAATTCGCTCTATCACGATGTTACTAGAAAATTCCTTTTGGCTTCATTGCTGTCAAGCTGTACGGCCTTGAAAGTCTTCCGGATTGAACTTTATATAAGCTCCATCGAGGGAGGCCCGCATTACCTACCCACAACCGCTGCCTCTCTTGACCTTAAGGCTCTATATGCATTAGCTTCTGCATCTTCAAGGGGATGTGTCTTATAAAACAGAAACAGTCGGGTGGCCTGAGTGGGTGACCGATAAGACCCGAGATTACCGCGAAGGGAAAAGATCCTGCAAGGGGCTGCTAGAATCTGGGACATCATTAGTGCGCCTGCTCAGTGACAAATACATCAATCTGCGCTTGACGTAGTGGATATATAGGTGATTTTTGGGTGTTATTAATGCTTCGGACAGTGTAGCTAGACAGAGAACTCATGAGCATGAGCAGACAATCTAACACAAGCACCAACCCTCGAAGCTTTATTTGATAAAACATTCAAGCGATCTATCGTGTGATAGTGAGTATTCTGAGGACCCTGTGGTGGTACTATGGTCTATCACAGTATGGACAATGCTTCCCTACTGGGATTCAAGCATCTCACTGCTGTCCTCCCCATTTCGTTACTGGTTGGTTGAGATGTCTACGTACCCTTGATCGTCTGCCTGACAAAGCGCCAGATCTCAACATTTCTTCTCCCCAACTTCCTATATCGTGCCATCTATAATGTCTTCTTCCATCCTTTGCACGGATTTCCTGGCCCCAAAGCCGCTGCGGCTACACCGCTTCTATTCGCATGGCGTCTGTGCAACGGACGACTGACCGATTGGGTCACCTCATTGCACGAGAAATACGGCGAAGTAGTCCGTATACATCCTAATGAATTATCGTTCGTGGGAGACGCTGCATGGCAAGATATATCCAGATGTCGCCCAGAACTCCCAAGACCGGTCGCAGGACCGATAGCCTTTCCCAATGGAGTTCTTCCTTTGCCAACGATTGTCGGTACAGAAAATCACACTCGGCAAAAACGTATACTCAATCATGGTTTTTCCGATCGGGCACTAAAGGAACAAGAGCACATTCTGCAAAAGCGTAGTGACGCTTCGATAGACTGCCTCGCAGATCAGATTGGGAAGTCAAATAATAGCCCTGATATCGACATCTGCAACTGGTATTATTGTACCACTTTCGATATCATTAGTGAATTCTGTTTTAGCGAGGACTTTCGTAGTCTTGAAGATGCGGAAACCCATCCTTGGCTGGCTGGGGTCTTCGAAGGTATGAAGATGGGCAAAATTATGACAGCTTTCGATCATTTTCCGCCACTAGGGCCTTTAGTAGCGCGGTGCGCACGCTATGCCGCCCGAGACAGGTTACGACGGATCTTCAGTTGGTCACAGGAGAAGATTGATCGCCGTATCGCACAGAAGTCTGAAAGACCAGACTTGCTGAAGTTTGTGCTAGAAAACAATGATAAGCAGGGAATGACAAGGGACGAGATTGATTCCACAATAACTGTCATACTTCTTACAGGTAGTGGCGATACGTTAGTCGCAGCAATGGCAGCCTTGACATATTTCGCACTTCAGAATCCCATGGTAATGGAACGATTGCAGGAAGAGATAAAGAGCGCGGTTGGAAAGAACCCAGAGAATATCACGGTCGCCATGGTATCAAAGCTTGAATACCTAGACGCTGCCTTGCAAGAAGCTATGCGAATGCATGCACCCGCACCAGGCAGTAACCCAAGGGTGGTAAATCGGCCGGGGATACAAGTCTGTGGTATACCAATCCCCCAAGGAACACAAGTGGGTATTCCGCACAAGACGGCATACCGGCACCGATCCAACTTTGTCGAACCGGAGACCTTTCTCCCAGAGCGATGGCTTGAAGACCCTGACGGTCGATTTGCCGCGGACAGAAAAGCTGTCTTCGAGCCTTTCTCGGTTGGACAGCGCAGCTGTATTGGGAAGACCCTCGCATTGGCCGAGATGAAGTTGATCCTGGTCAAGGTTTTATGGCACTTTGATCTCGTACTGTCCGAGAGAAACGAGGGGGATTGGTGTGATCAAAAGTCTTATATGGCACATGAGAAAAAGCCATTATATGTGAAGCTTCAGCTGTCGAAATTAGGCATGGACCGAGGTGTTGGCAAGGAATCTGATGCCTGATGTAGTACTACCATAACTGGTGATGATCGGAGGCACTGCCTTTAGCGAATCAGACCTGATTTAGAGTGACAATAGCGTATTACAGAAAAGAGGTTACTTATTCGTTTCCTTTGTAAGATCACTGGATGAAGGAATGACGCAAGCCAGATCTCTGTTCTTGGGCGAAAACTGTTTGATACAATCGCTAAGATCTGCAAAGTTATGGTACTCGAGTCTAATCCTGGTGCTCCCCCATGCCAATTACATACTGCAAACAATCGAGACGTGCGGAACTTCTTGAGAAAGTCAGAATATGAGAGTATGCTATTTGTTTCGCATCTCAATACCTATTTCCTGGAACTTGTAATTTGGTTCATCCGCGCCAATGAGAGATTGACGCAAGGGTGGTGATAAGTCCGCTCAGGTCCGCTAAGGTCTGCTAAGGGAGAGTTGACCAAATAAATGCCACTACCGCTACGTTCATTTACCATTAAAGCGGCCCATCCGGCTTGAGTAGGCTTAGTAACATCATTCATGAGTATTACTAGCACCCTTTGCGTTTGGAAATTAGATACTCACGACGGTTTTTAATATTGGGCCACCTCTATCGACACAGCGAGGCCTCCTACAAAGAAATTTTCGCCTAGCAGTTGTTTCATTCTATAATCACATAGTTGATTGTATCCTTGTGTCTCTAAAATTGACAGAGTTATGGCGGTGTGCTTCTGAATAGGTGGCCCAATATTAAAAACCGTTGTGAGTAGATTCAAAACGGACGGTCTCTAATGGCTTAGTAAAGTCTTGGCAAATTTTTAGTGAAGCCTATCTTCATCTGCCTGAAAGGGGTGTCACATAAATGTCATCAAGTTATCCGTTTCCCTGCGCACGGGAGGTACACGCTAAGATTTAGTGTATCCGAGGTGATCTTGCTTACCTGATTAGTTCACTCTACACTTAGCAACTTCTGTGTATATGCTGAGTCATGTAATGGACAAATGAAATCTCCAGCATCCTCTCGGATACACTAAAGCTTAGCGTGTACCTCCCGTGCACAAGGAAAGGGATAGCTAAATCCATTTTGACCATTTCTCATGATTGAACGAAAATGCTCCCGCTCCCGTCCCGCGCCAATGTTTTTAAAAAACAACTGTATCCACCGACTGGAACCTCCTCGCTCGCTTGCGTGGGTCGAATCGAAATTGCAGCAAAGTCGCGAAGGCCTCGCCCTTGGCAGAAAACAGCCCGTGGACGATGTCAAGGCACGAGCAGCGAACATCGACTGCGCCTCGGCGCTCGATCACATTGGTTCTCTGAAAAGGAGCACTGGGATCGTTTTGAGTCCGTAATGAGCTGCCTGCGTCTCCGGTCAAGTGAAGGCTCAGATCAAAAGATGGGAGACCTGTGCCTCTGGGGTCTTCCGGGATGGGCCCGGAGGCTGTTCCTATGTCCGACTCGAGATCTGTCATTGCGAAAGTACGTAGAGCTGTGACAGATGTGAGTCAGAGGATACAATATGCTCCAGACGTTAAAGTCAAGGTCGATGACGGACCTAATTCTAAAGGACTGACGCTCAAAGGGGAATCAGCGAGGATAGCGGACGGTAGATTGGTGGTATCATTTAAATCTTGCCTTCTGTACTAGTTTCCCAGCTTCAGTCACTCGCACACAAACGCTTGTGTGCCTCCAAATTCAAGGTGACCCATTCCAGCCTCTCAAGAGAGACAGAGATGGGACATGTGAGGCTCGGATGCCAAGATTTGAACTACAGCCCGCTACGCAATGTGGTAGGTACGTTGTCGCAATTCAGCCTTGCAGGTGCGCCCAATCTCCTTGTACAACAATCCGGTAATCCGAGAGAAGGATGTCTGGTTCAATAAGACTTACAAGCCTCCGAATTTGATAGTGATGCCCAAGAAGAGATGCGCCACTTGCCGATACCTATACCAGATAAGGATACCAAAGCATCAGCAGCCATGGACGAGCGGTCGCCCGTTGAGAAGACCACGAGTCAAGAAGACATAGATAAACAGTGCCGGCAGAGTACAAACTTTGGAACGCAGTGCCCGGTTGGCTCTAATCAAACGCACAAGCCAAGAGACTATGACCCAAGTTCATTTGAGTGAGGATCAAGCTCTGTCCTCGCCATCTCCAAAATTAAGCTTGATTCAGACCCTCGGATATTTCGCTAACCTTTGAGATTGACCAGCTTTGTGCTCATCCATGGACTGTTCAATGATTTTGGAAATGCCTATACAATCGAAGGAGCGACTGTGGCACAAAGTGAAAATTGGCTCGAAAATTTTCTACTCGAGAGCTCTCCAGGGTCGAGACTGATAGGTTTCAACGACAAATCGGAAAGATATACTAGAACAGGCATGAGGGAGAAGGCGCTACGGTTGTTGTCGTCTGTCGTCGACTGTAGGAAGGTATGATGTTCAAGGGTCATTTACAGAGCTCGATTCGGGACTCTATTTATAATTTTGAGCAGAAAGCTGATCGACCTTATTCAGGAGATTTGGAGACCATTGGTATTTGTAGCTCATGGCTTAGGAGGCATTGTTTTGAAGGAGGTAAGAGAAAGAATTGAAACAATTCCTGTTGGAGATCAAGAAGCAGCAGGCTCACTTATGACTGTGTGAATAGGCTCTGAATATTGCCAACCGAGAGTATAGGAAGTACAGCACCGTCAGCGACTGCGTTCAGCTCCTTGTATAATGAATTCCCAAAGGCCATCATGGAGTCACGTTCTGATCAGGTCTAGATCTTTTTCAACTGCCCACATCGATTTACCAGCATTCAAAATCTTGAAGATTCAATTGCTAGCGCCTTATTTGCGGACAGGGGCAAATCCCCGGTCGCTATTACCAGGACCACTAGAGAATTGACGAGGTCGACATTTGAGGTCAACGGAAACTTCTCCGTCTCTAGCTCCCGGTCGGTAGTAAGAACGATCAACATATATTCAGGAGATAATGACGTGTCCCAGCCGGTAAGTGGCAACTTTTAGTGCCAGAAGCCATTGCGATAAGCTTCTAAACTTCGTCATTCTGGGACTGGTCGTAGTGTCACAGACAATCATAATAGACTGACTGGTGCAGGTCGTCCACAAACATTCAGCTACAATGGATGTTCCGCTTGAACAATGTCTTAGCTATCCCAGATACCATGAAGATATGCGCAAGCTGCCTCAAGATGAGAATGTCGTTAAGTGCGTGGATCAGACGCTCAGTCGGTGTCGCCTTGGTACATCTCGTATTAATTACGAAGGAAGACATTTCTGACGGACAACAGCAGCTTTGATTGTTGACGAACCGTCAACTGAGGTTTTTCGAAGTCTCTGTTCATCAGCTACCCCACTGTACCCACTGGAATCCTCCTATGGACCGGAGCATCCTTTCAATTGGATAAGGATCAATGAAACATATAAAATTTGGCTTGAGAGTCACGGATCAAATATACTACATGTTTACGGAGCTACTGGTGCTTCAAATGCTTCGGAATACATCTTTCAATGTCTCAATGAGTACAGGGCTAGCGGAGAATCTTACGAGATCCTGACGTACTTCAGTTTCAGTCGACTTGATGATCGACGCAACTCCGTGATCTCGTTGCTGAATTCGCTGCTAGCCCAAATCTTCAGCTACAATAGAAGGCTTTACGATACCTCAATGCCTCAGTATGATCAGATGTCTTTCCCGCGCATTTGGACCCAGGCCTGTCTCTGGCTCCTCTTTCGTAATGTGCTACTGAACCCAGGCCATGGCGGCGTTCTATGCGTGATCGGTAATTTGGATCACTGTGATGATTCACGAACGTCGTTCATAGAAGCCCTCGGCGATTTCACTAGACTCACTGAATCTCGATGCAAATTTGCTATCACCAGTAATTCTACTACCAGTCTCCAGACTGCACTTGGCGCCTGTCACAGCATTAGTTCAGACGACCATCCGGAAGTTTCTGACCTTGCAGTGACATGTCTAGCTTCTGACATCAACCTCGAGGTTTCAGAACCCACACGGGAACTCTCGAAACTTCCAACTTTTAAGGAGAACCCCACAAATAAGTTCCTTCGACACCACAACGACTCGGCACAGCCCCATCTGATCGTAAATCGACCCAAACTCAACCATGGCTCGCCTTCGGCACTTGAAACCCGCATGCAGCTTGATGATCAACTGCAAATCAGTGTGGATGGTCTAGTTGCCCAAGTCCTGGCAAATGTGCCCTCGAACAGGCACACATGGGCTCGAAAGGTTCTTCTTTGGACGTTGTTCACCCATCGTCCTCTGACGATTTGGGAATTAGGTATTACGCTCGCACTTGAGGTTGATACTCTATCAACCGGAACGATGGACTTTGATTTCATCGTCGTCTTTGACGATGTGATCGCAGACCTCAACGAATTTCTTTTTGGTATTTTTGTCATTACACATAACGAGATTCACTTCCGTCATGTCGATATACGGCAGCAGTTGCTGGCCGTCTTGGGGGCCCAAGAACACCTCTGGTATAATGTAAAAGCGACAGCCCACCAAGAGATTACAGATGTTTGCCTCTTATATCTCTCTTTGCAACAGAAACGATCATCAGCCTCGGCGTGCTTTAGCAGTTCAATTCACCAATTCGAAGCATCGGTAACCACCGTCGCCTCGTCTAGCCTCCATTTATATGCAATCAACTACTGGCCCAGCCATTTTGTTCTTATTCCAGAGAATTTGGGTCCCACAACTCGCACACTCGAATTTGTCCAGACGGCAAGGTCGATGCGATGGTGGGCTGAAATTCAATGGTGGTCCTCCAATCCCTTCAGTAGAACGGACCGAACCCCGGTGTCCTTGTTACCAATATATGCTGCCCTTGGGCTACAGGACCTAGTGCAAAGAGAACTCGACCTCGAAATGCAGACAGTAGAAGCTAGAAAGGATCGTGCATTAGCGTTAACGGAAGCTGCACGGAATGGGCAGGTCGAATTGGTATGTAAGATACTTTCGTTCGGCGGATACAGTCAAGCAGATCTGCACGACGCGCTCGCCGCAGGAATCTCTGCCGGCGATGTCGGGGTATTGAATCAGCTTGTCGTATTCGCCATAGAGAACATTGAAGGATTCAAGTGGCCTTCGACACTTATTTACCAGGCCGCCGAACTTGGAGTTGAGAGCGTGGTCAAAAAAATCCTTTCCTCTGGAACCTCTTTTAATCCTGCGATAACCATCCAGGATATAACGCCTCTACAATTTGCTGCTGAGTCTGGACACGAAGCCATAGTGAAGATCTTGATCGAGCGTTATGCGAGTCTTGCAGGCATGACGCAAGACTACCGTGCTGCGCTTCAGGTTGCTTGTGGGCACGGCGATCCAGTCATAGTGGCAATCCTTTTGGATATACTGATGAACACTGATGACATCGAAAACTCTGTGGGTGACGCAATGTGCTTTGCTTGTACAAGAGGCAATCACAAGGCTGTTGAGATCCTTACTAAGAAATGCGATCTAAATCGTAGCGGACAAGGCGGCTGGCCGCCACTGGC
>JAABUP010003014.1_pt1 | contig 30651 bp, 33 predicted proteins | sample 5559201 | NCBI WGS metagenome assembly JAABUP01 (sample SAMN10711887, study PRJNA513373) | rock metagenome | isolation source: Antarctica rocks | place: Antarctica | reverse complement strand
ACTGTAATTTCGCAAAGTGCTGCGAACAGACGCTTTCAAAGTGGTTTGTCGCACTGTGAGAACCTAAATGTAACATTGATTGAGTACTTTAGATACATGTGTTTAGGTCGTTGCGCTACATGGCTTGATAGATTGGATCTCAGATACACTTTCCCAAGGATACACTAATTTGCAGAGCTTGGTAAAGTGCCTGGATCATAGAAATATTGTGTCAGATACAGTATGCAGTCAAGCAAAGGCGGGCGGGCTGGTTGCCCAAACCCCGACCGGCCGAAGGCTACGCCCCCCCAAAACGGCTTAATGTCATTTTTTGCCAAGCCCCCTTCAAAATTTGGTGCCCCAGTGGGAAGCCCCCTTGATTGACAGAGTCGGCTGCTGACTTTGCGGGCACACCGTTTAAGCGCTTTTCACCGCTATTAATGTTAAACTTGCAAATCATGTGCAAAGCTACTTGTGCATGACAAGCATGCCAAAAGGCAAGAATAACGTGCTCACAAAGTCCTTTACTTTCACAAAGTACTTAATTTGAGAGTGAGGATGACGACGCACTAGAGATTGAGCCAGTAACATTGCAGCTTCAACAACATCGGTTCAGCACGCTCAGTCAATCCATTGCGAGTCTTGAACCAACCCCCATCAACGTACGCATAGCATGCGGGAAACCCCCGCAAAATACGAATTCAAAATTTTTGTGGGGGGCGTAGCCCCCACAGAAAATTCCGTCCGATGGGGGCGACCCCGCGAAATTCAGAGGCCCTGTCGTGCCCTAGCAGTCTCAGCAGTCTGAGCAGCTGTCTCAGCAATATTCCCAGCAGCAGTATCAGCACAGTGGCAGCAGCCTGGTCACTGCTCATGAGCAGAGTGAGCAGCAATTTTTGCGGCAGCCCCAGCAGCAGACCCTATTTACCTGCTAGAAGGGGTTAAGCAATACTGGACTGTGGGACTAGTCTGTGACCACTCTCATGAGATCAGCAGTCTCTGCAGCCGTCCCACAAAAGTCCTTCAGCAGCAGCCCCACCGGAAGTCCAATCAGCAATTTCATAAGTAGTCTGCAGAATGTCACATGTTTTGCTGTATGAAGCCCTTGATGATTATGTAGTGGACTACTGGTAGACCAAGCAGTGACTCACGCCAGTGATGTGTATGTATTTCGTCCACAAACATCACGCATAAGTTAAAAATTGTCATACCAAGTACCGGTATGATGTGCATTAATCTCAGGCAGGTGTTGTCATGATATAGCGCCACACAATGTCAGAGTCACATGCCAGTGTCTTGATGAACTGATCTAGTTGGATTGGTTTATAAACCAAACTTCAGCAGCCATCATATCCTGTCAGGTGTAACAAGGGTAAAAGCTGATTGTCAGGCTGCACTAGCCTGATACAGCAAACTATCTGTGCATGCATAGCTGTGGCAATCTTGCCAAATAAACAGCTTGTGAAGTCCAAACAATGCTGTCACGTCGTCAAAGTGCGAAAGCAGCATCATAAAAAGTAATCAGGCGCAGCTTTCTTTGCTGGTACACCTCTTACATCTTGAGGAGCTGCTTCAAAGACCTGCAAAAACATGATGTGACAGTCATTAACATATACATCACACAGCAGGGCATGCATGCATGTTGACCGTTGTACCATGACAGACTCACATACTTGTAATGCACACTTGCAAGCTCAAAATGCTGACTTCCAAGAACACACTTGCTTGGTCGTGCAAGATACGACAGCAGCATGAGCCAGATGGACATTGCTGAAGCGGCAAAAGCCCACCTTGAAATTGCGTGACAGATGCTCATCCAGCTCTAAGATGGCTGCCACATTTCCACACCTACAGCAAATGCCATAGCATCAGCTACACGAGGTTCTCAATGTGTTGCAGTGAACATGCATAGAGAGAGCTCAGTGACAGGTGACATCAACAAGCCACGTGGTTGCAAGATGGCATGTGGAATTTGTTGTTGTTCTGTATTGCTAACAGGTGACAGCAGCCTGATGTGCCATCAGCATGCCTGTCAGTCAAATATGGCAAGCAACAGGGAAGGGGGGAGGGGGTGGGGGGGGGGGGGGGTGGGGTGAAGGGGGGAGGGGGTGGTCCTTACCTGTAGCAATAGTTAGGTGCAGACCAGACAGTGACAAGCTGCTCATTGAACATGAGCTTGTAGCCCTCCATCACCAGCTGATGCGCTCTTGCAATAAGGTCTACTTTATTGGTCTGACTGAAGGCATGGCAAATGTCACTACCAAAGAGGTACCCAGCGCCTCTAGGGCTCAGACCCCACCCCTCTATGTCTTCTGGGTCGCTCCATAAAAGATCACACATGGCACCATCATGCGGAACTTCCTGTTTTCTGTCTATTGTGCGTATCTGCATGGCATGTAACATCTTGTGCGCCAGTCTGGATTGACATGTTTGCTGTGATGCAGACATGTTACCCAATAGGAAACTCAAGTGCTGGATGTGACAAGAAAGTCATGCATTATTCTGAGACTGGTTCCACTAAAGCTACTACTGTCATGACCTCCAGTGAGTGACATGTGTATTCAGCCAGATTCAGCTATGACAGCCGCCTCAGAAGGCTTTACAAGTGCTGCTCTTGCATGCCATGGGTGCATGCCACAACAAAATCATGCAGGAAGACTTGCCTACCTGATCAAGTGTGCTGATTGTTGGAGACAACCCTCCATGGACACAGAAAACTCTATTATCTATGAGAGCGGACAGACTGCATTGCACACAGCAGGACAACGTCACCCAGTCATACAGCTTGGTCTCATAGTACAGGTAGACAATGATTGTGACAAGATACCCAGAGCAGCCAGCCGCAATGCCAGTGTTCAGATGGCTGCACAGACTATACTTAGCAAGGTTAAGCAGCTGGTCTTTGCTTGGCCACAACCATGCAGGTGCATGCAAGCAGTGACACTATAGCAAAGTGCTGCCAGAGACCATATAGGATTGGTGTCAATGACCATGACATTTTGCCTGCTGTGCAAAAGACAAACTGGCTTGACAGGCTCAGGGTGCAGCGATTGACAGCTGCAGGCAATGTAACAGACGCACACAGGCTTGTACACTCCAGCATAGCTTGACTAACCTGAGGTAGTCAAAGATGTCTGTGCAATAACGCCAAACATTGACTGAGCCATACTTGCGCAGGCACTCATCATAGAAGCCGTATACCTGCAATGCCAGGCACTGTCAGACCCTGACCACTATCGTATGATGCTTTTATTGCAATTTGGTGTCTCATGTTAGTGCATGTTGGCTCACAGGACTAGGGTTTAGGCACACCTAGTAGTTACCTGGCACGAACGATTAGCTGGAACGCTTGTATATTGTTGTTGTTACTATACGATGCTTTTATCTATAAAGGGTTTGTTACTACACATCTATTCTGACAACAATCAGCTTTATTTTGCTGATGAGGTATGCTGTCTGACTTCAGTCAAAGCGGTTGGTGCTTGTGCTGGGAACTATCTTGTCAAAAGCTGGTGCAAGGCAACTGTAGTGACAGATGTCACATTTGAAAAGCAAAGCTCGTTGAGGCACAGAAAAAGAGACTTGCCTGTGTGATCTGTCGGCTTTCATGGTTACCGCGTATCAGTGTGATCCTGTCTGGGTAGCGTACCTGCAGCATTGATCAAGGCGACAACTTAGTTGCCTGACTGTGGGGCAGGACTGTGTTGTACTATGTGAACAAGCTGTGGATGTTGTGGTAACCCCAGTCTGACAGATTCAGCATTTCTCTGCAGTACAATCCTGCAACAAGACCTGCCATACCTTGAGCGCTAGCAGTAAGAGGAATGTCTCAACACTGAAGAAGCCTCTGTCTACAAAGTCTCCCATGAACAGGTAGTTGGTCTGAGGACAGTCACCACCAACCTTGAACAGCTCAGTGAGATCATAAAACTGTCCGTGAATGTCTCCACCTGTAATCAACAGCATGCGCTTGAGCAGCAAGCCTCACATCAGCAAGCAAGGCAACACAGATAGTAAGATGTTGCTGAATATTTGCAAGCTACACATTAAAAACGATGCAGCACATGCAACCGGCAAAGTATAGAGGTGGCTGACTCACAGATAGTCACAGGAGCATCTACGCGCTGAACGTTGCCCTCCTCAACAAGGATTTCAAGTGCTTTCTCGCAGAGAAGCTTGACCTCAGACTCTTTCAGAGTCTCGCAGTTTTTGAGTTGCTCAATCCACCTGTCAATCTCCGATCCCATGCCAAAAAGCCACTGGACGATGCGCCTTAAGTGATACAAATACACAAGCTTTCAGGCACTGCCATGTAGCAGAGCCTGAGTTTGAGCTTATTCGCTTCTGGCCGCGCACAAAACCGCGAGCTCGGAGCTCCTGTCCAGTGCAGCAAACGCGGTCGCGATTGAGGACAGCACAGAGTGGCTCTGTCTTACGGAGCTGTCTTCAAAAGCTAGGCAATTGCACAGCAGGTCAAGGAAGCTGGCACTCGGCGCTCACAGACTCACTTTCAAGGCGGCAATGTGAGGCGAGCGGAAGGACATGATTGATGATTTTACTATTGAAGGCAGTGAATCTGAATGTCGCTTTTGGCTACTCCAGCCAAGCTCGACATCAGCTTGCCCTCTTTGACCTACGGCGGCTGCAAATCCATATCGCAGGCGTGAGGCAGGTACGTTCTGCTTCCAGTGCAAACATATCATAGCGTGTCGCAGGTGTAGCACATGCGTGTGTGTCTCAGCCCTTTGTACGACAAAGGCGGCGTGTTGATCGTCACGTTAGCATGACCTCCAACGACAGCGATGTACCTGGGCTGCATTGTTGCAACACACATGCTTATCAGGGCAACCAACATATTTGTCAGCACTTTGTAATGTATGCATCAACACTGCAGGTTGTTGAAGTCCTTGCCAGAGCTGAGCAAGGATGTTCACAGCTCGGAAGAAGATAGCGAAGGAAAAGGGTCAAGAGCCTGACAGCTTCGAGGAGCAGGTTGCACAGGTGCTGCTCACAGCTACAGACCCAATACGACCAGCAGCAAGCAGAACACTCTTACTTTTGGGGCAGCTTGTAGTACTCCTGTTCTCATACAGAGGCTGACACACTGCAAAGCCTTCATGTCCTTCACACAATCTCTTGGCGCAGCATATTCAGGTTCTGCCAACAGACCAACGGACAATGTCAGCATGCAACAGCAAAGCTTGCGCATGTTCCAGGCTAGATACGCTCCATCTACAGTCCTCATGATAAGCATTAGTACTGTCTGCCTGCAGGCGCTTTTCGACTTGGAGGCAACAAACCAAGACTTCAAGACAGACTTGAGGGATCTGTACATCACTAGCGCACAGCAAATTGATGTCACCCCTTCAAAGAACGCCATCATCATCCATGTGCCATACCGGCTGCTGAAGGGCTTCCAAAAGATCCAGCAGAGGCTAGTGAGGGAGCTAGAGAAGAAGTTCAGCGGCAAGGATGTTGTGCTTGTGGCAAACAGGCGCATCATGCCCAAGACAAAGTCTGGCTCATCCAAGGCCAGGCCCAGAAGCAGGACATTGACTTCGGTGAGTTGAACCGAGGGGATGCTCTAATTGCAACCCTCATTGCAATTTGCTGATTCAAGGCCTTCAACACCTGTTGCCAGGTTACAGTCAGAGAGCTGTCACACAGGTCACAGTGCACCATCCTGTCCAATGTCTACTGATCCACATGCTCTGCCAGTACAACATGTCCTGCTCAAATGTGCTTGCCAAGATGCATCTGCAGCGCTGCTGTGATTGCAGTCAGTATAGGAGACAGCTTGTTGATCAGACTGGCCAATATTATTTTATAGCAGTTTGCTTGGTACTTCTGGTAGCTCAGCAGTACAAGCCTAAACATGCCTTTTTAGTCGTTAGTCTGTATGCCTCGAGCAAAGACAGCTTGTTCAGCTTTAAGCAGCTGCATTGCTCCTCATCTAAGCTGTCAGGTTTTGGAGATGGTCTGACTCAAAACTGTCTGTGTGCAGCCCATAGGTTGCTGTGCAAAAGTGTGCACTATAACTTGACTGCAACAAATTGTTATTGTCATGTCACAGGTCCACGATGCCATCCTGGATGACCTTGTGTACCCAACAGAGATTGTCGGCAAGCGGGTACGATACAAGATGGACGGATCCAGAACGCTCAAGGTTTGCTTCTCTCCACTACTTGTTGAGATCTATCACGAACGCTGTGTTTGTGAGTGGTTCCAACAGTTGCTTGATGAGGCTTGAGCAATTGTCAGCAGCAAGGACTGGCGTAATTTTGTGTGTTGCCAGCAGCATGCATTTGAGTTGTGCTGCAGTGCCCTGGGCTCTGGAATGGATGCCTGCCAGGATCGCAGCCTTCACAACATTGCTATGGCATATGTAGTGATGGATCTGTTTTGCTACATCTGGTAGTCACTGTCAAGGCTCAGAAGTATCTGGCTTACAATGACACAAGCATGCATAATTTGAAGGGCAGCGCAGCAACTTGAAGGGCAGCACATGAACTTTTGAAGGGCAGGTCTGTAGCCTGTGTGTGCATGGTGCAGGTGTACCTAGACCCCAAGGACAGGAACAGCACAGAGTGGAAGGTTGAGACCTTCAAGGGTGTGTACAAGAAGTTGACTGGCAAGGACGTTGTGTTTGAGTTCCCTATTCAGGAAGTGTAGGGCACTTTTTGTAACATAACGCAGCATCTGCTGGTACGGGATGTACACCACTTCTGTCAGCTGTAAATCGTTGCGCTCCTCATGGCAGATTACCAACAAGTCTGTCTTATGTATATTTCAGCCGCACTTGGTGTGGCAAGCTGAGTAGACATGCAGTGGGGCTGGATGTGTGCTACAAGCTGCGCATATGCCAATAGGCTGTACATTGCATACATTGCCGGTAACCAGCGACATGTCCATCCAGCAATTTGCTGATACATTATAACTAGCTAATCTACAAATTAAGCATATGTCTGGTGGTACAAACGCTCATCTGTGCAGGTGGCATGGCTTTTCAGCATACTTGGACACACAACCACAGCACTCATGCCTTACTGAATAAAATTAGTCCTAGGATACTGTCCCTTCCCTGCTGCGTCTCAGACATGTTGTCCATGTTCAGCAGCTGCTCAACGTTCCGTCTGGCATCCTGCACATTATGCGCTCTTCTTCAGTAATAGAATAATTATACTTTAACTATGTGACAACGCAGAACGAAACTGCAAGCCTCACACAGCGCCAGGTTGTACAGAGGTTTTGCAAAGATCTCAGAGCGAGCATGCCTGGTGAGCGTGGCAATTGACCCACAAGTCAATGTAGATGGTAGCCTTCCAATACCATTGCTCATACAACAAAAGCTGCTGCTACCAGGCAACAGGCATTGCATGTAAACAAAGAAGGGAAAGACAGCTTGAAACCACCAAAGACAGACTGTATAGCGTAGTTTGTATATAAATGGAACGAGATGAACACTGAAAATATCAATCAAGTTGGTCTCACCCGTGTGAGGTAGTGATGAACAATTTTCCGAGTGACAGTATTAGGAGCGATGAGCCACAGCTGAGCTCCAGCGCTGCTAGCATCAGAGGGCAAATTCGACAGTGTGGACCCATCATGTGATGAAGTAGAAGGCAGTGGAAGAGCAGTCATGAGCGGCTGCTTGGACTCTCTGTGCAAGCAAAAACTCCCTCTTAGCGACCAACAACATGGGTGCAACGCGCACATAGCCCAGCCAATTGTCCAGCAAACTATCCAGGCTCAAGCAGAACAAGCCTGTGCGCTCACAATGAGACTGCATTGCAGTGATTCTCAAACAAGGATGTACCTCAGCATGCTACTCAAGCGAGCCAGCTCAAGCTGAGACGCGAGTGAGGCCTCAAACTCGGAAGGGTCTTGGTGTGCAGTGAACACTATGAAGCTGCCAGCCCAGTAGTCCCTCAGGCTTGGTTCCCACTTGTCTGAACTGGGATTGAACCTGGCGCCCAGCTTGGTCATTTTCAGCTGCTGTGGCAGCACTGCTTCGGCAAACTGTGCTCTGATGCCCGCAACGAATCTAGCCGTCATTGAACAGCTGCAATGTCTGGGATGCATGCATAGGCTTCATAGTTGTCAAGATGACCATGGCCATACCCTGTTAGCAGGCTACAATTGGTCTTCGGTGTCACTTGTACACTTCTGAGCAATGAAACTCACGCACATAACAAAAGAACAAATGAACGAGTGAATGAGTGAGTGAACGCCTTGATGAATACACAAGTGAATGAAAGGAAGAAATGAGAGCTAAGACTGAAAGCAGAAGCTACAGAGCAAAAGCTGAAGCTGGCTGAAAAACTTGATAAAAGTTGAGAGCCAAACAGGCAAGACTGAAGTGCAAGGATGCAAGAGCAGGAACTGGTTCTGTGGTTCTGTCATGACACAAAACAAGGCACGAGGGATTACCTGACTCAGATGCTAACCGTCCCATTCGCTTTGCCGACCACATTCTGGCTTTCAGACTCAACACGCCTTTCACCCCGCTATCCTCTCCATGACTCTTGCCCCACCTATACCTCAGCTGCACTACCTGTGTCTGACACTCATCTGAGACCTCAGGGTTGCGAACATGCCACTTAGCAGCACCCTGTTCTGAGGCGGCTTGCTGAGAGTTGCCACTGCCAAACTGGGGTGAGAATGGCCCTGACGTAGCAGCAAAGTTGTGCTGTTGATGGGCTGAGTATGCAACAGCCCTTGTGCGGTCGCTGCCATGTGAGGGTACCACCGCTGCAGCAGCAGTAGGGGTGGGCAGGTCTGGCTGGGGCGAAGGCAGGGGTATGCCTGTGGGTGCTGACAGGGCTCTTGATGAGCCCTGCTTGGGAGTGCTGACATCCCAGCGAGTTGACTTGGAAGAATTGCTAGGCCTTGAGTAGGAACTGTTCATGTGAGAATGATGTAGCAGGCCAGTATTGCCCACATGGCCAGAGGGTGGGGGATTGCCCCAAGGTTTGCCCCAGGGATCCCTACCTGGACCCCTTTGGGACTGTTGAGAGGAAGGTGAGGACCTGGCAGCAGGCTGACCTGGTTTAGTCACACCTAGAAGCTGCCCAGGAAGCTGTGGTAGTAAGCGGGAAGGCAAGCCTCCTGACGGGAGTGATGGAGAGGTTTTGCGAGGCATGCTTGTCTGCTGCAACGTGTCGTTTCTAGACTCCTCTCTCTGTCGCTTCCTTGCTAGACGTGGGTCACTCGGCCCGGGCTGTCCTGCTGATGAAGCATGCAGAGGTGCTGGCGCTCTGTGCTTGGCAGTTGCTCCAGTGTCTCGCTTAGCTGCCAGCCCCAATGTTGGTGGCAGCTGTGAGGAAGGCGGGGCTGGCTGCTGTGCTTGTGCAGCTGATGGGTGAGATGCTGATGGGGAGTCAGCAGAAGCTGCCTGCTCAGCTGCTGTAGGCGCTGCTGTAGGTGCTGCTGAAGCAGCTCCCTCAGCTGCTGCTGGTGGCAGAGGGGGTGCTTGGGCTGCTGCTGCTGCAGCTGCAGGAGCAGCTGCCTAAGGAACAGCAGATGCAGCAGCTTGCTCAGCAGCTGCCGATGCTGCTGTTGGTAATGGTGGCAGGGGCACTTCTTGCCCTTCGTCTTCTGGCAGTGGGGGCGCATCTGCCAGTCGTTCCCCTTCAGCCTCCACGCTGCCCATCGCTGAGCCCTCTGCCTGGGCCACTGTCTTGCCCTTGACGCTGCCCAAGACAGCTTGTGGCAGCTGAGTTGCAGCCTCAGCCTGAGGTGAGTAGACTGTTGCTCTGACAGATGCACTGTCAGGCAGATCTGACTGAGAGGCAGCTGCTGTGTCTGTCAGGCTGATCCTGAACTTGGCTGGGAGCTTGAAAGGATGCGTGGCAGAGGGTGCTACCTGTTCAGCTGCAGCTGTAGGAGAGAGGACCTCAGGTGAGGTTGACAGGCTCGAGACCACTGCAGGCTGAGCAGCAGGAGCAGCTGTTGTGACCTTTGCTTTGTCACTACCCCGTGCTGTGCCAGGTTCAGTTGCGCCTGCCTGGCTGATGCGACCAGATTGGGTCTGGTTTTGAGAAGCGTCTGTGCCTCGCTTGGCAGAGTCAGATTTGGCCGCTGCGTTGAGATTAGCTGCCTGTGGTGAGGAGGTTGGGGCTGACTTGCCTGCCTCTGGTGAGGAGGTTAGAGCTGACTTGCCTGCCCCTGGTGAGGAGATTAGAGCTGACTTGCCTGCGTCTGGTGAGGAGGTTAGAGCTGACTTGCCTGCATCTGGTGAGGAGGATTTGCCAATGTTGGCCAAAACAGACCCTGCAGCACCAGCAGGGCTGCCTGCTCGTGAGTCAGCAGCAACAGCAGCTGCACTGGAAGCTAAGGCAGAAGTCGCTGCTGAAGCTCTGCGCAGTTGGGCCTGAGGAATAACCTTGAAGGAGAGCCTTTCCCCAGCAGCAAGAGAGCTGCGCTGCTTTGGCAGGGTGGTGCCCTTTGATGCAGAGGCTGCCCTCTGTGTTGGGGAGGCGCTGCCTTTCAACAAGGGCGATGCCTGCTGCTGATTGGCAGGCGTGGTGCCCTTCGGCGAAGGGGAGGCCTTCTGCTTGAGGGAGGTGGTGCCTTTCAACAAGGGGGAAGCCTGCTGCTGGTTGGCAGGTGTGGTACCCTTTGGCGAAGGGGAGGCCTTCTGCTCGAGGGAGGTGCCGCCTTTCGACTGTTCGTTGGCAGGCGTGGTGCCCTTTGGCGAAGGGGAGGTTGCACTTTTTGGCAAAGGCACTGGCTCGGTGGCAGCATCATTCTGGAAGAAGTCAATGAACTTTCGCTTCCAGGTTGTTGCACGAGGGGCCTCAGGACTGGCAACACTTGTCTTCCCTGATGACCCTGCAATGTAGAATGACATTGATCATGTCGTTGGGCAGGCTTGCATTTAGTTGCAATAGCCTGAAAGCCGAATAATTGCAAGCTCAGCTGAACAGGATGATGTTGGACATTGTAAACCTCAAGGTTATGGCAGCAGTCATGGCTTGGCCTTCTACACACACAAGTTTGGTCCCTGACAAATTAATGTGTGCTTATCTGTCAGAGAGTCAAATCAGTACAAACGCTGAGATACCAGAAAACCAGGGCGCAATCGCTACTAGGTGATGAGCCTCAAAATGGGTGCACCAAAAGAAGGAAGGAAAGCAAGCAACATGCTGGCAATTAACATCACTTGCATGATGCTTTTGACAACAAGACATCACAACAAATAGTAGTCTTGTGCAGCAGCATGTTGCTCTACAACACAAGCAAACCATTTTGCTACACAACCAATGCATTCTGTCACACTACTTGACAAGATGCAAGGGTCAGCAACTTACAACAGCAAGCCTGTGCACAGCTGTTGGCAAAGCAGTCAGTGCAATTTGCATGATTCACAATAAATGCAGATGATATTACCTGCGATGCCAACAGCAGCAGCAATCTGCTGTTCATTGATCTCTGGAGCATGCAGCTCCTCAGCTTCTGCCACAGGCTGGGGTAGTGGCACAACCTGTCTAACCAGCTCACTGCTGGGCTCACTGCTGGGCTCAGGCTCAACACCAGGAGGAGGTTGTTCTGAAGCTTCTGTTTGGGGCGGGATGGAAAATTGAGCCGGTGCAGCATAGAGCGCTTGGTACTGTGCCTGGACAGGCAATTCATGTTTTGAGGACTGGGGTTATGTATAGCCCCAACCCTGCAACTGTGAGTCGAGTGCGTGTACAGTTGCATCACAACAGCATCAACAGATCAAAATCCTGCTTGAGAAAGCTTGCCAATGCACTATAGGCAGCTTCTTTAAGGCACTCGACGCAGTTTCTTCATGGCACTATAGGCAGCTTCTTCAAAGAACTTTTGAGAGCAACAGGTGACAAAAGCTGGAAGCTTGGTATTGAATGGATCCATAGAATTGTCAAGGGCATGAAGGGATAGTTAGGAAGCTTTTGCCAAGAGGTTGGACAATAACCAGCTAGGGGCTTTTGGTGATTGTTATGTGACTGACTGAAACCGTGGAGCGGACAGCACTGCAGACCAGTAACGGCTTATGTATGCGTGTAACACCTCAGAGTAAGGGCTGTTACCTGATGGGGGTACAGGTATTGCTGGCTGACTGGATCCCACCAGGGCTGCCCGGGCTGCCACTGGGCCGGATACTGATATCCACTATAACCTGAAACATTTATCAACAATCAATCAAGCACTCCATCCATCCATCCATTAATAAGTAAGTGAATAAATAAATAAATAAATAAATAAATAAATAAATAAATAAATAAATCAATCGATACATCCAATCAATCAACCAACCAATCAATCCATCCGTCATTCATAAATGAATGTGGCTTTTCTGTCTTTGGGACTCATCAGGGGGGGAGTCAACCGATAATGGCTGCGAATCGTGAAAGGTTTTGATGAGATGCTCATGGCACATGAGTGAAGGCACCTAAGCAGTGCATTAGCTGTGAAAAGCGTGAAAGGTTAGCAATTCTCAATGAGTGTGCGCATCCTACTATGCATTTGTATCTGCAGTAAACATATGCAGCAGGCATGAGATGCTTTCACAGACAGAAACTGTACCCAGCATTGTTCGTTCTGCTGAATGACATCTATGTTGCAAAGATGAGCTGTGCAAGCTTTGGCTGCAAACAGCTTTTGTCTCTTTTGAAGACTTGCAATGCAGCACTGTGATGGTGCCGTCACATAAAACATGCATAAACAGTGCCAAGATTGCCTTGCGTGACCTGAGATTGCCTTGCGTGACCTGAGATTGCATGATGACAGCTCAGCTCCATATACAGATCAATCACCACACTCAAGTCAGCAATACAGGCGCTGACAGGAGACGACATTGCAGGAGGACCAGAAGCTTACCATAGCTTGGGTCATAGCCATACGCAGGATAACTGTACGCAGGATACTGCCCCTGTACAGGCCCTGCCAGAGCAGCTGCAGCAGCGTGAGTCTGTGCATCTGAGGCATAGATGTACTGGGGCCTCTTGGCTTCCTGTACGGTGCTGGCAGGACTTGCTTGAGCAGCAGCTGCATAAGCAGGAGCTGGCGCTGTTGGGACAGACAGCTGAATGATGTAGCCATCCACAACTAGAGTTGCTGCGTTTGTCTGCGCCCTGATGGCACTGGTGCCAAACTCTACATAGCCCCACCAGCCTACATTGCATTCAATTTGACAGTCATCTATGAAGGCCTATCAGGCACGGCATTCCTTGCAGGCAAACTCGTTTTGTAGCAAAACAAAAGACAAGGGAAAAGACTTTGTGGTTAGGCAGTTTGATTCCTCATGCTCACAACGAGTGCTGTACATGATCTTGGATTACTGGCCTTGATCCAGTCTCATCTACCTCAGCGAACGTGCAAGCAAACACTTGGGGATGCCCCGGATGTTTGGTTGCATGAGCTGAGAAAACCCCCACAATACAAAGGTTAACAAACACGCACATGGAAAGCATGCACATGAGAGTGCATTTTGACCTCACCAACTGTCTCAATGGTGACATTTGTGATGACTGTGCCTCCAGCTGTGCCCAGTGCACTGCAGTGCTCAGTGAGCCTGTGAAACAAGCTAGTGCCATTGAGGTAGGTTGCACAGCCCCATTGCTGCAAGTTGGTGATCTGCCACAGCATGATGCGCTCCATTGCTTCACTGTCAGCTGTCGGCACTGTACAGCCTGCAAAGAGCATGAGGGGACTGCAATATATTTCTATATAGATGAAATGCCAAAATTCAGCACATATCTGGCAGGCATCAAGGCAGTTGCCTTTGGTGCAAAGTGGTGATCTGCATACAGCCCATGAACAAAGGCTGTGACATGAAAGGGTGTAGTGTCGTGCTAATGTTGCATGACATTACATTGTGCTTGCCTATGCTGTTACTCATGCGGTGCTGGCATACAGGTATGAACATCACATGTTGTAGGTACATGTTCTGGGCTGCATGGAACATACAACCCAGGCCACCACACTCACCAGTATCAGCCTCAACAAGCTCAGCAGGTGCAGCTCCTGCAGCCTCTCCCACTGCTTCAGAAGCACTGGTATCTCGTGGTGCGCTGACTGCAAAACTGCCTGGCACAGGTTCTGCTTGGCCTCCCAGTGGCTGCACAGCTCCACTGGGCTGTCCACTAGACTGTCCACTAGGCTGTCCAATAGACTGTCCACTAGGCTGTCCACTGGGTTGTCCACCAGGCTGTCCACTAGACTGTCCACTAGGCTGTCCACTGGTTTGTCCAGCAGGCTGTCCACCAGACTGTCCACTGGGTTGTATCTCAGACACATTTGCACCAATGGTCGGTGCTGGTACAGCAGCATCACGGGGATTGGTGAGTGGCAGGGGTTTGCTGGGGACTGGCTCAGGCGTCCCAGCCGGTCTGGGCAGCCTTGTTGGGGACAGGACAAGCGGAGGGAGCGGAGAAGTTTCTGACAGTCCCAACAAAGGTGCCTTTGGTGATTGCGGCCCTGCTGCTTCGTCTTCTTCACCTGATGCTGGTGCCCTTGTGGAGGGTGTGGCCACGTCAGCTTGGCTTGGCTTGGCAGGTGCTTGATCAGGCACAGGCGTGCTGCTGGGGGCGGCTGGTGGGGCTGCTTGGGGGGTGTTCAGGGGGTGGGCATCAGCATCACGCTCAGAGCGCTCATTAGCCTGCTCAGAGAAATCTGAGGCAGGGGCAGGGGCAGTAGTCTGGGGCTTCTGCAGGGCATCTGTTGTAGGCAGCTCTGGCTCTGGAGTGGGTGTTCCGCTGGCATAGCTACCAAGCAATGCCCCCAGCACGTTTGTGGCGGCAGTTGGGGAGGGGGGTTGTGCCCTGGGGGAAGTGCTGAAGCTGCTGAGCCCAGGCAGGGCAGGGCTGCTGGGGACAGCCCCAGCTGGACCAGGGGCATCAGGGCTGTCAATTGACATGCCAGCCGAGCCATGATCGAGGCTGTTGGGAGCAGCCCTGGCCTGGGGCTGTTTGGGGATGGCAGCAGTCCCTGCAGGAGCCATTGGTGACTCGGACAGTCCCCCTGGGCCTGAATTTGCATCCTCTCCCAGAGGTAAGTCAGCAGACTTGTCATCTTGAGTCTCTGCCATTGGCTGGTCACATACAGGCTTGACAGCCAAGTCTGGTCCAGAGGCACCACCTTCAACCACACCTGATTGACCTAACCAAGGTGATGACTCAGCATCTGGAGATGTGCTCTGGTTGTGGACAGCTGGCACCTGAGACGCAGCCTGTGGCGTAGTCTCATCAGCAGAAGCTGCCTGTGGTCTTACCTCACCAGCTGCATCCAGGTTCTGCTGCTTGCTCTGATTGGTGGGGCCTGGGACTGGGACGGGGCATGCAGGGGCTTGTGCAAGAGGTATTTGGGGATGATCATCATGGTCTGGGATGGGTGAAATCTGGATGCCGAGGCTTGCCAGCTGCTCCCTGCTGGACTGCAAGGAGGGGCAGACAGACTTAAAAGGTTTTCTTTAGTTTTAGTTTCTTTTCCTTTTTTTGGGACTTGGGTAGGACTACTACAGACAACGAAGGGCAGAGGATGGGGATGAGCATTTAGACGTGAAGAGGAGGAACACGGAAGGGGGGGGGGAGGGGGGTGGAGCCAACAATCACACAGGGCATCCGATTTGTTCTTCCATGAATGACATCTGGCTTAACTGACTGTAGCAAGCAAATGTTGTGAGTTTGGTACAAAGCACCGTGAGGTGAGATGTGGAAACATTCACTGACCAACCGGCAGTAAATGATGCAGCATAGCAGCTTCAGCAGGAGTGTATTTGAATGGATCTATTCCGGAAACAGCAAACGAAGTAGATCATGCCAGAGAGCAAGAGCACATCAGGAATTGTGCACAACTGCTGTAGCTCACCTGCTCCTGAGTCTTGTAATCACTGTCAATGGCGTCAAACACACTTTGAGGTGGCCTGCATCACAGAGCAACAAGTTGCACTCCATTACTCTACTTCTGCGGCCGTACATATCAGGTGCCATATGTGACAAGACATGCTTCAAGCATGCAAGTATGCAGTTTTGGCACAAAGCCGCACACACGGCTGCTGGTGCGCAAGTGCACCAGTGTTGCCCCAATTGCTGGCAGGGAATGTAATCGCCCGAGGATTGTCCCTGTCTGAGGGTGACAGACTGCTGCTCGTGGGTCGATGCACGACTTCTGGCATGCAAAATCGACTGCATCTGAACAGGGAGCTACCCAGGACTGTATGTACCTGACCCAAGCGGAAGACAGGTCTTGCATGCATGAATGAATGAATGAATGAATGAATGAATGAATGAATGAATGAATGATGAACGGATGGTTGGATGGATGAATGAATGAATGAATGAATGAATGAATTATTGATTGAATGAGCGAGTGAGTGAACGAGTATACGAATGCATGAATGAATGACAGGATCAATGAATGAGCAAGTACATAAGCAGACACAGATGTGGCTGACCTGCTCTGCGTCTCCTTGGCCTTCTACTCAAGCCTGGCCCTCAGGCTGCACACCTGCTCTGGGGTCAGGTGTGGCTGCTGGAGCTCCGCCCAGATGACAAAGTACTGCTCACACAGGCTGATGCGCCAGGCAGCATCTGCATGCGCAACCTGCAGCCAGAGGAAGAGTGTGAAGCCTTGCACAGTTGTATAAGCAAGAAGTACTGACTGTTGGAAGAGTGTCAAGGAAGAGTGTCAAGCCTTGCGTGCTAAAGTACGGTTCCACACGCAATGTACTGACTCTTGGAAGAGGCTTGGTATTCTCAGTGATTGAGCTGATGCTCAGCGTGTGGGGTTTAACAGCAGTGCACTGCAGAGTTACATGAGCTTTGGCCATGGGACAACATGTCAGTGAACTCTCAGCATGCACGTTGAGGTTCTGCTCATAATGAGGCTCAGCATCAAATCTGGGCACAGCAACACATGGAAAAGTTACAGACGTACAGACAAAAAAGAATGCTTATCCATGCAATGAACAAACGTGTGACTGCACTGCGTTATGATTTTCCCTTCCTTGATGCGACGTGCGAAATCTCTTTTTGCATGATTATGTCACAGCATTGCATCACATGACAACTGCCACTGCTATGATTAATAATGGTGTTAGTAAGTGGTAGATGCATACCTCCTGTCGTGTCAGCCTAGCTTGCCCACTGCTCTTCAGAATCCTGGCTTGCTCCATCAGCACCTGGGCTTCTGAGCAGCCGGTACTGTCAGGCAAGCAGCGCACTGGCACGCTTTCACCATGCTGCAGCAGCAGAACAAGCAGTGGTATCTCATTTGAACACCATACATCATGAAGCTGACTACAAGTCTGGCAAGTATCCCTAGTAACAAGAAAAGGCAAAAGACTTTATTACTTTTATTACTTTCATTGTTACTCTTGTTATTATTGTTGCTACTATTACTATTACTATCACTATTGTTATTGTTATTATTGTTATTTTTATTTTTATTATTCCTAATATTATTACTAATATCATCTTTGTCACTAGGCTGCACACCAGGGACGCGTTCACTGTGTTGCAGCGGAAGAACATGCAGTGATGCCCCATTGAGCACCATGTGTCATCAAGGTGACAACAAGTGTGCCCCTGGACCTTTGCAACTGCAGGCTATGTGATCAAGCAAGGGATGAGAGCAAAGCCAGGCAGGCTGCTGCTGCTGCTGCAGCTGCTGTGTGTACTGCTGGGTGGCAGTCCTCTTCTTGAAGCCGTTGCCAGGTTGCCAAGGTGTAGCTGTCTTCTTCCTAGACAAGCCTTGATATAGGAAGCAAGCTTCCCAAAAAGAGCCAGATTGATGCTACATTCGCAGTGCATGAAATGCAGCATTGACTCCATGTCTTGGCCAAACAAACGTGCTTGCATGCATTGCAGTCCCACAGACAAGCACAGCTTCAAGAATGTGCGTACCATGGTATCAAAGACGAGGCCATTTACAGGGCAGCTGCGCACAGCCCTGATGCGGTGCAAGTACTCCCCGGCTGGCTTGGTGCCCTTGTCTCCATCCTTTCCTGGATCTGATTGAGCAAGAAAATAGCTGCCCAGCACCACACTGTTGAACTTGGTCTGTCCCAGAGACTTTCGCCTTGCTGCAGCGTAACATGCTTCCTCAACTTACAGTGATTGTCTACACATCAGTGCAGCTGGCGCAGCAGGTCTGAACAATTGCCTGGCAATGCTTCAGTAACGCAAATGAATATGGTAAACTTGCTGTGCAGTACTCCAGCTGATGGAGAAGTCGTGCTCAGTAGGTGTTCAGCTCAAGTTGAGAGACGAGGCAGGCTGCTAAGTTGTGTGCACGAGCAGTAGTGGCAAGCAACAGCAGCAAACTGTGGAGATTCACACAGCTTGAGATCCAGAATGCTGGTAGAAAGACAACGGCGCAATTTGTCTTGTAGAACATCACTGAGAATGTGAACAAGGAGCCTGAATGCAATACAAAATGTAGGTGTTGCATGCTTGCATGCACACAGGTGCAGGTATGGCAATAGCATGTTTTGCATTTGCATAACGACATTGCTTTCAAACGTCAAAGCAATCTTGCATTATCCTAATGACAAGCTGGCAATATTGCCGGTTGGAGCATGGCTGACATAATTGTTCAGATACTGTGATGGGTATCAGTACTTACAATGAGACAGGTCAGATCAAAACATGGCTAAATGTTTAGACACTTACAATTTGTTTTACAGATCATGATTCTGCAGATGCAAGCATTCCTGCCGCAGGTAGTAGTTAAAACACCAGCATAATGTAATGGCGGGTAAGAAAGCAGGTAAGAAAGTGCATACCGTCTAGCTCATGCTCCAAGGCACACAGGCCCCGGAGAGGTATCTTGCGAAGCAGCATTCTGTTGATGTTGCCAGCAGTGCATGCTGCATACTGCACCATACACACGCTGTTGTCAGCAAACATTGTCCTGAAGACGTGGCAGTGAAAGAAGCGCTTTTTGTTTTCCGACTAAACGCTTTGCGTCTTGTTGCTGTATATTACATCTGCATGCTGGTGAGATTGGGAATCAAGCCAAATGGAGATTCACAGAGCTGTATATCTGCCCCCAAGGCACGCATTGTCCTGAGCATAGTGATTGCTGCACATACGAGTCCACACATGCATAGATGTCGATGTCATAGCAGCGCATGTAAAGAAACAAGAGATTTGCAAAACTCTGCACTTTGAACTTCCCAGCTGTCAACTGTTGCTCTTCCATTGTCCTCATTCATGACGTTATTGCAAATACCAGCAGTAGTGGTGGTACAGTCACTACGACCAAGCATTTATGCACATACCTCATCATCGCTATCATGCTCTGGCTCAAAACCTGCAGGTCCGGGTGCATTGCCGCCTTGTCCTGCATCATCTCCCATGGGCTGATCTCCATCAGGAAGACTGCCAGGCATGGCATTGGCTCTGTCAGAGCCACTTCCCTGCTGCTGAGAATCCACGGAGCGCTGTTCACCTCCACTGGCAGCTGCTGCTGCAGTGTGCATGGCGGCCTTTGCCCCAGCTGTAGTGGGGATTCTGGTTCTCTGCTGTTGTGCCTGGGCCCCAGCTGCGGAGGGGATTGCCTGCTGTTGTGCATGATCTTGCGGTTGCTGTGAGGGCTGAGCGACAGCAGCAGCATGGCGAGATCGCTGTGCAACAGCATCAACATGAGTCTTCTCTGCAGCACCTGCGCTGTGCTGGCCATTGGCTCTGTTGGCCATATGACTGTCTGATGATACGTTCATGTGGGTGGTGGCAGGATCAAGGGATTGCGATGGTTTGTCATGCGCTGCGCCATTTGCAGGTCGCTGTGGGTGGCGGCTCCGGTCTGGGCTGCCAACCTCTGCTTCAGCAGACGCCATGTCAGTGTCATTGCTTGCAGCAGCACTGGAGTTGGGTATGGTGCTCTCAGACCTATCCTCAGTGCCGAGAGGACCGTGAGCTGAGCTGGCGCCTCCGATAGCAGCTGCTGCGCCAGCTGCTGCAGCAGCAGCCAGGCTGTCAGTCTTCTGCTTCTTGGCCTTGGCCCTCTTCCTGTTCCTGGAGACAGACCCAAAAACGTTGTTGATGGGCTGAGACTGGGACTTCTTCCTCTTCTTGGGGGCCTTTGCTAGGGCAGGCTGGTCAGCTTCACAGGATGGGGCCACACCCACTGGCTCTTCTTCAGCTGATGCATGGCCGGCTGCAGGGGGTCTGTCCAATGCATGCGCTTCTGTATCAGCTGCCTGCTTGAGCTCTGCAGCAGCAGGTTCAACTGTGGGCTTTGAGGGTGCTTTGGATCCTGCTTGCTGAGCTGAGCTTGGAGCAGCTGAGTCTGAGGACTGAGCGTGAGCCTGTACGTCACTCAGACTCTGTTTATTGCCAGCCAGTAAGGCATCTGAGTCTGAGAGCGGAGCCTGAGCCTGTGCATCATTGAGGTCCTCTTTGTTGCCAGCCTCTGCAGCAGCTGCTCCAGCAGGTGCAGCTTCTGCAGCTGTGTCAGAAGGTGCTTCCACAGGGATCCCATGCACTGTGCTGGTCACAGCTGCTGCTGCTTGGTTGACAGCGACACTGTGATCTTGTTGTTGAGCAGCTGCTGTGGGCACAGACGCATGCGCCCCTGCCAGACTTGGAGGTGCCACAGGGTTAGTGGATGTCAGAGGTGCTGCGCATCTTGCATCCTGAGAATATGCTGCTCTGGCTGCTGCTTGTGCCACAGGCCTGTTCCCTAACAGCCGAAACAACCAAGCCTGCATACCATGCCAACGTGTGTGTTTTTGCCAGACAAGATCAGCAGCAATCTGGTTGGCAGAGTGACAAAAAAAATTGCTGCACATGATATGCCCTACTACCTGTGTCGTCAAGTTGGTATGAGATGGCTGCTGTAGTCCAAGATCAACTTCTGATGCAGGCACCTGCCTTCATCAGAGTATCAACATGATGCAGACAACATGTAAGAATAGAGCTGCAGTACCACAGTGTTTGCAAAGGACTATATGCAAACTTGCCTGGTGTTTTCCTTGTCTGCAATTCTGCATCAAGCCAGCTGCTTGCATGGCTTCCTGTTCCTTGTGAGTACACCAAGACTCATATGCAGGGTTGACGTAGATGTTGCTGCTGCTCTGCAGAAGCTGCTGCACTGTCTGTGCTGCTCCTCGATCAGCATCTGCATCAAAATCAGGCTTTCAGCCTAAGCATTTTATTTTCTAGCGCCTTTGTGGGATTGCATATGCACATGCTGATACTTGTTTGGGCAATGCGGGCTCATATACCTGTCTGAGTCACAAATGAACTTCTCTAAGAAAGCACCATTGACATACATGATGGCATGCACTGTACATTTGTGCTTTTGCCCCCACAAGTTGAATTGATGACACGTTGAGTGTTCAAAAGCTTATGTAGGTTTTGTTATACTCTGATAGAATCTTAACAATGATGCCAACCGGGCATCGTTGATTCACCTTCACTTGTGATATGAGGTGTCAGCAGTCCATCAGTATTGACACAGAAGGAGGATTTACATTTTCAGGTACCCAATTAGGTTATGCAGGATGGCTGTGCCAATCAAATTGCTAAAAACAACTGTGCACATGGCAATGTGTGTGCTACCGCCATGCCAGATGCAGGCCGCAAGAATCTGACCTGTGAGCTCAGAGAACAGCGCAACACTGACTTTGCCCTTGGCACGATACAGTACCAGGGGGACATGCCCCCAGGGGTCCCCCAGAACCCCCGGCCCAGCTGGCTGCAGCGGACCCCCTTCTGCTGCTGACAGCCCACCTGCCTCAGTACCCAACTGTGGGGTCATCCTTGGGGCAACCCCCTGCGATGAGTCAGCAGCAGCATGCTGGTCAGCCGTAGGGTCAGCTGCTGCAGCAGCAGGCTGTGCAGCTGCTAGGGCAGCATGAGGGCGTTTGGGAAAGGTGTCCTGAACAGAAGGCTGAGGTTTCGCAGACTCGATAGAGCCTTCCTTGTTTGCAGAAGTCCCCTGCGTCTTTGGCATCCTGCTTCGTGTGTCAGTCTGCTGCTCAGGGACTGGCTGTGTGCCTTCTGAGCTTGCTTGGATGGCTCTGGAAGCTTTCTTGCCGGCTGCTGCTGCGGTGGCTGTGCCATTCGCAATGGGTTTGGCCTCTGAGCCTGTCCATTCAGCCTGCGACGCTGTGCCTTCAGCTCCCAAGCTTTGCCCTCTGGCTCCCAAGCTTTGCCCTCTGGTTCCCAAGCTTTGCCCTTCAGCTCCCAAGCTTTGCCCTCTGGCTCTCAAGGCAACCCCAGCCAAGCGTCTCTTTGTACCTCCTGCAAGTGGGCGTGCAGCTGCTGCAGCAGGCCTGTCAGCTTGTGATGCAGCCTCTGCGGCTGAAGGCTGCTGCCTTTCAGCTTCTGGTGCTGCCTCCTGAGCTTGAGAGCTGCTGCCTTGTGCAGCTGCTGGTGCTATCCCTTTGGCTATGTCTAAGCTAGGGTCTGCAACGATTGGTTCAGCCTCTGCAGGTGTCAGGCTGTGCCCTTCAGATGTTAGCCCCACCCCTTGGGCCAATAAGCTGTGCCTTTCAGCAGCAATTGTAAGCCCTTCAGCTGCTGGGCTCTGCCTTTCAGCAGCAGCTGCTGTCTCCTGGTCTGGCTGCCTTGAAGCTTGACATGCTGTGTGTTCAAGTGCTGGAGCTTGCCTATCAGTACCTGCTCCTGCCTGTTTTGCTAGCATGCTGTCATCTGCAGCTTCAAGTGCTACATCTTTAGCTGCCGGGGTCTGCCTTTTGCTTGCTGGCAATGCACCTTTGGCTGCTAGGCGTTGCCTTTTGCCTGCTGGCACTGCCCCTTTAGCTGCTGGGCCCTGCCCTACAGCTTGAGATGCAGCCGTTTGAGCCTGGACCGATTCATTTGCATCTGCTGGAACTGCAGCTTTGGTGGCCAGGCTTTGCATCACATCTGGTGACGTCACCCCTTTAGCGGCTGGCTTTTGCCTTTCACCTTCTGCCGTTGTCCCTTTGGATGCTGTGCTCTGCCCTTCAGCCAATGGCACTGCCTGCAGGCTCTGCCTGTCAAGCACTGATGCTGCCTTCTGGGCCTGCATGACTTCAGTTGCACCCACTGGAGCTGCCTTGTGAACATCAGCATTGCCATGTGCTTCAGCCTGGGCAGATGCTATAGTTGCTGCTTGGGCAGATTCACTCATAGACAAAGACATCCGCCGCGCTGAGCTCAGTCCAGTCTCACCTACAGCTGCAGCTGCCTGAAGAGCCGTGTAGAACTGCAGGCACAGCACACATTGTGCCTGTGTTTTGCAGCATAACAGCTTGACAGGCTAGCTCAACAGGCTAGCTCAGCAGCAAGACCAACAGGTGCTCAACAGCAAGACCAAGAGCCTGTATAGTGCCAAAGGACGACTTGAATCAGCGGCATGTCAGAGTAAACATCATCTGCACTGCTGACTCAGATGTGCCAAGACATAGCCACATCTTCTCCTGAGGGTGAGAAGCGTGTCCTGTGTGGCAACTAGGCATACCTCTTGCACGAGAAGGCGCTTATCAGAATGACCAGGCTGCTGTAGCGGATCATCAACCCCGTCTGCACCAAACTGCTGAAGGCCGCCATGGAGGTGCTGAAGCACACTGGAGCAGCTGTCTGTCTGCATGTGGTCCTCACATTCTGTCAGCAAAATGATCTGCATACAGTTTCAGCCTGTCAGTACTGGAAGAGTACATCACTGTGTATGACTGCATGCAAGTGGATTCATCGATGGCAAGTGAAACCCTTTGCACTTACATAGCTAGGACAGGCAGATATGCGATGCTTTGCGCAAACAGGCAGTCACATGTTGGATGAGAGGATAGACTTCATGGTGACATTAGTAATAGTAAAAATAATAATAACAATAGTAGCAATAATAACAGTAATAATAATGATGATTGATAACTTCGCTTTCCAGCTCATAATGAGCTAGGTACGTGCAGGACAAGTCTTGTCTCTCCAAAGCAGTCTGTCTTGCGCATGTCTACAAGGTCTACCAATCCAACAGTTTTGGCAATCACTCAACGCACCATCATTGAAACTAGACCTAAGATGGTGATGCTTTCAACATACCTGACGAAGATTTGCGACCACACCAAGATAGTGGTTTGTCGTAGAGGAGCGCCCACACTTCTCTTGATACTTGGCCAGAGATTGTTTCAACGCATCACTGGTGAAGGACTCACAGCCAGGTTTGCCTTTGGCAGGCAAGTATTTGGCCTGCAAACCAACAAGAGCATTAATAACAATAATAATAATGATAACAATACTAACAATACTAACAACAATAATAATAGTAATAATAATAATAAGAACGCTTTCCAGCTCATGATGAGCTAGGTACGTGCAGGACAAGTCTTGTCTTTCCAAGAGCATGCATCAAGAAAACGACAATGAAGAAGACTGTCAGATCAGACAGCCCAAGTACTGCATCAGCTTGCTAGGTGTCTGTGGTGCTGCTGAAACACTGCTGTTAGCTCTTTACAATCCCAAAACCTCTGTTTTTATTCAGAAACGCCATTCCTACTCTAGTAATCGAACCTCAGAAACGCCTGGGGACAGTGAAAATGCGCTTCTAGATTGAAGATATGTGTTTGATCTGCTGTGCTGTAGGATCAAATCACAATATGCTCATTGTATGGATGCAGCACGTCACAACCTCTCATGCAGAATCAATGTGACACGCAAGGGAGGCTGTTTCTTTGAGGAGGGCAGCAGACAGGTACCCAATTACCTAACTTGCCTGATGTGCAACTTTGCTACTCGCATAAACACAGGCTGCTTGCTCCACCAAACGCTGAACAGTAATACATGTAGTAATATTAGTAATACACAAAACAGTAATACATGTAGTAATATTAGTAATACATGTATTAAGCTGCTTGCTCCACCAAACTTGCAATACATTGCGGTTGAGGTGACAAGATGTTTGTATACACACTTGTTGAGGACCGTGAAGCTGTACAGCAGAATTCACGTCAAGGACCATGGAGATTGTACCACAAAACACAGCATGACAATCAAGCTGTTTGTATGAGAAAATACAGTATGAATCCATGTTGTTGGTGCATCATATGAGACCATGCTGTTTGTGTTGGCACTGTACAGTTTGCGGGCTATGCTGTTTCATACAATATCAGAGACGTGCTGTCGGTGTGAGAATATACAGTGCAAAAATTACACATCTGCATGCGCAATGTATCACAGCAAACATAAGAAGCAACGGGTACGTACCACTTTCTGGTCCTTCAGCCACTTGAGCACGTCCTGCTGTGCAGCCTTCAAGGCCTCCTTGCAAGTTGCCTGCCGCTGGCGAAAGCTGTCTGTCAGCAACCACTGCCGCCGTGCACTTTCCGGACTGGAGGCTGAACTTCTTGGTGAACTCAAGGGGTGCACAGGGCTCAGGGGGGACCCCCTTGGGGAGCTCAAGGAGTGCACAGGGCTCAAGGGTGAACCCCTCGGTGAACTCAGGGGATTCACAGCAGGATCTGCAGCTGCCTCACTGCGCTGCTGGGGGTTCTGCTTCCTGCCCTGGGCAGGCTCTGTGGCAGGGCCTGATGCGAGACTAGTCTGGGATCTGGCCGGCTCATCAAGGATGAACTGGTTCATTGGTGAGCTGTGCACAGCCCCTGACTGAGTTGACAAAGGCAACTTAGGCTGAGTCGACAACGGCAACTCTGTCTGAGTGACTGTCTGCCTGCCCTTCTGTGGAGCACTGATGGGCTGCCCATTTCCCAGTGGGCCAATCGGCTGTGATGCAGCAGTAGGCACAGCTGGTAATGGCATTGTAGGTCCCTTCACCTTGAGCCTTAGACAACCCTGCCCTTCTCTGACATGTTTCATCAGCCTGCTGGCAGAGGGCCCACTCACATCATGAGGGGGCAGTACATTCAAGATTGCGCCTGTTGCAGCTGTGGGCATGGCAGCTGAAGGTTGAGTGGCTGGTGCTGCTGATGGCTGCTGCTGTGACAAAGCTATCACAGTGGAATTTGGGAGCAGCTCTATTGCAGATGGCTGCTGCTGTGACAAAGCTATCACAGTGGAGTTTGGCAGCAGCTGTATTGGAGGCAATGTGGCTGCAGCTGGTAGCTCTTGCCTCTGCATCACAGGTGCGCAATGAGGGAGTTTGTAGATAGCTGTGACAGGCAGATGCACTGACACAGCAGGATTGCTCAGGTCTATGACCAACCATCAAGCCTACCCACCTTTTGTACCAGCCTGGCTGATGATTGCGTTGCTGACAGGCAGGCACTTAGACAAGAAAAGAAAAGGAAAGACTACACCTGTCGGCGTCAAATATAATGAGAAGCCAAGTATTATACCGGGCTGCCCAGGTGGCAGGCACTTACCATTTACACCTGTTTTGCAAGCAAGTGCTTGCCTTTAAGGTGCTTTGCACACGTGATACACAGGACCCTTGCACCGGTGGCATTCCCACCTGTGGACTGGCTAGCTTTTGATTGCCTGGCATCCTGGACCATTGAGCAAGCAACCCTGGATCAAAGCTGCCGACATGCAGCATGAAGTCCTTGATGCTTAAGCCCAGGCCATCTTGCTGTGTCACCTGCATTGCCATTGCATAACAATAATGATAATAATAGTAATAATAATAATAACAATGATAATCATGATAATGATAATTTCAATATTAATAACGCTTTCCAGCTCATGATGAGCTAGGTACGTGCCATTACACCATATTGCTAAAATTCACATTGGGTGACATGATGCATGCTGTTTAGTGGACATGCTGATTTGTTTGGTGCTTCAGTCTAGTTTCTACTGCCACCAAGTTCTACAAACAAGGCATGCTGGATGCTAAGGCTGGGTGGTCAGAACATGACCTGAAGTATGAGCATAATGCGGAAGTCAGCAAGCATCAGTACATCAGGGTTGACAACCTGAACCCACTGTGCAACACAGTCTCTGCACTGTGGACACACACTCATCTCTGTCCATATTGCCTGTTACACACAGAACAGCACAGGGCACAGGGCGTCACAGGGCACAGGGCTTCTTCACAGGGCACAGGGCGACACATGGCACAGGGCTTTACATGGCACAGGCCACAGGGCTTTACCTGTTCAGACAGGTAGGTGGACAGCTTCCCGAGCAATTCTGCTTCACGGCCTTGCTTCTGCTTCTGTACAGCTACCAGCCGATCCAGATACCTCACAACGAGGTAGCGCCATTCTTTGACTACATGAAGTGGTGTACCGCGAAATGGCCCCAGCTCTGATACCTTAGGCATGTCTTTCCACTGGTTGAGAACCCGTGCGACAGCATACAGCATGAAGGGGCCGTCAAGGCGATGGCGCTGGGCTTCCATAGAAAAGAGCCGAGCAATGGATGCGGACATGTCGTTGAGCTGTGTAGAGCTGCAATCGGACAGCTGTGCAGTCACAGGCATGGGAGCTTGTGGTTGAGGTGGCACAGTTGGCGCTGACAAAGCCTGCTGAGCCTGCTGTGCTTGTTGTGCCTGCTGAGCCTGCTGTGCTTGTTGTGCCTGCTGAGGCTGCTGTGCCTGCTGTGCTTGTTGTGCCTGCTGAGCCTGCTGTGCCTGCTGTGCCTGCTGTGCCTGCTGAGCCTGCTGTGCTTGTTGTGCCTGCTGCTCCTGCCTCTGCACATTGGGTGGCTCTCTTGAGTGTGAAGATGACTTGTCATGCTCCCGCAGCTTCTCAAGACGCTGCTGAGTCACCACCACACCAGGCAGCGGCTGTTGCAGCTCTGCAGGCAGCTGCTGTTGAAGCTCTGCAGGCTGAGTGACACTACTCAGAGCAGGCTGTGCTGAGGCCACTGCACCCGCCGGAAGCAGTGCTTGACCGCCCCTGCCAGTCAGTGGCTCATGCCCTGAAGCCTCCTTGGGTGAGCTGCGTGCCATGGTAGCATCAGCAGAGACAGGCTGATGCGGTGCTGTCTGGAGGTGGGAGGGCGCCACAGCACCAGCAGGGGCAGCAAACCTAGCTAGGCTGAACATATTCTGGATATGTTGGGCTGAGGACAGCCGCGAGGCATGCGGTGGTGCAGTCGGCTGCCTTGTTGCAGCTTGTGGTTGCTGAAGAGCCTTTGGCTGCTGCTGCTGGAGCGCATTCTGCTGCTGCTCTGCCGGATGCACTGGTCCAGCCTCTAGTGCACCTAAAGCCTGGGATGCAGCAGCTGCTTGGAACTGCAACAGGGAAGCTGTCTGAGACTGGTTTGCCATCAGAGCAGGCAGGTGTAGCACTTGCTGAAGTGCTGCTGCTGCTGTTGTTGTGGCAAAAAGCTGCTGAAGAGCAGTTTGCTGCTTGTCTGTCTGGCTTCTGTCTGATGCTTCAGGCTGTTGTGATGCCTGTGGGGCTTTCTGTGAGGAGGACTGCTGGTCAACATGCAGCCTGTCTGCAGTCTCCTTTGGGGCCTGCTCAGGCACCTGAGGCTGCTGTGCATGCTGAGGCTGCTGTGCATGCTGAGGCTGCTGTGCATGCTGAGGCTGCTGAGGCACCTGAGGCTGCTGTGCATGCTGAGGCTGCTGTGCATGCTGAGGCTGCTGTGCATGCTGAGGCTGCTGTGCAGACTGGGAAGGTTGCTTTGCTTGAGACTGCGGCCTTGACTCAGGCTGGCTGCTTGCCTTCAGCTTCTGTGCTGTGTGCAAAGGCTGTGTCACTTGTCCTCTAGGTGACTGAATGTGTGTTGGCAGGCTCATGGCTTCCAGACCTGCTGTAGCAGCCTGGTGAAATGGGGCTGATGACGCGCATTTGTGATCTGCAGCATAAAATATGCTGTGTGATGAATCTGTGCACAGACTTTGCGCATCAACAAGTGAAGGAGGTTGTCATACATACCAGCGACAGCCTGGGCTTTTTGTGTGGGTTGAGTGCCTGCCTCAAGGCCAGTCTGTTGAGTGACATTTGCACTAATGTTCTTGGAAGCTCCTGCACAACATGAGTGTTGCTGTGAGAGTGCCGCAACTTACTGACAAAGATTGGCAAAGAAATCTTTTGCAGCTGATTGTTGCTGTGTAAGGAAACATACTTGCGGCGGCATGCTGCCTAGAAGGGCTGATTGCTGCTTTCTGTTTCTCGCTTTCACGATTGACTATTTGCTGAAGGGGGCCCAGCACATCTTGCTGAGGCTGCCTAGAGCTGGCAGCAGTGGCCTGACGCTTTTCTCTATCCTCGTCATACCGCTTGCCAATGCCTACTATCCTATCTTGTGGTGGTTTTGGCTGACTTTGTGCAGCAGGGAGTGGATGGTCATTCAGCTGCTTGCTGATTAGCCTATGGCTGTGGCCAGTCTGGTGTGCGGCAGGAAGTAGTGGTGGTGGAACAGACCGTGGCGCTTGTTGAGGAGCATTGCTAGCTGAAGCATCAATGTCGCTGTCACTGTCAGCGAGATCGATAACTCCAGAATCATGCACACTACTGGTCTGGCGAGGTGCACCCTTTGTCAAGTCTATCACATCCGCTTTTTGCGTGTGTTTGCGTTTATCGACATTCACGCGTTGCATCTGACAAACACAATGTGATGTTGCTGATTCTGCAAGCACAGGTACGCTTGGCAAGTTGGAGCAATCCGATCAGTCGCACTCAGACAGGTGACACCCGCAGGACTGCCGGTCACATGTAGTGAAACTGCAAGGCAAAATCAGGATCATGTGCGACCGGTCAGTTTTGCTGAGCCGGCTTATAGTTGGTGCGACCGTATGCAGAGTCTGTTCAAGTCCGAAGCTTGGGTCTAACATTGGACTTCAGACAAGCAGACTCTGTGACATGATCACTCTAGCGACACTGCTCCAGTTCCATGCCGTGCAACTCTATTGTGCAGATGGTAAGACAACCGCAACGGTACTGATTTGCCCTTCCGGAAGGGCGCAGCACCGTGCTCAGCGTGCTGAGTGAGAACCGTCATTGCCAGTTACCAGCGTGTTACCAGCGTCAACCAGCACACCAGTTATCGTACCAGTTCCGAAGCTGCACTCTTCAGCCTACTTCAGCCTACAGACCGGAAGTCCAAGTCTCGCACCATGGTCGCACTGCAACCGTTTGCAGTCAAGAACAAGTCGCCAATTCAAAGGTAAGCCAGCTGAGCCCAGGATCAGTTTGGATAAGCGACGAATCACTGCTAGGATTATCGCACGCACATCCACCAGCACAGACACAGTACTGCTGTCTTGTGACCAATGCAAGTGCCGCACTCATGCATATGCCGCCACCATGCACATGCTGCACTCATGCATATGCCGCCATCATGCACATGCTGCCCCCATGCATATGCCGCCACCATGCACATGCCGCACCAACGCAAGTGCCGCACCCACAGTCATGCAAGTTAATCTAGCATAAGAAAAAGTTTGAGACATCTACTCTGTGGTGTCACCATCACTATCATCAGACAACACAGCAACAAAGGCAACATAAGGCACCATAGCAGGCGGGGCAGGCAACAAGAGCAAAGGGCCTGCTGGCTGCCTGCCATAAGGTACCATAAGTATACCACCACAACCACTGAGAACTGACTACATAGACCTAACAGGGGCGGAGATTGTGATGCCTCCCCAGCAGCCCATGCCCATTCTGCCGGTGCAGCCCAATTTGCATAGGGCCTAAAGACAGGGTGCCTTTGAAATAAATATATAGCGCAAGAGACAGTCAGTTGATTTTTGTCTGCCTAGTGGTTTCTCTTCTGTAGTCTATCTTGTGTGTTTGACTTTGCCTAACTTAGCAAGGCACATGCATAGACTTGATAGTCAGCTGATTGATTCACTTTGTCTGCT
>JAABUP010003013.1_pt1 | contig 30659 bp, 30 predicted proteins | sample 5559201 | NCBI WGS metagenome assembly JAABUP01 (sample SAMN10711887, study PRJNA513373) | rock metagenome | isolation source: Antarctica rocks | place: Antarctica | reverse complement strand
AGAGAACAGTTGAAGGGGCCAAGGAGACAGGGGAAGCAGGCAAGGAGGCAGAGGAAGGGGCCAAGCAGACAGGGGAAGGGGAAAGGGAAAGGGGCAGGGGAAAGGGGAAAGGGGAAAGGGGAAAGGGAAAGGGGAGAGGGAAAGGGGAAAGGGGAAAAGGGAAAGGGGAAAGGGGAAAGGGGAAAGGGGAAAGGGGAAAGGGGAAGCGCAGGCATGGAAGGGACAAACAGCTACCAATAAACTTCTCAAGAAGTGCATGCCACCATGACCTTGTCCCATACCACATGCTTGCACTCCTCTGGTGCGGTCAAGTATCCCATTGCGTGCGTATCATTTTGGCAAGATGTCCGTAACATATCAAAATGCAAGTGCACAAAACAGGATGTAAGATTCTTCTTTCTTGACACACCCCTCATCTTCTCCTCCAGCATGACTGTGCTAAGGGGTTACTTCACAAAAGGCTGAATCAGATGCATTTGGGAGAAGCTTGTGGACTGCAAGTCGTTTGGCCTCACCTCATGGAGCGTTGGTTGCACCTCGCACATGAAAGTGACCGGCTTAATGCTATCCATGGGTTCTCGCATCAGGATACCCCTTTGGGTGGTCATGCTATCGCTGCGCCGTGCCTTGATTTCATACCTTACATCCGGCTGGTCCACATCTGTTGACTTGGACAGATACTCGAAGGCTTTTTGCACCTGCACAGCAAGAGTCGCATTATGTTTGAGGCCTTAGATTTGTTGCATTACGTTTGTTGCACCACGTTTGTTGCATCACATTTGTTGCATTGTGTACCTGTCAAAATTACTGTACTAGTAAACCTTACAGGGTTCCACGTGACAGGCTGCTCTGGAGAGATAATATAAACCTCAACGTCCATCTTCAGGATTTGGACTTGCCAGAGCATTGTTTGACTCACGAGTTGCATTACTGAGCAGACTTCTGAGGGGTCCAGTGTCTGAAGATGCATGCTTAGATGAGACCTCAAATGAAGCAGCCTCAGCAGTTGAAGAGCAGCAGACCTAGAATTGACTTCATTATGCAGCACGCCCGCTTATGCTAGCTTGACTGCCAGCGCAAGCATGAAATGCAGCACAATCTATCATCATGCATAAAAGAACATGTCAGACATTTATGACACATACATACTGCATGTACCCTGATGAAAGCAACAGTTGTGTGGTTGTGGAAGGATGGAGCATGCAGAAACCTGTAGCAGGCCACGGCCATAAGTCAACACTGCATCTGACTTCTGCTCCTCTATAACTTGACAGGTGTTTTCCAGGGCCCTCCGCACCCTGCATGTCACAGCAACCCCTTAACCCGCCTTAAACCCCACTGTCCCAAGCTGCAGCTCAAGATGAGGCTGACACGGCAAAAGCTATGGTCCAGAAAAGGGAATTGTTCTTGCAAAGCCAACCAAAGCGCCCTGCTGCAATACAGTATGAGGCAAAACTTGCCAGGCAAACCTGGCAAGCTGATGTTTCTGCCTCCAGCGAGGGGTGCTGATCACAATAGCTTGTAGTGCTGATCACAATAGCTTGTAGAGGATGTCATTCAAGACAGGATCAGCTAGAGCGTTGCAGTATGAGTGCAGGGCTCAGTGTGTCATCATGCTAGACTATCAGTGCAGTGGCTTCATTGTGATGATGCAAGGCTTGCTGTGGTCTACTTTTAGGAGGTGCTTAAAGGAGACCACAGCAAGCCACCCCATACATGCCTGACGGTTCAAAGTCTGGCATAGAGATATTCACATGGCAAATGCCTGGAAAAATCCTAGGTTCAGAGTCTGAACACTCAAAAGAGTTTATGACTGCTGTGAAAGCATAGAGGAGGTGTCAGCAAGACAAAAAGCGCAGTGTCATATCCACTGAGTACCTTTCCTATACGGCAGCTGAGCTTCAATGCATACATCACTACATGAACAAGTGTCATTACACCTGCTGGGTGAGATGGGCATGTTGTTTGCCTTCATAGCTGACAGAAGAAGAGCAATGCCGCCACAGGCATTCGGCGAGGACATGGAGGTGCCATTCATGAGCTGGCGAACCTGCTCCGTCCACTGGGGCACTGGGGCGATAGCGCCCCCTGGGGCTGACAGGACCACCCCTGTTGCCCCATCTGGGGTTGGACCTCGGCTGGACCAGGTGTACTGCTGACCCTGTCATGCAGACAGGACATGCCTAGAAATGTCATTCTCAGGTCAAAGGGAGGCTGGTCTTCATTCAACTGTTCATGAAAGATATATGTTCCTGTGGGGTCAGGTATGTGCAGTCCTGAGTATCTCCCAGTATGAGGCCGGTAGGCGTACAGATTGCAGTTCCTGCATGTGCCTGCACAGGTAGGCAATTTGCATGCGCTTTAGGGCATGATTGACCTGATCGGGTTCACTGCAGTTACTGTAGTTGAGCCTGACTAAATCAATTTTGCCCTAACGTGCATGCAAATTGCCCATCTGTGCAGGGATGTGCAGGCACATGCTGTCTGCACTCTGCACTCCAACTTGAGGCACAACTTACTAAAGACAGATTGCCAACCCATGTTGTTCCTCAAAGCGTTCAACATAGATGGGCCATATGCATTCAACGAGTTGTGCCTCAAGGCGCAATGCTGCTGTCCCTGAAAGGCAGACATCATATGACCTGTGATGCTGGTTTGACTTGCCACAATGCTGCAGGTTGATGGGATGGAATCAGCCAATAAGTTTGGGCTACACATCGGATCAGATTCTGTTTGCAATGCTGTTCTCAGACTTTTGTCTCAAGTACAAGCTGTGAGGTTGCTACAGCAAGGGTGGTGCATTGTTTGAGGCGTGAGCCCTATTTGCTTTCAGGAGTCTCCAATGACTCTGCTTTCCAGGTGCAAATGCATTGCATGAACCCTTTCATCCTCTCCATTCTACCTGCATTTGGCAGTTCAAGCAGTGCCATGCAAGTACAAGTGCGATCAGACCTGAGCAATCTCTTGACGCACAGAGTGGGCGACAGCAGCCATAGCAGGGGACACATAGGCTCCAATGGAAAGGATGGCTGAGCTGGTGCCCCCAGGGGCGCCCACTGTCGACAGGGCCGGCCCAGCATTCCCAGCGCTGCTCACAAAGATCACCCCATGCTTGTTCACCACCTGCACCAGATTCAGCACCATGTGATGCCCTTTCGATGTGCTGGCAGTGCTTGTATGACTCAGACAATTCACTGAGGCAGGCACTGTTAACACAACTGGCCTAGCCTTTCTCCACTGCTGCTCACAAAGATCACGCCATGTTTGTTCACCACCTGCACCAGATTCAGCAGTAAAGTGTAACACTGTGACTCTGACTTTTTTGGAGCCTCCTGAAAAGGCACATACTGCTTGCCCTGCATTGCAGACATTGCTCACAAAGAGCTCCCATGCTTGTTCACTACGCAGGCTATGCATCTGATATTGTTTAGAGATACTGCGTGGCAGCGGTGCTGTTTAAAAGGCAGCAGACACAAGACAAAAGCATGCCTGCACATAAAGTAGGCAGTGATGTACAGATTGCCCTACCTCATTGGCAAGATCAATGAAACGACCGTAGTTGGGGGTGGATGTGGCCTCCCCAAAGCTCATGTTGATCAGATCAGCCTTGTGCTCCAGGACCGTGATCAAAGCCCTTGTTAGCCCAGTTCCGGTTTCCATTCCGCCCAAGCGGGAGTCACCAATCTTGCATGAGATTAGCTGAGCTCCTGCATGTGATCAGCGGTGATTTTAGCATAAGTGGACAAACTTGTGATAGGAAGCAGTCAAACTCAGTTTGACCGTGAAGATGGTGTACTGACTAAGGAAAGTCTTGGAGATGAGATGGGATTGTACAAGGGGTCGCTTTTGCCAGCAGTGCTGTGAGCGTGTGTGATCGTTGGTGTGCTGCTGCATGCAGGCATGATGTGCTAGCACTCCAGTTTAGTTGAGACGATGCCTTGTGATGTCACGTTGTCTGCTCTCAGCCACAAATGCTCAGCAAAGACCAGAAGGCAATGGTGGTTTCAACAAGACTGAACGTCTCACCCGGTGCGATGCCATTCAGAGAGGGATTATCCGGCTGATGTGCAGCAGTGATCCCAGCCACATGGGTCCCATGTGATCCAGAGTCCACCACAATGGACAACACATCCCCTTCCTCGTAAATATTGCACACAAAGTTGCAGCCATCTTGAGCGCTGAATGTACCATACTGCCTCTCAGTCTTGTAGTTGGTCAATGGTTTGAAGTCTGCCAGTTTGCCTTTGTCGCTACCTTGCTCGTACATATCTGAAGTGTCAATAGCTGCCCGCCAATGACTGCCATCATGCCAAACCACACACTGGAGAAGAGGACCTGCAGGCAATCCCAAGACAGATTACAGCAAAAGCATATGTGGCCAGAGGTATAGTCGCAGATTGACATGCATAGTTCCAATGCAGATGATGGACACAGTCCTGTTGACCTATTTGTTTAGAGCCATGGGCAGCAATTCAACCCACTGGCATGACCAGCTGGTGCATAAGGTACGACACATGTAGGTGTGCTTGCAAAAGCTAGGGCATCTGTATGGCTTGTGCATAACAGCCTAGTGTGGAAGTAGTCAGTGCGTGTCCAGCAGCCTTCTGGCACTTACATGGAAGAGGTCTGGTGACATGCAGAAAGATGGTGATGATGTATCAAGGTTATTTGGATGCATGTCTAGGCCTGTGGCTTGCATGGAGGATGAGCAAAAGCCATGCCCAGATGTCAATGTACGCTAACACAATGTTCATTGGGAGCTGGAAGCAAGGCTGATGTTGCTGTCTCATGTGACTGGCCATTCTGAGAAACATTATAAGCTGGACAGAAACCAAATGCATGCATGAAGTCTCGAGGGAACGGCCTTCACCTGTGTCTTCATACTTTGCTGTCATGTCCTTCAGAAGCTCGGTACGCGTCTGATGCTCCTCCTTCATCTTCTTCAACCTCAGCTTGGCTTCAGCATCCTTTGTCTTGGAGGAGTCAACGGCTTTAGAGGCCTTACCAAGATTGGTCCAGGCTGCGGCGACACATGCTGCCTGTTGCTCATCCCAGCTCTTTTGTCTGTCCTCCTTGATGCGCTTTTTGAGACCCGCTGGTACTAGCTCGTACAGATGCTTCACTCCAACATGCCACTTGCCTGAGCATGCAGACCAGCCACAGTCACTACTTGGAATGCCAAAGGTTTGCTGGTGGTGCAGAGCTGACCAAGTGAGTCAATGACGACTCAGCAGGCACGGAACGCATGTGATAGCTCAGAGCTTGAGTCACTGCTGTCATGCAAGTTGCTGGAGCACTTGCTTTCCGGTGTGCAAATTGAGCATGCTGCGCAGCAGAATGAGCGTGTGCAGATGCATGAAGTCTTGTGAGAATGCAGCAAAAGGTGCAAGGCATCAGGGGCGCATGCTGGCTGCAAAGTCCTAGACCTATGTCAACTCAGCAAGCTAGCATGCTATTGTGGGCAAGGCTGCACCTGTGGGGTTCTGCCAAGCTGAATTAAGGGCCATTTTATCACCATGTATACCAACAATGACTGCGTCTTCTGCCTCCACTGTTTTGGAGGTGTCCACATCTCCGCTGCCAGTCCCATCAACAATGTCTAGAATCTGCAGCAGTTCAAAGTCTGTGTTCTGGTCCTCGAAGCAGCTGCACTTGGGATGTTTGGATGAAAGTGGGCCTTGTAGTTTGGCGATATGTGTGGTGTTTACCTTGGGTTTGCCATCTGCGGTTGTCTGCAGACCTTCGGCACCTGCAAGCACTCACAAACATGTCACGCAACCATGACGGTCACCGTTGTGCAGTAGGCAAGCAAGTGCACCTGGGTCGACTCCCGTATCGAAAATGGCCACGATCACTCCACGTCCGTCACTCTCAGGTCGCTCCTACAAGTTGGGACCCGAATGGATTTCGATGTATCACACTCGTTAAAAAACAAACAGCTTATTAGTCCTTCCCAACCTCGAAAAATGCTAATGCTCCGGTCTCTTCCTTGGGCATCGCTGCGGCGAACAGCATGTTAGGTTGAGTTTTCGGCATCTCAACGGCGTCGGTGTCGGCTGCCAGCGCTGATGCTATCGCTCGCTGAAACTTCTTTGTAGCTCGAAGCTTTCTATCAGACCCAGGGCAATAGATGATGCCGGACGTTGTCGCTATGTGCAGAAAATGCGTTGACCTTGAACGGGTTCCGGTGAAAGACAGCGGGTTCTTCGTCGACTGCAATGGACCTGATGAAGCAAACAACATTAGCCAAACAACGCACAATATCACGGAGTTCCAAGTATCAACCGATTGGCCGAAACATACAAAGTTTCGCTCCGCTAGGTGGCCTCAAGCTCGACCTTTGCCACCGCTGCCTCGACGGCGGCCAAAATACGGAAACTTATTACGGACTGCGCCTTTGGCTTATTTGAATTGCTTTTGTAGGACATCGGTGCAAGCTGCAATTGTTACATGGGAGGCGGCACGCGCAACGTACCAACCCAATTTGCCGGTGAGGTCGTCATCAGATAGGCGCTTGCTCGTCAGATCGCAAGTTGCTCTGTCTCCGCTGACACAGTTATGCCACTAGTGATCGACAACAACACCAGGTCTTGGGACAGCTTCGATGTGCAGACAGCCTCGACGTTGTACTGGAAAGCTCTGCCCGTGTTGGTCAAGCAAAACGACCGGGAGGAGCAGACCAACGAGTTGACAGTACGAATTCTGTCTGGGGTTAACCGCAACAACCACAACTCCAGAGTGAGTCTCTTGGTCTGTTCCAGCAGCTCCCTAGCCTTGAGTGAGCGTTTGACGCTCACATGTGCTGCTGTTTGCAGATACTGAGGATTCATCTCTCAAGTGATGAAGACTTGTTTTTCTTGCACACCTTAGAGGTCAGTGAGGAGGAGTTTCAGAGCTTGAAGATTGAGCAGGGAATTTTGGTAGACTTTGGCAACTTTCCTGGCAAAGTCATTACTCTACTGCAGAAATGCATCCTTGCACAAACAGAAGATCCTCCAAGGTATATGACCGCTGGACACAACCACAGCTGGCACAGAGTGCTGCCTGCTCACAACTGTTGCCCTGCAGATTTCAAGCAGTATTATCAGCCACAGGCTCTGACTCCATCTTCAAGATTGTTGAGACCAATGACTTCAATCAACTGCCTCACATTACACTGGCCTTCAGGCCAGGCAATGACATAGCAGTCAAGCAGGTCAGTTGGGTTTCTTGGCCGCCTCTGTTACAGTCCGCTGTGCTCCAGCTGGGCCAAGTGATCATGTATGGTTTTGACACCTGAGCACAATGCTTGGATTGTGGTTGAGAAGGGTACTAGGACTCACATAGCTTCTTTATGCTGCAGTTCCTGGCGTTCCGGCTGTCAGAAGTCAAGCTGAGCAATGAGCATTTGACGGCAGACCTAAATATGACAATGGTATACTCAATGCTGCAAATGCCTGAAAATACTGTGCAAACCTGTATTGGTTCACGAACAGCAGATTCCATTTGCAATGCTTCAGCAGCATACCTCTGTCACCATGACAAATGGTCACCTTACAACAGTGCCCACATGCCAGTGTTGCGTATCAAGCACATCAGCATTGGATATGCTGCACTACCAGATTCCTGACACTGACAGTGCACACTGAGCAGCAACCAATATGCTAATGCTACCTCAGTTTCTGCACATCAGCTGTTGACGACGTTCATCATGCTGCCAACAGCAGCAAGCACCACTTGGTGTAATATTGAATAGTTCTCCTGGTTCCCATGTCTTCAGGGTGACCGCGACAGCACACAGCTCAAGCTTGAGGACACAGTAGAGCAGCTGGCAGAGAGCCGTGAGATGCATGAGCGCACCCTGCTTGAGCAGCAGGCTCACTCCAAAACCAAAGATGCAGTTGCCCTGGAGGAAAAGACCAAAGAGCTTGCACAGCTCAAATCCACACTGGACCAGTAAGCCCCTGAACTCAGACCTGAACTAAGCAGTCTTGCTTTCTGAGGCTAAGCAACTCTAGTGATGGTGATGTGTACACAGAAGACTTAAGCTGCAAAATGTCATGGCACCTGACATCTTACTAGTGCAAGCTCTCCTGAATGCCTGCGACATGTTCAACATGTGGCTTCCTCCCTTGATGCTGCAAACACCATCAGACAGAGGGATGACGACATCAATCAGTTTGTTCCACGTGAATACTAGACCTAGATGTGCATTACACCTCAATGTCCAATGTTGTCCTCATACCCTCATGGTCTTGATGTGAAGACTGTAAGGCTGTGTTCCTGCACAGGGAGAGGGACAGACTGGAGATCAAGTATAGAGAGCAGCTGGATGCACTGTCAATGCGCGGAGGTGATCTAGATACTGAGAACCGTCAGTTACGCAGTCTCAAGTATGAGCTGGACTCAAAGGTGACTATGGATAGATAATCGTGGGTAGATGCAATGCATGCAGCAATAAGCCCATGCATAGACATTTGGTAGTGGGCAACAGCTACACTAGCATGTGCAAATGTCTTGGTCATCAATCATTGCCTCTTCACAACACATTCACGCGTCACAAGATGAAGTAAGGTCGGCCTGCACTTAGCTTGTTTATAGAAGCTTGATATGCACAATCACACATCATGCAGTGCAGGCATATACATTCAAGGCAGTACCTGCTTGATCAATTCTGATGGATGTTGACATAACTGCCTCAAAAAAGACTCAAAAGCAGAGCATTTTCCATGTACTGTACATTAACAGCTATGCTGGCTCATGTCTCAGGTGAGTGAGCTGAGTCATAAGCTGGGGACGGTTGAAGGCAACTGCAGGTCCATGGAGGAGGAGTTGAGCAGACTGCAGAACCAGAATGTCCAGCTAGGCAAGAGCAAGAGTGAACGGGAGGTGGATGCCAATGAGCTGAGAGCCAGACTGCGCTCTGCAGATGAGAAGGTACACACCTCAGGAGCCTGCATCACTACTGCTTACATGTCAGCATGGTACAGACCCATGCTTGATACCAACAGCCGTGGCTGTGCTCAAGCTCATGCTTACATGTCAGCACGCTACTCACCCCTGAGCTGCTGCCGCTGAGCAGCATCCCTAGCACAAGCATGAGCTTGAGGACAGCCATGGCTGTCAGTATCAAGCACACAGGTTCAAACCCAGAGCGACTGCATAGCGCCAGGACAGTATCAGCTGTGTAGTGATCTGCAAGTCACGTCATTGACAAACTCCGTAATGAAATCTTTCCTAACAAAAATACTGACAAAAAAGGTACTCCAACGGTTTTCTGAAGGTTTCATGAGTTTGTAGTGTTGCAGCAGCAGGTGTTCTATGCTGTGCAGGTGCTAGCCCAGAAGGACCACATAGCAGAGCAGAATCAGCGGTGCAAAGATCTCGAAGCCTCCAGCAGGCAGCTAGAGGAGAGGTGCAGTGAGCTCAAGGAGTCAGCAGCGGGCCATGAAGTGCGTGCTAAAGAAGCTGCTGCAGAAGTTTTGAAAGGCAACCGCATCATCGAAAAAGTGTCGGTGAGTCTGCACATAGACTGCACAGCAGCCGTTTGCACTGATATGCTGTCTGAGCTGAGATCTCTGGCTCAGGCTGCATGCCTCAGCCATCTATGCTCATGTCTGTTTCATGTAGTTGTCAGCATCGCTGACTGTGGAAGCCTTGAGTAGACAAGCAGTTTGCAATCTGAGCTGGGTCAGGCAGCCAGGACAGCAGAAACAGAGAGCTTGCCATAGTACGCATACTTTTTGCCCTGTCGTTTTGCTGATTCAAAGCATTTGCTGTGTAAGTGAGCACAGCCACTTTCTTGATCAGGTCGCTTGAGAGGTAACACACAGACAAGAAGTCTTCTTGTGCGGCTGTACCACGAAGCAACCAGCAGCGTTTCAAACGGCTGCCTGTGATGCCATCTCTAGCTCCTTCATTTCACTGTCATAGACCTTGACAACGTGCTCATGGTACTGTCCGGCTGCACACTTGGTATCGCCAACAGCAGCTTCTTGGATGCAGAACGACTTGCGCATGGCCAAAGAGAAGGCCAGACGGAAGCAGGCCATCATTGGGCGGCAAGAGGAGGAGCTGGCTGCCAGAGAAGGCAGCCTGGACAGCATGAGGAAGGAGCAGGCCAGCTCCAGCCGCCAGGTGGACCACCTGCAGGAGGACAACAAGGCCCTCAAGGTGCCAGCCTCTCAACAACTATCTCATGCCTCTCCTGGATGCCCCAGACTGGTTTGGTTTGTGCACCTCACTCGATGGTCTGAAGCTGGTCTTCTTGAACAATCAGAGTTGTGTTGAGAGATAAGCAGCTGTGTACAGCTGAACTGCTCCCTGTGTTTGTTGCACATTCTGACTTGCTTGCACACTGGACTTGTTGCCATTTGCTCATAATGTCTGTGGGTTGTGGATGTTGGGGCGTCCATGCTTGAGCACATGCTGTGACCACGTCATTGGTGCTTCTTCATGTCCTGCAGAACACTGTCTTGCTTTGTGTCATGCATGTCATGCCGCGCAGCAACCCTGACTGTCTTGCAAGTGGAATCTGATGATGTGGCATGTGTTCAGGATGAGATCAGCAGCCTAAAGTCTAAGCTGGAGGAATGCAAGTCCCAGCTGCAGAGCAATGAACAGATGATCCGATGGCTCAACAACCAGGTAGCATGCACAGGCCTTTGCATGACTCTTTGCTTTGCTTTATTGTCTGTCATTCATGTGTGTGTGTGTGTGTGTGTGTGTGTGTATGTGTGTGGCTCAGAGACATGTGTGTTGGCAGCATCGAGATCACTTGAACTGAGCAGCATTGCATAGTCCCAGCAACATCAGATGTGGCATTGGCTCCATTACTGCTCAAGCAAGAGCACAGTGCTGATAAGTATGTTTCATAGTACAAAACTGCTTACCAACACATGCTGAGCTGCCCTGATGTTGTGGGTGTAACAATATCAGCAGCATACAACCGGTGGTTGCTTTCAGGTAAATGAGGCTCAGCTGCAGTTTGGAGGGACAGCCACAGGGTCTCGCTATAGCTTCAAGCCAGCTGCATTGCGGGGGGCTGCTACTGTCTCTGGGGGATCCATGGGCATCCCTGCAGGCCCTAGCAGGTATGTTCTTCTGAACATGCAGTCATGTGGCTTGCAGCAGCAGTGTGAGCATGCACATCGACTTGGATCAGATGTTGTTGCAAGACTTCTACTGGGCCTGGAAAGTGGCCTCTACCATGTGTAACACAGTCACTTACGTGAGATGTACCATGTTCTCTGGCCCTGGATGGCCATACTGATAACAATCTGATTTGCAACTTTGAGGCCAAGCGCGGAAGCATACCGGCAAAGCTGCCCAGCAATCATAAGCCTTTCTGCTTGTGCTAATGCTGGCACTGTTCTGCTTGTGTCATACGGCTGCAAAGTGTGCTGCTTGTTTGCAAGTCAGGTTGATATTACAGCTGTGAATGTATAGCTGATGTTGACATGCTGTGAATATTGCAGGAGCAGCGTAAGCCCACCAGCAGCACTGCATAATGCCCCATACTCCATGAACTACACAGCAGCATCTCAGCATATCACACCAAGCAGCTTGAGCAGTGCAAGCAGAACCAATGCTGGAGTCGGTGCATTTCCATCTGCTGCTGGTTTTGTGTCACACCAGCTTAGGACACCAGGCACTGCAGGCAGCAACTCAGCCAGCATTCCACCTAGTGCTGTGCCATTGAAAGTGTGAGTAAGTGTAAATATCTGCAGCCAGCTGTTTGCTGACAGGCTTTGCAGATGATACTCAATGCATGGAGTGCAGATGCAGTCTTCAGCCTTTCTTGATCCCGATGTTGTTGAGCATTGTTTGTGAGACCAAGCTCTGTGTTGTGCTGCAATGGTTTGCTACAGTAAAGTGCGTCTGCATCAGGAATAGCGTTTCTCATTTCGTATTGCAATTTAGTGTTTTCTGGGACCAGGCGAGTTATGTGATATCAACTACCGGTAACACTGTTCTAGCATTTATAATCCTCACCCAATTTTCAGTTTCTTAATCATTTGTTGGACAATCTGCCATGTTTACATTGACTATGTTGATGAACGTAGTATTGATGCAGCACATTCCCTATTCAATAACACCTATAAAAGCATTGTCAACCCTGCTAGAATGGTACAATAATTGAATTTTGGCTGAGGCCGAGAAAAATTCCTCTATCAAAGTGGTATCTACTCTGATTGCACTATGTCAAGAGATTGATTGCACAGGCTGCTCTGTCATGCGAAGATGTGTCAATTGCTTCAGCTCAAGCAATGAGCTCGTGATGGTCACCTTGCGCAGTAGGTGCTGGCAGTGCCAAAAGTCTGTTGTTTGCTTTGTGAGCAGATCAGTCACTTTTGATCAAAGGTCATGACTCATGCATAACCGTTTGTTGGGCATCAATACCTGAGTGCAGAGCTGTGAACTTAAGCACTTCAGCTGAGGCTCGTCTCCAAGCAATATAACAAGAAGCCTGCAGGCAGCTGTACTCGGGGACTGTGTTCGGGAATTGCTTGACAGCTTGCTTCAGTGGCTATCAGGCTGCAAAGACTCCCTACCAGTCGTTGAGGCAATCTGCATCCGGGGATGCGTGGAAGGCCTGCTTGAGGTTGCAGCAACTTTGTGCTGTAGTTTTTGGATCATTGACACTGGTGCTGTAAGTGTAGCGTGCTGTGAATATATTGCACTATAGAGTTAGAGCGAGTCCCGAGCTAGGCCGTGTGTAGACACACAAAAGTGTGTATCTTATCTTAGATGGACGACCAGCGGCTGAGAACGAACTCAGCCACTCAGTCTCACTTGAGTGAATCCCAGACCCGGCTTAGGGATCAGCTGAAGGGACCCGCTCACTAGACAAATAGCAATCTTAGTCTGATATTCTTATACTGTGTCTAGTCTGTTACAGTAAGCAACAGATCAGTTCAGCTTATGGCACAGTGCCGATTGTTGACAACCTGCGGACTTTCTGACCTCGGTGTCGCCCCATTTGAACTGCTCTCTGGCCAGCTCTACTCTGTCTGAGCAAACTTGTTTTGCAAGCAGGCAAAATCATCAACCATGTACTGGCGCATCTGACAGCCCTGCATCTGCGCAGGTAGTGTTAAGTCTCCTGAGGAGACCATATGTGTTAGCAAGGTACAAATGCTACACTTGTACCACAGTTCACTTGAGGTCCACCATTTGGCTTATCTGCCTTTGGAATTGAGGGTGTCTGTGCGGAGCCGTATGAGGAACATCCATTTTTTCAGCAGATTACAACTCCCTGTCAACATTTCAGGGCTGGCACGCCTCACACAGGTCACAACGTAAGCTCCAGGTGCTGACGAAGTAGACAAAACAAATTGAAGGCGTTTGATCGAGCAGAAAAGCAAAAGTCGCAGAAGTGAGGAGTGAACCCGGGCTGTCCCGGAGGACGATCAACATTTTGTTGGCTGTTGGTTGGTGGTGCTTTTGCGACGCCACTATTAGTAATTCAACATTATATGTAGCAAGAATACTCTTTGCCTGTCTAAACATACAGGCAGTGGCGCAGCTTGTACTATGTGCTGAAGTGGTCTGCGGTTCAAACTAAACATGCTGAGAAGGCCGGCACCCGTGGGCCATGGTCAGATTTAAAAATAGGTCGGTGCTGCGTCTGGCAAGTCGTCAACACAACAGGCCGTTGATATAGAAGCTCGTGTTTGCTTCAGGTATATACTGTACGAAGTCATATGGAAGGACGGCAAAGCAGATGAGGCTATCAGTGAGACACTCGTGAGCTCACTGCTCCGGATCTTTTGCAAACGTTGGCCTGTGTGGTCAAGTGTAAAGCTGTGTGTGCAGATGAAGCAGGCCTGCTGTCTGTGTTTCGAGAGTCCATGGCAGTGAACTTTGGTGATCACGGCGTTGCAAGATCTGCTATGTCTCTCTCAGGTTCGATTGAGCCTCCAGTGTTTGCCGCTGATTCTGAACAAGAACAGCCTGGCTGACACCCACTATGACGTGTGTTTTTCAGTCAGATACTACAATTCAGTGACCCACTTGTGCATGGTGCGCTGCGGGACAGAGGAATATCGGCAGGTACAGCAGACAACAACGATGATCTTCAAACATATACGCCCACTCAACCCCTGCTAAGTCAGGGGTCCAACACCCTTGACTTAGCTTGAACTGAAAACAAACGGTGCATAGTGTGACAATGGCATTTTGCGTCTTGCAGGTATGGTGTGCGCTAAGCATGATCAATGAGATCAGCAGCAAGCGAGCCATGCTGCACTTTTTGCATTTGGGAGGTAGGTTGTGGCTGGCAATCATTGCTTGTCAAAGTTGCTGGGTGTCACGTCTCTTAAAGCTGCCCATGGTGGAAGACAGCTGACACACAGGAACGCTTAAGTCTTGCCAGCAAGCTGCTATAGACTACAATAAACGATTACTAGATGGTCTCAGGCTTACACAGCAGGTACTAGTTGCTCTTGTGCCAATCAGTGCATACATGAGCCTTGCTTGTGCCATACAAAGCCTGCTACAGTGTGTTTGCCGCGCTCTGCATCTCGTTGTGCTGAGTGGCATTCAGGCATTTGTCAGGTCTCAAGTATGTCTGCTGTCAATCAGCACCGCATGATCCATTTTGATCTACCTCTCATGTTGCAAGGGCTGCTGCTGACAAGCTCCAGATTTGTGATTGTTAAGCTCATAGGTATGTTGTTGCAGCAAAGCAAGACAATACAGCAAGCTGAGGCCAAACTCAGCAATCTGGAGCTCTGATGCTGATGAGCAAGCCAGTATGCAGAAGGGTATATTTGTACTACATCAACAGGATGCTTTCATGGCAGCAACATGCAAGAGCACAAATGCCTTGTGCAATAAGCAGCAGAGCCAACAGTAATTTTGGCAGTGAAGGAGCTGAGACAGACTAACGGCAAGATGGCAGCTGTGTTGGTTGTCTAAATTTTGTAACAATGGCTGAAGCTGAAAGCCTCAGGATGTCTGGAAGCATGCCGTCTGAGCTGTCAAAACGTTGGCAGCAATCCAGCTGCAACCATAGATAATGCTTACAGAAACCCAAGTCAGTTGGCAAGATCACAACTGCATTCAGGCAGCCCACAAAGTCGACTTGCTTGCAAGCAACATGTATGCACAGCAGTGTCTCAACCTCATGCACATTAAGAATCACATTGGAAGTAGGTGCATCAGGCTTTGCTGACAGCTTTTTTGTGCAGCCGGTGAGCACTGGAAGGCTTGACTGGCACGATTGCCTGTGCCGCTCCTGTGGGTGTCACTTCCTTGTGGCAGATAGGGCACACCTGTATTACGGCACAAAGTGTTGCTGAAGTGTCAAAGCTGATCTGTTGACACCGACGCTCAGATACACTAGATGGTCCGAGCTGACATGCGCATAACGTGCAAAGTATGTCCGGTGACGCACAGTAAAGCACAGCAACTAGTATGGGACGATATGCATGCACAGCATATTCTCAACAGGCACACTGGCAAAGCGTATGCACACATGTGCCTTGCTTGCAGCATGGCATAGCCACCAGTAACATGTTGATCCCGTCAAAATGTGAAGGCATGAGGCTGATGCTGAATTCAGGACACCAAGCAGGAGATCACCTTGCTGTGCCTGAGCCATTGGGCAATGCAGTCTGTATGGTAGCAGTGGTTGCACTCCAACACACAAACCTCATCAGCCCCCTCGAACTCCATGCAGCAAACGGTGCACCTACATATACAGATTGTGTTACCGACCAGCTGGGCAATACTCTGCATCGCACGATTTCAACTGGCATGCAGGCTTTGATATTCAGGCTGCATGGATATGAATACATGTGCAGTGTGCAGCAGCTCTTGAAGTCACTTTTACAAATGCAGAACTTGAAGCAGGATAGCAGGCCACAGGGTATGTCAAATCAACGACATGGACTGTGTCACACTGACAGGCAGAGCAGGCGAGATGTGACTTGTACTAATGCCAATAGTAGCTCACACAGTCAGATCACAGGTACAAGTCATGCACAGGCATCAGCTGCGATCAACTCACTGCTCTGTGCCGGTCTCCTGGCTGTGGTCAGGCTTGTGCTGTGCATATGCAGTCTTGCACAGGCTCTCCATGATGTTGTGGGCCGCCCCTCTGCTCACCACCCCCACTGTGTCCCCCAGGGCTTGCAGTTGCTACACACACACCATTTACATTTTCCCCCTGAAAAATTATACGCCCATGCACCGCAATCAAAGACATTTCTGAGGCACTATACAATACGCATCACTAGACCTAACCCCACTCTTCACAAGCTGCTTCAAATGACATCCTCTGCCTGGAGTACTGCACATGCTGATTAGGTATTTGCCAGAGCATGCCATCTGCTAAGTGCTGATTAGATACTTGCCAGAGCATGCCATTTTTTGGCACGTCAGCATTTCTGCAACATTCCTTTGGGCCTTGGCAGTGCCCACCGTCTTCCAATAGTGTCATGGTCGGCGCAGTCTACATGCACCGGCATACCAGCAGGCGCACGAACCCACATACACATTCAGATGCGACAACAGCCCCCTCCAAGTGCATTCACATGCATATGGGCCCAGGACTTGCGTTTGCAGCAGGACAGGTTGGAAGGGTTGCTGTGTGCATGATGCTTGTCACTGCTCTACAGGTTGCACAGCTGCCATAGGTATGCTGAGTTCACAGTCAAGCCTTATACTGCTTGTGATTCAGGCTGAACGGGTGACATGGTTATATGGTTACCTCGTAAGACATGTCATCAGGGTCCACAGAATCATCTGACAGGTATGGGTCCTCCTCAGCTGTGCCTGCATATTCACCATTTGTCTGTGAACCCTATTTGTCATGAGGATGGAAGATGCTCTGGATGTGACAGGAAGAGCTAAGACAGAACGCCTGTATGTCTGTGCAGCGTGTCACGGAAGCTCATATGCCACACAGCATTTTGTTCATGCACTCCTTGAGCTCAGGGTACAGCAGGCAGGATGAAAATTGCATGCACAAGCTTTGTGCAAATACAAGCACAACCAGGCCGTTGTTGCACGGTTTCCCTTTGCAGCGCTCAACACAGCTCTCAAGCACAAGCTCTCATGAGCTGAGGATGGCTCAGGACAGGACAAAATGACATGATATGCATGTCTACTGCCCCATGTATGTGATTGACTCACCAATGCCTGCCATCTGAAGCATGCGCTGATAGTGAATCCTGTCTTCTTCTTCCTGCAATCTCCTGGCAAATTCCATGTCTGCATCATGGTCGCTGCCCTCACTAGGTGTAGTTGCAGCATCAGTGTCTGATGCAGTGCTACCAGATGCTGTGTTGCTCTGCAACGCCTGAAATCTGTTGACCATGGACGCTGGTATGCTGTCAGTGCTGCTTGTGGATACGGCATCTTGACTAGGTGCGGCTCCATGAGCAGTAGCTTGACTTCGTTGCAAACTGCTCCTGCAAGCAGGCAAACGTGTGTTAGGCCAACAACGTGCTGGGCCTCCCAACAGCAGCAAGTAGCCAGCTGATGAACTCGCCTCAGCCTGAGGAACATCTGTTCCTGCTCCTGCAGTACCTTGGCAAGTGCCAAATCCTCATCCTGCAGAAGCGGATGGGATTGGGAGGCTGTGCAGTGTATCAGCTTGACAGAACACTTTAGATTGCAGCATGCCAATTGGTCGATTAAATCAGCCAGTTCAGCTTGACCTAAATGGGTGCCCTGTATTGTCGAACAAGGGCTGTGCATGCCGACAACAGTGGGCAAAAGAAAACTTCATGCTGCGCACCTCAGCACCTTCGGTGACACTGCTACCGGAAATCTGCCGTAGAATGTTGTCATGAGAGCTTGCGTCTCTTGGCATACTTGACCACTCTGCCGTTGACTCTCTGTATACGTTTGCTTGAGCAAGTCAGGCCCTGAGTGGCTGTTCGGTCACCTTTGCTGATGAAGCGAGGAAATTGACTGGACGGGGCCGTTCTGCATCAATTGTGGCAGACTCAGAACAGGTCCTGCTTGCGTCAGACCTGGGTTGCGTTTTGTATTTAGCTCACCAGTCAACTGTGTCGTCACATGCAGAGGTCAGAGTCCACATCCCTGGCTGGCAAAATGTGTACTGACTCGGTGTCAAAGCATTTACGTGTACAAGGGCGCTGGCACGGAGCATGGGCAGGCCATGTTCACGCTTCCAAATGGAGCTAAGATATTGCGTGCAGGCCTGAGCTGTTGCAAAAGTTGCAGCAACCTCCAGACTGCGCTGACAAGAGCATGCTCCTCAGCCTCTCACGTTGGGCCCGCTGCGCCCCTTTTGAGGCAGGAAGTTTTGTAGCACAGCAGAACTGACGTGACACCCCGTTTTCCGCTCTCCTCGCAGCTGTCAACTCGGTGCTGAGCGCAAAAAATCGCTTGCTCGTTTACATGCCGCAAATCTACCAGCGCGCCACCTTTTCTGCGTCTCCAGCACGGCGAGCTCTCGCTAAGACTTCTAGCAGCAGACAGATACATGCAGGCACGTGATCACTTGTAAAGAGTGGTCGGCAGTCTGATATCTCCACAGAGCCTAAAAGTATGGTCCAGGCAATCCAGCAAGCTGTTCTGAGCAGATCAGTGCGCAGTAGTCACACACAGCTTGCTCAGACCTGCAGCTGACTTTGGTGTAGAAAGTCAGCATCAGGGCACCTCAAAAAGCGCAGCAGTGAGTGCATAGGACAGAAGCTGAGCATCAGTGAAGCTTCCATAAGCAGAGAAGGGCTTTGGGGGCTGGTCTTCCGGATTTTTGCCTGACTCGCATGACAGCCGCAGTTGCGGTGATTGCAACTCTTGCAGTCTTGTCTGCGGTGCTGTTCATCTTGGGTAAGCATTTGCAAACCCTAACCCCACCTGGCCAACATCTCTGCCACTGTTTTCAAGACTGCAAGCTTCACAAGCAGTAGCTATGCTTGTCAATTGTGCGTTTACACCTGCACCTGTCAGAGCCATAGCCTCTGCGGCATAAAAGTGCTGATGTCCTCTCCTGGATGCAAGCATGTGCTCTCATGCCCTTCAATCCAATGTAAACTGCAATTGCAGGTGTGGCTGGCGGGTTCTGTCTTAGCAAGTACCAACACAAGCTGCCATGTTGCATGACACTGCGAAGCTCAGAGCTAGACGAAGTTCTGGTGACCCCTTTTGAGACTAAGCAGATTCAGACTAAGACAGCTGCAGATGGCAAGCAGCGCATTGCAATCAGCGCCAGCACCACCCAATCTGTGGAGAGCAACGGGGTAATTTGGTCTCACATGCTCAACATACAGCAGAGTTGAGGACTTTTATAGCCTACCCACACCTCTGTTCATACTGCAAGGGTGGCATGATAGAGTCATGCAAATGCAAATTGCACATTGCTAGTGGATTTAGTTAAGTGCTCATGCAGACAATGAACTGTAATCTTGAGCAGCGCCTTGCTGCATGACATCAGGTTCAAGCATTTGACAGCAGCCCAATGTCGCATGCAGGCAGTGTCCAATGCTGGCATTGCTGCCCATAACTTTGGCAGAACTGCCTCCATTGAGCTGGGTGACATTTACAGAACCGCCTCAGCTATCTCGGTGTTTCTTGAGGAAGCTGATGCAAGGCCCTTCATCAACCGCCTTATGTCCATGCCTGTCATGAACTCTGATGGTCTTGCCAACAGGCCAGTGATTGATGCCTGTACAATCAACCCTAATATAGAGGTCAGATCTCTGTTGTCTGCAACTCAAGTGTCGGGCATGACAGCTGGATGCAAGCAACCTGCAGATGCAGTGAAGAGCACATTTTTGCATGTGTGTCACGCATTTTCTGCTTAGTGTCATGAGCTTTGCCCCAAGGCTCATCAACTGTCACTGCATGGCCACAGGGGCAATTCACCAAATACTTATATTTTAATGTCATGTCAAGTCTCGTGTGCAGTGTCACACAGATGGCCACTCAACACTCAAAAGTGCTTGCACCTGTAGGTCTCAATGGATGAGATTGATCTAGCAGAGCAGATTGGCAAGGGTGGGTTTGGGGCAGTGTACAAGGGCACCTGGCGGGGAGCTCCAGTGGCAGTCAAGTATGCAGTGTGTAACATGCAAGATGCTGATAGCATTGAAGGGGCTATCAGAGAGGTGGTCCTCAGTAAGAAGATGTCTCACCCCAACGTGGTGAGCTGACTGAGCCGTTCAGAGCTGTACCAAACATTGAATTCATCCATTCATACATCAACAAATGGCTGCCATCAGTTTGCAAGGTTATTACAATACAGTCTAGCACAGTACCTGCAGATTTGTGGCTGACAACTTTTGCATGGTTCTGCACACCATCAACTTGACAAAATAACAAGGTTTCTGAGTCTGTATGCAACTTTGCGACGGGTTGCGTGCAAAACAACTGCTTGCTAGATCACAGTATTGCTTGCATGCACCTCTGTTGCTTTCTGTGCAGAATTGGGTTTGTAGACATGATGCGGCAGTCAAGCTTTACAAAAGTGTTGCAGCCGCCGCTTTGTCAGTACCACAGACTTGTGTGCACATCTGTTGGCTTGTGACTTGACAGCATCACAATGAACATGTTCAGGTGCAGACGTACGCTTGGACAGTTCTGGACGGCTCCACATCTGCAGCAGCGCAGCAGGTCTGTCATTTTCAGTGTGCTACAAGCCATCAGGCTGTTTAGTGCTGGTAACATCACTGCAGGCGACCTTAATGCTGTGTTTGCTGTTGTTGGTTTTGACTGAAAATTGATGCTGCTGCATGGTGCTGGTGGCCTGTCAACTTGCCAGTCCTCTGCCAGCTACAGCAAGTGATGGCAAGCAAATGATACTCTGTCCGCATCATATGTTACATACATGGACTGTTGCGTAACAGTCTTGATGTACCTCTGTTGTCTCTGTTTGTTGATGGCATGGCATTTGAGTTGACTAACTGTTGCTGTGTCAGGTCTGGAGCTAGCACTGTACCCTGCCTCAGTAGATGCCTAAGCACACAGAGGTATCACACTCTTGACTTCAGATGAGTGATTGCATGAGCACTCATCAGAGGTCAAGAGTGCCCAGCACAAAGTCGGTCATGGTGACAGTCAAGGTGTTGTGCAGATCACAAAGGAAGGCATCAAGGGCGTTTTCAATGGTGTACTGAGTGACTTTGGGGACAGAATGTCATCAGACGGCATGAGCACGTTGGGCACAATATCCTTTCAGCAGTTTAAGCCGACTGACTTGAAGGCAAGCCATGATATCTTCCTTGTTGCCATTGCATCTGATGCCACCTGGTGTTCAACTCCCCAACCCCTGCCCAATCACCTAGCCACTCACTCACTAACTCACTCATCTTGCCGTAGAGTCTGGTATTTGCGTCTACTCTACTAGCTATTGATGCTCACCAGCTGCATCCCAATCAAGCCCCTGACATCACCATGAGTAGAGCGCTGCCTGACAGCTGCAACTGGAATGCGTGGCTCAGTGTGCTTACTGAGCAAGTTGCTACAAACTGTATTTGGCCAGCAGATTGACGCCTCTTTGTTGCCCAAACGAGACCAAGCAGTGCAGCTGCCGGCAATGCTGGGTCTCCACCCCAGCCCCTTCCTACCTTCGCTCTGTCCCCACCCCCTTCCAATAGTTCCCCTGCCCATGTTGCTTGCACGCCTTCGTTCATGTACTTGCTTCAGGGATGTTGTTTGTCTGCAAGTCTGTTTGAGTTGTTGGTCCTGTAGCTGCCCCTTCACGGTGCGTCATGTTGATGTTGTTGTCTTCATGCACTGCAGATCAGGGCGGAAGGCACACAAGTGTTGATCAGCACTGAGTATGAAAACCAGTACAGCGTCAACATCCCCTTTGTGGTAAGCATTTGTGTGGAAGCCAATGGCGTGCATACACTCAAGCGACGACACTCAGCCTGACTGTTGAATTAGGCAATGCATGTGTTTGATACACGACTTTGGCTTTGATCTTGTCATTACTGTATGGTGCATCACTCAACAGATATTGCTGGACATGACAGCCTTCAATTGCGTCACGTTACTTTTGCCTACCACAATCAATGTGGATGATCACACAGACTCGTGTTGTGCATGGTTGTTGGCCTGCATTGCACTGCACTGTGCATCTGTGTCTGTGTCTGTGTTGCATGCATCATGTCCACTCTAATCTCTGATGCAGAGTTTCTGCAATAAACATTGATGTGATTGGCCTGATGTGTTTTTGGACCTGTTCACTTCATTTTCCCTTCTCACCCTGCTCTCTGAATAAATTGGGCTGTTTGTTCATTGTGCAGATTCAGGATGGGCCTTTGGCAGGGGTGAAGGGAGTGCAGACAACTATTGGTGAGTACACCATTGATGACAGTGAGCCTGTGCGACAGAAGGTATGCAGTCTGTCTTGTCTGCTTGCGATTGCATGACCGAACATCTGCCTTATAAACAGCACATTCAGATGCAGGGTCCTAGTTGACGTGTTTGTATGCCCCACACACAGCTTGTAGTCTCCCTTCTGCCGTGAGAGCTCTTGTTTGCAGATGAGCCCTTGCAGCCTATGATTTGTGAAAACCTTGCATTGTGAAAACTGTGCTTGTGACAAAGCAAGGACACACAGCATTCACCTGTAGTTTGTAAACTCATGACCCTCTTGCAGCAGCAGAAGCCTTGCTTGTACACTGGGGTGATATGTTTGTATGACATTGCATTGTGTGCCTTTGATAAGACAGCCTGTCACAGTAGCAGTGGTACTGTCAAACCTGAAGTGTGATGATTGTTGGACATCAGCGATAACAACTTGCTGCAGTAGTAGTTTGCCTGGTCACCAGTGAATCACGAACCTCACATCAAAGTTCCTGAACAAGGTGCAAAGTCACTTGCAGCATGTTGCCCATGCAGATTGGCTTTACAGCACTGTCACTGGGACCCAACACATCTGACAGCTCTGCAAAGCAGAAATGGCTGGAAGTCATGCAGAAAGAGAATGACAAGATGGTACGCTGCCTTCCTGCCTTTCTGTTTTTGCGAGATAACCTCTGTGTTAAGCGATCCTGTAATGTACAGATGTGTGATCCTGTACTGTACACATGTGCTTGGATAATCCTGCATTGGGTTTTGGATAATGCACTGGGTTTTGGATAAGTCTGCACTGGGTCAGTCAGCTGCTGGCAGGCCAGTATTGTGTACGTGCTGCCTGCATGCATGCCTGGGACTGCTGGTGCTCCTTAGCGCATCACATGTCTGTCCGGCTTGCAACATACAGTTTGATCAGATTTCTTTGCATTACTTGATGTGGTGGTTGGCGGTGCATGTTGTACTTCTTCACTGTAGAGAGTTGCTTATAGCATCAACGTTTTGTGCCTTGGCTCAGGATGAGGAAGGCAAGATCTTGCTGACCTTCCCTGAGCCAATGAAAGGATTCAGAGATTTCTTATACTTTGATGAACAGCTGCAAATGTCAATTGGCAACCGAGGTAGCCTCACCATCATCCAGCAGGAGGCATGACATGGCGCGCCCAGTTAGCGGCTATTCATTCTGGTGATGATTGCCAGGTGTTTGGCACAGCTGCACGGGGTCCATGTTGCTTCTTTCTGTTGGCCAATCATGGTGTTGGTGTTTGGTGATTTTTTTGTGCTGGCTTTGCTGTCACCATGCTGCTTGTCGTACGACAAGATATCAAACGTGTCAATCAAACTGCTGAGGTTGAGTGCTTGAGGCTTTGTCAATTGCTGGAGGCAAGTATGTGTATCTGATACACAGTGTGTATGACAGCGATTGCCATGGCGATGCAGACGCGAGATGAGTCACCTGGCTCGTAGGACTAGTCAAATCTGCGCAAAGTATTGAATCTGTTTAAAATGCTGTGAGTCACTTACCGCATGCTTCGCATGCTTCGTTCAACCTCAATAAGATGAATGACTACAACTGCGAAAACCATGGCGCAGCGACAGAACCGCACAACGACCGCAAAGACCATGGCGGTGTGTCTGCACTGCAGCTTAGCAGTCTTGTTTGTGATCGCAGGAGCTGCTGCCGCTGAGCACTGCTCAGTGCAAGTCGCATCGGAGCCATCTGAATGCTCCGGGAATTTATTGTTGAGGCTGAAACCCTGGTACGGCCGCCTGGGGAACAACCTTGTGTCCCTGGCGCACGTGCTACATCTCGGAAGAGAGACGAGGTCAGAAGTCATCATTACCCCGCACCCGTACTTTAAGCAGACTGAGTGGGACTTTCGAGAGGCATCACGGATCTCTGCAGAAGCCGAAATCACGTTCATAGGAGCAGGCAACATAGGACGACAGATAGCTATCACCGATGACTTCTACCATGAAGACGAGATGCCTCTGCGATTGACAAATTGGAGCTTTACAACAAGCAGACAGCGGCGAGTGCTGGTGGAGGAAGTGCTGCCTGCCTTTCGCATCGTGCCTCGACACGTCAGAGATTCGATAGTCATTCATGTCAGAGCAGGGGATGTCTTCACACACACCGTGATACACCCCTACTATGGTCAGCCGCCTTTTGCCTTCTACAAATCCGTACTGCAGCTCCCCGAGCTGGCTGCCTTTCAAATTTTAGTAGTGGTAGAAGACTATTCCAACCCAGTGGTGGCGCTCATAGAACAGGAATACAAGGACAGAGTACAAGTCATCACAGACTTGGAGCAAGGTGTGGCAACCATTCTGGGCTCCAGGCACCTGGTGCTTGCAAGGAGTACTTTCAGTGAAAATCTGGGGAAAATGGCCCCCAGCGTGCAAATCTTGTACTTTCCATACTGTGTTGATGAAGACGGACTTGATAAGCGGGAAAGCAAATGGGATCGCACCTGGAACATGAAGGGGTATTGCTATGAATATGACGATTACATTCCGCTGTCAGCATGGACTCGATCCCCTCAGCAAATGGAAATGATGTCTAACTTCAGTCTTGACAGCGTGCATAGCTTCCAATTGCCTGTGGTTTTGCATGACGTTGCCTTCTGGTACGATGTTTGGTTGTGACACCTTGTGACATTGTCGCTCACCTCTCTTTGCTAGCTTTGGTAACATTTGATATGAACAATGCTTGAAGGCAAATTTTGAAAGCATGAATATTGATGCCTCTTTCAATGCACCTATCACATGTCTATTTGATGAACATGAACATTACTAATAGCAGGCCGCTTGTATGATGCTTGTTGAATGTCACGATGTGTGAAAGTGCTCAGCAGTTTATCACACATGTCAGTGCTCAACAAGTGCATGCAACATCATTTACTTTGCGCGGCATCCTTTTTGCAAGATGGTATTGCGCTAATTGCCACTGGTGGCCTTGAAGGCAAGTTGCTGTTACAACGTTCGTGTGACATGTGTCATTCAGTTATGCATCATAACAATTGTTGGTGCAGAGTCTTGACACTCAGCAAGACAGCAGATGTGGCGGTGCACTTCTGCGGCATTGGTGTGGAGCCGCTGGCTTTTTACTCATCAAGCTGCTTGCACAGGGTGACTGCTTCTACTGAAACAGCGATAATCAATTCACTGAGTCGCAACATAGTAGTGAAAGGGTACGCCGGAGTGTGTCTGGCTGCTTTGAGAGCAGACGACACGTGTTGAGCACGCACGCATCCGTTCCAACCCCTCGCAAGGCTCACTTTGAAGATTTCAGACACCGCAGAGTAACTCATTTGTGCCAAGGGCTTTGCTCCGATCTGTGGCGCACTGATCTGTCAAACCAAGCAGATGTGAACAGGTCCACACCAGCCTGAGCTTTTTCACCGCCGTTGAAGTTAGAAACGGACATGACACATGCAAGGGTCTCCGCACAGTCCTTAGCTGCTCGCTGCTCAACGAGCCTGCCATTGCACAGCAATGTTCATCCCCGTGCAGCTTTGGCGGGAGTCATCCATTGCTGCATGATGAGAAGATGCAACATCGAAGCATGCACCGGTCGTGGTTAGTTCGACTGCTTGCGGCCTAAGCTGAATCCGTCTAACGCCAGGCGTCGAAGCATCCGGCATCGAATATTGAGTGTATAAATTGGACCTCGGAAAGGCACACACTGCTGTACAGGCCTGCAAGCTTGCAAGATCAAGTCGCATGTTTGACCGAGGGCTACTGAAGCGTTCTTGCTAATGCATGATGCACGACAAAACGTAGTTTTCATAAAACGGCACGCAGTGACATCTTTTGAGAAGGTAAGCGCGGTCACTACCAGACAAAGTCAAGCACCAGGGTCAAACCTACTACTTGCAGTTGAACTTGCATTGAGCCAAAGAGCGGACGTGTCGGAGACCGCAATGCACTCATAGCTTGAAGGGAGTCTTCACTGCGCAACAGCCTTCGCGAAACGTGCTTGCAGGCGCCGGTAGTCCTGATAGGCTGACAGCAGCGCAGCTTTTGAATCTTTGACACAATAGGTTTCTTCAAGTCTCGACACTCTCCAAGGAATGCAAGCCTGTGTGTTTTCCCGCAGCATCCTGCTGACATGTGTAGTAGGCAGCCTACTGGTGATTGCACGCCAGTTCACACCATCGCAAGACACAAACAGCCTCAAGGCTGTTGTGAAAGTCCATCTGCAAAATAGCCGAAAGCCCCTGTCAGTAATGGACTTATCTGAGCCCCAGCAGCCAGTAGCAATGACACAACCAAAGCAATGCACCAGGTAATCCAATTATGTGAACCATGACTGCACACTGGTTTCCAAACCAGCTTTGCATGTTCCTGATAGCCTTGTATGCTGCCTCTCACAGGGACATTCCTCATGGCAATCTGACACGAGCAGACCTTTTGCTGGTCATACCAGGAAGCCTTGACAGGTAGAGATGGTGTATAGTGATGCTGCAACATTCGCAGTGACCCTTCACTTCTTGCCTGCATTCAAAAGTTGATGTCAAGCTTGTCTTGACACTTTGCTGCTCAACTTTACCCTGTTCCCAACATCCTTGTGCCATTGCACAACTGAATTGCTGCAGGCAGCATGAACTTACAGCTGCTGTTGCGAGCTCACAGCACTGACAGTGGTTCTCGCCGCTTGAAAGCTTCAGGTTTTGTACCATTGCAGATTTGAATTGGCCAAGGCCAGCAGAGCATGGAGACAAGGTGTGCCTACAGCACTTATCATGGATCAGGAGCTGCACATGCTACAGGATGCTGAAGCTGTTCAGGTGGCTGCTTTTGTATGCAATATATCTGATTGCCACATTGCGTCCTTGTAAAATACACACATGCTCAGATTTTGCACAGTCACCAGCAGCCTTGCATGGTGACTTGTGTTTTGCATGCAAGATGCATCTTGCACACCTGTCAATCTGGACACCATCAGTCTGCATCTCACCACAGCTGCTCACACCCAATGTAAGCAACGTTTGTGTGTGTTAGGCAACAAGGATTGCTTGAACCTGTTGTCTCACATCACAGCATCTGTACAAGCTGATCATGCAACGTGATGAGTGCAGGAAGAGCTGAATGATAACCTGGAGATCTGGGCAACAAGCCCAGACATACCACCCATGAATCCTCTCACAGAGAAGGCAGGAGACTTCAGGTGCTGCCTATGCTCATGTCATGGCTGAATTTGTCCACAACGTACTTGACTACTGCAGTACACGATTGCTTCTTACATTGTGTATGAGCTCTACCTGCATACTGCCAATAAACAGCAGGCATGCATGCAACCTGCAGCTGCTGATTGACATGTTTGCATTTCTGCGCAAAGATATGTTGCTCTGTTGATGTTCAGTCAGCACATCACAGTATCCTTTCTTGCTTTTCCCCTTGTTAGCAGCTGTCTGGCACCCTCTCCATGCACATTTCTGATGGTATAAAATGCTGACAGAACAAAAACATAAAGTGTATAACCGTAATTGTACGCCCTGTACCTGTAAGTGTGCCTTCCTGAATCCACAGGGCTGCTCTGGCACCCTTTCTGGCCAATGTCACGGCAGCCCCAAACAGCTACAAATGGATTCTGTATGGCGATGATGACACCTTCTGGTTCATTGACAATGCCTTGATTTACCTCAACCAGCTAGATCCTGACATGCCGTACCTGCTGTCTGACAACATCTGGATGAAGGAACGCACCTCAGGTAGGACTGTGCATTGCAGCGTTCCTTCTGGCTGCATGTGTATGGTATCTGGGAGGCTTGCATGCTGTCTGTGCTTCAGCTTGGTCTGCTGGGGGTTTCGAGCTTGGTGCTATCCACGTTAACCCCTTGACATTGATTGCAACCACCAAACTTATCCGCAGTGCTTCATTTACCGCGCTTATGTCTTCATGCAGACTGTCGCCAGCTCACACTCTTCCAATGCAGTGTGTGTGTCTGTGTCTGTCTGTGTGTGTCTGTGTCTGTGTCTGTATGTCAATGATACCAATCATGGTCTCAATTCTGCAGGCCTAATGCCATGAGCACCTGCCTGACACATGGTTTATTGTGTTGGCCATACAGCTGCAACGCAGGCTGCAAACTTTCATGCCCTTGTTCCTCCATACGGCTTAGACAGCGACATATAATCGCCAGCACAAACGTAGTGACAACGTCAGCCCGCCCTGTATTATACTACACTATACTCTTAGTATTACAATTCCATTGTTATATTTGTTACTTTACCTCTCTTCCAACATCATCCATTGCAAAACCATACTCATACTATAGTATACTAAGACAGTGACATGTGTTGTTGGGGCTGGTGCAGACACGGCTGCTCATCCCAACCCCAAGGCGCCTCGTTGCCTGCCATGTGACTACCAAGACCCCCTGCAGGGCCAAGTCCCTCATGGTTCCTTTGATGCCCCTATGGTAGGCTTTAAAAGACCTGCTGCTGTGCCAAAGCTTGGTAATGACTGCTTTTGGCTCAACGGTTTGTCAATTACACGTTTGCTGCTGTTGAAAGGTCTTTCTCCGGGGTTATATATTGTTTACAGACCTTCTTGCTTGAGCTGCTGTAAAAGTGGCTTTCATTGCCCTTGTCTGTTCATTGGCTTCCCTCTTGTATTGACTTTCAGGTCTTTTGTGGCACTCTGCATGTCTCCCTCCATCTTTTCATTCTCACACAAGAGTTTTCCATGGCATCTCCCACCTGAGAAGGACTCTGTACACTTGCTCTTCATGATAAAATTGCACTTTTGCATTCTGTGCTTCCCATGTAAGCAGCTCCAGGTGCACCTTCCCACCTGCTGAAGCACGTTCCGCCCGCTTAGTCTTCACAAGAGTTTTGCACCTGAGCCAAATATGTCACGTGCTGCTGCAGGGCTGTCCCTGCTCTTCTTCAGCCCTGTGCAAGGCAGACGTGAATGGTGTCATGTACAACCCTGCTGACTGCGACAGTGACTGGCCATACATCAGTCATGTGCCATCCCCGGGATACTGGTACTTCATCCATGGCGGTGCTGGTGCCATCATGAGCAGAGGTCTGATGGACTTGACCTCCTATGAGAGGTGTCATGATTTTATCTATGGCCCCATGCCTCGTATGTCAGGAGGTGAGTCCAAGTGTTTGGCATAAACTTCTTGGAATCTCTAAGTTGGCTAAATCTCAAAAAATGGTGATGACTCCATTTTGTATCCTCCTGTTTGGCTTAGGCATGTTGCAACACACGATGTCTTGACAAAGATGATACGGACCAATCGTCATGAATGATGACAAATGATTACCAATGATGAACAACCAGTAATGTGAAGCGTGGATGCAGATTTGAGACGGTTATTTGTGCATGCCCTCATATCATTTGCATTGATGTTACAGCCTACCACAGGTTTGGCATACAATGCTACTTACAAACTCAGAGCGCTCAATATGGCCACAAAGCGCCTGTATTCCATTCTGGTACATAGGCTGGTTCGTATGACATCTGGTGCTGATGCAGACGCCATGTTCACCCTGACTGTGTGGCACATGATGGGCACACCTCCAACAGACCCAGGTGTGCTTCCAACAGTCCACAGACTGCTCTAATTTTGCAAGTCTCCCTTCTCTGCTATGCATTCAACTTGTTCTTTGACACACAGCTGAACAGCGCTGAAGACCATTCATCGACTCTCATGAGAGTCCATAAATCACGGCCGATCAGTACTGATCAGCTGCACAACTTCAACGCATTGTCACGCAATGTCCAGTAGTGCGCCTTGTCGCTTGATGCCTTGTCTCCACTTGCCCATACCGTTCATAGACCTCAAGGCTGCTCTGCAATGTCAGATGACGTACATGATGACCGTAGCAGTCTTCAATGCAGTAACATGCAACTTGAGCTGTGCCAAAGCAGCCAGTCTCGTTGGCTGAGTATACCTAAAACATCTCCCCAATGTAGAAACGGGTTTTTACTGTCCCCAGGCGTTTCTGAGTTTAGATTTCCAGTGTAGGGATGACGTTTCTGGATTAAAATAGACGTTTCAGGATTGAACAGAGCCTACACACTTTGCATGGTCAATGCAATGGGTACTTTGTTGCAGAATTCCAAGCAGGGGGCATGTCTGTGTAGGGTACGGCTTCTACAGGCCGCACGTACAGATGATGGACCCTGGCTGGCTAGCTGGCCGAACCCAGAGGGGCCCTGAGGACCAGGGGACCAGAGATGGTGGTAATGACCCTGTGGGAGTTGTAAAAAGGTGCACCTGATTGTTTTCTTATCACACAGTCATCCTCTTGTAATTTGGGAAAGGAATTGAAGGTTTCACAGCAAATGAGTGCAAGTTGGCTGAAGCTTCACGCTGATGGAGCAGCACCATGACTCCGACTGGTGTGAGGTAACAATTTCTTTATGCAGGTTT
>JAABUP010003012.1_pt1 | contig 30679 bp, 34 predicted proteins | sample 5559201 | NCBI WGS metagenome assembly JAABUP01 (sample SAMN10711887, study PRJNA513373) | rock metagenome | isolation source: Antarctica rocks | place: Antarctica | reverse complement strand
GTGGTTCGGGATCCTTGCGTGACTGGCACGACCGCGGCAGCGGGCGTGCTGCACGCCGCTGGGGTGACCGGCAGCCTGAGCCCCGCGCACCTGCTGGCCAGCTACGGCGTGATCGGGCTGGCGCTCGTCCTGTTCGCCGAGACCGGGCTGCTGCTCGGGTTCTTCCTGCCGGGGGACTCGCTGCTGTTCCTGGCCGGCGCCTACGCCCATTCCTCCGCAGCCGGGCGGCCGCACCCGGCAATTCTGTCGGTCATCGTCGCCGCGGCCGTCGGTGCTGTGCTCGGCGGTCAGGCCGGCTACCTGATCGGGCGCCGGGCAGGGCCGGCGCTGTTCAACCGCCCCGACTCGCGGCTGTTCAAACAGTCCCACGTGGAGCGGACGCACACCTACTTCGAGCGTTTCGGGCCCCGCACGCTGGTCCTGGCCCGCTTCGTCCCGATCGTGCGCACCTTCGCCGCGCCGGCCGCCGGGGTGGGGCGGATGGCAGTGCCGACCTTCGCCATGTGGAACCTGATCGGCGGGCTGCTGTGGGCCGTGGCCGTCCCGCTGCTCGGCTACGCCCTCGGGGGAGCCATCAACATCGATACCTATTTGGTCCCGATCACGCTGGTGGTGGTCGTCGTCTCCTTCATCCCGGTGCTGCTCGAGGTTCGCCGGGCCCGCCGCAGCTCCTCGGTCTGACTGCCGGTGCGCCGCCTGCTGGCGTCAGCGCTGGCTGCTTTCGTAGTGGCCGCCGCCGGCTTCGGCGTGCTGCTGCTGGCCACCCCCGGTGTGGGCGACGCGGCCGCGCGGGTCGCCGCCCACACGGGGGCCGAGGGGCTGCTGACCGGCCCGCCGCCGCTTCGGGTGCAGCAGGCCCTGGTCGCCACCGAAGACAGCCGCTTCTACGGTCACAGCGGTGTCGACTTCCTCGGAAGCGCGCGGGCGACGGCCGGACCGCTGCTCGGGCAGTCCGACCCGGGCGGCGCGACGCTGGACCAGCAGCTGGCCAAACTGCTCTACACCGGCGGCCGGCGCAGCTTCACCGATCGCGTCGAGCAGGTCGCCCTCGCCGTGAAGATCGACCACCGGTACAGCAAGCCCCAGATCCTGCGGCTCTACCTCGACACGGCCTACCTCGGCCACGGCTACACCGGCATCACCGCCGCCGCCCGCGGCTACTTCGACCGCTCGCCGCAGAACCTGACTTGGAGCCAGGCCAGCCTGCTCGCCGGGCTCGTCCAGGCCCCCAGCGCCTACGATCCACTGGCTCACTACACCCTGGCCCGCTCCCGGCAGCGGCACGTGCTCGACCGCCTCGTCGCCACTCATGTGCTGACCCGGTCCGCCGCTGCCGCCGTCTACGCCGCGCCCCTCGACCTGGTCGGCGGTTGAAGCAGCCGCCCGACCTGACCGTCACCTCCTGCCGGCAGAACGCGCCGAAGCCCGCCGGTCAACCTGCCGGGCGGCACCCCTCCCCAACGATCAGGGCCCGGTTCCCGGACCCCTGTTCCCCGCGCGCGTTGCTTAGGTTAGGCTGCCTTTCACAACAACGAGGGGACGGGCATGGGACTGGCACGCACACTGCTGCTCGGTGCGATCGCCGGGGTGACCATCCTGCTCGGGATGCCGCTGGGGCGGATGCGCCGGCCGGCGCCCAACCTTCGCCTGGCCCTCAACGCCATCGCCATCGGCGTGCTGCTGTTCCTGGTGTGGGACGTCCTGGCGCATGCCTACGAACCGATCGACGCAGCGATTGGCAACGTGCGGGAGCACAAGGCCGGTCTGGCGCCCGTCGTCGGCTACGGTGCGCTGTTCGCCGGCGGGCTGGTGATCGGGCTGATGAGTTTGATCTACTACGAACGGTTCATGGGCCGCGCGGGCACAGCTCGCCGCTTCGGGCCGGGCGCCATGGCGGTAGGGGAACTGTCAGCTCGGCGAAGCGTCATTGCGGCGTGGAGCCCAGCCCGGCGGCTGGCCCTCATGATCGCGGTCGGGATCGGGCTGCACAACTTTGGGGAGGGGTTGGCGATCGGCGGGTCGGCAGCCCGCGGCGAGATCGGGCTGGCCACGCTGCTGGTGGTCGGGTTCGCGATGCACAACGCCACCGAGGGCTTCGGCTTCGTCGCTCCGCTCGCCGCCGACCGGGGCGAGGGCGAGCCTCGGCCGAGCTGGGCTTTCCTGCTGACCCTGGGCTTGATCGGCGGTGGTCCGACGTTCGTCGGTACCGCGGTGGGGCATCAGTTCACCTCAGACGCCTTGTCAGTCATCTTCCTGACGCTCGCCGCCGGCTCCATCCTCTACGTGGTCATCCAGCTGCTCGGGATCGCAGGGAAATCCGCCCGCAAGGACCTGCTCGGCTGGGGGCTGCTGCTCGGGTTGATGGCCGGGTTCGTCACCGACTTCGTCGTCACCGCCGCCGGCGGCTGAGCAGCCGACCACAGTCGCCGGGTCGGAGCTGCTGGCCCGGAGTCGCCGCGCCGCTCCGGGTGCACACTGACGGGGTGGACGGTTCCGGACAGGTGCCGCTAGGGCCCTTCGAACCTGCACCCGTTGTGATCGCCAACGCTTCGAACGGCGCCGATAGTGGTCCGGCGGAGCACTCCGAGACGCTGCAGATGTACCTGCGGGCCGTGCTCGAGCTGCACGAGGCCGGCGTCCTGCCTAGGCGCGCCCGGCTGGTGGAGCGACTCAAGGTCACTGCACCTGCGGTCAGTGAAAACGTCGCCCGCCTGGCAGCCCGGGGCTACCTCGTTCTGGATGAGGACAAGGTGTTGCACCTGACCAGGCGTGGGCAGCTCATCGCATCCGATGTGGTGCGCCGACACGAACTCGCCTACAGGTTCCTGCACGATGTGCTGCACCTCGAGCCCGCAACCGCAGACGCCGAGGCCTGCGCCAGGGAGCACGTGCTCACCACCCAGGTGGAACACGCGCTGCAACAGTGGCTGGGCCAGCAGCAGACGTGCTCGGCTGCCCCCGTCGCCAGCCCCTCCTGCGCTCGCGGGGGGTAGCGGCAGGCTCCCGTCCGGATTGCTCGGCGACCCCGCCCCGGGGACCTGGCTGAGCGGCAGCGGCGCAAGGCTCAACCGAGGCTGGCCGTGGACGCTGCTTACTGGCGGGCAGAGAGAGGATGCACCGTGACGCAACCAGCCGGAACGATCTTCGTGCTCCGCTCCAACAACGTCACCGGAGCCCTCATCCGGCTCGTCACCCGCTCACGGGTCAACCACGCCGGGGTTTGCCTGGGTGGGGGCGGCACCGTCGAGGCCAAGATGCGCGGTGCGATTACCGGCAGCGAGCCTGCCGGCGCCATCTTCGGCACCATGCTCCTCGCCGAGATGGAACGGCAGCGCCAGGGGGCTGGGGCCGACGTCGCCGCGGCCGCGCTCGCACTGCTTGGCACGCCGTACGGCTTCGTCGACATCGCGGCCCTCGGACTGGCTGACCTCGGGCTGCGCCAGCGGTGGCTGGAAAGGGTCGTCGACCGCGAGCACGCTTTGATCTGCTCCCAGCTGGTCGACCAAGCCTGCCTGAAGGCAGGGGTGCACCTGTTCTCCGACGGGCGGATGCCGGGCCGGGTCGACCCTGGGGACCTGGAGCGGCTCATCGATTCGGGGGGACAGGGCGTTCGGGTCGACTGAAGCTGATAGGGCGACTCTTACCCCCCGACGGCGGCGAAGCGCAGTGACGGCGTGCCAGGCCGGCGCGCACGCGGGCTGCACCATCGTGCTGCCTGCTAGCGCCCGGGTGGGGGATTCGCCGCTGGCACACGGTCGGGTCACAGCGGTGCCCTAGCCGCTCAGCCGGGGTGCGTCCGAGTTGGCATTAGGGTCCGCGACGCGCCGCCGGCCCGGACCAAGAGCTCAACCTGCCGTAGCCCTGCGCGCGCAGTCAGCCGGCCGGCGCCGGGGGAGGCGAGCTCGTCAACGAGTCCGCTTCCCGGCCCGCAGGGACGCAAGCGTCGTGCTGACGCGCGCGGTGCGCGTCTCGACCCGTTTCGCCGCCTCGATCCACCGCACCCACTCCTTGCGGTGGCTGTAGGCCAGGGCATCAAAGAAGGCTTGCGCGTCGTGGTCCCCGGCCAGAGCGTCCGCGAGGTCGGCCGGGACCGTTACCTCACGCGGTGCTGCGTCCGCCTCGATGCTGACGTCGACCTCCTGCCCGGCAGACACCCCCGCAGCAGTTCGGTTCTCGGCGCTCAGCGAAACGAGGAACCGCCCGCCCATCGACGCCACCGTCGTGCGGTAGGTGTGACCTCCCACCAAGACGCGCACAGCCGGCCGCTGTCCGGCACCAAGTGCCGACACGACCTCATCGGGTACCTGCATGCCGGTGGCCGTCTTGCCGCCAAGCTCGACCACGGTTCGAAAGTCCATGCCAGGACGGTAAGACACATGCCCGACAGCAGGCATTCGACCGGCCTTCTCACCGTCGGCCACGGCGCGCTGGACCGCACGGCGCGGACCACGCTGCTGCGAGACGCGGGCGTCGACCTCATCGTCGACGTCCGCCGCTTCCCGCTAGCCCCCGCGGGGCAGGAAGGGCGCGAGCAGGTCCATCGGCAACGGAAACACGACGGTCGACTTGTCGCCGCCGAGCTCGACCAGGGTCTGCTGGTAGCGCAGCTGCATGGCCGCAGGGTTGCGGCTGAGCACCTCCGAGGCCTCATACAGCTTCTGCGACGCCTGAAACTCGCCCTCCGCTGAGATGATCTTCGCTCGCCTTTCGCGTTCGGCCTCGGCCTGTCGGGCCATGGCGCGCTGCATCGCCTCGGGGATCTCGACGTCCTTGATCTCAACCGTCGTCACCTTGACACCCCAAGGTCGACACCGGTGAGGGCGACGCCACTACAGCCGGACGCGACGGGTTCCCGATCTCCGTGCCGGGGGTAGCCAGCAGCGGTGATGCTGGCAATCGATGTCCTGCCCGAGCAGTCCCTGCGCGACGTGGTGGACACCCTGGTGCGCTTTGTCGAGGCCGCCGGCGCCCTGGTCATTTTCGTCGGAGCCGTCATCGCCGCGGTCCGTTTCGTGGCGGCCGGGTTGCGGACCCGCAACGCCGAGGTGTTCGTCCCCGTGCGGCTCGGGCTCGGCCGTTTTCTCGAGCTCGGCCTGGAGTTCCAGTTGGCGAGCGACGTGCTGCGCACGGCCATCGCCCCGTCGTTCCGGGAGATCGGGCAGCTGGCCGCGGTCGCCACCATCCGGACCGCGTTGAACTACTTTCTCGGCCGCGAGATCCGTGAGGAGCGTGAGCAGCTGGCCCACGAGGATGGCGACGCGGCCCGCCGACCGAGCGAGGGCAGTGCTGGCACGACCGGACCCGTCTCGGCAAAGACGACCCAGGCGCCGGCGCGAGGGGCGGACCCGTCGTGACCCGCCCGGCGGCACGATGACCGCCGCCTCGTTCAGCCGGTTCTTGGATCAGGCATCGCTGCTCGTGACGACGTTCGGCCTGGGAGTCGGCGCCCTCGTGCTAGCGCGCACCGGACGCCTGATCGTGAGTCTGACGGTGTTCATGGACATGCTTACGGCCGCGGGGTTGCTGCGCCTAGCGGCGGCGCCAACGCTCACGCGAGCCCTGGCCGCCGGAGGGGTCCTGCTGGTCCGCCGCCTGGCGACCCTGGGCCTGCATGGCCGTGACCCGCTAGGGCGAACTGCCGCGGTCCTGCTGGTCGGGACGCAGCGGCTGCGCGTCGCGGGCTCGGCAAGGCTGGCGGGGGCAGGAGTCCGGCGCCGAGGGTGATGGAGCTGGTGTCGCCAGGTGGTCATCGCAGTAGCGCCGGTCCCGGTCGAGGTGGTACAGGGCGGTCTGGTAGCCCATTTCGCATCAACCGCTGCGCGCCCGAGGATGGGCATCGAGGTGGCAGCTGCAGAGCGGGGGATGGGGTGGCTGTTCCCAGAGCCTCGGCCCGACGGTCATGGTGCTGGTCGAACACCCGCGTACGCCGGCGGCTGCTCACCGGAACGTGCTTCTGGGCATCTGGTCGGAGTCGGCGTGGGCTGGCTGTGCCTAGCCGTGACCGGGCTCCCCACGTCCTCCCCGGCCATCACCGCGTGGCTGTCCGGTATGCGGGTCGTTGCCGCAGTGCTCGCCGTCGCACTGACGATGCTGGTCCTGCTTGCGGTGTGGGCTCCGCATGCACCGCCGGGAGCGACGACCCTCATCGTGAGCCTCGGCATCCCTGCGGACCGGCGCTCAGCTGCTCACTATCGTGATGGCAGTCGTCCTGGTCCTCGTCGTCGTGACGCTGCTGAACCTGGCCACCGGAAGGCGACGGCCTCCGATCGGAGGCGACTGACTGCTCGAAACAGCTCATGTCCGGCTACAGCTCATGCGTCTGATCAAGCCAACCTATGCTGCTGCGGACACAGCCACGACGGGCGCGGGGAGGTGAGGCGATGGCGCAGCGGGGTGACGAGTCGCTGCCCGCGCAGGTCGAGCACGCGAGTCAAGCGCTGATGAGCATCAGCGTCCGCTCGCTCATCGTGCTTGAGGGCAAGGTATGCATGCCGCAGTTGCGGGGCCTCCTGGTGCTCGACGAGCGCGGCCCGCTCAACGTCGGGGTGCTCGCCGAGGCGCTGCGCATCGCCGTCTCCTCGGTTAGCCGCATGTGCGACCGCTTGGTCGCGGCCGGGCTCATCGAGCGCGGCAACCCACCGCATAGCCGGCGAGAGATCGTTTTGACGCTGACACCGGAGGCGCGCCAGCTGCTGCGCAGCGTCGTCGCCCGGCGGCGAGTCCTCATCGCCGAGGCCATGGAGCACATGCCCGAGCAGGTTCAGCAGGCCCTCCTCACGGGGCTCACCGCCTTTGCCGACGCGGTCAGCCAGCAGGAGCTATCAGATGAGCGACGCGCCGCCGGCTGAGGACGCTCGCTACTGCGGAAGGGCGACCAGCCCTGCCGCGCCGACCACGTAGATAACCAGCACCGTGATGCTGTCGACACCCATCCGCGCGTGCGGCCGGCTAGGCCGGAAGACCAGACCGACCATGTAGACGATGGTCAGCAGCGCCCCGAGCCCAGTGAGGTAGAGGTCGGAGGGATGTGCGTTGGGCAGCACCGCCTTGCCTGAGATCACCGTGGCGAGCAGGAACAGCACCGGCAGGAAGGCGTTGCCGCCGAAAATGTCGCCAAAGGCCAGCTGGTAGTCGCCTGCCCTGGTCGACGTGAGCCCGGTCGACAGTTCCGGCAGGCTGGTCGCTGCAGCGAGGACGGTGGCGCCGAACAGCACCCCGGACAGCCCGACGTGGTCGGCGGCCGTGCTGCCGCTCTCCTCCAGGAACGCGCCGGCGATCAGCGTGGCCACTGCCGCGACGCTGAACGTAAGCGCGGCCCGGCCGGTGGCTGCACAATAGGAGTATCTGCTACAACTGTTGGCGTGTGTCAACCATGAGCACGACCGAAGTTCTCGTGCCAGCCGTCGCGCGTGATGTAGTGCCGCGCGGGCAGTGCAAGCGGAGCGTCGCGTCCGAAACGTTCAATACGGCCAGCGCTGCTGGTGGCTAGCGTCCGCTGTCATGAACCTGCGCCCAGCCGTCGTCGAACTCGTGGTCAGTGACATGGCCGCAACCCTGGCCTTCTACCGCCTGCTCGGAGTCGCCCTGCCACCGGAGGCCGACAACGAGCCGCATGTAGAGGCCGACCTCGGTGGCGGTCTTCGTCTGGCCTTTGCACCGAGGCAACCATTCGTTCGTTCGACCCGACCTGGGCACCCCCGGCAGCCGGTGGTCACCGCGTCGCTTTGGGATTCGCCGGCAAGACACCGGGGGAGGTCGACGCGGCCTGGGGCGAGCTGACGGGGGCCGGCTACGAGGGTCACCTCGAGCCGTGGGACGCGTTCTGGGGGATGCGCTACGCCGTCGTCCACGATCCGGATGGCACCTCGGTTGATCTGTTTGCCCCCCTACCCAGTAGCTAGTAGCTGCACCAGGCGAGCGGGCGTGGTGCCCGCCAGCTCCCGCACCTCCCGGGACAGGTGGGCCTGGTCGGCGTAGCCGATGGCGTGTGCGAGCTGTGCCAGCGGAACGCCTGACCCGCGCTCGTCACACAGACGTGAGAGCCGCAGCACGCGGGTGAGCCGGCGTGGCCCGTACCCGAAGCTGCTCAGGCAGCGCCGGTGCAGCTGGCGGGTGCTGAGTCCCAACCGGTCGGCCATGTCGCTCACGGGCACCCGGGCCGTCGCCATGGCCAGCACCCTCGGACCTAGCGGGTCGACCGGGTGGGCGGCTGCCCGAGCCTGCGACCAGCGCTCCAGTGCCGCCACCGGGCTCGCCGCCACGCGCTCGATGAGCAGCCGCGCCTCGCCTGGCGGCAGCAGGTCCTCCACATCAATGGTCTGGTCGCGGAGCGCGTCGGCCGGGATACCGAGCAGCGCTGGTCCCGTCCCACCGGAGAAGCGCAGCGCCGCGTACTCGGCTCCGGCCGGGGAGGCGTGCTCCCGCGCTCGGGTGTCGGGTCCGGCGATCAGCAGCCGGCGGCCGTCCCACAGCAGGTCAAGACAGCCGTCGGGCATGATCCGCGTGGTGCAGGGGCCCGGCCCGACCTGCCGCTGCCACAGCGTCACGCCGGGCACCGCGCTCGGGCGCTCCCGGTAGGTCACCGGTGGATCCTCGCTCTCGGCGTCGAGCGGTCGGGTACCCGGGCCGTCACGGCACCGCCGGCTGCCAGGATCTGCCCAGGGACGGCCAAGGTCTGTCTCAGCCGCGCTCGGCACTGTTGGGTCACAGCCCACTAGGGACCGCACTCAATGAGGAGTGAGCACATGAGCACGACCCCATCTCGCCTCCGTAAGCACCTCACCGCGATCTCGCTCGTGGTCGCGGGTGTCGCCGGCGGTGGCATCCTGGCGAACACGGTCGCCGCCAACGCGTCCGACAGCACGACCAGCAGCAGCGCCTCCAGCACGGCCGCCACCGGCAGCGCGACCCAGCGCCCGGCCGTTGACGAGATCAAGAGCCAGCGGGCGGACGAGCAGCTGCTCACCGGCACCGACGCCGAGAAGGCCCGCGCCGCCGCGCTGGCCAAGTACCCGGGCGCCACCATCCAGCGGGTGGAGACCGACAGCGACGGCGTCTACGAGGCCCACATCGTGACCGCGAGTGGCCAGCGGCTCATCGTGCAGATGGACAAGGCGTTCACCGTGACCGGCACCGACAGCCATGCGGGACCGGGTGGTCACGCCGGCTCCGGCGGCTCAGCAACCGGTGGAGGGACGACCACCGGCTGAGTCTCCAGCGACACGCCGATGACGGCGCCCCTGCCGCCCAGGCAGGGAGCGCCGTTGCTGGGCTCGGCTGTCCGGCTGATCGGGCGTCGGTCTGGATCAGGTCGACGAGGGACTGGCTCTGCGCGGCGCTCCCCGCGATCTCCCGGTGCAGGCCGGAGATGATGCCGGCAGTGGGGACGATGAGCGGCTTGATGCAGTTGTCGAGCTTCGCCGAGAAGATGTGGTAGCCCTCGGCGATGTGCTCGAGCGGGATGCGGTGGGTGACGAGCTCGCTCGGCCGCAGGTAGCCGTTGCGCACGTGCTCGAACAGCCGTGGCCACTGCCGCTTGACCGGACACTGGTTCATCCGCAGGGTCAGCCCCTTGTTCAGGGCGTCCGCGAACTTGACTGCGCTGAACATCGGGCCGTACGCGCCCATGACCGAGAACGTGCCGCCCTTGCGCACGGAGTCGATGGCCCAGTTCAGGGCGATCGGCGACCCGCCCTGCAGCTTGAGCTTGGCGGCGGTGACGTGCTGCAGGAAGTTGCCGTCAGCCTCGGCGCCCACCGCTTCGATCGCCACGTCGGCACCCAGGTGGTCGGTGATTCTTCATGTGCACGACGATGTCGTCGTACTCGGCGAAGTTGTAGGCCTCCGCGTGCGCGAACGTGCGAGCCTTCTCCGGTAATCCAGGTGGTCGATGACGATGACCCGGCCCGCGCCCATCAGCCACGCTGACTGTGCCGGAGCAACCCCACCGGCCCCGCCCCGAAGACCACGACGACGTCCCCCTCGACGATCTCGCATTCACTCCGGAATCAGGCTCGGCCCGACGTCGGCGAAGGGCACGCGTACGTACTCGGACTGGCCGCCGTCGTACCCGCCGCAGGTGTGGGAGTAGCCGTAGATGCCGCCGACCGCCGTGGCGTTGGCGTTGACGTTGTGGCAGTTCGAGTAGAGCCCGCGGCGCAGAACCAACACGAGCCGCAGAAGACGTTGAACGGCACCGTGACGCGGTCGCCGACCTTGAGGTTCTGCACCGACGGGCCGACCTGGTCGATGATGCCGATGAACTCGTGGCCGAAGGTCGTCCCGACGCGGGTATCGGGCATCATCCCCTGGTCAAGATGCAGGTCCGAGCCACAGATCCCCGCGAGCGTCACGCGCACGATCGCATCGTTGGGGTGCTCGATCCGCGGCATGGCCTTACCATCCACCCGGACCTTGTACCGGCCCGCGGTACACCATCGCCTGCAAGGGTGCAGCCTTGCGATGCCCGAGCCGGCCCGGCCGGCGGCCGCGTGGTGGCGGTTGCCCGGTGTCTCGCGCGGGCCCCACGCCGCGCCAGCCTCCGCATCGTTGTGTCCCGCTCCGGTCGGCCCGATATCGCTCCGTTGCTCCGCGTGACCGGCATCGCGCCCGCTACGCTTTGTTCCTCGTCCGTCGAGGCTGGTCTGTCGACGGGTCCGTCGAACTGTTGCCCGCCCTGGAGGCGCCGTGTCAGCCCGTGTCCGTGCGCCAATGATGCGACTGCTGGGCGTGCTGGCGGTCCTCGGCACCCTTGGACTGGTCGGGCGCGCGGGGCTGCGCCGCTTCGGCCGGGCGCCCGAAATCCCGTCGCCCGACGGCTCCTACACGGTGCTCGCCGACGACGGCACCCGGCTGCACGTCGAGGTCGACGACATGCCGGGGTCGCCACTGACCGTCGTGTTCGTCCACGGCTTCACCGCGCGGCTCGAGGAGTTCATGCTGCAGCGCGAGACGCTGCGTGGCCGCTACCGGGTCGTGCTGTACGACCAGCGCGGCCACGGCAAGTCCGGCTGGGGCGATGTCCGCAACGCCACCATCGACCAGACCGGGCGTGACCTCGCTGCCGTCCTCGAGCGGCATGCGCCGGGGCCCGTCGTGCTGATCGGGCACTCGATGGGCGGCATGACGCTCATGGCGTTCGCGCGCCAGCACCCCGAGCTGTTCGGCCCCCGCATCAAGGGCGCATTCCTGCTCGCGACAGCAGCCGGCGAGCTGACCACGGGGGGCCTGCTGGGGCTGTGGGCGCGGATCGGTAAGCGGCTGGGCCTGCTGCCGGTGTGGCTGTGGTGGCTGCGGGTGACCGCACCGGTGGTGGAGCGGTTCCGCCGGCCTGGCACCCGGCTCGGCTACCTGTTCATCCGCCGCTACCTGTTCGGCCGCGACGACGCCGATCCGCAGAACGTTCGCCTCGTCCAGGACCTGCTCGAACAGGCACCGTGGACGATCACAGCCGCGTTCTACCCCACCTTCTTCGCCCACGACGAGCGGGCGTCGCTGCCGGTGTTCCGGGCGGTGCCCGTGCTGATCCTCGTCGGCGACAGCGACCGGCTGACCCCTGCCAAGCACAGCCGTCAGATGGCGGACGAGATCGGCCCGAGCGCCGAGCTCGTCGTCGTGCCCGGAGCCGGGCACAGCGTCAACATCAGCCGCCGGTCGATCGTCGACGAGGCCATGCTGCGGCTGATCAAGCGTGCTGGCGGCTAACGGCCCGGGCGAGCAGTGCTACCAGACGACGTCGACGACTTCGGTGCAAAGGGTCCCCTGGGGTCCCAGAGTTCTGACAGTGCGATGTCGATGGAGGCCGTGATGCCGCTGTCGATGGCACCTGATCGAGTGCGGAGGTTGGGTCTGTCAGCAGAGCCATGATCGCGGCGCTGCTCGGAAGTGACCGCCCGCCTGGTCTTCTCCCCGGCCTGCCGCCAGGAGGTCGTGGTCGCCCCACTCGCGCTGCTCGTCGCCCTCCCTGCGCCGCTCGCGGTGCTTACGCTGCCAGGCATGGCTACCGAGCGCTTTGAGGTCCAGCGGCAGATCGCAGCGTCACCCGCGGCCGTGTTCGCCGTGCTATGCGACCCGGACGGGCACGTGGCAATCGACAGCTCCGGGATGCTGCAGTCGGCCGACGGCCCTCGGGTGCAGCAGGTCGGCGACGAGTTCGTGGTGCACATGGACCGGGAAGCGCTCGGGGACCTCCCGATGGGGCGGTACGACGTCACAGTCATCGTCACCCGGTTCGAGCCGGACGCGCTCATCGAGTGGACGATCTCCGGCACGATCCAGCCGCCGATCCGGCACCTCTACGGCTACCGCCTCGAGCCCAGCGGGACGGGGACACTCGTCACCTCGTACTACGACTGGAGCCAGATCGACGAGCGGTACCGCGGCAAGGGCGTCTTCCCGGTGATCCCCGAGGCCGCGCTGCGCGCTACCCTGGGCATCCTCGCGAGAACGGTGCGGTAGCGATGGCGTCGCTGCCGCCCGCCCGGCACCTGCTGCGCGCCCGCGACCTCGCCGACGCCCGCTACCGCGAGGCGATCACCGTGGACGACCTGGCGCGTGCCGCGGGCCTGTCGAGGGCGCATTTCAGCCGCGAGTTCCGTGGCGCTTTCGGCGAGTCGCCGCACGGCTACCTGCTGAGCCGGCGCCTGGAGCGGGCTGCCTCGCTGCTGCGACGGACCGACCGGAGCGTGACCGACGTCTGCCTGCTCGTCGGGCTGCGCAGCGTCGGCTCGTTCACGACGAGCTTTCACCGCGCCTACGACCTGACTCCCACGGCGTACCGCGCGGCGTTCCCGCCGGCAGCGACGTATGCCCGCGTCCCGGCCTGCGTGCTGCGCGCCTACGGCCGGCCGCATCACGAGCGCGGCAACACAGCACGTTTGGAGAAGACAACGCACCTCACTCCTCCCTAGCGTGAGCGTTACCGTTCCACGACGAAGGAGAACAACATGATCCGCATTGGCAACGTCCAGCTGTGGGTGCACGACCAGGACACGGCGCTCGCCTTCTACACCGACAAGCTCGGCTGGGAGGTCCGGTCCGACGTCACGGTTCCTGAGATGGACAACTTCCGCTGGCTGTCGGTCGGGCCAGCCGAGCAGCCCGACATCGCCGTCGTGCTGATGGCCATTCCCGGGCCGCCCATCATGGACGACGCGACGGCTGCCAGCGTGACCGACCTGATGTCCAAGGGTTTTGCCGGCACGATCTTCCTGTCGACCGAGGACTGCCACCGTGCCTACCGGCAGCTGAGCTCGCGCGGCGTCGAGTTCGTCGAGGAGCCCGAGACACGTCCGTACGGCATCGACGCCGCATTCCGGGACCCGTCCGGCAACAACATCCGGCTCACCCAGGAGCAGACCGTCTCGGTGTAATCAGCGATCCGGCCTAGCGCGGGTGGTCCAGCCGCGCGGCAAGGGCGTCGACGTCAGCCACCGTGACCGTCAGCGCCGGGTGGCGGAGAAGCCAGCCGGTCGGGTCGAGCACGGCCACCGGCTCGTCGAACCGGATGCACAGCCCGCGCTCGGGGTTCGTCGCGAAGGTGACACCCCGGTCAGCGAAAGACAGATGGGCCGGTCCTGCGGTCTTCAGCGGGGAGTACGGGCCGCTGGCCTGCGTCTCGATGACGTTGGCCAGCGGCACGTGCACGAACCACGGACCGAACCGGGCGTGCAGCATCTCCCCCTCGACCCGCACCCATGCGCTCGACGGAGTGATGCCGAAGGGCAGGGCAGCCCAGCGGTAGGCGGGCGTGAAGCGGAAACGGAACCGGTCCTCGGTGGCGGGCACCCGCCTTTCATACCGGACCGATCGCTTCGAGGTGCTGAGCGTTAGAGCAGGGCCAGCCCGAAACCGGCCGCGGCGGCTGCGAGGCACGCTCCCAGGCTGCCCAGCAGGTTCACCGCCGCCGCGGGCCGGTCCCCGCTGCCGACCAGGCTCAGCGAGTCCCACATGTAGGTCGACCACGTGGTGTAGCCGCCGGCGAAGCCGACTCCGACGACTGTCACGACTGTCCCGGCCAGGCCATGGTGCAGTCCCAGGCCGGTGACCAGGCCGAGCAGCAGCGAGCCGGAGACGTTGACGACGAAGATCCCCCACGGGAAGTCGCGGTCGTGCTGGGCCTGCACCACCTGGTCGAGCAGGTAGCGGCTGACCGCACCGGCAGCGGCAGCAAGGCCGACCACGAAGGCGAGGGTCACGGCGACTGCTCCGGCTGGCCCTGTGCCGGGCGGCCGCGGCGGACCGGGAGCGACTTCCCGACGAGCAAACCGACCCACGCGGCAGCGAGCCCGGCCACGAGGCTGGTCGCGACGTAGCCGGCCGCCAGGGCCGCATGGCCGTGCGCGGCGAGCTGGTCAGAGCCGACTGCGACGGAGCTGAACGTGGTGAGGGCGCCGCAGAAGCCGGTTCCGAGCAGGGGGCGCAGGTAGGTCGTCGGCGGAAGAATCTCGTCGACGAGGACGAGCAACAGCGCCAGGATGAAGGCGCCAACCGTGTTGACAACGAGAATGCTCCACGGAAGGTGGCCAGGCCTGGTCGGCCAGGCCAGCCCTACCGCGTAGCGGGTGAGGCCGCCGACGAAGCCGCCGGCCGCGACCGCACCGACGCGGCCCCAGTGGACGGGTGGGAAGCGCCCCGATGATGGGCTCAGGCGCTGGGCGCATCTGCCGGGGCCAGCACCCGCCGATAGGTCACAGCGGCAATGATGCCTCCGATCACCGGCGCGAGCAGGTACACGCCCCACATCGGGAACTGCTCGCTCACCAGCATCGGCCCCAGTGCTCGAGCGGGGTTCACCGCGCCTCCGGTCAACGGACCGCCGACAGCCACCGCTGCGAACAGCGCGAAACCCACGGCGAGGCCTGCGGCGGCGGGAGGCACGCGGTCGTCCGTTGCCACGGCCATGACGACGAGCACGCGCAGGAACGTGATGATCGCCTCGATCAGGCCGGTCCGGATGATGGACAGCCCGGGTCCCGGGTTCGCAATGGCCAGGTGCGCCTCGGAGCGGGCCCGCGCTCCATAGCCGGCCCAGATGGTCAGCGAGGCGACGACCGCGCCGAGCACCTGCGCGGCGATGTAGGCGGGGACGTACGCCAGCGGGAACTGCTTGACCGACGCGAGCGAGAGGGTCACAGCAGGGTTGAGGTGGCAACCGCTGACGTGACCGAGCCCGGTCGCCAGGGCGGCGAGCACCAGTCCGAAGGCGAGTGCGACAGCGAGGCCGTCGTACGACCCCTTGTTCAGCGTCGCGGCAACGGCCACGCCGGTGCCGACCAGCACGAGCAGGAAGGTGCCGATGAACTCCGCGGCAGCCGCCCGGACGAGGTTGCCCCCGAGCTGAGAACCGTAAAGGCCGCCGGTGACGGCAGGGCTGGACGCCGCCACGGGTGCAGCACCTTGTGACCGCCGAACCGTCGCCCCGCTCTTGCCCCTGCCCATCAAAACTCCCTAGGTCACCGCGCTCGTGCCGAACCGGACCCGGCAGATTCGCGGCATTCGTGGCGCCGTGTGCCGGATACCCGCGCATTTACGACGTACACCTCGGGGTTGACGAGCTACCGTGCCGATTAGTTGCCCGGCACGTCGATCCACGCAACGTAGACCGAGCGGCTGTTGTCGACTGCGGACTGCTCGATCAGGAAGGTGCTCAGCACCTCGCTGCCGTCCTTGCGCAGCACCGGCAGCTGCAGTGGCACGTCGAGGACATGAGCGACCCCGGTGCTCAGGTGCCGGCTGAACCCGGCGACATGCGCCTCCCGCAGGCGGGGCGGGACGAGTGTCACGACGCGCCGCCCGACGAGGTCCTCCACCGCCCAGCCCAGTGCGGCGGCGAGCGGACGGCTGACCGCGACGATGCGGTTGGCGTCGTCCGCGGCGACGGCCCCCCGGTCGGAGCCGCTGACCATCCCATCGTCCCAGTCCAGCGCTTCGGCAGCGTGTACACGCTTGGTGAAACGGTCGTCGGCGGCCCCCGGCCACGGCTCGGCCATGCCGCCGGCGAGCTGCGTGATGACCTGCTCGCACGCCCAGGTGCGGACGGCGATGATCTCGGGGAGCGCGGGTCGGATCAGCATGCGCCCGGCCCGGGCGAGCGATTCCGCGGCGTCGAGCACGGCCTGCAGGCACCGAAAGGAGGCGCCGAGGGTCGGGCGCAGCTCAAGCACCAGGTCGACGCTCGGCGGAAGCTGCGCCATGACCACTGCCCCGGACGCGTCGACCGGCGCGTCACTGGAACCCGACCCACCAGATGAGCTCGCAGTACCGGTCGTCGCGGCGAGAACGTGTTGGCTCAGGCTGGCCACCACCGAGCGGGCATGGTCGGCGAGGACAAGGTCGTCCGGCGGCGTTGCCGCGTCGTCGTGCTCGGCGCGATGCAGGGCGTACTCGCGCAGAATCGCGTCGTGGTGCTCGCGCGCTGCCAGCCACAGCGCCGGGGAGAGGCTCAGCAGCCGGACCTCGACGGGTGCCTCGGCGGCGGGCGGTTGCGCAGGCGAGTCGTCGAGTGACTCCGGCGCGGGGTCGTCAGCAGCCGGCTCGGCTTCGGCCTGGCCGTCCGGCTCGTCCCGGATCCTGAACCACACAACCTTGCCCGAGGCCCCGAGCGGACGCACGCCTGACGCCGACGTGTAGGCCGAGACCAGGTCCATCCCCCGCCCCGTCGTCGCCTCCGCCGCGTACGAGCGCTGGGCGGGCAGCGCCGGGTTGTGGTCCAGCACCTCGACGAGCAGCTGGTGCTGGGTCACCACGGCGGTGACGTCGAACGTGGTGTGCGCGTGCAGGACGGCGTTGGTGACGACCTCGGTGACAGCGAGGGTCGCGGCCTCGACCCAGACCTCGCGGCCGGCATCCTCGAGCAGCCCGCGGACGAACCGGCGAGCCAGCCGGGCGCTCAGAGCGACGGGATCGAAGGTGGAGGTGCGCCGGAGCAGCACACTCTCATCGACCACGGCGATCTCCGGGCTCGGGGGGAACTTTGACCCGATCTACCCGGGGTCACCAGGCGCAACCAGTCGTAACGACCTGCGTCATCATCGCCCGAGGTTCGACGCCGCGCTTTACACTGTCCGCGTATGAGCCTCGATCCGCTCGAGGACCTGCCGTCATGGTCGCAGCAGGGGACCATCGCAAGCGGGGTCCTGCTCGATCCGCAGCGCGTGGCCGCCGCCCGGCACGTGCTGGCCCTCGAGCCTGACGCTGCCGGCTTGCGGGAGCTCGCCGACATCGCCGCCGACCTGCTCGATGCGGGCCGGGCGGAGGTCGTCCTACTGACCGACCAGCGCGTGGTCGCGGCGACCTCGAGCACGGGCGGGCTCGACGACGAGGCTCCGTGGTCGGCGTCGGACAGCATCTGCGGCGTCGCCGTCCTGGAGCCGGCTCCGACCGTCGTGCCCGACACCAGCGCCGACGAGCGCCTGTCACTGATTCCCGACGTGAGCTGCGGCCGCATCGGGGCTTACCTCGGTGCTCCCCTGGTGGTGGCCGGGCAGCGGGTCGGGGTGCTCTGCGCCTACGACGCGCATCCGCGCCCGTGGATCGAGGCGCAGGTCGCGACGCTGACCCGGCTGGCCCGCCGGGCAGGGGCGCAGCTGGAGCGGCACCAGGCCGGCGCCGAGGTCTTCGGCACGATTGCGGCGCTCGACCTGGCGCTCGGCGCTGCCGGCATCGGCTGCTTCGAGTACGACCCGGCCACCGGAGCGCTGCGCTGGGACCGCAGGCTCATCGATCTGTTCGGCTACCAGCCGGGCACGTTCGTCCCGCACTTCGACAGCTTCATGCAGCGTGTCCATCCGGAGGACCGGGTCCGGGTCGAAGCCGCCATCGACGAGGCCCTGGCAGCGGGCGGCGAGTTCGCCGTCGAGTACCGGATCGTCCTGCCGGAGGGGGCCATCCGCTACATGAGTGCTCGCGGCCGGTTGCTGCTCGCCGCCGACGACAGCGTCCGCCTGTTCGGGGCCGCCGTCGACACCTCGGAGGTCCTGCACGGCCGCGACCAGGTGAGTCGCGTGCTCGAGACGATGACCGACGGCTTCTTCAGCCTTGACGCCGACTGGCAATTCACCTACCTCAACGCGAGCGCTGAGCCGCTGCTCGAGCGGACGCGCCAGCAGTTGATCGGGCGCGGGATCTGGGACGCGTTTCCGGAGGCCGTGGGAACCGACTTCGAGCGCCGCTGCCGGCGCGCGATGGCCACCGGGGAGACCGTCGACTTCCCCAGCTACTTCCCATCGTCCGTCGACAAATGGTTCCAGGTGCGCGCCTGGCCGGTGGCCACCTCCCTCAGCGTCTACTTCCACGACATCACCGCCCGCCGCCGGGTCGAGCAGGAGCGGGAGCAGGCCTTCGCCGAGACCGAGCTCGCCCGGGCGCGGCTGGCCCTGCTCGCCGAGATGACCCGCGCCCTGGTCAGCACGCTCGACGTCAACGAGGCGATGACCCGGCTCGCGCGCATCGTCGTCCCCCGCCTGGCCGACTGGGCCTCGGTGACGCTCATCAACGAGGCCGGCAACCTGGAGCAGGCCGTCGGGCGGCATGCCGACCCGGCCCGGACCGAGCAGATCGAGCGCTTTCCCCACCTGTATGCCGCCGTGCTCACCGAGAACTCGAACGCGCGGAGGGTGGCGCGGACCGGGCAGCCGATCCTTCGCGCCGAGGTCACCGTCGATGAATTGGCAGCGGGCTGGCGCAGCGAGGAGCTGACCGACCTGCTGCGCGAGATCGGGCTCGCCAGCTTGATGATCGTCCCGCTGCAGGCGCGTGACCGGACGCTCGGGGTGCTCGTCCTCGCGGGTGGTCCGGGCCGGCCGCCATTCACCGAGGCAGACCTCGCCACCGCCGCCGAGGTCGGGCAGCGCGCCGGTCTCGCCATCGACAACGCCGGGCTCTACTCGCGTCAGCGCACCGCCGTCGAGTCGCTGCAGCGACACCTGCTGCCGGCGCTGCCAGCGCCCGACCACATCGAGCTCGTGGCGCGCTACCGGCCGGCGGCCGAAGAGGCGCAGGTGGGCGGCGACTTCTACTGGGGGGCGCTTCAGGAGGACGGCGCCACCCTCGCCGCGATCGGCGACGTCTCCGGGCATGACCTCACGGCCACCAGCTGGCAGGCGCAGCTCGCACCGCTGCTCCGCGGTTTCGCGTTCGAGGGCTCGAAGGAAGGGCCGGCGAGCATCCTCGGCCGCGTCGACCGCGCGATGCGCGGCCTGCAGATCGACACGATGGCCTCGGTGGTGCTGGCTCGGGTCGAGCAGCGGCCGGAGGACCGGGGTGCCCAGCCGGGCGGCGAGCGGTGGCTGCGGTGGTCCAACGCCGGGCATCCACCGCCGATGCTGCTCCGCGCCGACGGCCGGGTCGAAGTGCTCGACCGGGAGCCAGACCTGCTGCTGGGGCTGGACCCGGCCACCACACGAGCCGACCACCTCGAGCGGCTGGAGCCCGGCGACACGGTGCTGCTATACACCGACGGCCTGATCGAGCGGCGCGACAGCCCGCTCGACACCGGTCTGGCTCGGTTGCGCCAGACGCTCAGCGCGCTGGCAGGGGTCCCGCTGGAGCAGATGTGCGACGAGCTGCTGACCCGGATGCTCGCGTCCACAGACCCCGAGGACGACATCGCCATGCTCGCCATCCGCGCCCATCCCGAGGACCGGTCCCGGCCTGCGGAGGCTGGACCGACGAACGTGCCACCGCCCCTCGATTGATCAAGGAGGTCGCGGCCGTCCGGGTTACCGTGAGTTCGTGAGACGGAACCGGGGGCGAGACGCCGAGCCCCCGCGCCGGGTGGTTGGCGCGGTACGGCTGTCCGTAGCCGCAGCGGGCCTGGCCCTGGTCACGGCATGCGGTTCGTCCAGCCCGGCGGCGAGCCCCATCCGCGGGGGTGATGTCCTGCCGTCGCCGGTCGCGCTACCCGCGGCGTCGGAGGCCGCGAGCACCTTCACAGCGAGCGACGGCACGCATCCAACCCTCGCCCAGCTGCAGCAGGGCCACATCATGCTGCTGTTCTTCGGCTACTCGCATTGCCCGGACATCTGCCCGACCACGATGGCCAACCTCGGCGCCGCCCTGCGCGCCAGCCCTCCGGACGTGCAGCAGGCGATCCGCGTCGTGTTCGTGACCAGCGAACCCTACCGCGACAAGCCCGCTGTCCTGAAGTCGTGGCTGTCGAACTTCGACGAGGGCCTGCCGCAGCCGTTCCTCGGGCTGACTGCCTCGGCCGCACAGATCCACACTGCCGCCGATGCGGTGGGCGTGCCGCTGGAGCCCTCGGGCCGCAACCCGGACGGCTCGACGTCCTACGACCACGGCACGCAGGTGCTCGCCTTTCGCAACGGCGCGTCAAACGTGCTGTGGCTCGCGGCCACGACGCCGCAGGACTACACGCACGACCTCACCACGCTCGTGCGCTCACCGCAGTCCGTTCATGCCTGAGGGCAGCCTCATGGCCCAGCCCTGGCAGAAGCTGGCCAGGGGTGCTGAAGTGGGGGCATGACGACCGCCGCAGCTCCCGACAGCGCCTCCACCAACCACCAGTTCCGCCTGGCCTCCCGCCCGGTCGGGATGGTGACGGCGGAGAACTTCGACTACACCGAGGAGCCGGTCGGCGAGCCTGCCGACGGTGAGCTGCTGGTGAAGGTCCTGTACGTCTCGCTCGACCCCGCGATGCGCGGCTGGATGAACGAGGGCCGCTCCTACATCCCGCCGGTCGGCATCGGTGAGGTGATGCGGGCCGGCGGCGTCGGCGTCGTCGTGGCTAGCAAGCACCCGGGCTTCGCCGTCGGCACGCACGTCTCGGGCACCTTCGGCGTGCAGGAGTATGCGATCTCCGACGGCAAGGGCGTGATCGCCGTCGACCCGGACCTCGCGCCGCTACCGACGTACCTCGGCGTGCTGGGGATTCCCGGGATGACGGCGTACTTCGGCCTGCTCGACGTCGGCAAGGCGCAGGCCGGCGACACGGTCGTGGTCAGTGGGGCTGCCGGCGCCGTCGGCATGACGGTCGGCCAGATCGCGAAGATCAAGGGCTGCCGGGTCGTCGGCATCGCGGGCGGCACGGAGAAGTGCGAGTACATCGTCCGGGAGCTGGGGTTTGACGCGGCGATCGACTACAAGTCCGAGGACGTCAAGAAGGCGTTGCGCACCCACTGCCCCGACGGAGTCAACGTCTACTTTGACAATGTGGGCGGCGAGATCCTCGACGCCGCGCTCACCCGCCTTGCCCGCGGCGCCCGCATCGCCATCTGCGGCGCGATCTCGCAGTACAACGCCACGTCGGCTCCCGCCGGTCCGTCGAACTACCTCTCGCTGCTGGTCAACCGGGCCAGCATGACGGGCTTCGTCGTCTTCGACTACGCCTCCCGCTACGCCGAGGCGACCAAGGAGACGGCGGGGTGGCTGACCTCGGGCCAGCTGCAAGCCCGCGAGGACGTCGTCGCCGGGCTGGAGACCTTCCCGAACACCCTGCTGCGGCTGTTCCGCGGCGAGAACACCGGCAAGCTCGTTCTCAAGGTTGCCGACGCGTAGCTCACCTGGCCGCAGGGGCTTGGGGCGGGGCGGCGGGGCTGAGGTGGCCCAGCGGCTCGGGCCGGGCTTCGCCCGGCTGTGGACGGCGGCCACGATCTCGACGGTCGGCGACGGGATCAGCGTTGTCGCCTACCCGTGGCTCGCGTCCCAGCTGACCCGGAACGCGGCGGCCGTGGCACTCGTGCCGGTGGCGCTGCGCCTGCCGTGGCTCGTGGTCAGCCTGCCGGCGGGAGCGCTCATCGACCGGGTCGACCGGCGACGGCTGATGGTCGCCGTCGACGCGGTGCGCGCGGTGGTGACCACGGGCGTGGCGGTCGGCGTGCTGACCGGCGCCATGAGCCTGTCGCTGCTGCTCGTCCTGCTGCTCGTGCTCGGGACGGGAGAGGTGATTGCCAGCAACGCCTCGCTGGCGCTGCTCCCCGCGGTCGTCGAGCCGGCGGTGCTGGAGCGCGCCAACGGGCGGCTGCAGGCGAGCGACGTCGTGGGCGAGACGCTCGTCGGGCCCCCGCTGGCAGGTCTCCTGATCGCGCTCGCCCTGACCGCGCCGTTCGTCGTCGACGCGGTGTCTTTCGGCGTCGCTGCGCTGCTGGTGCTGGGGTTGCGGCTCCGGCCGTCGCTGGCTCCCGAGGTCGTCCCCGCTGCTGCGGAATTGGGGCCGCCGGTGCGCCACCGGTTGCGACGCGACATCGCCGAGGGGCTGCGCTGGCTGTGGGCTCACCCGACGCTGCGGCTGCTCGCGATCACGCTGGGTGCGATGAACGCGCTGTTCTCCATGGCCACCTCGACCGAGGTCCTGTTCGCACGGGAGGTGCTCGGACTTGGCTCGGTCGGCTTCGGCCTGCTGTTCAGCGGCGGCGCGGTCGGGGGCGTGCTCGGCAGCCTCGTCGCGGCGCGGGTCGTTCAGCGGCTCGGCGTGGGCCGCACGCTGCAACTGGCGCTGATGTCCGAGGCCACGAGCGTGCTCCTCTACGGCTTGGCGCCGGCGGCATGGGTCGCGGGTGCCGCCATCGGCCTGTTCGCCGTTACCGGCATCATCTGGAACGTCGTGACGATCAGCCTGCGTCAGCGGCTCATCCCCGACGCGCTGCTCGGCCGGGTAGGCAGCGTCTACCGCCTGCTGGGCGTCGGCTTGTCCCCGGTGGGTGCTGCCGTCGGGGGGCTGGTCGTCGTTGCCGCGGGGCACGTGGTGGGGCGGCACCTCGCGCTACGGACTCCGATGCTGCTCGCGAGCGTCGGCTACGTCGTGCTGCTGGTGCTGGTCCTGCCGCGGATGGGGCGGCTGGAGGACGAGGCAGGGGCGGCGGCGCCGTCCTCCGCGGTGTCCTGACGCCAGGGCCGCTCGAATTGCAGGCGTCATCCGCCCGGTGGCGCGTGAGTACATCACGCTTCCAGGTGCGGCTGCCGGTGCGAAGAACGTTCGTCAGGCCGCAAGCCGCTGATGAGCGTTAGCGCCGCTCAAAAAGTACGCCTCCTACCCTGAGATGTCCGGTTGTGCTGATTCACCCGGGCGTCTGGGAGTCCCAGCGGGAGGAGCGTGCTTATCGAGCCGATGGCTCGACATAATGCATGACGCTCCCAGTCCCGATGACCGGTACGCCCGACTTGAGAGTCCCCGAACTCCAGAATCGGGAGAAGCGTCATGCAATTTGACGTGGCTGTCCCCTGGGCAGGCATGCTTCCGCTTGCCCACCTGTCCGGTCGGCACCAACCTCGGACTTCCGGCCGGCAGACACGGCCGCGACAGGCCTGCAGGGGAACCCCCCATGCGCTGAACGCACCCGGGTCAGGCGGCCGCCGGCACTGCAGCAGCCCGCGCCCGCTCGACCAGGGAGGCCGGCGGGGTGAAGCGCTCGCCGTACCGCTCGGCCAGCTCCTGCGCCCGGGCGACGAAGCCACGGGCACCGCCCGGGTACTGCTCGACGTAGCGCGCCACGCCGCCGGTCCACGCGGGGAAGCCGATGCCGTAGATCGAGCCGATGTTGGCGTCGGCTGCCGTGGTGATGACGCCCTCGTCCGTGCACTTGACCGTCTCGAGCGCCTCGGCGAACAGCATCCGCTCCTGGGCGTCGACGAACGAAACCGCGTCGGGGCGCCCGCCGAACTCGTCGACAAGCCCCGGCCACAGTCGGGTCCGCTTGCCGCCCTCGTACTCGTAGAACCCGGCGCCGCCGGAGCGCCCCGGCCGGCCGAGCTCGACCATCCGGTCGATGACCGCGTCGCCGGGGTGCGGGGGGTAACTGCCGCCCGCCGCCTCGATGGCGGCCTGCGCCTCCTTACGGATCTTCTGCGACAGGGTGAGCGTCAACTCGTCCAGCAGCTGCAGCACGGGGGCCGGGTACCCGGCCTGGCTGCTCGCCTGCTCGACGCTCGCCGGGTGCATCCCCTCGCTGACCAGCGCGAGGCCCTCGGAGATCATCGTGCCGATCACCCGGCTGGTGAAGAACCCGCGGCTGTCGTTGACCACGATCGGCGTCTTCCCGAGCTGGCGGACCACGTCGAACGCCCGGGCCAGGGTGGCGTCGCTGGTCCGGTCGCCCTTGACGATCTCGACCAGCGGCATCTTGTCGACGGGTGAGAAGAAGTGCAGGCCGACGAAGTCTTCCTGGCGCGAGACGCCGGTGGCGAGGTCGGTGATGGGCAGGGTGGAGGTGTTCGAGGCCAGCAGGGCGTCCGGCGTCGCGTGCCGCTCCACCTCGGCGAACACCGACTTCTTGAGGGCCGGGTCCTCGAAGACGGCCTCGACGACGAGGTCGCAGCCGTCGAGGTCGCTCATCTCGGTGGTCGGCGTAATCCTGGCGACCAGCGCACCCGCCTTGTCCTGCGTGAGGCGGCCCTTCCCAACGGCCTTCGAGACGATGGTCTCGCTGTAGGCGCGGCCCTTCTGCGCCGCCTCGATGCTGATGTCGCGCAGCACGACGTCGACCCCGACCTTGGCGAAGGCATACGCGATGCCCGCGCCCATCATCCCGGCACCGAGCACCCCGACCTTCGTCGCCTGCCACTCGGGCTGACCGGCCGGCCGGCTGGCGCCGCCGTTGACCGCCTGCAGGTCGAAGAAGAACGCGCCCGTCATGTTCTTGGCCACCTGCCCGACGGCAAGGTCCACGAAGTATGACGTCTCGATCTCGAACGCGGTGTCGACATCGACCTGCGCGCCCTCCACCGCCGCTGACAGGATGTTCAGCGGTGCCGGCATCGGGGCGCCCTTCAGCTGCTTGCGCAGGTTGGCCGGGAACGCCGGCAGCATCTGCGCGAGCGCGGGGGTCGAGGGTGTGCCGCCGGGAATGCGGTAACCCTTCACGTCCCAGCGCTGCACCGACTGCGGGTGCTCGGCGATCCACGCCCGGGCGGCGGGCAGCAGCTCGTCAACCGAGGAGACAACCTCGTCGACCAGCCCGATCTCCTTCGCCGCGGTGGGCGAGAACTGGGTGCCCTGGCCGAGCACCTTCATCACCGCGTCGGCGATGCCGAGCATCCGGACGGTGCGTACCACACCGCCGGCGCCCGGCAGCAGCCCGAGCGTGACCTCGGGAAAGCCGACCTTGACGCCGCGCAGGTCGGCGATGACCCGGTAGTGGCAGGCGAGCGCGATCTCGAACCCGCCGCCGAGTGCTGTGCCGTTGATGGCGGCGACGACCGGGCGGCCGAGCGTCTCGAGTCGGCGCAGCTGCGCCTTGACGTGGCGGCGGTTCGCCGCCAGCGCGGCCGCATCCTGCGGCCCGGCCTGGATCAGCTCGTCGAGGTTGGCCCCCGCGAAGAAGGTCTTCTTGGCCGAGGTGACGATGACGCCGGTCACCTGGTCTGCCTCGGCGGCGAGCCGGTCGAGCGCGGCGTCCATCGCCTCGACGTAGCGGGTGCTCATGGTGTTGGCCGAGTGCTCCGGGTCGTCGAGGGTGAGCACGGCGATGCCGTCGTCACCGCGCTCGTAGCGCACCGGCGAGACATCGGGGGTCGGGGACAGCGTGGTGGGCATGGTCATGAGAGCTCCTGGCTGGTGCGTTACTGAACGGGAGGTCGAGGGACGGCAGCTGCGCTCAGAGCCGGCTAACTGCTGAGTCGCTCAACTGCTGAGTCGACCTAACTGCTGAGCCGGCTAACTGCTGAGTCGCCTAACTGCTGAGTCGCCTAACTGCTGAGCCGCTCGATCACCGTCGCGATGCCCATCCCGCCGCCGACGCACAACGTCGCCAGGCCGTACCGCAGGTCTCGGCGCTCGAGCTCGTCGATGAGCGTGCCGAGGATCATCGCGCCGGTCGCGCCGAGCGGGTGACCCATCGCAATGGCGCCACCGTTGACGTTGATCTTGTCCATCGGCAGGTCGAGGTCGCGGGCGAAGCGCAGCACGACGCCGGCGAACGCCTCGTTGATCTCCACCAGGTCCATGTCGTCGACGGTGAGCCCCGCCTTGGCCAGGGCTTTGCGGGACGCCGGAGCCGGGCCAGTCAGCATGATCGTCGGCTCCTCCCCGGTGACGGCCGCGGAGACGATGCGCGCCCGCGGGGCCAGCCCCATCTGCGAGCCCGCCTGCTCGCTGCCGACGAGCACCAGGGAGGCACCATCGACGATGCCCGAGGAGTTGCCCGCGTGGTGGACGTGGTTGATCCGCTCGACCCAGTGGTACTTCTGCAGCGCCACCGCGTCGAAGCCGCCCATCTCCCCGATGCCGGCGAAGGAGGGCTGCAGGGCGGCGAGCGTCTCGGCCGTCGTGTCGGGGCGGACCATCTCGTCGTGGTCGAGCACCATCAGCCCGTTGCGGTCGCGCACCGGCACCACCGAGCGGGCGAAGTAGCCGTTGGCCCACGCCTTAGCCGCACGGGACTGCGACTCGACGGCGTACGAGTCGACGGCGTCGCGGTCGAAGCCCTCGAGTGTGGCGATGAGGTCGGCGCTGATGCCCTGCGGCACGAACCGGGCGCCGTAGGCGGTGTCAGGGTCTGTCGCCCAGGCCCCGCCGTCAGAGCCCATCGGCACGCGAGACATCGACTCGACACCGCCGGCGAGCACGAGGTCCTCCCAGCCCGAGCGGACCTTCTGCGCCGCGATGTTGACCGCCTCGAGCCCCGAGGCGCAGAAGCGGTTGAGCTGCACGCCGGCGACTGTGTCGGGCAGGCCGGCGGCGATGGCGGCGGTGCGGGGAAGGTCCATCCCCTGGTCGCCGACGGGCGAGACGATGCCGAGCACGATGTCGTCGACGAGGGCCGGGTCGAGGCCGGGGGCGCGGCGGCGGATCTCGTCGATCAGCCCGACGACGAGGGAAATGGGCTTGGTGCCGTAGAGCGCCCCGCCCTTCTTGCCCTTGCCGCGGGGGGTGCGGATGGCGTCGTAGACGTAGGCCTCGGTCATGTCTGGCTCCCTGGTCGTGATGGTCGGGCTGGTCAGTAGCGGTAGCCGGTGCGGCCGGCGGCAGCTGGGTCAGACGCCGAGCGAGCGCCCGACGATCTCCTTCATGATCTCGGTCGTGCCGCCGTAGATCGTCGTGATGCGGGTGTCGACGAAGGCCTGGGCGATGGGGTACTCGTTCATGTAGCCGTAGCCGCCGTGCAGCTGCAGACAGGAGTCGACGGTGCGCTTGGCCAGCTCGGTGGTCCACCACTTGGCCTTGGCGGCATCGGCGACCGACAGCTTGCCGTCGTTGTGCAGCTCGACGCACCGGTCGACGAAGGTCCGGGCGATGGTGACCTCGGTGTCGATCTCGGCGAGCGTGAAGCGGTTGGCTTGGAAGCTGCCGATCGGGCGGCCAAAGGCGGTGCGCTCCTTGCAGTAGGCGAGCGTCGAGGCGAGCACCGTCTCGGCGGTCGCGACAGCCGACACGGCGATCGAGAGGCGCTCCTGCGGCAGTGCCTGCATCAGGTAGATGAAGCCCTCGTTCGCGTTGCCGAGCAGGTTGGCCGCTGGCACCCGGACGTCGGTGAAGAACAACTCGGCCGTGTCCTGCGCCTTCAGCCCGACCTTGTCGAGGTTGCGGCCGCGCTCGAACCCGGGCATCCCGCGCTCGACGACCAGCAGGCTGGTGCCCTTGGCGCCCGCCGCCGGGTCGGTCTTGGCGACGACGATGACGAGGTCGGCGTTGATCCCGTTGGTGATGAACGTCTTCTGACCGTTGACGATGTAGCTGTCACCGTCACGGACGGCCGTGGTGCGGATGCCCTGCAGGTCGCTGCCGGCCCCCGGCTCGCTCATCGCGATGGCCGTGATGAGCTCGCCCGAGCAGAACCCCGGAAGCCACCGCTGCTTCTGCTCGTCGGTGGTGCGCTGCAGCAGGTAGGGCTCGACGACGTCGTTGTGCAGCGAGAAGCCCACGCCCGACGCACCGGCCCGCACCGCCTCCTCGTCGAGGATGACGTTGTAGCGAAAGTCGGGTGACCCTCCACCGCCGAACGCCTCGGGCACTCCCATGCCGAGCAAGCCCTGCTTGCCGGCCTCGATCCACAGCTCGCGCGGGACGATGCCGGCGGCCTCCCACTGCTTGTGGAACGGCACGACCTGCTTGTCGAAGAAGGTCCGGACGGCGGCCCGGAAGGCGTCCTGCTCGGGCTCGAACGGGGTGCGGTCCATGCTCAGTTCTCCTTCTGGGCGGGCGATCCGGTGACCTGCTCGGGCTGCTCGGCCGCGTCGGTTGGCGCGTGTGATGGGGTCGACGCGGGTGCTGAGGCCACGGCGCGGACGATGTGCTTCCACTGCTCCACCGGCCGCTGTGTACGGGGCGCGTCGGGGTTGAGCAAGTGCGTCATGGCCTCGCCCCGCATCGAGGTGAGCAACACGTCGAACACGGCATCGGCTGCGGGATGCGCTGTCGCCTCGGGCCCGAACACCCTTCGGCACAGCTGGCGCAGGTGGCGGCCGAGCGCTCGTTCGTGCGGGAGGAGGGCCGCGCACAGGCTGGGGTCGGTGCGGGCGGCGGTCCACAGCTCCATCGCCGCGGGGAACAGCGGCCCGTCGAAGGTCCGCCAGACCAGCTCCAGGGCCGGTCCGACGCGCTCCGGCCCGCTGGGCAGGTCGTCGACGCGCAGCAGCACGTGTTCGCTGAGCTGGCCGTAGAGCTGGTCCATCGCTGCCATGACCAGCTCTGCCTTGGAGGCGAAGTAGTGGGTCAGGGCGCCTCGCGAGACGCCGGCCCGAGCCTGCACGTCGGCGATGGTCAGGTCGGCGTACCCGCGCTCGACCAGGCAGGCCACCGTCGCGTCGAGCAGCGCGCTCCGGGTGGCGTCGCGGCGTTGCTGCTGGGTGCGGCGGGGACTGGCGGGGGTCGGGCTGGATGGCGAGACGGACAGCCCGGGTGCGGCAGCTGTCGCCGTCATCGCACCTCCCCGCTCGTGTCCGCACGCCAACCAGGGCCGCAGCACAAACCGACCACGCGGTCGGCATCTACGCCGAGAGTAGCCGCAAGGCGTCCGCATGCGCAAGTTACCGACCACAGGTTCGGTAAGCCGGCTGACGTCATGAGAGCGGCATTCGGCTCGTACGACGCCGAGCACAACAGCGGCTACTTCTACGCCAGGGGGCGCGGCGGGCTGACCGCGACGGCGACAGTCGCGGCGTTCCGCGCCGCCGGCAACTCCCCTCGGCGCCGCGCGGCAGAGGCCGCCGATGTCCCTCCGTCAGCAGTCCCGAGCCGACCCCCGAACAGCACCCCCGGCTCCTGGCGGGCGCGTTCGCGGTACCGCTGCAGGCGCTCCCGGTCGGTGCTTGCGTTGACCGGGTAGTACGGCCCGTCGCCGGGGCCGGCGGTCCGGCTGTACTCGCGAACGATGACCGTGCTGTCGTCGGAGTGCTCACGCTCGGGGTGGAAGTGCCGGAACTCGTGGATGCGGGTGGGTAGCGCAGGGTGGTCACGCCCGCCGACAGCACCCGGTCCAGATCCTCCCGCCACTGCTGGTCGTGCCGCGTCGTCTCGGCGACGTCGACGCCGTCGCCGGGCAGGTACGTCGTCTCGAAGGCGCCGAGCAGCGGGGCGCGCGGCCGCCGCAGGTCAGTATCCGGAAGGGAGTCGACGCGGCGCACAGGGGTCTCCACACTCCGCACCGGCGCGCAGAGCGCGAGCACCAGTGCGGTAGGAACAGAAGGCGGCCGGTGGCTCAACCGACGGGACTGTAACTACCCAGCGGGCGCCGCCTTCACCTCGTAACCCACGGTGAACGGGGTCACCTGCCGGAGATGGGCACCGGCTGATCGCGCCGCGCGGTGCGAGCCAGCTCCCGCCCGGTGCTCCTGTACCACTGAACGAGCAGTACGACGAGCAGGGCCAGCTCGACGGCGTCCCCGCCGTAGTACATGAGCTGGGCACCGGCGCGGACGTCTGCAGAGGAGTCGGTGGCGGGCAGCGTATGGACGTACATCAGCTTGGCGAGGACGTCGTGGCCCCCGGCGACAGCGACCAGGACGGCCAGCCGGGTGCGGAGGCCGCCGCGGCGCGGCAACGGGTCGATGCCGACGAGGTACCAGCTGAGCAGGCAGCCAGCCGCGATCATGTGCAGGTGCACGGCGGCGTGCAGGAGGGGATGGCGTTGCATCGTCTCGAACATCGGGGTCAGGTAGAGGCCGTACAGCGGACCGAGATTCAGACCAGGTCGTACGGCAGCAGCTCGACGTCGTAGCGGATCTGGTGCAGCCCCAGGAGCTTGTGCTGGATCAGCCCGTCATAGAGCTGAAAGCCGCCCCAGCCGAGCAGGGCTCCGGCGCGGACCAGCGGTGTCACGGTCAGCCCGCGACGCTGCAGGTCGGCGAACAGGGAAAGCCCGGCGACCATCGCCGCCCAGCCGCAGGCATGGAAGTAGCCGTCGGAGACCACCCCACCGTGGGGGTCGACCCGTCGTAGAAGTGGTGCCAGTGCAGCAGCTGGTGGAACACTGTCTCGTCCAGGAAGGCGGCGAACCCGACGCCGATGAGGACTCCGGCGAGGACGAGCGCCCACTGGAGCGCGCCGCATCGTCACGTTGGAGGCGCTGAGCGGTACCGGTCACGCTGCGTCCATTCTGCTGGCATGTCGCTCAGGGGCGCTCTGCCGCTGAGCCGACGTTGTGCCCGCCCTGTCCGTTCGCAGCCCCGCGACGGTCGGCCATCTACCTTCGGGAGGGGTCTGTAAGGCTCACGGTCGTGACGCACTTCCTCGTTCCCGGACCGGAGCCCGCTGCTGGTGATCCACAGACGCCCGGGCCCGCCGCCTCGA
>JAABUP010003011.1_pt1 | contig 30681 bp, 27 predicted proteins | sample 5559201 | NCBI WGS metagenome assembly JAABUP01 (sample SAMN10711887, study PRJNA513373) | rock metagenome | isolation source: Antarctica rocks | place: Antarctica | reverse complement strand
CATGCGCCATGCTGGCAAATGTTTGCTTTAAATGCATGCTGGGTAAGCCCCAGGGATCTGGGTAAGCCTCAGCTGCATGCGCCATGCTGGCAATTGTTTACACGTCAGAGAAGCACATGTGTGATCTGTGCCGGCAAATGGAGGTATGACTCAGCTGGGCAGTAGCATGGCTGCCTATTGATGCTGCATCTGCGCAGTCAGAGAGGGGTACCCCTGCTTGCAGAACTTGGGACCCACCCCAGCAGTTAGATGAAGAGCTGGCCCATGGCCATCTTAGTTACAGCAGGCAAACACATCCTGGCATCAGCAGGAGTAAACGTTCTGGCCACATCACAGGGCTCCTCTGCGCGCTTCATGACCTGGGTGTATTGTGAGTGAGAGACAGATGCAGTGGTCAGCCCAAAGAGGATACTCCAGCTGTCGTTGCTGTTGGTGCATAGGTCCCACAGTTGTGTATTAAAGTGGTGCGGTTTGTGTGGTTTCAGTTGGGATGAATTGCTTGTTGGGGTTGCTGACAAGTGCTGAGAGCATATCTTTGTAGATAGAGTGTCTGCTATTACCCTACAGCCTCTAAAATGTAGACACGCATTTTTACTGTCCCCAGGCGTTTCTGAGTTTATGTTTTCAGTGTAGGGATGACATTTCTGAATTCCAATGACATTTGGGGATTGGAAAAAGCCTGACACCTTTCGCAAGCCTTCACAATACACCTTTGTGCGGTTTCATGTCTGGACTCTTGTACAATTGTTAGCAGGCAACTTGGTCTAGTCCCTGTGTCACAGCCTTGTGTTTCAGCATGATTGTTCAGACCTGAGTCATAGCAGGCCTGCCTAGGTCTGTACCGATTCTGCTTTGTTTTTGCTTCTTCGTGCCTTCTAGCCTAGAGCACTATTGCCTCCATCATCTTGCCTCTGCTACTGCTTTACTCCGTCGCGAATTTAAATCGCGACGGAGTAAAGAAATTTGCACTTGGTGGTGTAAATTTGGATTCGTTGTCTCATTCGAATTACCGGTAGACTGATTGCATCCGAGTTGAATTGTCCATGAGGAGTTCTGCTTGTCTGATTCTTGCTACGAGACCGTATGCTGTGGCTTCAACATGTGGCGTGCTGATCTGATCACTGCATACAAGTCTTGCAACCACATCTTCTCGGATTAAGCATCTTCACAGTGGCACCAATTGCCTCAATCTTTTCACCATCGTCGTCACACTTTACAAGTGTGGCAGGGCAGAATTGTCCATAAAGCTCAAAGTGGGCTTCACACAGCCTTTGAAAATAAAGAGCAACACTACTCAGTTCAGTGGAAAGTGAACGAAAGTCAGCACACATACACAGTACCCTTCTCCCAGAGGGCCTGCTGGCGCGCAGTAAACAAACAATACTCCTGAGGATCTGTCTATGCTGACCTGTTGACACAGCCTTGAACGTATTGCACTCCCCACACAACCAATCAATAATTGAACATCAGGTAAATACCCTGATAAAAGGAAATGTGTATGTGCAATATGATCTATCAAGGACTCTAATCAAAGACTTCAAGATTGGTGGGCGTTCTTGTCAGGCTTTGCTATGGCACATGTGAGCTCATGTACCAAAAGACCAATAGGTCCTGCTATGAATGTAACCAAGAGAGCAGGCCTAATAGGAACACCCTTCTTTAGTGCATCCAAGTATATGAGTCTGCCTGCTCCATAGTCCCATATGAGTACATGCACCCAGTCCTGAGCAGCATATGCTGGGCTGCTCAACAACTTAGCCATATTCTTGGGATCTGCAGCTCCGTCTGTGAATAGAAAAATGCTTTTCTGGAACACATCAGCAAGATCTGGGGAGTCGATGACGGTTGCGGCTAGAAAGAAATAGAGGAAAGCTATACTTGGGACTATGATTGACCAGCGTGACTTGGCTATAGCTTCTGTGACTTTCCATTTAGGTGCAATGATGATGGGTGCCCACAGGACAGATATGGCAACATTGGAAAACTGGAATGGCGGAATCAGAACATCTGGGGAGATTTCAGGGAAAGGTACATTCAAGAAGGCAGCCACTTGCGTCCGACGGCGGTGAGTTGCAGGGCCCTTTTGGCCAAACGGTCGATCTCGCAGCCGGTGGTGAGCACTCAAGCATGGTGCTAAGCTTGCAGCATGTGCGCGACAAGCCTGCCCGGGAATACTCTGTGGTGGCCTGCCCCTGATGCAAGGTGTAAAGCTCGACATGTCATTGACGTGAAGCAACAGTCAATGTCATGAACATATGCATGCCATGCACGAAACGCCTGTTAGGGTTGCAACTGTGAAAACCTTTATCAGCGACGCAGGCCTGTAGACGTTCATGACAATCCTTGTGGGCCAACAGGAACCGCTTGTGGTTTAACAACTGCACGAGACTCTGCACTGTTTGTTTGCTGCATGCTTAGCCCATCACTGATATCATGACTATTGTGAAAAATTGTCTCAACCATGCAGTGGTGTAGAGCATCAAATTTGCTCGAAGGCAATCGCGTTTACTATGTCAGTCTTAAATCACCTATTTCAAAGCCTTGGGGCTCTCACTTTGTCCGCGGCAAGCCAGGCTATCCTGCAGTCCACGTGTCGAGCATGCAGGAGTGCCCAGCGGCTACCTTGGTATGTCGTGCTTGCTGTTCACGAGGCTGTCAAGTTGAGCTCCAGTTTGATAGCTGGTTTTGCTGGTAGGCACGGTGATATGCCAGACAAAGCGCGTGCCTTCTCTGGTCTTGCGCAAGCATATCAAGCACCTGACAAGAAATTTGAGAGAGGACCTCCAGCAACACCTGAGCAGGTGCAGCAGCATGGCAGCTGATGTCAGTTGAATGCAAGCCTTGTTTTCTACACGAGCTTCTTGCCTCGCGTCTAGCTCACTTGGATGTTGTGTGATGTTCAGCGCAACAAACTGGAGCCAGCTTATGAGGGGCGAATCACAGACATGTCACATCTTACCCACTGCATCAAGATGGCAAGGGAAACTGCTGCTATGGCCATGCACGACAGATCCTCTGCAGCACAGGCCTTGACAAACTTTCTCCAGCAGATTGATGTTTGGGCACAAGATCATCCAGGCAAATTTGACTCAAGAAGGGCATCAGTGGCGCTTCTATCAATGGCACACGTGACATTCAGAGCACAAAAGTTTGACAGGACTTCCCTCCACAACCCCTTGATCCCAGACATTGCTGCAGTGATGATGGAAAGAAACCTCCAACAAATCCCTGGAGCCAGCAATCACACAGTTTGCAATGTCTTTTGGGCATGTGCACGGCTACAAATCAGGCCAGATGATTTGCATGCTGGAGCTGAAGACAAACTTGGACAGAGATTCATTGACACTCAGACTTCAGCAACTCTGCAAGGTCTCAGTAGTGTTCTATGGGCATGTGGAGTTCTTGGTCTCAACCCGGGGAACGGACACTTTATTGAGCGCGCTGTGCAAATCATAAAGCAACAGCTAGCTGTGGACCATTTTGACAGCGAGGAACACATGCAGTCTCTGTCTGTGATAATGTTTGCGTTTGCCTCCCTTCGGCTACACATAGAGCCAGCTGTCGCTGAGCTGATCATCACAAGATTCTACCAAGGAGTACTTCAGGGGGCAGATCAGCCTCAGGGTTTGAACAACATCCTATGGACATGTGCCACATTAGGATACCTGCCTCCTCCGCACATGCTGCAGTGCTTCAAGGAGAGCTATGCTGCAAGCAAGAAGCCCTTCCTGATTCAGCATGACAGCACTGTGGCATGGAGCCTAGCTGTGCTAGGTGTGCTAGATTTGGAGTACTTCAAGACAATGATTCTCCGGTTTCCCAGGCGGGTGATGTTGGACGCAACTGTGGGGCAGCTGTATCAAGCTCTCCAAGCATTGCGACCCTCAGACGAAAGCACACCGGCGTACACTGAGTGGTTTGAGGTGAGCCGCCTTTGCTTGCTTTGGTGTATCAATTCTAGCTGAGTTCTGGGTGCACTACACTAGTACAAGGGGCAAGAGACCAGCTTTGATGACATCATGTGCATGCATGTGGCGTTTTGTTGAAGCATGTCATTCATACCACATGACTCTGCAGCATGCCAACAGAAAATGAAACGCCTACATACAAGAAATCTCAAGCAGCTCATCCTGCAAGCTTGCAGGTAACCTGTGAAGACAGCAGGTGTTGCATGCAGGTCACTCGCCATGTGCAAACAGAATGGCCCCTGCGTCAGTTGGCGTCACTCCAGTCCCCTTTTGAGGAGCACGTCTATCACACCTTCTTGCAAATGGGGTACGCTTCTCCAATTTTTCTATCATGTTTTTCTTTGCTCCCTCTCTTATTGCATGTCTTCTTCTGTGTTGCCATACTGGCAACTGGTGGGCGTTGATAGAACTAAGAAAAGAAAAGAAAAGAAAAGAAAAGAAAAGAAAAGAAAAGAAAAGAAAAGAAAAGAAAAGAAAAGAAAAGAAAAGAAAAGAGAAGAGAAAAGAAAAGAAAAGAAAAGAAAAGAAAAGAAAAGAAAAGAAAAGAAAAGAAAAGAAAAGACCAGACTAGACTACGCCTTTCGGCGTCAATTTTATGAGAAGCCAAGTATTATACCGGGCTGCCCAGAGTTGACTTCACACAAGTTGTGGCTGCAGCTATCAAGCCATTTCCCACTATGATTCTGGAGATGGGTTGCATTACATTGACATCGCAATGCTGCCCCAACCCAAGGTGCCCTGCAAGGTTGCCATTGAAGCTGATGGGCATACCCATTACTTGTTTGAGGACTACAGACTGGACAAAGGACCACATCCTGGCACTAGGTAAGGCTCCGCACATATGAATTGTACTTTATGTTTTTTGGTAATCTGCAAATCAATAAAACACACCGCGATCAGATTTGCCTCAACAGTTACCTTGCTGCAAACACAACACAAGCCCATTTACACTTTCAATCTGAGGCTTGAGGCAAGCTGATGCATGCATTGCAAAAGCAGCCTGTTTGCAGTGCATCAGGCAGTGTAGTCAGGCCTGAGCTTATATTGCAGTATCTTGCAGACATGAGTTTGGAATGCAGAACTGCTGTACAATGCAGATTTTGCTGTGGAATGCAGGCCAGATGGCAGAGCCCTGTTTAGGAACTGTGTGTTGGAGAGGCAGGGTTGGTATGTCATTGTTGTCCCATGGTTTGAGTGGCATGCACTGCTCACCAAAAATGCCAAAGTTGGTTACCTCAAGCAGAAGATGAAGGCAGTTGTGTCACAGTACAGGCATGATACCTGGGCCGCATCATCATACACATCAAAGGTTGATGGGTGATGCCCTCAACATGCTTTGACATTACACATTGCCAGAGCTGCCACTGCTATAATAGCTGCTCAATACAAGCATGTTGAAATGCATGCTTTCAATTTTGCCTGACACTCCTGTTCAGCCTGTTTTGACTATTGACTATGACGGATGTCATTTCCTTGCTTCTGTAGTGACCAAGGCTTCTGCACTTCCCGGTAGATGCCAGCTACCTCACACATAGCGTGAGGTGAACATCATGCATGTGGGTCATGAGGATCACAATTCCATCAACTGGAACTGCATCAGAGATGATGCCCTCTGTATGAAGCACAAATCAATTGATGGGTTTGGTTATTTGTGCCTGTCCTAAGCATCAGCGCAACTTACGCTGCTTGCCCAGATAGGGCTTAGTTGTGTGAGCAACGTTAATGTGTGTTACATTTGATATGAACCAACCATGCAGCGTATAATGAATGCTTGTGTGACACCTGCACTACACAACTATCAATATTGAGGTGCCATTCTGCAGCTCTATTTTTGCTACTGAGTAGATTAGTTGCAAGGGCGTAAGCGTTTTCAAAGCTGCACATGCGTGTGTTGTCCACATTTTTGAGTGTGACTACCAAATTGTTGGTGCCACAAACTCTAAACAGCTTGCGATGCAACTGTTGAACCTGTTCACAGTGGAGTCTTTCTAGAGGCATGTACCCAAAAACCTTCGTCAACCCAACCCTGTCACCATTCCTCTGCAGAAACAACATCGAAATGCGTTTGACAACTTTGTTTTCCATTGTGTGCCCTAGACAACCCAGTTGTATCAGATGAAGAGGCAACTTGCTCACTCACCTACTGTCGTGATCGATCATGATTGATCAATTGCAGGGACAGTTCAGGTGCTCCTCTTCAATTGGAAGGACTTGCATGAACTCTTGCAAGAACGACCTCGCCAACACAAGCTTCAGCTTGTGATGAATCTGCTGTAGGACTTGCAGCCCTGGGAGTCATTTTGTTGTGATGGCCATGTGGTACACATGGCTCACGAGTTCGTGGCAGAAGCAACAGTCGTGCAGTACAGAATGCGGTCGCAGCACCTTCCACTCCCTGACCGCATCGAAAGTTGTATGGTACAAAGTTGCAGTCAGTGTCACGCCGTACATCTAAAGAGAAATGCTTACAGCGTCTCGTTGATGCGAGTGCTAGGTCAAGTCTGCAAGATCATCCATCTGAGAACAGCTCTCGCAAAGCAAAGCTCGCACACTGTCGCTCCTGCAAGTTCTTTTCTGTGTGCCTCTCTTTTCTCCTCCATATCGAGGCACAGGGTGCCCAGCACGATGGTGGAGGGGCTAAGCGATAACTGCTGGAATCAGGGAGATCAAAGCACCGAGCATGCGGCGTTATCAAGGGACCTTGAGACGGACATCTGCATTGTTGGGGCCGGTATAGCTGGCTTAACGACCGCGTATCGGTTGGCTGTCGCAGGTACGGACAAAGAGGACGAAACGATGACAGTGACGTGCGTGTGCTCGACTGCACCAAGACAGCTGATCACCTAATGAATCGTGCTGCGTATGCGCTGAAGCTTGCTGCTAGCCTGTCCATTCAACTCTGGTGTTGCCTATTTGATGTTGAGATCTTTTGCAGGTCTTGACAATACGCAATATGCACGTACTGGTGCTGACTTGCCTCTGCACGTTTTGCCCTTTCAGGCAAGAAAGTTGTCATTCTTGAGGGCAGGGTGCGAGGCGCCGGCCAGTCTGGCAAAGACACCGGGGAGTTGTTGGCCTGGAACAACCATCAGCTCAGTACACTCCAGAAGTCCTATGGCCAGAAAGTTGCATCACAAGTTGTTCAAAGTCACTTGGATGCCATTGAGGTGGTGCATAGTTTGGTGAAGCAAGAGGCGATTCCCTGCCAGTACACACCTGTTCAGGGCTACGTCCAGGCCAGTGAGAGGACACTTACAGCTGAAGCCAAAGCTTTTGCTGGATCTGGTGCCGAGGCCAAGCAGGTATGCATCATGACACTGCAGTGCCCTATGAAACTGCATCCAGGATCGTGCTGCTTTTCTGATACGAGATTGTCAGCTAGTCAGCGTCAAAAGCGTCATTCATGCCCACAGATAATATGCCCACAGTTAATATGGCAATAGCATTCAAAGTCTCATGAGCAGCCCTCATTCAGTTTCTGTAAAGCAGATGATGTCAAATGCCTGTCTCTGCAGTTCCATTACTTTTTGCTGCTGCTGCTGTCAAGCATGCTGCTGGAGAATCCTTCTAGGCCAGCGTAACAGCAGCATGCTGCAACTCGATCAACATGTGCCTGTTGCAGCTGTCTGTACCTTGGCAACATTGCTGCATCAGCATGCATACATGCTCCACCGCAAATACTTCGTGCATGCACAGTAGGCCGTACCTTTGTGTAGGATGAAAAGTGTACGGCTTTACCATACTGCATGCCTGTCTACCCAGTGCAGCAGATGAGGGACAGCAAATGATACATGTCAGTGATTTTGGAATGTTACCGAGCCAGTGGTATTTTCCAATCTCAGGTAAACTTAGGAGGAGGATCAGAGGTGGGGGGCTTCCAGCAATGCTTGGAGTTCTCTGGCAGCGCTGTTTTGAACCCGGTGCAGTATTTGAATGGCCTAGCTGAAGCATTTGTGGGAAAAGGAGGGCAGATCTATGAGCAAACTCGTGTTTGGAAGCCTGATACAAACCATGTCACCACAATGGCTGGCAACAAGGTAAGCAAGGAGCTACAGTGCTTGTGGCCCAGACCATCTGCGGGCCTGAGTCGCTGCTGAGCCACTGCTGAGCCACTGCTAAGTCAGGCTGAGTCGCTGCTGAGTCGCTGCTGAGTCCCTGCTGAGTCATTCTCGAAAGCTGCTGAATGACACTTTGAGGCTGATGATATGTCTTGTGCACTTCATGAGCCTGAGTTCAGGGCTACACTGCATCTGTCCCAATCCCTATGGCATGCATGTGACATGTGCAGCACATGCATCGTGTGTGTAAAATCTTGCAAAACCTGTTGGTGCGCTGAGCAGGTAACAGCACGTGATGGAGTGGTGTTAGCCACAGGCTGTCCCATTACCAAGAATCTCCTGGACTCTGCCTTCACTGCTATGGCTGTACATGGCAAGCAATTCCCTCGCCGCAGGTACATTTCAAACAGCATACAATGATGTACAACAGCCGCAGTGGCAAAGGCTAGCAACAAGTGTCTCTCAACACTCACATCAGCGCAGATCACAACAGTCCCCAAAGTCACGCTGCATTCAAGCCTGAAACTTTTGTTGTTCTGCCTGGTTTGGGCCGATTCAACGTGGATGCAATGCTCAGCGGTTCCAAAACCACATTTGTGTTTGGACAGCTTTTTTTTGCTGCACTCATCTGCATGACGCTATTGCCTCTGTTTTCTGTTGGCAGCACGCTGATACTTGCAACACAGTATCACAGTGTAACAGCCCGTGACTCGCCAACAAGGCGCAAAATATCAAGATCGAAGCAATGTGCAGGCCCCTGCATACAGGACTGCTGCAGGCCACACACCTTACATCACATGCAAATGGTGAATCCCATGCAACACACACATCTTGTGATGCACAGGTATGCTGTGGCTCTGGAAGTTGCAAAAGGTTCAGTCAGGAATGCAGTGTATGCTGACACTGAAGACCCCCATCACAGTGTGAGGGTAGTTGAGGGGGCTTCTGCTGGGGGTGGGGACCTGCTGGTTGTATCAGGGGAGGAACATGACCAGGGAATCAGCCCTGAGTCGTACACAGATGTCTACAACAAGTGAGCCCAGCTGTCTACTGCACGAACGGCTGTGTATCTACTGTGTCCACTCTGGCTGACAAAACATTGCATAGGGTGATGTACGCAGCAAGCCTACACTTCATTGCACTAGGTGACAGTGGCAGCTTTGCTGCATCTGGTCCTGCATACACCTATGACGCTCGTATACTCACCCACTCACCCAACTGACACACTCACTTTTTCATGGTTAGCTCCCTCGCCCACCCACCCACCCACCCACCCACCCACCCACTCCCTCATCCTTTCATGCACTCATGCACTCATGCATGCATTCACAAAACATGTGTCTTCTCTTATGGTCAGGTACTCACAGCCTTGCTCAGCTCCCTATATGAGTTCTTGTTGTGGCATTCCTCAAAACCAGCAACAACATCATCATGCCAGCAATGACTTGTGTACCTATAGCAGGCTCTGGAGTATACAATGAGCTCTTTGACATAGCTCTTGTCCTGACGTTGAAGCCGTGAAAGTGTTGAGCAATAAGGTACTAGCATGCCATGCTGACCGGCTGTGATGTGTCACCTGCAGGCTGGAGTCTTGGGCTAAGCAGAAATGGACATCGGCCCAAGGGCGCACACATCAGTGGAGTTGGACTGTAAGCTTACCCACCCCCTTTGACCCCTCCATTCTGCACATGATCCTGTTGGGCATCTGCTGCTGCCGAGCAAAATCCAAATGATCTGCACGTCATTACAAAACAGCATCTGTAATGTATGCAGTCCACACATGCCAGAACATGTTTGTGTACAAATATGTATAAGGTGCAAAATCTTGCCAGCATTCTGCGGCCCAACATGGTGAACACTGATATCTGCAGCTTCATGCTGCAGATCTTTGAGACGCAGGAGATGCTGGGGCTGTACGGCAAGTCCCCAACCAGCATGGGACACTACTACATTGCCACTGGGGATTGTGGACACATCCTGACGGGTGGGACTCTGGCTGGTATGATCATCTCAGGTGAGTTTTTGGATCAATACCCACATGCATCAGCGTTGATTCCATGCCATGCGTGATCATCTCAGCTCGGTTGCTACTAAACCAATCACGTACATCAGCACTGATTGCATAGCTCAAAGGATCATCTCAACGCATGCTGCGCATGCATATAGGTTGTCTTGCGAGGACAAGCAGGCATCTGCTGTCTGTTGTCAACATCTGCTGTTATAGCAAATAAAAAGGAGTTACCCCAGTTGGTTTGCATGTTCCATCACTGACTTGCACTGACTTGCACTGACTTGCACTCACTCAAGATAAGGTTTGCACTTCTAAACTTTGAGTTTTCCTTGATAAATCTGAGACTCAGCATTGCGCCTTCAACAGCTGCTACATAGGCACACAGAGCAAACAAGATCTGATAGGTGACATCATGATCACCGCTGCTAGCGTAGGCCACTCCACCCAATCACCATTGCAACACCCACTGTCATTACTGCACATGCAGATTGTCATGCAACTGCCCAGATTGCCTGCGCTGTCGAGACATATGCTGTGCAAAAGATACCGCTGCATCTGCGACAGCCATGTCTGTTGCAGACGCAATATTGGGGAAGAAGAATGTGTATGCGGATTTGTACAGCCCCAGCAGGCACCTGACCTGGGTCCCCCCTCTGCTACCCCCCCTCAGCTTTACCTACATCAAGAACACAGTCACAGTGAGTTTCCCGCACAAGCTGTAAACCAATCAAAATTGTACAATAAAGTCCGAACCCTGAAAGCTAGCCCATTCATATCCTCTGAATCTCACCTCATTCATCAATGCTGTACTGATCAGTGGAATGTTTGTGAAAGACAATGAGAACATGTATTGTCAAGCAAGGCATGAACAACAATATTTGCATGTCATAGTTAGATTTCATTGGACAGCAAATGTTTCCGAGGAGCAATGATGCTTGCCTGGCAATATGAAACACTCCTCCTAGTTGTGCGAGTTTGATGCCTCCTTGCCTCTGTACTACATGGACATGATATGCATCACACGCTTTGCAGACGTACCACTGTCTGGTTGCAATGGCAGAGTATTTTAAGCACAGGAGCGCCACAGCTGCATAATGTTTGGTTACAACTGCAGAGTATTGTGAGCATGGTAGCGCCACAGCTGCATAATGGTTTGATTAAAACTGGAGTTGTTACTATAACATACACAAGTAGGTGTTACCATGAAATAATCAAGTTGTAACTATTACTATATAATTCATAAGTTACTTTTACTATATTGGTTGCAACTGCAGAGTATCGTAAGCATGGTAGCACCACAGCTGCACAATGTGGACATAGAGGACATGGCACCTAACAGTGGAGCCACTGTTCAGAAGGGCCTTCGCAAGGTGGCAGTCTACAAAGATGAAGAGGGCAAGAAGCATGCCTTCTCTGCCCTCTGTCCCCACTTAGGCTGCCTTCTACAGGTCAGTTTTTGGGGCTTTCCTTTGAAGATTCTGCCTTTTGCCTTTTGGGCTGCCTTTTACAACTCAGTGGTGATGCCCTTGGTGATGACAAGCTGCGCTTTGGCTTTATTTCGGGTGTCTTTTGCACAATTGGCTTCTGTTTGTTGGTCTGTAGGACATGCTTGGGCTCAATTTGACACTTCTTGGGCTGCTCTGCATTGCTGTGGTCACATGCCATGGTTGGTCAGTCTTGCCAGTCAAGCTCAAGGGCTGGTCAAACTTCAAGGGCTAGTCAAACCTCACAGGCAGGCATTGCCGGCTGGAAGCCTCTTACCTCAAGCACGCCGTCACAGTTCTCAGTTCACTGATTTGCATTGACACAGACATAGAGGTTAGACAGAACAAGCTTAAGCTTTGGTGCTTCTTTGAAATCTATGCAGATATGTGTCAGTTGCTCCGCAAAGGTTTGGCCAGCAGCCATGACAGCAGTCAGTCCTGACAGGGTGACAGCACACAAGCTCCAAGCTGCTGACTCAGGAGGCTCCCGTTATGATTGCATAAATCCTCCTTTTTTCTCTTTTCTGTTCTGACTACACACAATGGTACACGACACTGGGTGTGGCGACAGCCGTTCTAAGACGTCAAAGGTGATGCATGTCCTGTCGCTCTGTGGGATCCTGCACTTAACATGCACATGCGACCTGCAGATGGGGATGACGTTTCTGAATTGAAATGGGCGTTTTGGGAGTGAAAAGAGCTGTTGCTGACTGCTGTGTTGCACCTTGCAGTGGAATCCACATGAGAAGGAGTGGAACTGCCCGTGCCATGGCTCCTGTTTCAGCAAGACCGGGACTAACTTACTGGGCCCTTCCACTCTTGATATGACCCCTTTGAAGCATCTGTCTGATTGATGCCTAAACTTGAAAACACCTATCAAAAGCCTGCTGTAGTTTTATAACACAAACACCCTTCCCAGCATCAGCTAGATATGTGCAAGGTCAGTCTTGCAGTTTCCAGAAAGGCTTGCACTGAGCGCTGCTCACAATACCTGGCAGTAACTGTTAGGGGCATATTGGCTATAATAGTGTTAGACCAATGTTGTCAGCACCAGACTTACCTTCACGGTCAGCTGAACCATGCATTCTAGGAACATCAGTGGCATACCTGCATTTAATCTGCTGCATATGTTATGCATACAAGACAAGACAAAAGAGTCAGACAGTCAATACTGCACAGCAAAGTAGTGTACTGCTGCTAGTGCTTGGATCATGCATCCATGTGCACCATCTGCTTCAGTGGTACCTGATAAAATACATCCAATATTGCATTCTCAATGAATGCAACCATGGCCAGAGGTATCAGCATATGCGGCGGGGGTTTGCTGAGGCATGATACAAACAGTGTTGTGCAACACTCTTGCGATGTACCGGCAGCTCCTGATGAGCCTTCGAGAGTGAGCTAGACTTGTCCCTCAGCCTGATGCACGTCTATCATGCTGTTGGCATATTTCTGTAAGTCACAGTGTGCTGCTCACGCGGACCAAACCTCAGGGAAGATCTTGCCAGTCGCCTATTGAACCCTCTGCTGTCCACTGTGGCTGTTGCAGGCAAAACAGGTGGCTGGTTGTTCAGTTTATAAAACGGTCATTGACTGCATGGTTCTGCATTGAGTGCTGCCTTGTGTTGTGCGCCCAGCTCATACAACGTGGACTTGCACAGAGCTTGTGAGTGCTAATGACTCCGAGTGCATAGCCTCCGACATGCGTTTCACTGAGTCAATGCATTGCAGTGCATCGCGCAGTTTGACACAGCCTTGCCTGCCTGTACCTGCCACAATACCTATGATCCAGGCATATCACTAGGCTCTGCAAATCAGTGCATTCTTGGGAACGTGTAGCCTTCCTTGATAGATCCAATCTATCAAGGAATCCCATGGGCCAGTGCGGAGCCTCAGCGCAGCTTAGACCATATTTATGCGTGCACAATGCACCAGGGCCTGGTTTTGTTCTAAGTTCACAAGCAGAGAAAACGTCCTAGAAAGCAGGAGACTATAATAATTTTTTTTAGAAGGCCACATCCATTTTTTGCCAGATGAGGCCGCATGAGAATTGCAGTACTAGACAACATCCACCTGAATGCAGGATACAGTGGGGCCCATAAATCCTGATCAGGACATTTGCATTGCTTGGGATGGTGCAGTAAACTGACATTCAAGACCATGACAACCCAGTGACTCAGCAAGGTCTTGCATCTTAAGTGACCAAATTTTAAAACCAAAGCTTTAGACTTTGTTCAGAAATTTGGGGTAGCCTTTGCTTCAGCAAGAAAGCTGCTGGCGCAGTCAACAGTCAGCATCTGCATCGAGCTCAATGTCAAGGGGCAAGGGGAGGGCCAAACTCTGGCAGTTTTTTGTAAATGGTAATCAAACTGCTGTGTTGTGCTAATGCAAGTTTTTCACTGATAACAGAGGCTTGCTGACTGAACAGGCTCTCCTTCCGTTTAAGGGAAGCTTGTTCAGGCAGCAAGCCTCTGGACCTTCTTGTGCAGACGCTCTTGTTCTATACCTGCTGCTTTGCGGAGAGAAGTGGATACCACAAATCAAAGCTGGCTACTTTTACCAAACACCCAGGGCCCAAAGTGGCAAGCCACTTTGGGCCCTACTATCAGCCTAGTTTCATTGTCACAAACCTGTTGCTTTCACGATCTGTCTAGACCTGTTGCTTTCACCAGCGCCACACATGCGTTTCAAGCGCTTTCTGTGCCAGTAAAGCCGTACAAAGAAATTTGTGCTGGTTGACTTGCTGCATTCAGGAAGACCGCCGCAAAAACACAGAGTTGCGCTTGGCATTAGTGTCTCGCACATGTACAAGTTGCTGCTCCGAGTACCTTACAGAAACCCTAGGAAGGCAGCAGAGGTCGACCATCTGCTACTACGCAGCCCCGCTTGTCACACTACGTCCAAAATCAAAAAGTCCTTTGTCTGTACCTGTCTGAATGGCTGAGATGGATGATAGAGTACAAGAGCTCATCACGGACGGTCACCCACAGGGATCTGCCCGACGAATTGCAGAGCTAGAAAGCACCATTGAGAAGCTTGAGGGTCAAATACGACGTTTCAAGTACGCGTGGCTTCTGGATGATCGGTGTTGCATACAACGTCTCCGCTTTGTTGCTCGCCCCTGGCCACTTGCTTTGATGCATTGTTTTTCGCAGGGGAACAGAGCTGCTTCACCCATCTCAGGCTGGTTTTGTTGGATCAGCGGGTGGGAAACCTGTCCATCCAATATCCAACAGCCACCAGGCGTAAACGCGGAGCACTGCGACGTCTGTGCGTGTCACCTGCAAGATAAACAGTTTTGATAACAATGTATCCGAAATGAAATTCCTTAGACTGTTTGAGCAACTGCTAACAGTTACGACCTCTAACAGTAGGTTTGATTGGGAGCAGAAGGACATGTCAGCAGTGCCAATCGCTGAGTTGCTAAGCAGATATTAGCAAGACACGCAGGAAGACACACAGCACCCTCACTGCTTGCTGTTGATTGCCTTGGAGACGTTATCAGCTTTGTTTCCCAAGCTTCTGATCAAGATGCATGCCTTGAGCATATTGTAAGGACACGTGGGCATTTGATATCCACTGATGTACATGTTCAGAACAGCAGCTTGATGTCATACAGGATGGGTACAAACCTGCAGAGTATCTGTCCGTCGTCAAGTGTGCATCAAATAGAAGGCTAAATAGTAGCTTTAGGACAGGATGCCATGGTCTGCTGGTAGACATGAGCCACTGGGCAGACAATAATCACCTAGAGAGGACAGACAGGCTGCATCTAACGTGCACATTGGATTGTGCACAGGACAAGCAGCACTTTGTTTTGAATTGCCTAGCGTACAGCCATATCAGGTCGCAGCATTTGGAATTCCTGCAGCACTGTTGTACTATCACAGACTGTATGACTTTGTGTGAATCAAATACATGCGTCGGTTTCCCTAGGGAATGCTTTGCATGTAAATCTTGTCTGTATGAAGTATTAAGTTCACTGAACTGAACTTCTTGCCTGTTGCGTCCCAGTTGCCCCCCAGGACACATTGAGGTGGTGCACACTTTGATGAAGCAAGACATGATTCCCTGGCAGTACACACCTGTTCAGGGCTACATCCAGGCCAGTGAGACGACACTTAAAGCTGAAGCCAAAGCTTTTGCTGGATCTCGTGCTGTGGCCAAGCAGGTACGCATTAAGACACTGCAGTGCCTTGTGTGTGCCGTCTGCCTGCAAAGATCATGCTGCTTCACTGACAGTCAGCATGTACAGCGTTTTTTTGCCCACATTTTGTGCCCACAGCTCCGCTCACTATGGCAACAGCATCCAAAGCCTCGTCAGCAGCCCATCATTTAGCTTTAAGTGGAGTGTCTGAGGGAGGAAAGAGTCGTCTAAAGATGCACAATAGTGAAATGTAACTGATACAGTCACAATAAGAAGAAAATTGTCCCCAGGAGTCTTTCAAGAAGATCAAGTCCGAGTGTGCTCTTTCCATTCCTCGATCACTTCTGTTCTGCCGGCAGTTCAAGCCTCAAGCCCAGGTGTGCTAGCTTTACTCATTCAAATGCAGTGCCAAAAACATTCTAAACTTATTCAAATTACAGTCAAAACATGGTCTAAATGGGGTGGAATGGTTTTGTAAAAGGGGTTGCAGGTATCTCACCTTCCATGCCACACACCATCTGCAGATTCCCCCTTGGTCAGGCTGCGACAGTGTATTTTTCAGCACGGCACGAACAACAATGTTTGAGCATGCTCAAATGCTGATGCATTTGCATGTCATAATAAGGTCTGGTTGGACAGCAAGTGTGTGTGAGGATCATTGACGCTTCCCTTGCGACGCAACACACTCATCCTAGTTCTGTGAAAATATCTGCCTCCTTGCCTCTGCACAACATGGACATAGTATGGATCACACGCTTTGCAGACGTACCACTGTTCGGTTGCAATTGCAGAGTATTGTAAGCATGGTAGCGCCACAGCTGCATAATGTTTGGTTGCAACTGCAGAGTATCGTGAGCATGGTAGCACCACAGCTGCATAATGGTTTGATTAATACTGGAGTTGTTACTCTAACATACACAAGTAACATACACAAGTAGGTGTAACTATGAAATAATCAAGTTGTAACTATTACTATATAATTCATAATTTACTTTTACTATATTGGTTGCAACTGCAGAGTATTGTAAGCATGGTAGCACCACAGCTGCATAATGTGGACATAGAGGACATGGCACCCAACAGTGGCGCCACTGTTCAGAAGGGCCTTTGCAAGGTGGCAGTCTACAAGGATGAAGAGGGCAAAAAGCATGCCTTCTCTGCCCTTTGTCCCCATTTGGGCTGCCTTCTACAGGTCAGTGTTGGGGGCTTGCCTTTGAACATTCTGCCTTTTGCCTTTTGGGCTGCCTTTTACAACTCAGTGGTGATGCCTTGTGTAATGACAAGTGCACTTTGTCCTTGTTTGACTTGTCTTTTGCAGGACAGGTCTGTAGTTATTTGTGTAGTACACTTTCTTGGGCTGCTTTGCATTGCTGTGGTCACATGCCATAGCTGGTTGGTCTTGCCAGTCAAACCTCAAGGGCTGGTCAAACTTCAAGGGCTGGTCAAACCTCACAGGCAGGCATTGCTGGTGGGGAGCCTTTTTACCTCATGCAGGCCGTCACGGTCGCTAGTTTTCTGATCTGCATGACACAGATATAAGGATTAGACAGAGCAATTGTTGTATCTCTTTGAAGTCTATGAAGTGATATATCAGTTGCTTAGCAAAGGTTTGGTTTGCAGCTCTGACAGCACTCACTCCCAACAGGGTGATTACACACAAGCTCCATACTGCTGCCTCAGTAGGCTCCCATTATGATCGCTGAAAAGCGTAAGTTCCCCTGTGGTTTCCCCCTATTTTGACTTCACACAACGGTACTTGACACTGAGTTTGGAAACAGCCGCTCTGAGACATCAAAGGTGATGCATGTCTGTCCCTCTGTGGGATCCTGCATACAAAGTGCAAATGCGATTAGACCTGCAGGGTGGGGATGACGTTTCTGAATTGAAATGGACGTTTTGGGAGTGAAAACAGCTGTTGCTGACTGCTGTGTTGCACCTTGCAGTGGAATCCACATGAGAAGGAGTGGAACTGCCCGTGCCATGGCTCCTGTTTCAGCAAGACCGGGACCAACTTACTGGGCCCTTCCACTCTTGATATGACCCCTTTGAAGCACCTGTCCGATTGATGCCTACACGTGAAAACACCTAGCAGAAGCCTGCTGTAGTTTGTAAATTCAAAAAGCTTCCCAGCTTTAGCTAGATATGTGCGAGTTCAGTCTTGCCGTCTCCAGAAAGGCTTGCACTGAGCGTGCTTACAATACCTGGCAGCAACACCAATGTTGTTAGATTTGATTTTGGCACTGCGAGCTGCCCAGCACAGTAGTGTGCTGTAGCTAGCGCTTGGATCAAAGGATCAACATGCACCTTCTGCAGCAGTATTACCTGATAGATTGCATGAAGTGTCGCATGCTCAATGAATGCAATGATGGACAGAGGTTGCATCAGCACATGCAGCCGGGCCCTGGTGAGGTGTGGTACAGAGAGTGTGCGATGCTTTTGTAATGTGCTGGCAGATCCTGATGAACCTTAAGAAGTGAGCTACATTTGTCCCTCAGCCTGATGTTTGCATGTCTCTGAAAGTTACAGTGTGTTGCTTATGTGGACCAGATCTCAGAGATGATACTGCCAGTCGCCTTCTAAACCCTCTGCTGTACACTAGTGCAGTACTGTGGCTGTACATGGTGCAAGCAAAACAGGTAGCTGTTTGGTCAAATTATGAAATGGACATTACCGCTAGTTGAGTGCTGTTGAGTGATTCTGTGCTGTCTGGTGTCATGCGCCCAGCTCATACACCATGGACTTGCAACTGCACAGCACTTTTGAGCGCCAATGACTTCCAGTGCACAGCCTTGAGGACACACAGTTCATACAAATTCAAATGTGCCCTAGATTACCCTAGCTGCTCTGCTGATATTTGACTAGGCAGTGCGGTCCCTCGAGCCAAAGCATTCGTACTGTCGGCCGGACATCTGAGAGTTTCTGTCAGTTACTGATTGCGTCGTGCACCTTCGAAAACAATGTCAGGCCGTGGAAAGGGAAAGACCGCTGGTAAGAAGTCAGTCAGTCGATCAGCAAAAGCAGGCTTGCAGTTCCCTGTCGGGCGTATTGCCAGGTGACAATCACGTCAATCGTCAAATCATTAGCACGTAACTTGGGTCCTGCTTCGCTGTGTCGCATGCACGAAGACAGCTCTGACACCCAAAGCACTGATCATGCAGATACCTCAAGAAGGGCAAGTACGCAGAAAGGATTGGTGCTGGTGCACCTGTATACCTGGTAAGGCATTGGGCCCTGTAGAATGATGTTTGTCAGTTGCACTCGTCATCGCTTGCTCAAAGATCTGCATTGCTGGCGATGTGCAGGCAGCAGTTCTAGAATACCTTGCAGCTGAAGTGTTGGAATTGGCCGGCAATGCCGCAAGGGACAACAAGAAGACTAGAATTGTGCCCAGGCACATTCAGCTAGCCGTACGAAATGATGAGGAGCTCAGCAAGGTATGCATCTGCTAAAGCCTGATCAAGAACCCTGGCAAGTACTCTTGGCATGTATTGTCACCTGCTGACATTGTGCATCTTCCTGCAGCTCTTGGGTAACGTGACAATTGCTGCTGGTGGAGTGCTTCCAAACATCCACAGCGTCCTGTTGCCAAAGAAGACTGGAAAGAAGGATGGTGCATCGGGCAGTGTCAGCCAGGAGTTCTAAGCATCCTTTTCAGTGACAGATGTGCTTAGCAGTAGAACAAAGAATGACAGTCACTTAGTCATAGATGCTGCTGCACATCCTCCGTGATGTGTGTGATTTTTGAAGCGCGAGCTTAGACTAATGCAGATTTCTGTTATTAGACATTATGGGCAATGCATTGTCAGTGCTGGGTGTCATGCTAGAGGACAATGTCTTGCATTGTATAATATGGAACACTATGATATGCCAGATGCAAATGCACCAGTGTGGTAAGCAGCTCATCTGAATTCAACGTCATACCATGCAATTGCCACAAGAGTCATAAATTCAAAGCTATACCGTAGTAGTACTGGTCATTCAGACATCACACTTAGCCAAGGTCGTGGTTCACAGCACAACTGTTATTGCACGAATCGTTTATCATCGCAGCAGAAAGAGCAAATAAAGACAACACAAATGAATAATCAGAAGCTAATACTGACGACCAAATAGCTGTCTGCTGTTGTAACTCAACAGATTTGAAGCTGGTACATGGTGCATCTGCTGGGCAGATGACTGCTGAGGTCGACCCAATCCCGACCCTAGCCCCCCTCTATTCACCCCCAACGACCCTGCAGTGCCCTTAGTCAATGTTGGCAACTCAAACGTCTGCTTTGGCCTGTCAGCTGCTGCAGCAACTGCTGAGGTCCCTGCATTTCCAAAGCCCCACTGCATCGGCCTTCCAGATGTTGCGCTGACCAAAGGACTTGTGCCAGATCTGTAGCGACCAAGCTTGACTTGACCAAGTGCGCTCGGTGAGGTGATAGCAGCCTGACTGTCAGGTCTTGTGGGCAACGCAGGTATAGTGCCTTTACTGTCCTGAGCTGCTGGAGAGGCACCTCCAGATCTGCCAATAGGCTTGCCAAAGACAGAAGGTACCATCAAAGAAGACAAGGCTCCTGCATGAATTGCCACTTTCAGCTCATCATTGTTGTCACAGGCAGGCAATGGCAATCTTCACAGTCCAAAATCATGGCCTGTAAATGTTGGCATCATGTGAGGATGCATGAAACTGCCCGGAGAAGGAGAATAGTATCCAGAGATGGCAGATCCTTCTGGCACCCACACGCACATGACACATTCACTCAAACAACACAAAGGAACTGCAACCACCGTCACAGCTCAAGCACCAAACGCACCAGATCATGCGCTTTGCAGTGTAAATACAAAACACAGCGCCATGCGTGTACACAAAGCAGTCTGACCACAGCACTCAAGGACATGACAGCACAGCTTGATGGCGCCAACACATCCGTACTCCTCCTCTCCTCTCACCTGAGGCTGCACTCTGCAATTTTGATGCCCGCCGCGGCTGTGGCAAGGCAGGCGGCTGCATGTCCAATGAACCAGAGCGTTGCCCGGCAAGATCAACAGCATTCGGCTGCATGCTGCTTCGCCCCTGCTGCTGCTGCCACTGAGGCAGCTGTTGACTGGTCCTTCTGGACAGCCGCCGTTCCAGTGGTGGCGCAGCTTGTATGGAGGATGCAGCAGCAGCACTGCTGGCGGCTGCAGCATTGGAGAGTCGCCTTGCTAGCAGATCCCTGTCCCTGCCCTGCAGAGACATGACAACACAATCAAGAAGACGCACATACTTCCTCTTTTTTGAATATGTTTCTGTTTTTTTTTGAAGAGATACGAGAAAAAAAACTGCAAAAGTGCTGAGTTTACAGCAAAAGGTAGGAGATAAGACACTGCTGTGTCAGCAGGTGCATGCTTGCACAGAACCTATGTCAAAACTGCAAAAATTGCCTTGCATTTTCCCTGAAAAATATTCAACAGCAAAGAAACTTTGATGAACATATGAGCACATGATCAACAGCAGCAGGACTGTTGTTTTGCAGCCTGTCTACCAGCACGCTGCAGTCTCTGTCCTGCAAAATGTGTGCCGCAAGTCTGTACTGGCCCTCTGTGTGCAGACAGCTACAGTGTATCACAAGAGCTGATGCCCCATCAAAGGGTAGGGCCTTAGCCTTGGCAATAACGTAAATCTATACCGGCAACCATCTTGGTATGCCAAGTTCAAAAGGCCAATCATGACTAAATCAACAGCTACAGTGCATGTGCACAGCTCATACTACCATTCTGTTGCAGCCAGGCTTGCATTATACAGCTGCTGCTGGCTGTACAAACAGTCATGTCAAACAGTCATGTCATTGATGTCAAACATGTGAGTGTAATGTGAATTCCCACAAAGCGTAATCATGCCAAACAGTCATGTCAAACAGTCATGTCTGCAAGGCACCTGGGGGGCAGGGGCTTGCATGGGCTGAGGCAGGGGTGGCACCACCCTGCTGGTGCCACTGCTCTCCTCTTCCTCTCCTAGGTACTCCACAGCAGAGCGTGCGCTGTCAGGCTGGCTGCTGCTTTGTGCACTGTCAACTCTCCTACCTGCTGCATGCAAAATGACTGATCATCGGCACATCTTTTAGTAATCGGCACATCTTTCAGTAGACATTGTTGTTGATCTTTTAGTAGACCTTGATGTTGATCTTTTAGTAGAGATTGTTGTTGATAGCAACTGTCCTACCTGCCGCATGCAACATGACTGAGCTTTTGGCTCATCGGCACATCTTTTAGTAGACACTGTTGTTAATAGCAGCAGACATCCTGTTGTTGATAGCTGCAGACATCCCGATGTTGATAGCAGCGGACATCCTTTTTTTGATACCGGTAACAATGATCTTGCTGCTTTGGGCATGCTTGTGGTTGCCAGTGCCAGCATGACTCATGACCAGCTGCAATGTCTGTGCTAGCAGCACAGGAGTCAAGGCTGACTGTCTGTCAAGAGGTACAATGAGTAAAGCCCTTCATGCAAACAGGCACATGATGAGGGCGGTGCAGACTTGGGCATGCGGCCTGTACTGTAGCGAGTGCAATCTGAAACAGCATGCAAGGGCTGGTTTGTACGCTTGTTTTCAAACATTGGTCGACATCCACTTTGCATTCAGTGTCAAGCTGCCCACAGGTGCGTGTGTTACAAAAGCTTGACTACAGTGTGCGCACCTGTGGAAATTGCAGCAGAAGCTGCAGGGGCAGGACTGAGCTCCTTCCTGGCAGACGCAGGATCATATCTGAGGGCTGCAGCGTTGGACAGCCGCTTTGCACTGGACACTTTAGGGCTGTTGGATTTAGCCGAATGCCTTGACTCTGCATTGCCTGATTGCCTGCAGTCAAACCAAGGAAGCAATGGTACTGTTGCCAGAGAACAGCATTTGAGTGCTTTCCACCCCTTGTGTGGTGCTACATACCTCTTCCTGCCTTCAGGGATTGCAGGCCAAGCAGAACCAGACTGCCAGTAGTCACAGCAGCAGGCCACAAGCAAGCAGTGCTCAGGGCTGTCTGTCTGTACCTTGTTTGCTCATATCACACTCCGTGTGTACTACAACTTGTCACTACATTCAGAGGTGCCTTTTGCTCCAGCAAACACCTCTTATGCAGTGAGGGGGTACAGTAGCTTGGCTGAGTGGCACAAAGCATACAATTGTGGGGACTGCTTGCTCTTGACAGTGCAGTTCACGGTCAAAGCCATCAAGGTAAACATATTGCCTACAGGCCAATGTGTAGGCTCCAGACAAAGCATACCTGCGCGATGTAGCAGTAGCCTGTGAGTCCTGCCCTGGCTGCTGCCTGTCTTCAGCAACTCTGGGAGGCTCCAAGTGCATCCCCAACCCATGCTGCTGCCGCAAGCTAGCCAGCACAGCTGCTGTTGCAGTGCTACTGCTGCTGTGCTGCGATGTCAGCGTGCTGCTGCTGCTGTTGTGCACCTTTGCAGCATTGCTGTTGGTGCTCTGTAGCGTCGCAGTGGCTGTGATGCTAGTGCTAAAGGCTGGCTTGGGGTCGTAGAGGGGGGAGGTCTGGCGGGGTAGTACCAGGGGGGTGACTGGTGAGGGCAGTGGCATATCAGCCTGCAAGAGACATGGTTCAGTGTGAGATGTCAAGAACTAGCTGCAGTGATGGCAGCTGACTAGTGGGAAACCCTTGCAGCAATGAGGAGTGTGTGTGCTGCAATGGCATGAACATCAGCAATCTCTTGCTTGGGTGCAAAGTTGCCGACTGGCAACAGCAGAGGTACGTGTTTGGGCAAGGCAATTGCAACATGCAGATTGCTGCAACTTCACTCACCAATGATGGAAAACAGCGCCGCATCTGATGCAACAAAGTGCTGTCTTCCAATGCATTTCACATTTGTATCAGCAGCAGATATGCCACACCCTCTACATACAGCATGCATGTAAGGTTTTCTTGATGTTTAGTTCTAACAGAAGATTGTACAGCAGCATTGAATGATTGCTCAACTGCATGCATGGTCTATGCACGCATACCAAACTGTAGTATGTGTGTATATGTACAACTACCTGTGTATGTGTGTACATGTATGACTACCTGTGTGTATGTATATGCTCACCAAATTGTAGTATGTGTGTATATATACAATTACCTGTGTATGTGTGTATATGTATGACTACCTGTGTGTATGTATACGCTCACCAAACTGTAGAATGTGTGTATATGTACAACTACTTGTGTGTATATGAAGTCACCTGGAAGAAGGGATGCTGCAGAGCCTGCACAGCAGTGGGGCGCTTGGCAGGGTCCCATTGGCACATGGCAGTCATCAGATCAATGGCATCAGGGCTAGCATTGGGTATCAGCCGCTCAAGGGGGGTGGGGCTGAACTGAGGGAAGCTGAACTTCATTTGGCCTGCCAGCTTCATGCCTTCTGGCCAAGACTGTTGGCTTGGAGAGCCCATGACGCTGCAGATCTTGTAGATCTCATCTGCCTGTGTGTAGGGAACAGCAAAGTGAGAGTCATGCTTGTGGTGAACGAGTGATAGATGAGCCTGTTGCTGTGCTGAGGCCACTGACCTTCGGGTTCTGCCTCTTGATCTTGGTGGACTGCTGCTGTTGCCTGTATTGCCTGACTCAAAAGCACAGCACCACATGGCAGATGAGTGCTAGAGATATCTACATTGCCATGTGAGAGATTTGCACATGCAGATGCACATGCAGATATAAGAGCCGATGCGCCCACATGGGGTAGGACCTTAGCCTCAGCAGAACTTGTAATCTATGCTGGCCACCCATCGGGTTATGCCTTTTACAATGAACCTATCACGACTAAGTAACAATGCCCATGCAAATGCCCATGATATGATGAGGGAAACAGCAAGGCTTGTTGTGGTGGTGAGGCATATGCTGATATGCAGATACAAGGCGTTCTGAGATGGCGGTTGCTTGAGCATGCTTGATGGGAAACTGTCCATTTGACCATGCATCTGACATAAGCTACAAAACTTTGTGCCTATCAGCAAATTCTGAAAATGCAGTGGCCACTCTGTCTCAACACCGCATGTGCTAGGTACCTTCCATTGCATTGCAATACAGCACGAGAATGATTTGTCATGATGTCATGAGTGGCTGAGCATGACAAAAGTTGATGCTCATGAATGCCGGTAATCAGGTACGTGCAGAGCAACCTAGCTCATGCCCAGGCGTGTGTTCTGCCTGGGCTTGTGTTCTGCCTAGGGCTTGTGTTCCACCTAGGGCTTGTGTTTTGCCTGGGGCATGTATCCTGCCTAGAGCTTGTGTTCTGTTTACAGTCTGTGACTGATGACACATCTCACGATATAAAAACGCATTTTTACTGTCCCCAGGCCTTTCTGAGTTTAGCTTTCCAGTGTAGGGATGCCATTTTTGAAATTAGACGTTAGAATAGACATTTGAAAAGGGGTGTAGGCACACCTCTGAGCTCCCAGGAAACAATGGTCGCAGGGTGAAGAGCTCCGCCATGATAGCCCCCATGGCAAACATGTCAATGGGAGCGCTGTAGTACTGCGATCTCAGCAGCACCTCTGGTGCCCGATACCAACGTGTAGACACATAGTCTGTGTAGGGCGGCCTGGACCTGATCTCCCTGGCTAGCCCAAAGTCTGCAATCTTGACCACATCCCGGTGCACCAGCAGGTTCTCTGCAAGTGGTCACCCACATACATAACGGGATAGAGCTGATGCCCCCTCGCGGGGTAGGGCCTCAGCCTTGGGCAGCAATGTAAAATACGCCAGCAACCAGTGTGGTATGCCATGTGCAGAACCAACTTAATACATGACAGAAATTGCAAGCTGCATGTTGTCAGGGTGTAATGAGAGCAACATGTGTGTCAAGCAATAGCCCACTAACATTGTCATGATTGCTACTACTGTGCAGCAGGTACAGGCTGGGCTGTGCAGCACTGTCAAAAGGAGGATTTATGCTTTATGGCCATGCTGCAAAAGCAATTTGAACCGGCTTTTACCTATTAGCTATTGAACGTAAATCTCATGCTGCATGTAGCATTTGCTGGATGCTTATTGCAAGTGACGCTTTGAGCTGAATTTAGCTACATGCCGGGTTTGTGTATTATAGTTTGCAATATAAAGTATGCTGCACAGCAACTTGTGGTCTTGCTGATGGGTATCACGTGAAGCTATGAGGGTACCTGGCTTCATGTCTCTGTGAAAGTAGCCATGCTTGTGTATGTATGCAAGCCCCTGCAGGATCTGATGGCACCAGCTTCTGATGCAGGATTCTGGCATCAGCTTGGTTCTGTCCTTCATCAGCTGATACAGATTGCAATCCTGCAAGTAAACATTGGTCAGATACTGTGCACAAAAAATGGGCACAAATGCATGCAGTAGATCACTGTGGTCAGGTCACAGAGAAGGCTGCTTGCGTAGCATGAAGCTTAAGTGCACTATATGGTGTGCTTTTGGCCAGATGGTTGCACCATAGCAGGCAGGATGCAGCATGGAGCACAGGCTATGCATACGTGCCGTGACAGCAGCCACATTGGCTCGACAAGAAGCAGCATGTGAGTTTTGTCATGCTTGCAAATCCCTGGATAATGAGCACACAGATAACAACATGGCAAGGTGAGTCATATGAAACTAACCAGGTACTCAAACACAAAGAATAGCTCATCGTTCTCCCGAATCACTTCCTTCAGCTTGACCACACAGGGGTGGTTCAGCTTACGGAGGGACTTGACCTCTCGAAGAGACATGCATTCTTCCCAGCTGAAGAATTTGCGTTTCATTTTTTTGATGGCCACCTGTATTGCCAGAAAGAACCCAAGTTTGCTCTGTGCATAGCTTTCAGCAACACAATACATGCATAGTGAATCCGTGGTAGTACATCTGCAAGTCAACCCGCACTCACTTACTGGGTCTTTGGTTTGCATGTTGACAGCCTTCCATACACTGCCGTATGTGCCATCACCCAGCTGTTTAGTGACCTTGTATCTGGAATACGCACACCAAAGTCAGCGTTGCGAAGTTGCTCAGTTTGCATCGTGTATCTAAGAGCTACGTTTCACCTGTTCATGCTGCTCACTCAGCACCGTTGAGCTGAAAATGCTGTGTGAGGAGATGTGACGAAACAGAACCTCCTCTTCCTGCACACCTGGTCGTAGCCTGACCCGAGGGATGGCAGCATAGACGACGGGGAGCTGCAAACTGTAAGGACAGGCCTGCTCAGCGTTGCTCTGCAGCACTGCAATTGCGTACACTTAGGTTGCAACCTAACAATTGTGAAGCCTGCTGCTATAGCTGTCCAGGCACAACAGTGCGGAGATGTTGAACCGGGGAACGATTCGATCACAACGGCAGATCGACAAAGTGCCGACGTAACCGTCACTGTGAACGAGCTGCTTCGCGCGTTGCCTTCTTTCTTGAAAAGTCAAATTCCCATGAAGAATATCAAACTCCCTCTAAAAGCTGTTTACTAACAGGAGCGCTGGCGTTACATTTGTTAATCTGCCACAAAGGCGTGTGTCTGAGCAGAGGTCAGGGCGTCGTCTCGCTCTTAAAGGAAGCATGCACAGCACTTTGAGCAACTTGTCAGCAGCAGAACTGGTTGGCAAGGGCATCGCCCCAGTTAAACGTGAGTATTGGAAACCACCAGCCTCTCGACAGGAAGTCGCTGCTGTCGGTAGCTCAGAAGCGGCTGCAACAGCTGCACCACCAGAAAGAAAATCCAAGCGACAGGCGAAGCGGGTAAGCGCCAAAGGAGCTGTGCACCTTCTGTTGCAAACGCCGCTGCTGCTGCTGCTGCTGCTGCTTTGGTCAACCTGAGGCCACTGCATTGATTGACTGTGGCCTTAGACAAGCTTGTTTGCAGGAGCGCGAGACTGGCGTCAACTTGTGCATCAACTTTCTGGCAGGAAACTGCGAGTTTGACAAAGACTGCCGTTTCAGCCACGACGTTCAAGCGTACCTGGCACAGAAGCCACGGGAGCTACCTGGACAGTGTCCTTTTTCTGCAGCTGTGCGATGTCCCTACGGTATGCATCCTCACCACCAGCCACTTGCAACCCAATTGGCAATGCATGGTACCATACTGCTGTGATGCTGCAAGTGCTCAGCTACTGGTGCTTTGTCACCACAGACCAACCTCTCAAATGCTGCAAATGCCGCATGACAATGTGTGGTTTGTGGACTGCAGGAATCACATGCTTGTTTGCATCCACACACAGCAATCCCGATCAAAACACTGCCAAGTACGCTCAAGCTCAGCAGTTGGCAACAGCCTCAGATGAAGCTGATCAGACACCAACTGAAGTTCAGCTGTTGGCGACAGCAGAAGCAGATGCTGCTGTGCATGCTGAGGTGCCATCAGGCCCCAGTGTTGAGCTTGCTCAGAAGATGCCCAATGGTACTGCTGGCCCTGCAGCTAGTAACCCTGCACGGCCTGTGGGTGGCAACTTGTCAGGTATCATATCTCCTTTTGGCAGCTGCCAAGTTGCCCTTCAGGCCATTGCATTGCATGCAATCGCATCACAAAATTGATCAGGACATATTCTGCGACAGCCAAAGTGTTTGATGGTGTTGATGTTGGTGTTGTGCATGCAGAAAGATGTCCAATCTGCGCCTTGCACAATAGCACAGCCAGCAGGTGTTGGGTGCATCCAGCCGTGCTGATGTGTTGACTGCTTTGCTATGCCTAGCTGTATGTGAGTCCTTAGATGTTTGACTCATCTTTTGTGCAGGTGTGCCAGCACGAGTGAAGCTACCTGTGGCAGCCATCATTCATGACACTGTCAACACCATGTCAAGAGACCTGCAAAGCCAACTCAGGAAGCAAAGCTACAACTTCGAGCAAGCCGATAAGGTGCTAGCCGACCTGGGTGTCAGGATCAGTCGCAAGAATCAGCCCAAAAAGGGCAAATACAACAACACCCCTCCTCAGGGTCAGAAACGATCAGCAGAGGGGGCAAGTGCCCCTCAGGAAGAGGCTGTGACTAATAAAAGAACACGCACAGACCCACAGGGCTCGGAAGCAGCACCTTCTCAGGCAACTGCTGAAGCAGCTGTTGCTGAAGCAGCAGCTGGTGACGCCCAAGCTGAGAGCTTACTCCATGTACCCACAACTTCCTCCATTCCCCTGGGGGCTGCAAACCCCACCCCTCTGCCCACTGGCCAGACTCCTGCTGAGTCAGCTCCAGAGTCCTTGCCCCCTGCTCCCCTGTCTGGCCCCAAGGCTGATGCCCCTGCCTCCCAGACCTCCCTAGCAGCTGCTGCAGCAGCTGCCATGGGTGGCCCATCAGTCAGCAACACACAGGCTGCTTTGACGCCAGATACAGATGAGCCAGGATCCACACAGCCAACATCAAATGCTCCATCACTTGCACCAGCAGTAGCACAGACCATGCCTGTGTCTGGCACATCGCAGAATGGTGTGTCAGGGGGCACTCAGACTGCACACACATCTGCTCAGCAGCCCAAACCGCCCACGGGTAACTTCAGCTCTGACAGAGGAGTTTCTCATCTGAATGGCAATGCCAACAGCAGACGGCAGCCTGCAGATGGCAAGTCAGTCAAGCTGTATGATGTGAACAGGTGACATGCTTGCTTGCGGCTGAAATGAAGGTCATGTTGCCTATTGTACATGTTGCATAGCACATTACAAGCTGCGTGCTGCCTCCTGCATGTGTGACACCTTATGAGCAAAGCAATGCTGCTGCATCTGAGTGACGTCGGGTCTGTGTCACAATTGTGCTCGGCGCTTTGCAGTGCTCTGTTTTGCTTTGTATGACGGTCGGCTGCAAGACTTTTACCCATGAGTGCTTTTGTCTTGCGCAGCGAAACAATTAAAATCCCCTTTGCAGACAAAGTGGGGGTGTTGTGTTGCTTTAGATGTTTGTAGAGTGCCGTGCATCTGAGCCCTTGCATCACACATGTAATTGGTGGTTCTGCATGCAGTTTCTGCATAGCACACATCAGATCAGACCTGTCAAGCAAGACCTGGTTCCTGCAATGCTGTGCAGAGGGAGGCAGGAGAATGGTGCGGCGAGCATGCATGTGGATGTGCCTCTGAGGCCTGAGGAGAAGAAGACTGTTGACTTCAGGGGCAAGCTATATTTGGCGCCTCTTACCACTGTTGGCAATCTGCCCTTCAGGTGAGCCAAGTCTGTTCGCACACTTCACCCATGAGACAATCAGCAGGAATAGTCAAACTTGAATGTAAATATATCACAGGTAGAACTGCCTCTTCTGGTCACCCGCTCAGTTGGTAATGGTCAGGTGAATAAACTGACAGGTACAAATGACTCCAGAGGTCAATTGCCATCTGCACTAGGCCTATGCACATCACCTGCTAGTTTTGCAAATGAATAGCGGCGTGACAGCAGCAATGCAGTATACCAACACAGATGGAGAGTCAAGGTTCCTTTGATGATCATTGCTCTCCTGATGTGCATGTAGCCAGGTATGTATTGGCACAAGGAGGTGCTTGTGGCTATGGCAAAAGTATGTCACTCTGCATAGCTTATGTTTGCATGCTGTTGCAGTGACCATCTCCGCTCTGGCATTGTCATTTGAGCCGCCTGCCTTGCTGCAGGCGTATCTGCAAAGGGCTAGGGGCAGATATAACCTGTGGTGAAATGGCCCTGGCCACTAACCTGCTTCAAGGGCAGGGCTCAGAATGGGCCCTGTTGAAACGCCACCCATGTGAAGATCTGTTTGGGGTACAAGTGTGTGGCGGCTACGCAGATGCCCTGACACGCACTGCTCAGCTGATTGAGGAAAACTGTGACGTGAACTTTGTGGATGTCAACATGGGCTGCCCCATTGATCTGATCTGCAGCAAGTGGGTACTGCTGTTGCTGCCTGTCTTGTGCTGGGCTGAGCTGTGCTGTGCCATGCTGTGCTGTCCTCAGCTGTGCTTTGCTGTGCTGTGCTGTTGCCGTCTGTCTTGTGCTGGGCTGAGCCATGCTGTGCCATGCTGTGCTGTGCTGTGCTGTGCTGTGCTGTGCTGTGCTGTGCTGTGCTGTGCTGTGCTGTGCTGTGCTGGGCTGGGCTGGGCTGGGCTGGGCTGGGC
>JAABUP010003010.1_pt1 | contig 30684 bp, 25 predicted proteins | sample 5559201 | NCBI WGS metagenome assembly JAABUP01 (sample SAMN10711887, study PRJNA513373) | rock metagenome | isolation source: Antarctica rocks | place: Antarctica | reverse complement strand
TCGCCAAAATCACCAAGCGCGCCTTCTCGACTGACCAACACATTCCCCCAAATCCACATAGACCAGAGGGAATCAAAGCGTGGTCATGGCCGCAAGTGAATTGTGTGAATGCCGTAGGGCACGCATAGTCGTGACCGGCTTGTAGTAGTCCCAGGGTTTCGTGCTCTCCGCCGGCGCCTTAACCTGATACAGGGCCAAGTCGTACGTCACCCGCCCGTCGGCCCGGATGGTAATGGGCTTGCCGAAGTAGTTGCCCGGCATACGCCGCATCTGTGTGTTGACGGCGATGCCGTCGGTCGTTCCCACGTCCCGCGCGGCCTTTAGCCAGTGAAGGGCCGCGGCATAACTGGCCGCTTGGGACTTGGTCGGCATGGCCCGGCGTTCACGCATGAACCGATCGGCAAACGCCCGGCTGGCGTCGTTCTGGTCCCAGTAGAAGGCACTGGTGACGTAGAGGCCCTGTGCGCCTTGCAGGCCGATGGCGTGAATATCGGAGATGAAGACCAGGAACCCTGCCAGCCGCTGACCGTCTTTGGCTATGCTGAACTCCGCCGCCTGCTTGATCGCGGTGATGGTGTCGCCGCCGACACTCGCCAACCCGATCACCTTGGCGCCCGACGTGGACGCCTGCAGCATGTAGGCCGAGAAGTCGGTAGTGCCGAGTGGGATCCGTACCGATCCGACGACCTTTCCGCCAGCGGCCTGGATCGCCTCAGTTGCATCCTGCTGCATGGCCGTGCTGAAGCCGTAGTCAGCCGTCAGAAAGAACCAGGTGTCGCCCCCGGAGGCGACGACGGCGCGTGAGGTGGCCCTAGCCAGCACGTAGGTGTCGTCGGTCCAACGTACATTGGTTGTGGAGCATCTCGCGCCGGTGAAGTCGACCGCGGCGGCGGCCGTGATGATGGTGGACTTCTTGCGCTCGCGAGCCACCTCGACCACGGCCAGGGCAGCCGACGTCAACGGCAAGTCGAGGATGACGTCCACCCCCTCAACGTCGAACCAGCGTGCGGCGATTTGGGCTGCCACGTCGGGCTTGAGGAGCATGTCGGCCGATACGATCTCGACCGCCCGGTCGCCGATCTTGCCTCCGAAATCCATCACCGCCATGCGGACGGCCGCGACCGAGCCCGGCCCCACCGCGTCCGCCGTGATGTTGCTCTGGTCGCCCAGCACCCCGATGCGGATAGGGCGCGCATCGGCCGCCCGGGCGCGGTGGCCTGCCCCGATCGCCGCGGCCGTGCCCATCGCGATGACCGATCTCCTCGATGAAATGAACATGGACAAACTCCCGTGGCCGAAGCCGTTACGGCTCGTTCTGGTGGCCTCGATGGCGTTCGCGGCGACGGTGGCCTCCAAACCCGGAACCAGATCGTCTCCTGCACCAGACCTGACTGCGATCGTCACGACTGGTGCAAAGTGCTAGACGTCCAGCACGATCGTCTGGCTGAGCGATCGTGAGCAGCACACGGCGATGCGCTGGTTCGAGGCCTTCTCGTCGGCGGTCAGCACCATGTCCCGGTGATCGGGCACGCCGGAGATCACGTCGGTGAGGCACGTCGCGCAGACGCCGGCACAGCACGAAGACGGCACGTCCACTCCGGCCGCGGTCAGCACGCCGAGGATCGTCTTGCCGCCGGGCACTTCGAGCGTCAGCCCGCTCCGGCGCGCCACCAGCGTGAAGGCAGGGTCCGCGCCGTCCAGTGCTGCGCCGAATCGTTCCAGGTGGAGTCGATCGGCGGGCCAGCCGAGGCCGGTGGCCTCCTGCACGACCATGTCCATGAACCCAGGGGGTCCGCAGCAATAAACATGAGTGTCGGGATCGGGGGCACCGAGGGCGGCGCCGATGGAGAAGCGCTGCTCCGGCGCTCCCTCGCTGACATGAAGCCGGAGGTGCGAAGCAATTGCGGAGCCCCGCACCTCATCGCTGAAGGCAGCCTTTGCGGCCGTCCTGACGCAGTGATGCAGGACGAAGTCGCGACCAAGTTCTCGTAACCGATAGGCCATCGAGAGCAGGGGAGTGACGCCGATCCCTCCGGCGATCAGTACGGTGCGACGGCTGGCCTCGTCGAGCTGAAAGCTGTTTCGCGGCGCACTGATCCGGACGATTTGGTGGGCACGCCACGCATCGTGAATGGCTTGAGACCCGCCCCGCGACGTCGCCCCGCGCAGGACGGCGATCCGGTAGCGCCGGGACGACTCGGAAGGTGCATTGCAAACAGAATACTGGCGGACCAGGCCGGGCGAAACTTCCACATCAATGTGGGCTCCGGCCTCGAACGGCAGCAGCCCGGCGCCGTCAGCCGCGACCAAGTCGAAGGAGACGACGCCATCAGCCTGCACTCGCCGGTCCGCGATCCGGACGTCGCGCCAGGTGGGCGGCGCCAACGCTGGGCGGGGAGGCGTCAGCGCCGCTCGGGCAGGCGCCTGCTCTCGCACGCGGACGGGATCACCTGCCACCAGGCGCATCGGCATCGCGGCAAACCCGTAGATCGTGTTGTTCATCGCGACCTGAGGTTCGCCTACGACAAAGGCGGCAACCCGGTCGACCATGGCCTTGAGCAGGCTTTCCATCTCCAGCCGGGCCAGGTGCATGCCGACGCATTGGTGGATGCCGTGCCCGAATCCGACATGGAGTGCTCCGGAGCGCGTGGGGTTGAACCTATCGGGGTCAGGAAAGCGACGCTCGTCGCGGTTGGCCGAGGCGAACAGAACCATCACGCGGGCGCCCGCTTGCAGCGCGGCGCCCCCGATTTCGAAATCCCGCGTCAGCGTCCGCGAGAACGATCGGATGGGGGATCCGAGCCGCACCGCTTCGTTGACTGCACCTGGTATCAGCGACGGGTCGCGGCGGATCAGATCCCACTGCGCCGGGTTGCGGCCAAGCTGGTAGAACAGCTGTCCGGTGGCGGATATCGTGGTGTCGAGGCTGGGGCCGATGTATTCGCGGAAGAGCAAGGGCACCATCTCGCGCGAAATTTGGCCGCGGTCCGCCAACTCGTGGAGGCGTGCCGTCCAGCTGCCGGGCTTCAGCTTCTCAGGTATCCCCTCGGATGTGATGTAGCGGCGCATTTCCTTGATCGTTTCCAGGCCACGACGTCCGCGTTCGTTCTGGATGCCGAGAATATCGAACGACCCGGCCGCCCACTGCAGCATGTTCTCCCGTCCACCCTCGGCCAGGCCGACCAGCTCGGTTACGATGCTGAGCGGCAGGTGCCGTGCCAGGTCGGCCATGCCGTCGAACTCGTCTTTTTGCAGCAGGCGCTCGACGAGGTTCCTGGCTTCCTCCTCGATGCGGTCCCGAATGGCATCAAGCGCGCCGGGAAGCAGTGGGGCCACCACCGCGGCCCGCATGACGCTGTGCATCGGCGGGTCGGAATTGAGCGTGTTGCCGCGCAGGAAGTCGCAGCCAGCCTGATCCGCCGCCACGCCCTGTGCGGAGGAGAACACTTCGAAGTCCCGCAGGACGTCCCTGACCTCCTGGTAGCGCGTGACGGCAAAGTTGCCGAGGGCGGGGAGGAAGACCACAGGACCGAGCGCCCGCATTGCAGCGTAGTGCGGGAAGGGATCGGCGATGAACTCGTCGGCGTAGAATTCAGCCTCGTAATGGGGCACGCGGCTCGGAGCCACAACCTTTCGCGCCTCGTCTCCGAATTCTGCCAGATGGTCCTGCTCATGATTTCGAAGCATTTTATCCCCCTTTCAAGCAACAGGCCTTGCAGCCTTGTGCGTCTTCGTTGCTGAGCATTGCTGGAACCTTGTCGAGTTCATGTCGCTGCGCTTGCCCTACCTATCTCTGCGGCACGGCCGCCGCTTCTGCCGAGCCGATCTCTCCTGGCGCACGGCTGATCGCGCAGCACCGCGCACGCCTGCGAACTAGGGCCGCGCCGCTGCGGCGGTTGCTGTCGTAGGATAGGCGGGGGCTGTCCATGGCAGGCGCTACTTCTTCACGAGCGGGCAGCGGCTGTCCGCGAGGGGGCGGAACGCCTGGTCGGGTGGAACGGTTGAGACCAGCTTCACGAGGTCCCACGATCCCTTGGACTCGCCAGGCGTTTTCACTTCTGTAACATACATGTCGTGCACCATCCGCTGGTCGGCGCGTATCTGCCCGTGCGCCGTGTAGGCGTCGGAAACTGGGACTGCCTTCATGCGGGCCATCACGGTGTCGCCATCGTCGGAGTGGGTGTCCTTGACGGCTTGCAGGTAGTGGCGGACGGCTGAGTAGACACCGGCCTGGATCTGCGACGGCATTGCCTTCGTGCGCGCGAAGAACTGATCGGACCAGGCGCGCGCAGCCGGGCTTTCATCCTCGAAGAAGCTGGTGAACACCAGGCTCCCCTGCGTGGTTGGCAGTCCGGCGGCCCGGATGTCAACGTTCTGCAACGACATCGGGACGATCGTCATCCCCTGCTGCGCCAAGCCGAACTCGGCCGCCTGCTTGAGCGCTGTCGCGCTGTCGCCTGCCGCATTGATGGCGAGGACCTTGGCGCCGGACGCTTGGGCCTGGAGCAGGTAGGCGCTGAAATCCGTGGTCCCCAGCGCGGCCCTGACGGAGCCCGCGACCTTGCCGCCGAGCTGCGCGAGCCGTACTCTCGCGTCGGCCTCCAGCGCCAGGCCGAAGGCGTAGTCGGCCGTGATGAAGAACCATGGAGCCTGCGTGCGCTGCCAAACCCCGGAGACGACGCCGACCGCGGTCGAGTGCGAGTCCTGGGTCCATTGCACGCTCGTGGCGGCGCAGGCCTGGTCTGACAGGTTTCCGGCGCCGGCGCCGGAGATCAGGAAAACTCGATGGTTCGCTCGCACGAGATCCTGCACGGCGAGCGAGGCGGCCGAGGTGCCGCCGTCGGCGATGGCCTGCACGCCCTCCCGATCAAACCATTGACGGGCGATGCCGGAGGCAATGTCGGGCTTGTTCTGGTGGTCGGCCTGCAGAATCTGGATCGGCTTGCCGTCGATGGCGCCACCGAACTCCTCGGCTGCCATCCTCGCCGCCTCGACCGAGCCCGGGCCCATGGCGGTTGCGAACGCGCCGCTCATGTCGGTCAGGACGCCGATGCGGATCGCGTCCCCTTTGATCTCGGCCTGCGCCGATGCCGTGGTGAAAATCAGAACCATGGCCGCAGCCATGGACAGCCGGGACGCTGCCCAGCGGATGGGGTTGTTCATGAACGTTTCTCCCTTGCTTTGCTGTTGATGACCGGCCGAATTGTGGGCGTCCTGGCATCACTCGCTTGCAATGACCGCATCCAGCCAGGGGCAGTCCGGGATGCTGCCTGGGGCTCGCACGCCCCTGGCCGCGGCGGAAAGGCGCATCTCGCGCAGGCGGGCGCGCTGCTCCGGCTCCATATAGAGCCGTTCATGCCCCCAGAAGCTCGGCCCGTCGTGGGTCTCGTGCGGCTGCCATGTTGCCGGGTCGATGACGCGGCCACCCCAGCCGTACTCGATGAAGAAGCCGGAGGGCGTGTGCGAGTAGAACGAGGTCACGTGGTCGTTGGTGTGCCGTCCAAGCGTGTAGGCAACCCTGCCGTCCTCAAGCTGCGCCAAGTCGTAGCCCTGGCCGACGTCATCGAGGCTGTACAGCTCCACCATGAAATGGTGCAGCCCCTGCTTGCCGGAGCCGACCATGGCGAAACTGTGGTGCCGGCCGTTGATATGAAAGAAGTAGAGCTTGTAGGGCCTCAGGCCATAATCGGTGACATGGAAGCCGAGCAGGTCGCGATAGAAGGGCAGCAGCGGCTCGACGTCCACAACGTTGAGCACCGCGTGCCCCATGCCGAGCGGCCCCGTCCGGAAGCCCGAGATCGGGCGGCCCGGCCGGAACGGATCGGTCGCGACCGCCGGGCCATGGAACGCCTCCAGGCGATTGCCGGCCGGGTCGTGGAACACGATCAGGTCGGCCACATGACGCTCATCGGCTAGGGCGCGAGACGCGCGACAGACCTCGGTGCCATGCGCATCGAGCCGCGCCGCGAGCACGTCCAGCGCCGCCGCGTCCGCCACTTCCCAGCCAAGGAAGCCAAGTCCCTCTCCCTTTCCCTCATCTTCCGTGACGATCAAACGCTGCTTGCGGTCGTCCATGCGATAGGCGCGCACGGCGCCGGCACGATCCACTTGCTGCATCCCGAGCAGGCCGGTCGCGTACGAACTCCAATCATCGAGCCGCGCGGAGCGGACGCCGATGTAGCCCAGCCCGGTCAGTCCAGCAGTTTCCATGACACTCTCCCCTTGATGCTCTCCGGCCGGACGAGGGCGGTTCCACGCGAGGGCGGAACCACCCCCGCTTAGCCGCCCTACGCCTCGTTTTCGGCGACAACCGGGTTGCGCAGTACCCCGATGCCGCTGATCTCCACCTCGGCCACGTCCCCCGCGCGCACGAACAGCGGCGGGTTGCGTTTCAGGCCCACGCCGCCGGGCGTGCCGGAGACGATCACGTCACCCGGCAGCAGCGGCAAGATGGTCGAGACGGTGGTGATCCGCTCCGGTATGGAGGTGATCATCAGGTCGGTTGTGGTGCGCTGGACCACCTGCCCGCGAAGTACTGGCTGGTGTGGCGCTGCCAGTCGCGGACGCTGCCCTCGTTGTAGCAGGAGTAGCCCGCCACATACTCCAGCGCGCTCGGCTGGGATGCGCCGGCCCTCCTTGCCGATCACGACGGCGAGCTCGCCTTCGTAGTCGAACTCGTCCGACGCCTTGGGCTTCACCAGGGGCTGCAGATGGCCCACCTGACTGCCGGCGAAGCGGCCGAACAGCGCTGGTTTCGCGGTTTCGGTCCGTCCGGTCTCCGCGACGTGGTCGCGGTAGTTCAGGCCGACGCAGATGGTCTTGTCGGGGTTCGGGATGACCGGGGCGAGTTCGGGCCCCTCCAGCGGGAAGTCGGGCGCGGCCTCGCGTGGAGCGGCCTCCGCCTCGGCCAGGGCGCCCGCGGCGAGCAAGGCCCGCAACGTGGGCAGGCGGTCGCCGAAACGGTGGCTGAGGTCAACCACCCCGCCATCCTTCACCACACCGTGGCCGGGGTGACCTGCGGAGACGAACGAAACAAGCTTCATGAGATCTTCCAGCGTTTTTTGCGTTGAACGGGTTGTCAGACGGCAGCGGCCAGGCTGTGCAGCTCTTGCACCGAGTGCGCCGTGCCGAGCACGTAGCGGTCTGGGCGCACTAGGATGGCGGACGCGCCGGTCGACTGCAGCCAGGCTTGCTGTTCAGCTGCGTCGTCGGCCACGACAACGACCTCGCGGTTCGCAAGTCCCGCCAGGGTCTCCGCCGGCAGGCTAGCAGCGAAGTCCGACCGCAACAGGGCAGCGTACTTGTAGCCGACGTAGTCATCCAGTCGCGTGCCGTTCGCAAGCCGTGGCTGCGGGGCGATCTGGCCAATCGGTCCGTTGCATCCGACGGCGAGACCAGGCCCGAGCCGTGGCTTGATGGAGCTCATCCTCACCGGCTCGCTGCCCCCAAGCACGGAACCTGGCACCGCGGCCTCCATGGCCTTGGCGTTGATGAGGCCGCCCAGCCGGACCGCGAGCTCGATATATTCGCGCACGTGCGGCGCCCGTTCGGCCTGGTAGGTGTCGAGCAGGGAGTCGTCGTTTTGCCCGCGCAGCACGCGGGCCAGCTTCCAGGCCAGGTTGCCGGCGTCACGCATGCCGGCGCACATGCCTTGCCCCAGGAAAGGCGGAGTGAGGTGGGCCGAGTCTCCTGCGATCAGCAGTCGCCCGCTCCGCCATCGTGGCGCGAGCGCGGAATGAAAGGTGTAGAGAGCCGCCCGTTCCAAATCGACGTCCTCGGGACCGACCCAAGGCTTCAGCAGCTCGAACACTTTGGCGGCCTGAGTAATCGTGGCCCCATCCTCGTCGGGCAGCACCGCAACTTCCCAGCGGCGGCGGTCGCCGGTGCCGCGCACGTAGGTCGCCGGACGCTGGGTGCTGCAATGCTGCACGCTGTGGTCGCCGAGATCCGGACGTGGCCGGCGCAGAATGGCATCGACCACGAGCCAGCGCTCATGGAAGCCGAGATCCTCCATCGGGGCGCCCATCAGGCGCCGCACCAGCGAGCGCGCCCCGTCGCAGCCGACCACATAACGCGCCCGGCATCGGGCAAGGCCGCCGGTTGCGAGGTCCTCGTAACGGACCACCACCGCGTCCTGCTCCTGCTCCAACGCAAAGACCTCAGTCCGCAGCTGGACCGAAACGGACGGCCAGCGCGCGAGTCCGTCGCGCAGAACGCGCTCCAGCTCCGGCTGATGGAAGCGGTAGCTCGCATGCCAGGCCTGCGGCCCGCGCTCCATGGGACGGGACCAATCAAGCAGCAGCCGGCCGGCGTCGTCCACAAACTTCATGCCTGGCGAGACATGGACCAGCGGCTGCATCGCCTCGGCGAGGTCGACCGTCTGGAACAGCCGCATGACCTCATCATCGAAATGCACCGCACGCGGCAGGTTGTAGATCGCCGCCTCGCGCTCCAGCACGAGGGTCGTGACGCCCTGCAACCCGAGAAGGTTGGCAAGCATCGCACCCACTGGGCCGCAGCCGATGATCGCGACGTCGGCTTCGTGCTGCTGCTCTTGAGGTGCGCTGCCAGTCGCCATAGTGTCTCCTCCTTTGGGGCAGGTGGACCCTGCCGTTGGGACAGACCTTCCCTTCTGACCGCGTTCAGGACAAAGTCATCCTGCAGACTGTCCACTGCGCGGACATCATCCCATGCAACCCAAGCCGATCCGGTCCTTCGCCCGCGGGCTTGCCGTTCTGGCAGCACTCAACCGCCATGGCAGCGCCACGGCCCTTACCTTGGCACGGGAGACCGGCGTGCCGCGGGCGACCGTGTACCGGCTGCTGCAGACGATGCTGGACGACGGCTATGTCGGCCGCGGCACCGCCGACGACCGCTTTCATCTCCGGTTGCCGGTGCGCAGCCTTTCTGAGGGCTTCGAAAACGAGCAATGGATTTCGGCGATCGCCGGACCTGCGCTTGAGGAGCTGACGAGGCGCATCTCCTGGCCGTGCGACATCTCAACGCTCGACGGCCTCAAGATGGTGATCCACGACACGACGCATCGCATCGCGCCGCTCTCCATCGACCGGAACATGGTGGGGCAGGAGATGCCCATCCTCGGCAGCTCGTCCGGCCTGGCCTACATCGCTTTCACGCCCCAGGAGGAGCGGAATGCCTTGCTCGCCCTCCTCGCCCAGTCCAGTGATCCGCATGACGCCCTCGCACGCGACCCGGCGCAGGTTGCACGCCTGATAGACGCCACCCGCCGCCGCGGCTACGGGCTTCGCCAGGGTGGCCAAATCTGGCCGCACACGGGCTCGCTTGCCTTGCCGGTCCGCGTCGGCCGGCGCCTGCTCGGCTGCATCAACACCATCTGGATGGCGCGCGTGGTCAGCGCCAAGGAAGGCGTGAGCCGCTGCCTCGAACCGTTGCGCGAGACCAGGCAACTCATCGAACAGCGTCTAGCCGACGCACAGCGCGGATAAGCCAGAACTAACGGAACGCCCTCGACTTTGCCCATATCACGGGATTGAGAGGTCGAGCCCGGATCCAGAATGCTGGCTCGTCGGCGATGAATGCGAGCGCGTCGTCGGGCGGCGGGACAGCGCCGAACGGCCCGGCCGGCCCCCAGGCGTCACGGCGGCGCCACAGCACCTCGAAGCGGCCACTGGACGGGAGCGGCTTCAAGCGGGCTACGAGCGCGCCCGTGCGGGCGGACATCATAGGTGTAGCCGCCCCGGACCCAACGCGCCTGCACGCCGCCGCGCGGCCATGGGCAGGCGGCAATGCGCCTGGTCGCAGTATCGCCCGGCCCCATCGCATCCTTCCGTGTTTCCACCCGTTTGGGCCTGCGACGCCAGAACAGCCTCCCAGAACAGCCTCCCAGAACAGCCTCCAGGTCCACCATGGTTCGCCCCGGTCTCCATCTGCCGCCCAGCTTCCTGGCCTGGCTCGCGCCCTTTCTCGCGGCGCGCGTGCCGGCGCCGGCAATGCCGCCGTTGGGCGACCCGCCTGCTTGGTCGCTTATGGCACGATCAAACTGTTTTGCATTTTCAGTGCCGTTCCCCTGCGAAGCGCCCTGCTTCGGGCTTTGGCTAGAGGACGGCCCTGATGAACCGTGGATCGACGATACCATAGGAAATACCCTTCGCGCTCGCGGCCAAGCCGGTCGGGTCTGCCAAGCCAACAGCAGACTCCAAGGCGGACCCGGCCACATCGTATCCCACCTGCTTGCCATCCTGTTGGACGTTCCCGCCCGTGAGCGCGGTGTCCGCCACGTTGAGGCCTCCGGATAGGGCCGCGGTTGTCATGTGAAGCGGACCCAGAAACGCCTTCAAGGGCCCGGGCAGCTTGTCCAACTGCTTCCCGACCCAGCCTGTTGCCTGGGACAGGCCATGGGCGATCTCATGACCTGCAAAGGTCGTGTTGTCCATATTCGTGCCATCTTGCTTGACACGCTGGTCGTTGGTCTTGCCAAGATTCTGGTTGTTTTGCAGAATGGAACAACCATTCTTCCCAAAATCCTGCAGCAGGCCGGCCTCGGTGCCATGGCGGGCATCGCCGTCCTTCGTGACGTCGCCCGACCGGTCCTTGCCGTCGCTGGTTTTGGACTGCTTGATGTGCTGCAGGACTTGGCTGGCGCGGTAGGCCCCATCGGGATCATTGTCGAAGTTGCCGACTTGCTTCTTCAGATTGTCCTTGACCCTGCTTTGATTGCCAAGGTTCTTCAGCGTCGGGTCGCCGTCGATGATGTCCTTTGCGCTGCGGGTGCCGCCGTCCGCCCACTTGTCGTCTGCGGACAACTTGGGCGGCGCACTCGGATCGCCGGCCGGCTGACCGCTTGGCGCGTTCGGGCCGCCGGGCGCCCCCGCCGGAGCCTGGCCGGATGCGCCCCCCGGCGCGCTCGGGGCGCCTGCGCCGCCACTCGCCGCGGCGGGCGGGTTTGAACCCGTCGCCGAAGGCGCACAGCGGCGTCAGATCCCAGCCATCGCCGCTACGCTGATGATCCGGCCTGGGACCCCTCGCACGCCACAGCCGGCCACACGGATCGACGCCGCCGCCGTCCGGACCGCAAAGTGAACGGTATCGGGGCTAGCCGGACAACGACGGACGGGTGGTTGTTCCAGGAGAAAGCATGTCCGGCGTTTCCGAAACCAACGACGAGAGCCATGGGCAGTCAATCATGACCGGGGCACGAACACCCCGTTTCGCCGCGTCCAGGCGCATGTCGCGCAGGCGTGCCCGCGGCTCCTCGGGCAAGTAAAGCCGTTCATGGCCCCATAAGCTCGGCCCATCGAAAGTTTCGTGCGGTGTCCAGGTTCCTGGATCGATCAAACGCCCGCCCCAGCCATATTCCACGAAGAAGCCGGACGGAGTGTGCGCGTAGTAGGACGTCATGTGGTCGTTGGTGTGCCGGCCCATCGTATACGCCACCCGCCCTTCCTCAAGTTGGGCGAGGTCGTATCCTTGGCCGACGTCGTCCAGGCTGTGCATCTCGACCATGAAGTGGTGCAGGCCGGTCCGCCCCGACCCGATCATGGCAAAGCTGTGGTGACGGTTGTTCAGGTGGAAGAAGAACAGCTTATAGGGATGGAGGCCGTAGTCGCTCACCCGGAACCCCAGCAGGTCGCGGTAGAACGGCACCAGCGGCTCCACGTCGGCCACGTTGAGCACGACGTGGCCCATTCCCAACGGTCCCGTCTTGAACCCGGAGATCGGGCGGCCCGGCACGAATGGGGTCGATGCGGCCTCCGGGCCGCAGAACGCCTCCAGGCGCTGGCCCGCCGGGTCATGGAACACGATCAACTGTGCGACGCAGCGCTCCCCCGCAAGGGACCGTGGCCCCCACTCGACCATGACGCCACCTGCGTCCAGGCGCGCAGCGAGGGCGTCGAGGTCCCGCGCATGCGCGACCTCCCAGCCGAGGAAGCAGGGTTCGCGGCCCGCGCTGGCGTTGACGATCAGGCGCTGCTTGCGGTCGTCCATCCGGAAGGCGCTCATGGATGGGCCGCGGTCCACCCGCTGCATGCCCAGCAAACCGGTCGCAAACCCGTTCCAATCATCGAGCTTGTCCGAATGCACTCCCACGTAGCCAAGCGACACGAGTTCCATTGCTGCGCTCCATCCTGACGTTGCGGGGCCAAGGGACCAACGGGATCGCCTTCAATCGCCACACGAACACCGGTTGGCAACATGTGCGGCGGCGTCCGCCGGTTGGCAACGCGGCAAACGGATGTGTCCACGGCGCGAACAGGCCGGACGGCGCTGCTTCTGGCGCATTCCCCTCCGGCGTCGCCTGGCTTAAGGCTGCGGCATGGAGGCGCTCCACAAAACCGCCCAGGCGCTCGGGCAGCCTGATCTCGCCGCCACGGCGACGCGGGGCGCCTGCACCATGCTCGCCATCGGCCGTTGGCGGCACGGGAGCGCCGAGGTCGAGGCGGGCGACGACGCCGTGGGCATCGTGGTCGCCCTGTCGGAAGGGCAGCAGGTCGAGCGGCGGCATGCCGGCCGATGGGGCCGCAAGCCCTGCGGCATCGGCCTGGTCACGATCACCAACCCCGAGGAGGCGACCGCCTTCCGCATCACGGGACGGGCGGACGTGCTCCAGCTTTTCCTGCCGCTGGCGCTGGTTGCGGAGGCGGCCGGCGGGCGGCCATGGTCCGTCCAACCGCGTTTCCATGAGGCCCTCCCTGGGATCGAGCGCTGCGCCTGGCGTGCCCTGGCCGCGCTGCGCGACGGCGAGGCAGGCGACGCGCTGCTGCTGGCCGCCATAGCCTGCGAGGCCGCTGGGCAGCTTGCCGGGGCGCCCGCGGCGGCTGGGCGTGCCCGCGGCGGCCTGTCCCGCCGCAGCCTGCGCCGGGTGGACGAGTTGATCGACCACTACCTGCGGGAACCGGTCGCAACCTCGCCCAGCCTGGACGAGCTGGCCCGCCGGGCCGAGCTCAGCACGTTCCATTTCGCCCGCGCGTTCCGGCATAGCGTGGGCGTGGCCCCGTACGCCTACATGCTGCGGCGCCGGCTTGAGCTGGCACGGGCGCTGCTGGTCCGCCGCGGCATGACGGTCGCCGAGGCGGGCCGGTGCGCCGGCTTCACGTCGACTGCGCACTTCATCTGCCGTTTCCACCGCGAGATGGGCATCACCCCAGGCGCGTTCCGGCGTGCGGCCGGCCCTTGAGGGGGCGCCGCCAAAAAACGCAGCAAGATCGCGATGCCCGCTGTGGCCTGGCGCCGCCGCTTCGTCTACGGCTGCTGCGGGGAGAACCAGCCGCATGGTCCATTTCACCGATCCGTACCGCGCCAAGCCCTATGTGCTCGACCGCGAAACCGCGCCGGCCTTCTGGCTGGTCAAGACGTTGTGGCTGCCGATGGCGACGGGGGTGCAGACCGGCAACCGCCTGGCGCTGATCGACCAGCTCATGCCGACGGGCCTTGGCCCGCCCGCCCACTCCCATCCCATCGACGAAGGCTTCTATGTCCTTGAAGGCAGCATCAGGTTCATCGCCGCCGGGCAGTCCAGGACGGTGGGGGCCGGGGGGTTCGTCCACCTGCCGCGCACGACCGAGCACACCTTCGTGGTCGAGAGCGGTTCGGCGCGCGTCCTCAACTTCTACACGCCGGCCGGGTTCGAAATGATCCTAATGAGCGTCGCCAAGCTCGCGCTGGAGCGGCGCAGCCCAACGCCGGAGGAGGCGCCGATGCCGCCGCCCGAGCAGGTCCTGATCCTGTCCAAGCTGTTCGGCATGGAGAAGGTGGACCAGATGCCGTTCATCGGCAAGCCGACCGAGGCCGTGATGGCGACCGCGCCGTCGGCGGCCAGCACGGCGCCCGTCCATGTCGCCACGACCGACACGGCCCCGGCCTTCAACGCCTTCGGGCTGGCGTGGCGGCGGCTCGCAGGCGCAGGCGACACGGCGGGCGCCTACGACCTGTTCGAGCTGGCGATGCCGGCGGGCGCGGAGTTCGGCGCTTGGGTCCATGCGCAGGACCAAGCGTTCTATGTGCTGGAAGGGCGGGCGCACCTGCTGCTTGATGACCAGGTGTCCGGGCATGGGGCCGGCACGTTCGCCTTCGTGCCGGCCGGAACCATCACCGCCGTCCGCGCCGGGGCCGAGGGCGCGCGGCTGCTCATGTTCCACCTGCCCGGCGGGTTCGACCAGGCGGTGCGGCACGCCGCCGACGCCTCCGGCGGGGACACGAGGCTGCGAACCTGCCTCGATACCCTGGGGACGCGGGCCGTCGCGGCGCCGGGCGGCTGGTAGGTGGGCCCACGGCATAGGCTGGCCCTGGCGGGCTATGCCCCCACCAGCCCGCGCTCGATAAGCTGCTGCGTTTCCCGCAGCGGCTCCAGGCACCGGCGTATGCCCTCCTGCCCGCCGACGACCCTCGCCATCCAGATGACGCTGATGCAGCCGAGGACGCGCCCGCCATGGCGGATCGGCAGCGCGATCGCGCCCGTGTGCGGCCAAACCTGCCCGCCTTGGCGCAGGCCGTAGCCGCGCCGCCGGGTGGCGGCGATGGCTTGGTGAACCGAGCCGGCGTCGGGGCCGGCGGCCTGGCCGCGGCCGTCCGGCTGGGCGAGCAGCTCCAGGATTTGCGACTGCTCCTGCACCGGGGCGAACGCCAGGTAGGTCAGGCCGGCGGCGCTTCCCAGCATCGGGATTTCCCGCCCGGCCATGTTGCGGTCGATCGAGAACGGGGCGACGGGATGGGTGGTGTCGCGGATCACCATCCCCAGCCCCTGGAACGTCAGGATGTCGCAGGGCCACGAAATGCGCCCGGTCAGCGACAGCAGCGCCGGCCGGGCGACCTCCACGATCCACTGCTCGTCCTCGAACCCCCCTGCAAGCCGGCGCACCCGCAGCCGGAGGCGGAACCGGTCGTCGCCCGCGCCCCGTTCGACATAGCCGGCGTCCTGCAGGGTCTGCAGCAGGCGGTACACGGTGCCGCGGGCGATGCCGGTATGGTGGGCCAGCTCAACCACCGTGGCGCTCCCATGGGTGTTCAGGGCTTCCAGCACGGCGAGGCCACGGGCGAAAGATCTGACCGGCTTGGCCTGCACGCAAATTCCTCACAGGACGCGGCAGGGAACGGCATGGCGGGGCGTCGCGCAAGGGGTATCTGCACCGGGATGCGACGACACCGCCGCATAAGCTCGCCTGTCCACATTGTGGACAGGCCGGAGGTGGCTATTGCAGGCCCAGAACCAACACCATAGCCTTCATTAGCACGGGATCACGGCCACCCCGGCCGGACCTCGAAAGGATGTGTGCATGAAACTGGTCTCCTTTGTCCTCAATGGGCGCAGCGCGTTCGGTGCGGTCAAGGACCACGGCATCGTCGACCTGACGCCGCACTTTGCGACGCAAGGCATCTTGACGCTGCGCGGGCTGCTGGCAGCCGGCCAGGTGGGTGCCGCCCGCGGCATCGTGGCCGGTGCGGCGCCGGACCTGGCCGTTGAGGGCGCCACGTTCCTGCCCGTCATCCCTGACCCGGACAAGATCATCTGCATCGGCCTCAACTACCGGGACCACGTCGCCGAAACCGGGCGCACCGTGACCGAGAGGCCGGCCCTGTTCGCGCGCTTCGCCGCAAGCCAGGTCGGGCACCTCGAAGCGATGATCAAGCCGCGGTGTTCGGACGAGCTGGATTTCGAGGGCGAACTCGCCGTCGTGATCGGCAAGGCCGGCCGGCACATCCCAAGGGGCCAGGCGCTGGCGCACGTGGCAGGGTACGCCTGCTACAACGAGGGCAGCGTCCGCGACTGGCAACGGCACACGAGCCAGTTCCTCGCCGGCAAGACCTTCGCGGGGACCGGCGGCTTCGGCCCCTGGCTCGTGACCGCCGACGAGGTGCCGGACCCGGCGGGCCTGGCCATCGAGACACGGGTGAACGGGGCGGTCGTGCAGCAGGGCGACACGGGGCAGATGATCACCCCAGTGCCCGAGCTGATCGCCTACTGCTCCACCATCCTGCCGCTGCTGCCCGGCGACGTGATCGTCACCGGCACGCCGGCCGGGGTCGGCGCCAAGCGCACGCCGCCGCTCTGGCTGCACGAAGGCGACGTGGTCGAGGTGGAGATCGAGGGCATTGGCTGCCTGCGCAACACCGTGCTCGACGAAGGCACGGCAGAGACGCTCAAGATCGTCCGGGCGCTCGCGACAGCCTAGCGTCGCGCTGCGCCGCCACCGGACGGCGAAAGCAGGACCGTTCAGAAGAACGGAAAAGATCAGGGGACTGGGAGGTTCCGACATGGACGAAACGATGGTTGCAGCACGCCTGCACGCGCCCGGCGAGCCGTTCCGGATCGAGCAGGTGCCGGTCCCGTCGCCGCGGCACGGCGAGGTCCTGGTCCGCGTCGCCGCCGCCGGGCTGATTCCCAACATGCGGGCGGTCGTCAGCGGCGAGCACTGGTACCGTCTGCCGCCGCTGCCGGCCGTCTATGGCCTGGACGCCGCCGGGACGGTGGAGCGGCTCGGCCCCGGCGTGGTCGGCTTTGCGCCGGGGGACCGCGTCTACGTCAACCCGATCCTGGGCTGCGGCGCCTGTCCCGGCTGCCGCAACAACAAGCCGATGCAGTGCCAAAGCTTCGCGCTGCGCGGCTATTTCAGCACCGGCCCGGCTGGCGACGACCTGCAGCGCGCCTTTCCCTGCGGCGCCTTCGCGCAGTTCACGACGGCGGCGGTCCACAGCCTGGTCCGCTTGCCGGAGGCGGTCACGTTCGAGCAGGCGGCCCGGTTCGGCTACCTGGGAACGGCCTACCATGCGCTGCGCGAGGTCGGCGCCGGGCCGGGCGGCACTGTAATCGTCAACGGCGTGACCGGGACACTTGGCGTCGCCTGCACCGTGCTCGCCCTGGCCATGGGCGCTGCGAAGGTGCTGGGCACCGGGCGCAACGCGGAGGTGATGGTGGCGGTGGAGCGGCTGGCTCCCCGCCGGGTGGTGGCCACGGATGTCCGCCGCCCCGACCTTGCGGCCTGGGTCCGGGACCAGACGGGCGGCTTCGGCGCCGAGGCGATGGTGGACTGCCAGGGCCGCGGCGCCGGCGTGGGCCAGGTCGAGGCGGCGCTCAAGGGCCTGTGCAAGGGCGGCAAGGCGACCGTGATCGGGGCCGTAGAGGGCGCGGCGAGGCTCGACTACGGTTGGCTGCTGGGCAACTGCGTGTCGGTGTCGGGCAGCAACTGGTTCACCACGGCCGAAGGGCAGCAGATGGCCGACATGGCTGGGTGCGGCGCACTGGACCTGTCGGTGTGGGAAACCCGGGCTTTCCCGCTGGACGGGATCAACGAGGGCATGGACTTCGTTGCCAACCGCCAGGGCGGCCTGGTCAATGCCGTCGTCAGCATGACGCCAAGTGGAGACGTCAGCATGACGCAGAGCGTGCCCGTCAGCATGACGCCAAGCGCATCTGTCGGCACGGCGCCATGAGCGCCGGCGTGCCTGACCCCGCGCGCGTCCTGGCGCTACTGCACGGCGCGCGGGAGGGCCGGGTGTTCGACTTGGCACAGCCGGTGTCGCCGCAGTCGCCGCACATGGCGGTGCAGCCGCCGTTCCAGATCACGACGGACCGGGTGCGGCTGGCAGAGGCCATGGGGTCCGAGCTGGACACCGAGGTCTTTGCCGAACACGTCCAGATGACCCTGCACGTCGGCACCCATATCGACGCGCTGTCGCACTTCGCGGCCAGCGGGCAGTGGTGCCATGGCACGCCGGCCGCCTTGCACCCATCGGGCGCCGGCACCGCCGGGCACGGCATCGAGACGGTGGGGCCGATAGTGTCGCGTGCGGTGCTGATCGACGTGGCGGGCTGGATGGGCGTGGCCTGCTTGGACGCCGGCGCCGCCATCACCGCCGCCATGCTGCAAGGTGCCGCGGCGGCGCAGGGCGTGGACGCCGAACCCGGCGACGTCGTGCTGGTCCGGACCGGATGGGAGCGGCACTACGCCACCGACAACGCCCGCTACGTCGCCGGGGAGCCTGGGCTGGACGAGGAGGCGGCGCGCTTCCTCAGCAGCCGCCGGGTGGCGGCGGTGGGGGCGGACAACATGGCGCTGGAGGTGATGCCCTTCGCCGCGCCGCGCCGCGCCTTCCCGGTGCATCACCACCTGCTGGCCGAGGCGGGGGTCCACATCATCGAGAACCTGCGGCTGGGCGGCCTCTGCGCCGCCGGGGTGCGGAGCGGCGTGTTCCTGCTGTTCCCGGTCCACTTCGTCGGCGGCACGGCGTCGCCGGCAACGCCGGTCGTCATCACCTGACCGGCGTGCCGCTCCAGCATCAAGGCCAGCAGCCAAGGCTGGCTCAACCGAAGGTCATCATGCGTCCTCTCACATGGCTTGCCGCAGCCGCACTGCTCGCCCTCAGCCACGCTGCGCCGGCCATGGCGGAGATTTCCGACGGCACCGTCAAAATTGGCGTGCTGACCGACCTGTCCGGCCCCTACTCGGACCTGTCCGGCAAGGGGTCCGTGCTGGCCGCCCGCATGGCGGTCGAGGACTGCATGAAAGCCGAATGCGCCGGAATGCGGATCGAGGTGCTGCAGGCCGACCACCTGAACAAGGCCGACGTGGCGCTGGGCATCGCCCGCGAGTGGATCGACCAGCAGGGCGTGGACGTGCTGGTGGACATGGGCAACGCCTCCATCCAGCTCGCGATGCCCACGCTGCTGCGCGACAAGAACCGGGTGGGCCTGTTTCCCGGCGGCACCGCCCGCCTGACCGGCGACGGCTGCATGCCCAGCCATATCGTCAACTGGATGTGGGACACCTACGGGCAGGTCGCCGGCGTGGCCAACCAACTGGCCCGGCCCGGCGCCAAATGGTTCCTCGTGACGGCCGACTACGCCCTGGGACAGCAGTTCGAGGCCGATGCCAAGACCCTCGTGGCGGCACGGGGCGGCACCGTCGTCGGCTCCGCCCGGCACCCGTTCCCGGCCACGGACCTGTCCTCCCAAATGCTGACGGCGCAAGGCTCGGGCGCGGACGTGATCGCGCTGGCCAACGCGGGCGCGGATACAATCAACAGCCTGAAGGCCGCGCGGGACTTCGGCATCCTGCGCGGCCCGCAGAAGGTGACGGCGTTCTTCCTGACTGCGCTCGACGTTCACAGCGTCGGGCTGGAAACGGCCCAGGGCACCATCCTGAGCGAGTCGTTCTACTGGAACCTGGACGACCGCACGCGCGCCTTCTCCGAACGGTTCCGCGCCCAGCAGGGCACCGTGCCGTCGCCGACGCACGCGGGCACCTACTCGTCCGTGCTGCACTACCTCAGGGCCGTCGCGGCGACGGGCAGTGACGAAGCTCGGACCGTGATCGCCAAGATGCACGAGCTGCCCATCGACGACGCCACCGTGCGCCACGCCTCCCTGCGCCCGGACGGCCGCATGGTCCACGACACCTACCTGTTCCAGGTCAAGGCGCCGGCGGACTCCAAGGGCGAGTGGGACGTCTACAACCTGGTCGCGACCACCCCCGCCAGCCAGGCGTTCCGGCCCATAAGCGAGAGCGCCTGCCCGGCCATCAAGAAGTAGGGCAGCGCATAGGAGGCATCCATGACCCGGCGGCAGGACGAGGCTACGCGGCCTTGCGCCGCGCCGCCCGCGCCGGTTGCGGCTCTTGGCGGGCCGCAGACTGCTCCTGCTCGATCTCGTTCAGGTTCTCAAACACCTCGGCCAGCGTCGCCTTGAGCCTCCCGGCGTCGCCCACGCTCAGGCCCTTCATCGCAACCTGCTCGTAGTGGGCCGCCCTGGGACAAAGGCGCGCGGCCAGCTCCCGCCCCGCCGCCGTCAGGCTGATCTGCACCGTCCGCAGGTTGTCCACAGGGCGTTGGCGCCCGAGCATCCCCCGCTTCTCCATGGTGGCAACCAGGCGGGACAGCGTGGTCATCTCAACTGTTGTCATGGCGCTGAGGTCGGTCAGGCGCTGGTCGTCCACCTCGCTCAGCGCGGCGAGAACGCGGTACATCGGCACCGTCAGGCTGTCTGCCGCAAGCTCGTTGGCGAACAGCTCCCCCATGCGGACGCCCACGCGGTTCAGCAGGTAGGGAAGAGAGCTCGTGAACTGGTACATCTGCGCCTTCAAAACCTATGCGCCTCCAAAGCCTGAACCTCTGAAGCCCAGGCCGGGCGGCAGCACCGCACGCTACCGGCGGCCAGGTCCGTCCACAACATTTGCATTTGCAACTTTCCCCTTGACGACACTTGCAGATGCATGTGATGGTCTGCGCCACGCTGGCACGACCGGCGGGACGGCCAGCGGGAGGGAAGATGTCCATTGCAGCAGCGGCCCGGCCCGAATTGGAGGCCAACTTCCGCGGCGCCATGCGGCGGCTCGCGGCCACCGTCACCATTGTCACGGCCGCAGACGGGGAGCGCCGCCACGGCATGACCGTCACGGCCGTCACCTCCGTCAGCATGGAGCCGCCCTCCGTGCTGGTGTGCCTCAACCGCTCCACCCTGTTGCATGACATCATGCTCGGCGCCCGGCTGTTCTGCGTCAACGTGCTGCACCACGACCAGGCCGGGCTGTCCGCCGCATTCAGCGGCAAGCTGCCGCCCGAGGCCCGGTTCGGCATGGGCGACTGGCGGTTCACCAACGACGGCGTGCCCTTCCTGGCCGACGCGCAGGCCACGCTGTTCTGCCGCCGGACCGCGGCGCTGCCGTCCGGCACCCACACGATCTTTGTCGGCGAGGCGTTCAGCGCCAACCACCGGGACGAGGTCGCCCCCCTGATCTACGAGAACGCGGCCTATTGCCGCACCCAGCCAGTGCCTGCCTTGCACGGCGCCTGACTTCTGCCCTATCTCGCGAAAGGACACCTGCCATGAATGCAATCAGCCCACTGCGCGCGACCTCCTGTGCCCCACGCGACGCCGCTGCCGTGCGGGAAGCCGTGCTGGCCATCCTCCCGGAGATCGCCGCCCGCGCCGGAACGACGGAAGCCGACCGCCGCGTGCCGGAGGAGAACGTGGCGCTGCTGCGCGAGGCCGGGTTCTTCCGCCTGGTGCAGCCCCGTGCGTTCGGCGGGCTGGAGGGCGAGTTCGCGGACCTGGTCGACCTGGCCATCGACGTGGGCAGCGCCTGCACCTCCACCGGCTGGGTCTGCGGCCTGGGCGCGGCGCACCAGTGGCTGGTGGCGACGTTCCCGTTGCAGGCGCAGCACGACGTGTGGGACGCGGACCCGGACACCATCGTCTGCGGCTCCTATGCGCCGTCCGGCACGATCGTCCCGGTCGAGAGCGGGTTCCGGGCCAGTGGGCGCTGGATGTTCGCCAGCGGCTGCGACGTGTCCGGCTGGTCCGTTTGCGGCACCCTGCTGCCGCCCACCGAGGAGGGCGGCAAGCCGACCCCGGCGTTCCTGCTGGTGCCGCGGTCCGACTATGCCATCGACGACACCTGGAACCCCGTGGGCATGGCCGGCACGGGCAGCAAGACTCTGGTGCTGGACGGCGCGTTCGTGCCCGGCCACCGCGTGCTGCCGTTCAAGGACGCTTGCGCCGGCACAACGCCGGGTGCGGCGCTGTATGACAACCCGTTGTACCGCCTGCCGCTGCTGAGCAGCATCGCGTCCTGCCTGGCGGCAGCCGCGGTCGGCGCGGCGCAAGGGGCGCTGAATTCCTACCTGGCAGTGACCAGCAAGCGCGTCACCCGCGGCGCCGTGGCGGGCGCCAACAACAGGATGGCGGAGTTCCCGACCATCCAGCTCCGCGTGACGGAGGCGGCGGCGTCCGTCGATGCCGCCCGCACCATCCTGCTGCGCGACATCAGCGCGACGGAGGACGCCGTACGCACCCAAGGCCTGGCGACCGTCGAGCAGCGCATCACCTCGCGCCGCGGCCAGGCGTTCAGCGTCATGCTTGCGGTGCGCGCGGCGGAGGCGTTGAATGCGTCGACCGGCGGGCAGGGGCTGGACATGGCGAACCCCGTGCAGCGCGCCTGGCGCGACGCCAACGCGGTTGGCCGGCACATCAGCATGAACTGGGACGCGGTCGGCACGATGTATGGGCAGATGGCACTGGGGTTGGAGCCGAAAGGCCAGTATTAAGCAGCAAACCGGGGAGCGTCCAATGCAGGGCAAGGTGGTGGTGGAGGAGCATTTCGCGCTTCCCGAAACCGTGGGGGACAGCGCGGGCTTCGTGCCGGATGGAGATTGGATCGAACTGAAGGCCCGGCTGCTGGACATGCAGGACCGCCGCCTGCGGGAGATGGACGCCAACGGCATCGAAATGATGCTGCCGTCGCTCAACGCCCCGGCGGTGCAGGCCATCCCCGACCGCAAGCTGGCCATCGAGATCGCGCGCCGGGCCAACGACTTCCTGGCCGGAGAGGTGCAGAAGCGCCCCGACCGCCTCCAGGGCCTGGCCGCCCTGCCGATGCAGGACCCGGACGCGGCGACGCGCGAGCTGGAGCGCTGCGTGCGCGACCTGGGCTTCCGCGGCGCCCTGGTCAACGGGTTCAGCCAAGTGGACGACCCTTCCAACGCCACCTACTACGACCTGCCGCAGTATCGCCCGTTCTGGGCGGAGGCGGAGCGGCTGGGCGTGCCGTTCTACCTGCATCCCCGCAACCCGCTGGCGCAGCACGCGCACATCTATGACGGGCACCCTTGGCTGCTCGGCCCCACCTGGGCATTCGGGCAGGAAACGGCCGTCCATGCGCTGCGGCTGATGGCGTCCGGCCTGTTCGACGCGCATCCACGGCTGCGGATCATCCTGGGGCACCTCGGCGAGGGGCTGCCGTACTCGCTGTGGCGGATCGACAACCGCAACGCCTGGGTCACGGCGCCGAAGGGCTACCCGGCCAAGCGTCCGCTCGGCGACTACTTCCGCGAGAACTTCTATGTCACGACTTCAGGCAACTTCCGCTCGCAAACTTTGATCGACGCCATCCTGGAGCTCGGCGCCGACCGCATCCTGTTCTCGGCCGACTGGCCGTTCGAGAACATCGACCATGCGGCCGGGTGGTTCGACGCCTGCACGATTTCCGAAGCGGACCGGCGCAAGATCGGCCGCACCAACGCTTGGGGCCTGTTCGGCTTGGGCCAGGCCCATCCGCAGGCCCTGGCCGCGGACTAAAGCAACATGGGGGAGCGGACATGCCGGCGGAACTGCCAGCCGAAATAGATGTCCACGAGGAGCTAGCCGAGGCGCAGGTTGGGCCGCTGCACCGGACGCTTGGCGGCTTGATGGCGCTGATGACTCTGTTCGACGGCTACGACACGTTCAACCCGGCCTACGTCATCCACTACGTCGCGGGTCCATGGGGGCTCTCGCCGAGCCAGTCGGGGTTCCTGGTCAGCAGCGGGCTGATCGGCTTCCTGGTTGGGGCGACGGGACACGGGATGGTGGCGGACCGGTTGGGGCGGCGGGGCACGCTGCTGGCGGGCTTGTGGGTCGTCAACGTGTTCACGGTGTTGACGCCGCTGCTCGGCGATGGCTTTGCCAGCTTCTGCCTGCTGCGCGTGGCGACTGGCGTGGGCCTGGGCACCCTGCTGCCGCTGGCTGCGACCTACATCAACGAACTGGCGCCGCGCCGGGTCAGCAATGCGTTCTCCCTGTGGGGCGTGGCCCTGGGCTGGTCGGTGGGCGGCACCCTGGCCGGGTTGGTGGGCGTGTTCCTGACGCCGATATACGGATGGCAGGTGCTTTACTGGGTCGGGGCGCTGTCGATCCCGCTGACGCTGGCGATGCACCAGGTGCTGCTGGAAAGCCCCAAGTTCCTGGCGGTGTCCGGCCGGGTGGCGGAGCTGAAGCAGCTTCTGACGCGGCTGCGGCCGGAGCGGGCGGCAACCTACGCCGGCGCCGCGCTGCGTGTCCGCGGCGCCCCGGAGGTCGGCAACCCCGTCCTGGCGCTGCTGGCTCCCCGTTACCGGCGGGTGTCGCTGACGATCTGGGCCACCTCGTTCCTCAGCTTGTTCTGCATCTTCGGGCTGACGGGCTGGATCCCAACGGTGATGATGAAACGCGGCGAGACGTTCGCCGCGTCGTTCGGCTTCGGCGCGCTGATGCAGGTTACGTCGTTCATCGGCGGGTTGGCGCTCGCCATGCTGGCGGACCGGCGGCCCGCCGTGTCCACCCGGCTGCTGGCGGCGTGGTGGGCGCTGGGCGGCCTGTCGGTGCTGGCGCTCATTTTCTATGGCGGCCACGCCGTCAACCTCCTCTGCACCGGGGCGGCGGGGTTCCTGATCATCGGCGCGCAGCACGTGCTCAACAACTTCACCGCGGGCACCTACGACACCCCCATGCGCGCGTCCGGCGTCGGGATGGAGCTGGGGGTTGGCCGGGTGGGCGCCATCCTCGGCCCCTTCGCCGCCGGGCTGCTGCAAGGCGCCACGGGCGGGCCGGAGGCGATGTTCTGGACTATTGGCATTGCGGCGCTGCTGGCGGCCCTGTGCATCGCCTCGCTTGGCGTCGGGCGCGGCGTTCCGGCCCGTGCCCCTTTCATGCCCGTACCCCTTGCATAATAGATTGCATAATGGAGACCGGACATGCGTGACCTGAACGAGCACACCATCACCGCCGCCGTGCTGGACCGCTTCGCCGAAACGCCGGACCCGCGGCTGAAGGCGGTGCTGGACAGCCTGGTGCGCCACCTGCACGGCTTCGTGCGCGACGTGGAGCCGACCTTCGACGAGTGGCAGCAGGCCATCGCCACCCTGACCCGCACCGGCCAGACCTGCACCGACACCCGGCAGGAGTTCATCCTGCTGTCCGACACCCTGGGCGTGTCGATGCTGGTGGACGCCATCAACCACCGGATGCCGCAAGGGGCGACCGAGACGACCGTGCTCGGCCCGTTCCATGTCGCGGACGTGCCGTTCTCGCCGCTGGGCGCGGACATCGGCGCCGGGCTGGCCGGGGAGCGGCTGTTCGTCGAGGGCAGCGTGGCCTCCACCGAGGGCCGCCCGCTGCCCGGCGCGGTGCTGGAAATCTGGCAGTCCGACGATGATGGCTTCTACGACGTGCAGCGGCCGGAGCTGACGGCGCCGTCGCTGCGGACCCGCCTGCGCGCGGACGAGCGGGGCCGCTTCCATTTCTGGACCATCATGCCCACCGCCTACCCGATCCCCGACGATGGGCCGGTCGGCGACATGCTGGCCGCGACGAAGCGCCATCCGTGGCGGCCGGCGCACCTGCACTTCATGATCTCGGCCGAAGGGCACGAAATGCTGGTGACGCACATCTTCGTCCAGGGCGGCCCCTACCTCGACAGCGACGCCGTGTTCGGGGTCAAGGAGTCGCTGATCCAAGACTTTACGCATGAAGCGCCAGGGCATGCGCCGGACGGCACGGACGTTGCCGGCCCGTGGCGGCGGCTGTCCTACGGCTTCGGCCTGAAGCCCGTCCGCGCCGCGGTGATGGCAGCGGCAGACTGACCCGTGTCCAACCAAAGGAGACGACCTTGGCTGTCACCCTGTTGAACGTGTTCAGCGTGCCCGAACACCTGGAGGCCGAGTTCCTCAAGAACTGGCAGAAGTCGGCGGATCATTTTTCCCGCACGCCCGGCTTCATCGAAACGCACCTGCACCGCAACACCGGCGTCGGCAACGGCACGTTCCGGTTCATCAACATCGCCCGCTGGGAGAGCGCCGACGCCTGGCACAGCTCCCACGCCGCGCATCCGCCGACCGAGTACGCGATCCCCGGCGTGCAGGGCCATCCGGCGATCTACGAGTGCATCGTCGACATGGAGTACCAGGGCGACCGGACGGATGTCCCGCCCGGCCGGGCCGAGGGCGACTTCTTCCAGCGGCTCCGCGCAAGCTGACCCCGTGACAGCGGTGGCGGACGGGCCGGACCTGGGAGCGTCCACCATCGCCGCCGTCAGCCGGCGGTTGATCCCCTTCCTGTTCCTGCTGTTCGTGGTCAACTTCCTTGACCGGGTGAACGTCGGCTTTGCGGCGCTGCAAATGAACGCCGATCTCCGCTTCACGCCGGAGGTGTTCGGCCTGGGCGTCGGCCTGTTCTTCGTCGCCTACGTGCTGTTCGAGATCCCGAGCAACCTGCTGCTGCAACGGGTCGGCGCGCGGTTGTGGATCGCGCGCATCATGGTCACCTGGGGCCTGGTGTCGACCGCCATGGCGTTCGTGGCCGGCCCGCGGTCCTTCTATCTGCTGCGCTTCCTGCTGGGGCTGGCGGAGGCCGGGTTCGTGCCGGGCGTCCTGCTGTACCTGGGGCAGTGGTTCCCGGAGAAGGCGCGGGCGGCTGCGGCGGCGAAGTTCATGATGGCGAGCGCCATCTCCATCGTCATCGGCGCCCCGCTGTCGGGAGCCGTCATGTCGCTGGGCGGCTGGATGGGGCTGGCGGGCTGGCAGTGGATGTTCATTCTCGAAGGTGTGCCGGCGGTCCTGCTGGGCGTGGCCGTCCCCTTCGTGCTGGCGGACCGGCCCGCGGACGCGGCCTGGCTTGGCGCGGCGCAGCGGGATTGGCTCACCTCCACCTTGCAGCAGGAGGCTGCGGCCAAGCGCGCCACCGGCCTGCACGGCATCGGCCCGGCCCTGGCCAGCCCGGCAGTTTGGCTGCTCGGCGCGACCTACGCCTGCATCGGCGTCGGCTTCTACGGCATCTCGTTGTGGCTGCCGCAAATCCTGCGGCAAATGTCGGGGCTGGGGCCGCTGGCGCTTGGTCTGCTGACGGCGCTGCCCTTTGCGGGGGCGGCGATGGCGATGGTGGCGAACGGCCGCCATTCGCGGTATGGTAGCAACCGCACCTCACGGCGCCGTGAGGTGCGGTTGCTACCTAATACCGCACTTATGCACCGTCACAGTCTTGGACTAAACACCTGGGCAACACCAGGCGCCCTTTGCTGTGATTGGTTCGGTCCAGGCTTGGGCTGCGGTGGAGCCGATGCGGTCCGGCATGGCCATGAGGGCGTTCCGGGCAGCGTTCTACGGCGTTGCGCATCAGGCAGTTGGGGGTAGAAGCGGTGCGGTCCATGCCGGCCACGGCAGCGGCGCAGGTCGCGGATGGCGGGCGGCGGCACGAAGTTGCTGGCGGCCAAGCCGTGGCGCACCAGCTGTCCGTCCCTTCATAGGCCGGACTCTGACTCCAAGTGGAGGAAACAGCGAGGGCGGGTCAGCTTGCCTTGCTGGGCAATTCCGAAGCGTTCTCGTCAGCGAACCATGGGCGTTCAGGCTTTGAAACGCACTTTCGGGCTCGTTGCCACCGAACTCTCTGTTCCTGAGCCAGCGCCTGACCGGAAATAGCCAAAATCAAGCAAAATGTTCATGCAGCATCAAGAGCGTTGATTATGCAAACATCCGGCTTTATTGCGCTACATACGGCAAGCGCCGCCACGTAGCCGACTCGCAAAGGCAGGTCAACAACACAACAGCTCGCCGGACCATGTGGATGCCAAGCGACAGACTGCAGCAGAGGCTGCGACGAGCATCCTACTGACATCTCGATCCCGCACAACGGTTTCGTGAGGCCATCTCCAAGAGCCTTGAGCAGTGCTTCTTTGCGCGTCCAGCTGACGAAGAACGCGCTCACCTGCTCATGATGCGTGAGCGCCTCGAATTGCTTTAGCTCAGAGGCGCTGAACACGTTTTGCGCCAGCATCATAGTATTGATGTCGGGGTCAATCCGCTCGACGTCTATGCCCACCTCTCTTCCAATGCAGAAGGCAAACGCGACCACGTCTCCAGAATGTGTCACGTTGAACCGCATTGGGTGCGAGATGAAGGGCTTGCCATGGTCCCCAACGCTGATCAGGACATCATTTGGCGCCACTGCGAGATACTGGCCAATCAGGTGCCGCAGAAGACCGCGTGACACCACTGCACGGTGCCGATCCGCAGAACGAACATACCGGTCAGAGTAGTGACGTTCAGAAGATGATAGCATGTTGGTCAACACGGCAAGATAGCGTGTGCCCGCAGACAGGGAGACGTGCCACACATCGACGATTCCTGCCTGAAGCAGTTCGTATCGGCTGTGTCTGGCAAACAATGGAAGAGTCATCATGCCTTCGATTGATGCCGGCAGCTTTTTGCTCTTACTGTTCCGTTGTAGCGGGCAGCCCTTGCGGCGCAGCAATCCAAGGGCTGCCAGAACGGGGCTTGGCCCTCTGAATTGCGGCGTCGCTGCGTTCTTCGCAACGCCAAGCGGTCTATGCAAAAGGCCAGCGGCATTGGCGCGCAACCGCCGCGCCGGTTGAAGCGATGCCGACCCGGTGCGCCATCTTTTCCAGGCCGAACGCCCTGCATGATCTTGATGCGTGCAACGGAACTACGCCATCTCCCAGTTACGTGCCAGCCAGAGCGCGCTAGAAAAGAAGAAGACGGTGAAAGCGAGCAAGGCTGTAACCTCTGGCCAGAGCATGGCCACTGGCGTCTGCTGCCAAAACACCTTTGTGAAGCCGTCAAGCGCCCATGCATTGAAGGTGATCAATCCAAGATCCTGGACGAAAGCCGGCATTAGGAAACGAGGGAACATGCTGCCGCCAAGGGCTCCCATTGCGAGCACTATAAGGCCCGACAACGCAAAGATGCGCGCTCTCGTCCGGCAAAAGGCAGCCACGGCCAGGCTGAAAGCAGCCGCAGCAAAGGAAGTCAAAAGACTGACAAGGAACCAGCCACTAAAATGCGGCAAAAGCTCCAAGTGGAACACCAACGCGGCCCAAAGAAAGATTGCCGCAAGCTGCGACAGGCAGAAAGCCATCGTGAACAAAAGCTTGCCACTCAACAGTTGAAACAAGGAGAGCCGGCTGGACAGCACCCGGGCGAGGATGCCACTCTCATTCTCCTCGATCAGGCTGGTCGCAGCGCCCGTCGCGGTGAAGAGGATCGTCATCACGCCCATCGCCGCAGCATAGAAGGCAATGGTGGGATCAGGCGCCGCGACGTGCGCAACGGTCCTGACCGTGACAGCCAAAGCGCCGGGCTGCGTCCCCGGTGCGGAGTTCGGCAGGCTGCTCGTGCGTTCGAACTGACCGGCCATGTGGGCGCGCTGGGGAGGCGTGAGGCCGCCAGTCCAGCCCTCCACCGATTGCGGGCCTGATGCGGACAGCACGTCTGGCGCCAAAGCCAAGGCCGCTTGCTGGAGCATGCCGCCATAGGACAGAGGTGCAAGCGGGTCGGACCCGTTGACAACGAGTTCCACGCTGGCAGGCACTCCGCCGGGCAAGAAATTGAGCGGGGCGGCTTCGAAGCCGTGCGGGATGACCAGGAGCGCACCGATGCGGTCCTCATGCAGCGCGGCCTCTGCGGTCTTGCCGTCGTACGGCGCCAGCGGTGTCGCGTCCTCAGCCTCACGGACCGCTGTTCCCGGTTGCGAGCGCAAAAGTTGGACGAAGCGACGCGACATCCCACTCCGGTCATCGTCAACGACCCCGAGCACACGAGGGCCGCTGCTTGCTGCCGGATACGAACCCTGGCGGCTCAGGGTGGAAACTCCGGCATAGATGGAGAAGAAAGCCAACGGGACGAGGTAGCCGAGCAACAGGACAATGCGATCCCGGCGCAGGTTGGCCCACGACATCCAAATCACATTTATGATCATTCCCGCACCTCGCGCCCGGTCAAATGCAGAAATACGCTTTCCAGGCTTGGCGAGTTCAGGCTCATCTTGCGAAGCGGAACCGCGTCGTTGCGGAACTCATCGAGGAGCGCCGGGAACTCGGTCGCCGCGTCGTTCAACCACAGCCGCACCACGTCGCCATCGATCGAGGCGCCGCGAGCCCGAAGCCTGTTGCGCCAAGCATCGTCGAGAGATGCGCCCTCGATCACGGCCTCGTGCCGGGAGCCGAACGTGCGAAGGATAATGTCTTCGCCGCTGCCCTCGGCGATCACGCGCCCATGGTCGATAATGGCCACCCGGTCGCACAGGTGCTCGGCCTCCTCAAGATAATGGGTGCTGTAAAGCACCGCGACACCGGATTGGCGAAGCTCGCTGATCATGTCGAAGATGCGTTGGCGGGACTGCGGATCAATTCCGACGGTCGGCTCGTCGAGCAGGAGGATGCGGGGGCTGTGGATCACTCCAGCCGCAAGGTTCAAACGCCGCTTCATTCCGCCGGAAAAATACTTGACGGGGTCATCGGCCCGATCGGTGAGCGCCGCCATGGCAAGGACGGCATCCATCGCGGCGCTCAGCGCTCCCTGCGACATGCCGTGGCAGGTGCCAAACCATCGAAGGTTCTCACGGGCGGAAAGGTTGGCGTAGAGCGCCAAGTCCTGCGGCACCCAACCGATTTCGCCGGCCGTGGCCGCCGCCCGTGGGGAGTGCTTCTGCGGCCCTATGCATATAGTTCCGGCGTCTGGCGACAACCGGCCGACGATGGCGCGTATCAGGGTCGTCTTGCCGGCCCCGTTCGGCCCGAGCAGCCCCAGGATCTCGCCCTGGCGCAGCACGAGGTCAACGCCTGCAAGGGCCTGATGGCCGCCGAACGACTTCCGCAACGCCGCAACCTCGATCGCGCTGCCAAGCGCGCCTTTCTGTGGCGGGCCTGCGAGGCTGGCGGCGGCTTCGGCTAAAGAGCCGTCGGCGCGCCGCGCGGTGACGAGAAAAGTATGGGGCAGTTCGAGATGGCTGCGCGGCGGGACCGGCAACTGCCAGCGGCCGTAGTTTGCTGCGGCCTCGCCCGGCTGCACCACCGTCGCCTCCCAGCCATGCCGGGCGAGGAACCGCTCCGGGTCGTCCGTACCCGAGTACCAGCCCATGTCCTGCTGTTCGAGTGCCTTGAGGACGTCCTTCATCCAAGGCGCGTTGAG